>ERZ772892.1094-NODE-1094-length-30556-cov-16.648274_pt1 | contig 30556 bp, 19 predicted proteins | sample MGYA00512126_ERZ772892 | MGnify/ENA primary metagenome ERZ772892 (study PRJEB29015, sample SAMEA2737697) | human gut metagenome | biome: human gut; feature: human-associated habitat; material: faeces | place: China | collected 2012 ... | reverse complement strand
CATGAGCAATTAACCTACGCTCAGCTCCAATAAATTACACTCTTTTCGTAACTTCCGCATACAAAGATACGAACTTTTCCTGTAATTATGCTTATCATCTCCCATGTAAATTATATATATTTTGGTTAACATCTGCAAATCGCGCAAATGCTTTGCCGGCGCTTCCTTCACATGGAAGGAGGCTTGCACCACAGGCCGTGGCGCCCCGGCACGCCTGCTGACAACAGGCAGGCGTGCCGGGGTGCCACGCTGTCACATCATTATAAGTCCGCCCGACGGCTGCATGGTCACCTTCACCGTGCCGTTGCCGCCCACCTTCAGCTGCTTCACCTGGGCGTCGGGCAGCTGTCCTTCGGCCGCCTTCCGGTCGGTGTAGCAGTCCACCTTGCGCCCGGCCATCATCGGCAGGCTGAGCTTCAGCGTAATCGGTTCGGCGGTGGCGTTGAGCCCTGCCACATACCACGTGTCGCCATGGCGGCGCGCCAGCACCACGTAGCGGCCCGGATAGCCGTCGACGAAGCGCGTCTCGTCCCACGCCGTAGGCACCCCTCGCAGGAAGTCGAGCTCGAAGCCGGGCAGCTCCCCGAGGTTGTTGGGCTGCAGGGCGATGCACTGCAGGCTTGCCTGGTTGACTATTGCGGCAGCCATCTCAAACACGTCTGACGTGTAGCGGCTGTGCCTTGACTTGTTGTCGCGCGACATGCGGCGGTTCATTATCGTGCCTCCCCAGTCCATGGCAGCCACGGCATTGCGGCAGAAAGGGTGCAGGGTGAGGTCGAACGGCTCGCGCTTGGCGTGCGATTCCGAAAAGATTACGTTCTCCGAAGCAAGCACGGCCTCGCTCGAAACATAGTTGGGGTACATGCGTTCCCAGCCGCGCGGCAGCGTGCACCCGTGGAAAATCACCTGCAGCCCGTAGTCGTTGGCATCGCTCAGTATGTCTTCATACAGCTGCATGGTGTGCTGCTTGTCGCCCCCGAAGAAGTCGACCTTGATGCCCTTCACGCCAATTCTCTTCATCCAGGCCATCTCGCGCTTGCGCGCCACGGCCGTGTTCATGCAGTTCTTCGGCCCCTGCGGCGCGTCGTTCTGGTTGCCGTTGGAGTTGTACCACAGCATCAGGCTCACGCCCTTCGACTGCGCATAGCGGCTCAGCTGCTCTATCTTGGCGCGCCCTATCTGCTTGTCCCACAGCCCGTCGACGAGCGTATACTCATACCCCATGGCCGCGGCCAGGTCTACAAACTTAACCTGATCGTCATAGTTTGTGGCGTTGTCCTGCCATACAAGCCAGCTCCACGTGTAGCGCCCGGGCTTGTAGTCGGCGGCAGCCTCATACTTGGGGCCCACCACATCGTAGGCCACGGTGGTCTCGACGATGGGCTTCAGCGTGGCCCCCACGGTGATGGTGCGCCACGGGGTGCTGCCCGGCAGCGCCATGGCGGCGGTGGTAGAGCCGAAGCCGTTGGCCTCGCCGGCCATGGGGAAGGCTATGCGGTAGCCCGCCTGGGGGTCGTAGTCGCTCAGGTGGCAGCCCACGTAGCCGCCGTCGGTGCCGGTCTCGCTAAGTAGCACCCAGCCGTCGGCGCCCACGCGGAACAGCGCCGGGAACACGTAGCCCTGCCCGTACTGCGACTTGTCGGTGAGCGGCGCGTCGGCCGAGTAAACCTCTTCGTAGCTGGGCTTTGTGCGCTTCCAGCCTATCATCGGGTCTGACTGCGGGCTTATGAATGCCGTCGACTGCCCCGGCAGGCGGAAGGCCGTGGCCTCAGACTCGACCACCATGCAAGCCGTCTCGCCCTGCTGTGGGAACGTGTAGCGGAAAGCCACGTCGTTGTCCGACACGTTGAACGTGACGGTCATCAGGTCTTTGCCGGCATTTTCGTAGATAATGCCCATCTGGTTGGCCACGTAACGCACCTTAGAAGCCTTCGTGCCGCGCATCGTATAGGTGGTGTCGGTCTGCTTGGTGCTCACGGCCCGCTCCCTGAGCCCGGTGCTGAAGTCGCCTATGTTGGCCTTCAGCCCGAGGCTGGATTTCTCGATCATGGGCTTGCCGTCGTACTTTACGGAGTAGAATATGCGCCCGCCCTCGTCGCCGACTGTGACCACCAGCCGCCCGTCGGGCGAAGCCACGTCGTTGGTTGCGGCCATTGCCGCGATGCCTGCCTGCAAGGACAGCGCAATGGAAAGTAATGTATGTTTCATATAGACAGTATGTATTATCTGTAAATTAATAGCCCGTTTTTGCATGCAAATATAAGAAAAATAGTGAAAACGGCAAAGAAAAAGAGCCTTCAATGCACCATGCCATCATGCAGCATGCCCACCGGGTGTGTGCAGCAGGGCCTGCCACGCCATGTAGCGGTGTAAACAAAACATACCGAAAATTAACACTCGGCAAGGCTGCGAAACAGATATCGGATGGCCGTTTGGCGTCCGCCGCACGCCGGCATGGCGGTGGCAAAACGGCCGGAAGGCCACTGTCGGCGGGCTAAACGGGCCGTACTGCATTGCAATACGGCCCGTTTTGCGACCCCGAAAGGCATGTTTCATGGCTCAAAAACGGCCGTCGGGGCGGCCTTTCCGGCCTGTTTCGGCGTGTTTTTCCGCCCAAACGGGAGCAGAATGCGCCACCTTCGGAGCGCAACCGCCTATGGGTCAACTATTTGCGGAAAGTGCTCCGAGGATGGCGCATTTACGGCCGTCGGCGCCCGACGACCGCAGGCGCCGCTCTCAAAGGGGCTGTTGTAAACATTGTTCGCCGTTTTTAACAGTTCGTTCCCGTGCTGGCCGCAGTGCAGCCTCACGGAAACGAACCACCCACAAGCGCGCCCAGGGTCCGCGATGCAGGCCGGGGCGGCATGCCGTCAGCGCCCCAGGCTAACCTTGCGCCTGAAAGGCAGGGCCGGCAAACCCTCGCTGTTGACGAGGTTGGGCTGTGCCGTCTCGTCCCACCCGAAGCGTATCTCGGTGCGCCGGGCCAGTCCGTCGATGCTTATATACACCTTGTTGCCGCGCAGGCTGGCCCTTACCCTCGAGTAGCGGCCCTTTTTCGTAAGCGCGTAAAACCAGTCGGGAGCCTTCCCGTCGCGCGTGGCCAGTCCGCCGGCCGTGCCTTCAAACTCGACCACAATGCTGTCGCCCTCAACCGAGAGGCTTTTTGCCACCGGCCCGCCGCACACCACATCGGTGCGCCCGTAGGTCTTGTTGAGGGCCAGCCGGGCCAGCCTTTCGCCCACAACCCACTTGTATGGCGGATGTATGTCGGCCAGGTCTTCGGGTATGTCGGTAGTGACCACCATCGCCGTGAGCGGAATCTCCTCGGCGCAACGCGCCTGTGCCTCCCAGAAACGGGGCAAGTCTTGCCATGTCTTGGCCACGGGGTCGGCCTTGCGGCCCGAATACAGCATTGGCGAAATCTGCACATAGTAGAACGGCAGCGAGCTGTCGGCCCACGCCTTTCGCCACGACTCCACCAGCAGCCTCATCTTTTCGGTGTATATGTCGGTGTCGCCCATGATGAGGTTTGTCTCGCCCTGATACCACAGCACGCCGCGCATGGACATCGGGGCAATGGGCTCAATCATCTTGCGGTAGCGCCATCCCACTTCCTGGCCGTTGGCCTTGAGGCGGTTGCCGTCCATCGCGGGGCCGAACAACGGGCTCTCGCGGTATGCCCCGGCGGGCGTCCACGTCTCGATGGGGGTGCCTCCCCACGACGACGACACCACCCCCACGGGCACCCCGAGGCTGTCTTGCAGTGCCTTGGCAAAGAAATAGGCCGCCGCCGAGAATGGATTGAGCGACTCGCGGCTTATGCGCTGCCAGCCGGCAGTGGGCAGCGTGTCGCTCTTCAGGTCTTTCCTGACATACAGCAGGCGTATCATGGGGTTGCCGGCCTGCTCGTACTCGTGGCGCAAACGGTCGGGGTCGCCCTTGCGCGGCTTGGCGTACCTGGGGTGGTTGGCCATGGAATACTCCATGTTCGACTGCCCCGAGGCGAGCCATACCTCGCCCACGAGCACGTCGCCCAGCTCTATGCGGCCGCCGTCGCCGCTCACCCTGAAGGCCACGGCCTTGCCCGAGGCCCGCAGCGGGGCCAGCCTGACGCTCCAACGCCCGTCGGCGGCGGCCACGGCCTTGCCTGTCTCGCGGCCCACTTTCACCTTGACCTCGGCTCCGGGGGTGGCCGTTCCCCACACGCTGAGCGGCTTGTCGCACTGCAGCACCATGCAGTCGGTGAACACTTCGGCCAGCTTCAGCTTGGCATCGGCCGCCAGAGCCATCAGCAGGGCGGCCGCAACAAAACACAGTCTCTTCATATTTCTTCAATCAATATTTCACCTCCATGAGGGTCAAAGTCAACCAGCGACTTGCCCGCGCGCACGCTAACGCTGAGCGGCCTGCCGCCCTGCACGGCCCTCACCGGGCGCCCGGACAGCACCACGAGGGTGAGCGGGTGGCGGCATTCGGCCAAGCCGGGCGCCAGCCGGGGCGTAACGACGATGCCTCCGGGCCGCCTCACCGTGTCGAGGCGCACATTGTCGCGCTCGCGCACGTAGGCCGTTACCTCGGCCAGCGTGCCCACCCAGAGGCTGTCGCGCAGCGAAGCCACATAGTCGAGATGCGCCCAGAAGCGCGAAGGGTCGCCCAGCGCATCGTAACCCGTGGTTATGCCGTGGGTCATGGCAATGCCCCACTCGCCCCGCTCCACCAGGGCGTCGGCCCAGCGGCGCATCCACGCCGAGTCGCGCTTGCTGCCCATGCTCACCTGCCTGAGCCTGCTGCCCACGCGGCCTGCCTCGCAACAGGCCACGGCCAGGCTGTCCTTGCGGTTGCCGGGATAGAAATAGGTAAGCGGAAACGCCCCCACGCTGTCGCGGATGGCGCTGTCGTTGCGCTCTATCTCGTGGCGCAGGGCCTCCGGGCCGAGCGTTGTCACGTTGCGGTGCTCCCACCCGTGGCTGGCTATCTCCTGCCCGTCGGCGGCCATCTCGCGCAGCATGGCCCACGTGAGGCAGGGCGTTCCCTTCATGTCGCGCCCCACCTTGCTGCCTATTATGCCGAAGGTGGCCTTCAGCCCGCGCTTGCGCAACTCGGGGAAAACGCGCGTGTAGTGCTCCAGCAGCCCGTCGTCGAAGGTGTAGGTCACGGCCGCCCGGCGGTCGCCGTAGTACTTGGCAACATGCACTTCCTGTGCCGTTGCCGCGCCGGCCCACGCCGCGAGCGCCATCAAAAATGCCTTTTTAACCATCTGTATCAGTTTTTTGAGTTCTTGGGGTCGGTCACCCCATATTTCTTTCCGCCCGCGGCGGCCTTGCCGTCGGCAGCCTTCGCCCCACTCAGGTCGCGGCTCGTGGCCAGCGCAATGGTGCGTTTCCTGTTGTTGTCAACGGCACAATAGAAGTGATAGACCACGCCGTTGTGCTTCAGCACGCAGCTCTTGTGGGCGTAACGCGCGTCGTACTGCTCCGACGGACGCACCAAGACATCGCCCGTCCAGTCGGTCCAGTGCAGCAGGTCGTCGCTGTATGCCATCCGAGTCTCGTAGCCGCGGCCGTCGTAATAGACGTAAGTCATGCACCAGCGGTCGCCGTCGCGGAACACCGTAGGGCAGTCTACCATGTCTTTCGGGGCCGCCGCCGCCATCACGACACCATATTTATAAGGCGTCTTAACCTCATTGTAAATCTCTTGCATGCGCTCTTGCGGCACGCTCTGCTGCGCTTTCGCCGCCGCAACGCAAACAGCAAAGAGCGCCAAGACAAACTTCTTCTTATTCATATATAGATAAAATCAGTAGTAATGACACGCCAAAACAAGCGCACGATGCATAGCCGCGGCGCCCCAGCCAGGGGGCGGCCGTCACTCAATGCCAACGACAACGCCCCACGGCCCTACCTTCACCGACGCGCCGCGCGACAGCTTCTGACCGTCGAGCTGCGACTCGCTGTCGGCAAAAGGCCACGCCACGGTCTGCTCGCCGGCCGAGAAATTGAACATGTAGTGAACGCCGCGGCCGTCGCCATTGGTGCCCGAGCGCAGCACAATCGGGAAGCGCAGCTTGCGCTCGGCGGTGGCGATGCCCTTGCGGTCGGCCGCGCGGGCGATGAGCTTCTGCAGCAGTTCCTGCGACGGCACGGCCCCGATGTACGTCAGGTGGCCCTTTCCGAAGCTGTTTTCGGTTACGCACGGCCACTTGCCGAAGAACTCGTGGTCGGCGTAGGCCAGCGGCTTGGCCGTGGTGGGGCACAGGAATTCCATCCACGTGCCGACCGTATTGTCGGCAGCCCCGATGTCGTTGGGGCGCAGGTTGAGCCTGCGTATCGACGAGAACTCCTGGTAAGTGAAGCCGCAGGCGGCCGCCAGCGGCCCCGGGGCGAGCACCGGCCTGACGGCGTCGTCCTCGTTGCAGTAGCCGCTCTTGTAGAGCATGACCACCTCGCCGCCCTGTTCCACGAAGTCGCTGATGCGCTGCAGCGTCTCGTCGGTGGCCACATAGAGCGGCGGAACCACCAGCATGTCGTAGCCGCTGAAGTCGTTCACCTTGTCGACCGACAGGATGTCGCACTCTATGTTCTGCCTGTAGAGGGCCTCATACACCATGTAATCCTTGTACTGGTCGCCGTTTGTGTATGGCATGAAGTCGAGGGCGTGCTTCGAGTCGTGGCTGAAGAGCATGGCAACACGGTTGCGTTTCTTCAGGTTTACGAGCTTCTTGCCCACCTTTTCGAGCTCCGCGGCCCCCCGGGCGAACTCGGCGTAGACGCGGTTTGGCTGCCCGTCGTGTCCGAGCAGGCCGCGCCAATAGGTCTCCTGCCCGTAGTGCAGGGTGGCCCAGTGCCAGTATTCCACCATGTTGGCGCCCGAGGCGAGCATGGCATACATGTTCTGGCGCAGCTGTCCGTCGTATGGCGGGTACTGGTCGCGGCTCGACCAGCCCGTGCCCTGCGCGTTTGTCTCGGTGACGAGGAAGTTGCCGCGGCGGCACACGGGGCGCATGAAGTCGCCGGCATAGGCAATCCACATGCCGTCTTGTGCGTCTTGCATGGTGTAGTATATGTTTATGGCGGGATAGTCCATCTGTCGGAAGGCCTCATCCTGGTCTATGTTGTAGAAGTAAGGCATGAAGCAGTGGGTGACAAACTGGTCGGGCCGCCGGTACTCGTTGACGATGTCGGCCTGCCAGTTGAGGAAGTCGGCCGTCACCTTTCGGTTCCACCGCTCCCACCAGAGCTTGTACGACGGGTTGGTCACGCCCGGGCGGTCGTAGAACTCGCCCCAAGTGTTGATGTTCATTCCCCAGTAATTGAGTCCCCAACGGCGGTTGAGCTCCTCCAGGCTGTCGCCGAACTCACTGCGGATGTATTCGCGGAAGCCCTCGAAATAGTCGCGGTTGCCAATCTTGCGGGCCTCGACCTCGTTGTCGACCTGGTAACCTATGATGGCCGGATGGCCCGCAAAGTGCTCCATCATCTTGCGTATGATGCGCTCGCAGTATCGGCGGTAGGTTGGGTTGTATATGTCCATGTTCTGCCGTATGCCGTAGTGCTCCTGCTTGCCGTCCCACCTTTGCGAGAGCACCTCGGGGTGGCTGGCGGCCATCCACGCCGGTATCGAGTAGGTGGGCGTGCCCAGTATCACCTTGATGCCGGCCTTGTGCAGGCGGTCGAGTATGCGGTCCATCCATTCAAAGCGGAACACCCCGTCTTGCGGTTCGAACAGCGACCACGTGCTTTCGCCCACCCTCACCACGGTGACGCCGGCCTCGCGCATGAGCCTGATGTCCTCGTCGAGGCGGTCGGTGGGTGTGTACTCGCTGTAATAGGCGGCCCCGTAGAGGGGCTTGTCGAAGTCGTAGGCACCGGCGTTGCCGCCGGCCAGGGCCAGCATGAGGGCCGCCACGAATGTCGTTTTCTTCATCTCAGTTAGGTTGTTTGGTTATTGGCATTTGTTTGCATGTGCTTTTAGCGCCCGCCGCGATGCCCGCCTGCAGGCGCCGGGAGGCACACCCGGCGTGGCCTCAGCCACCAAGCCGCCCCCACGGGCCGCGTCCGCAGCCCCACGCCGCGGCTCCCTTGGGCGCGGGCCATGGACGCATCGGCGTCACGGTATGGCCTCGCACACCTGGTCGGCAATCTGCTTCATGCCCACCACGCTGGGGTGGCCGCTCTTCTTGTCGATGCCCCTGAGCTGTATGAGTGGCACACCGTAGTGCGAGCAGATGGTACCGACAGACTGCGTTATGCTTTCCTTGAGCCCGTCGTTGGATATGAAATATATGTCGGCAGTGGGGTAAAGCTCTTTCATCCGCGCCAGCATGTAGGCCATGGCCGGGCGAAACGAGAAGAGGTCGGCGCGGCGTATGCCGTCGTACTTGAACTCCCCTATGGGCGAACCGGCCCAAGAATCGTTGGTGCCGCCGAAGATTAGGATGATGTCGGGCGTGCCCAAGGCGGTCATGCGGGTCACGAACGACTCGTGCGTATAGTCCTCGTCGCGGTATCCGGTGTTGCATACGGTGGAGCCGGAGTACGAATTGTTCACCTCCAGCTTCCACCCCTTGCGCTTCAATACCTGGTGCCACCACGTCTGGTCGACGCCCTTCACGTCGGTGCGGCGGGTGTCGGGGGGCACCGTATACCACACGGCGTTGGTGTCGGGGGTGAGCCATCCCTCGAAGGTTGAGTACGAGTCGCCGAGTATCGACACCGACGGCTTTGCCTGTCCGAAGGCCGAAACGACGGCCGCGGCGGCTAAGATGAGCATTGAAATGTATCGTCTCATATCGTTGGTTTTAGCATTGCGTCACATTGTTCAGCAGGCCGGCCAAGGCCACCGGGGCCGTGGGGCGCGTTGCCGCGGCCGCCCGGCCAACCCTCTGGCACTCAGGCGGTTGCCAGCAAGGGCCGTTTTGCACTGCGAAACAGGCCGTTTCACCATGCCAAACGGCCCGTATGGCATCGTCAAACGGCCCGTATTGCCCGGCCGCGGCAGCCCGGGGGCAGCGCCGTCGGCACCATGGCGGTCAGTTGTCGGCGTAAGCGAAGTAGTCGAAACGGGCCTGACCACGCGCTTTCTTGCCCGACGTGGTGGCATAGACGCCCACGCCGAGGCCGTTGAAGCGGTTGAGCTTGCCGTCGTCGGCCAGCCCCACAAGGCTTACGCGGGCGGCCTCGCGCATGTCGGCCTCCGTGGGGCCGTATTCCAGCACGGCCTCCATGCCGTCGGCCCGCAGGCGCATCACCACGTCGGAAGCGCCATACGGCACAGTCTTGGTGACCCGCCCGCTCTCCACCACGGCCAGCCCGCCGACGGTGCGTAGCAGTGCCACGTAGGCCGTGCTGTTGCGGTGGAGCACCAGTCCGGCGCGTTCGCCCTCGCGGCGTGGCCTGAAGCCCATCAGCGTCTGGGCCGTGTAGCGGTGGGAGCGCACGCGGCGCATCAGCATCGCGGGGCAAACCAGGCTGTCGATGGTCTCGGGCTGCGGTGTGATAAGCAGGCTTCCGCCGTCAAAGGCGTGGAAACGGGTGTGCGGAATGCGGTTGAAGTGCCAGTAGCCGAGCAGTTCCGGGCCGTCGAACGAGTCGCTGTCGGGCGGCAGCGCCACCGGGCTTTCGGGCAGGGCGGGCGCCTCGACCTCCATGGTCATGCCGCCGCGGCCGGGGTTGAATATGAATTCGCCGTCCTGGATGGCCACGGGGCAGATGAACGTCTCGCGCGTAAAGGAGTGCCGCCCGTCCACCATGCGCTTGCCCAGGGCCACGGCATACCACTGGCCGGGGCCGGTCTGCACCATGTCGGCGTGGCCAACGCACTGCAACGGGCTGCCGTGGCCAAACTGGCGCTGGCTCAACACGGGGTTCACCTGCTGCGGAATGTACGGCCCCATGAGGTTTCTGCTCGTGAACAACGTCACGGCGTGGTTGAAGTCGGTGCCGCCCTCGGCCACCGTGAGCACGTAGCGGCCGTCTATCTTATACAGGTGCGCCCCCTCGGCATACTTCGCATTGAAGGCGTGGCCCGTGGCTATGTAACTGCGTTCGCCCAGCAATTGGCCCGTGGCGAGGTCTATTTCCTGAATCCAGATGGCCGTAGAGGCCGGATGCTTGCGGCCCGGAAACTTGCCGGTGTTGGCCAGCAGGTAGCTCCGTCCGTCGTCGTCCCAGAAGATGTCGGGGTCAATTCCCGGCGCGCCCTTTATGAATACAGGGTCTGACCACGGCCCCCTCACGTCGTTGGCCGTGATGTAGAAGTTGCCGCCGTTGCTCACGTTGCAGAACAGATACCACTTTCCGCCGTGGTGGCGTAGCGTGGGTGCCCACACGCCGTCCTTGTCCCTGACCCCGTCGAGGGTCACCATGCCGGGGCGGTCGATGGCGTTAGCCACCTTCTCCCAGTGCCTGAGGTCGCGGCTGCGGTATATGGGCAGGCCGGGATACCACGTGAACGACGACGTGCAGATGTAGTAGTCGCTGTCCACGCGGCATATCGTCGGGTCGGGGTTGAAGCCCGGCAGAATCGGGTTCTCTATCTGCGCCGGGGCAGAGAGGGCCGCCGCCAACATGGCCACGGCAGCCAGTGATTTCTCAAGCCGGTACATATTCCATCACGGTTGTCAGTATTTCACACCGTTGACGGTCACGTCCTTCACCCGGCAGTCCTTTATATAAGATGTGTCGAAGCCGCCTTTCGGGTCTTCGGCCTTGATGTTCTCGAAGGTGAAGCCGCTGAGGTCGTACTTGTCAGACTGCTGTACGTCGTAGAATTTCTTGGTGCACCGCACGTCGACATTGCGCAGGGTGACGTTAGATACGCCCGAGCGCGGCATGTCGGGGCGGTCGAGCAGGTTGTAGAACTGCATCCACTTGGCCACGCGTATGCCGTTCTTTGGCGTCCCCGTGACGTTTTCCACGAGCACGTTGCCATATTTCTGGGGCGTGTCGGGGCGCATCTTGAAGAGCACCAGGTTGCCCGTGCCGGCAAAGGAGCAGTTGCGCAGTATGACGTTTGAGCAGTCCCAGGCCTCGCTGCCGAACGTCACGCCCGCGCCGGCCACGCCATACTCAACGCCCTCGATGAGGATATTGCGGCACGGCCCGTTGGTCGTGTCCTTGTCTACAAACGTTCCCTTGCCTCCCTTGAGGCACACGGCGTCGTCGTTGACGTTGATATATCCGCCGCGTATTAGCACGTCGGAGCAGGCGTCAAGGTCGATGGCGTCGGTGCTGGGGCCCTTGGGATATCCCGAGGTGGGCGCGTAGATGTAGCAGTCGAGGTAGCGCACGCGCGAGCAACGGTAGAGGTGGTTTGTCCAGAAGCCGCTGTATACCAGTCGGACGTCCTGCACCGTGACGTTCTTTGAGTCGGAGATGTAAATCATCCTCGGCCTGAGCGCCTCGAGGTTGGTGCACTTTGGGAACACCTTGCGGCGCAGCCAGAACTCGTCGTAGAACCGTTTCCCGTTGCCGTCGATGGTGCCTCGGCCGGTGATGGTGAAGCCGTCGACCCCGTTGGCGTTTATCAACGCTGCGAAATAGTTGAGCGTCTGGCCCTCAAGGCGCGTCTTTACGATTTTGTAGTGCGTTATTGCGTCGCTGCCTTTGAGCCTGCTTCCCTCTGCCATGTGCAGGTGGGTGCCGGGCCGGAAGAACAGCGAGCCGGTGAAAAACGTGCCCTTCGGCACCACCACCACGCCGCCGCCGTTGGCGGCCGCCGTGTCGATTACCTTCTGTATTGCCTCGGTCTGCAGCAGGGCCGAGTCGTTCTTCACCCCGTAGTCGGTTATGACATACTGCTTGCCCAGCGCCGCCACGTCAACCTTGGCGGTGTCGCCGAACCATTGGTCCATGGCCGTGCCGTCGGGCCAAACGGACTGTTTCTTTTTCGCATCGGCCGTCACAGCTGACATGAGCATAAGAGCGACGGCAAGTAAAGTCGTTGTCTTCATATTCGCTTTAGGTATTTTGATTTGTCGTTCGTTCAGTCGGCAAAGCCTGGCGGGGCCCGGCGGCGGCTTCCACAGCGGAAACCGGCCCGGCGGCAGACACATCGGCGCTGCCACGCCACACCGGCATTGTGACTGCAAAAATAATGATTTTTCTGCTTAAAGCATTGATAAATGCGTACGAATATTAGTAAAATCGTACACTATTGGCCCCCGGTGGCCACTCGTTGACGCCGGAAGGGCCCCGCAGGCCGGCCTGAAGGCCGCATCGCAGCAGCCTGAGGCAACGGGCCGCGCAGGCGGTAAAAACAACCGACAATGACGGGCCCACGCCGCCACAAGGACGCCGCCGTGGCGCAAAACGGGCCGTACAAGCATGCCGAACGGCCCATTCCGACCGACCAAACGGCCCATTTTGCATACGCATACGGCAGCCGCCGCAACGCGCTGTGGCACAAGATGTTACACAAAACAACCCAAAGGGCAATAAATTTTTACAGAAATAGTTATCCAATGTAACGCTAAAATTGTTATCTTTGTAGCTGTTTAAAAACAGAGAAGAGTATGAAGATAAACAGAATCCTATCATTGTTCGTGCTTATAGTGGCCATGGCCACACAGGCGCAAGTAATGCAGCTGCCCCCCATACCGGCAGACCCAGACGTGCGCACGGGCAAGCTGGCCAACGGCCTGACCTATTACATCAGGCACAACAACTGGCCCGAGAACCGTGCGGAGTTCTACATAGCGCAGCGTGTGGGCTCGCTCCAGGAGGAGGACAGCCAGCGCGGACTGGCACACTTCCTCGAGCACATGTGCTTCAACGGCACAAAGCACTTCAAGGGCAACGACCTCATACGCTACTGTGAGTCGATTGGCGTGCAGTTCGGGCGCGACCTCAACGCATACACGGCCATCGACCAGACGGTGTACAACATCTCAAACGTGCCCACCGACCGCCAGTCGGCACTCGACTCCTGCCTGCTCATACTCTACGACTGGGCCGACGGCCTGGTGCTCGACCCCGAGGAGATTGACAAGGAGCGCGGCGTAATCAACGAGGAATACCGCCTGCGCACCAGCGCATCGATGCGAATGTTTGAGCGTAGCCTGCCCAAGCTCTACCCGGGCAGCAAGTACGGCCACCGCATGCCCATCGGGCTGATGAGCGTCATCAACAGCTTCAAGCCCGAGACGCTGCGCGCCTACTACGAAAAGTGGTACAGGCCCGACAACCAGGGCATCATCGTGGTGGGCGATGTCGACGTAGACCACGTGGAAGCCGAGATAAAGAAGCTCTTCGGAAGTATACAGATGCCGGCCAACCCGGCGCCGGTCAAGGCCGAGCCCGTGCCCGACAACGCACAGCCCATCATAGTAATCGACAAGGACAAGGAGCAGCGCGTCAACACCATAGAGCTGATATTCAAGCACGACGCCATGCCCGACTCGATGAAAAACAACCTGGGCTACGTCATAGGGTGCTACATGCGGGACCTGGCCCTGTCGATGCTGAACGCCCGTCTCAACGAATATGCGCAGAAAGCCGAGAGCCCCTTCGTAGACGCATCGGCCATCTACAGCAGCTATATCTTCGCCAAGACCAAGGACGCGCTTGACATTTCGGCCCTGCCAAAGGACGGACAGACCGAAGCCGCGCTCGGTGCCATACTGCGAGAGGCACGCCGCGCCGCCGAGTTCGGGTTCACACCGACCGAGTATGCGCGCGCCAAGGCCGACGCACTGAGCTCGCTCGACAAGATGTACAGCAACAAGGACAAGCGCTTCAGCGCACAGTTCTGCAACGAATTCAAGGAGAACTTCATCAACGGCGAGCCCATCACGCCCATCGACTACTACTATGCCACGATGAAGCAGATAGTGCCCGAGATACCCATCGAGGTAATAAACGAGGCCATGAAGGAGCTCGTGCCAGCATCAGACAGCAACATGGTCATCATAAACTTCAACAGCGAGAAGGACGGGGCGGCATATCCCACCGAGCAAGGGCTGATGAAGGCCATCGCCGACGTGCGCGCCGAGCAGCTCACACCCTACGTTGACAACGTGAAGAACGAGCCGCTCATCAAGACAATGCCCAAGAAGGGAAGCATCAAGAAGGAAGAGAGCAACGCCGGACTCGGCTACAAGGAGCTCACACTGTCAAACGGAGTGAAGGTGGTGCTTAAGCAGACAGACTACAAGAAAGACCAAGTGATGCTCACGGCCGAAGGCTTTGGCGGCTCGTCGCTCTACGGCGAGGCCGACTACTCGAACATAAAGCTGTTTGACGACGCCATCGAGGCCAGCGGACTGGGCAACTTCTCGCACACCGAACTGGAGAAGGCACTGGCCGGAAAGATAGCCTCGGCATCGATGTCGCTGGCCACCACGCGCCAGACCATAAGCGGATCGTCGACCCCCGACGACGTGGAGACGATGCTGCAGCTGGTATATCTCTACTTCACGGCCATCAACAAAGACCAGAGTTCGTACGACAACCTGATGAGAACCTATGAGATTGCGCTGAAGAACAAGGCCCTCTCGCCCGACAACGCCTTCAACGACTCGCTCATAGTGACGCTCAACTGCCACAACCCGAGGTTCACTTCGCTCGACACCGCCGACCTGGGCAAGGTGAGCTACGACCGCATCCTCGAGATGGCACGCCAGCTCACGGCCAACGCCGCGGCCTATACGTTTACCATCATCGGCAACTTCGACGAAGCCAAGCTGCGCCCGCTGCTCGAGCAATACGTGGCCTCGCTGCCAGCATCGAAGGACATCAGGAAGGGCCACCGCGTAGACACCGACGCCAAGGGCGTGGTGGTGAACAGCTTCAAGCGCAAGATGGAGACACCGAAGGCCATCACCGCCATGGTGTGGAGCAACGACGCGATGCCCTACACGCTCGACAACATAGTCAAGGCCGACATCACCGGCCAGGTGCTAAGCATGGTTTACCTCAAGAAGATACGCGAAGACGCAGGCGCGGCCTACTCTGTCGGGGCGCAGGGAACCATGGCCCGGCAGGACGACAAGATAGACTGCGGACTGTTTGCATACTGCCCGATGAAGTATGAAAAGGCCGACACGGTGCTCACGATACTGCGCGCCGAGGTCGACGCCATGACGCAAACGTGCGACGCCGACATGCTAAAGAAGGTGAAGGAGTTCATGCTCAAGAGCTTCGACGACCGCACCAAGACCAACAGCTACTGGCTGGGCGTGATCGACACCTACCGCACTTACGGCGTCGACCTGCACTCGGCATACAAGCAGACGGTGGAGGCGCAGACCCCGCAGACCATATCTGCCTTCGTCAAGGAGCTCATCAGCCAGGGCAACCGCGTCGAGGTGGTGATGATGCCCGACGTTGACGGCGAAAAGAAATGACGGCGCGCAAAATGCGCCACACGCAACACTGAAAGCCAAAACGGCCCGTTCCGACCCATGGAACGGGCCGTTTTGCATCATGAAACGGGCCGTATTGCACAGCAAAACGACCCATACCGCCAACCCGCTGTGGCCCAGCCACTTGCAGGCGGCGGCCCGGCAATACCGGAAACGGCCCTCGCGACAGCCCGGCCACCACCGCCCCAACACCCCGCCACGGCCACCGCCACCAGCCCCACGGCCGCGCCCGGCAGCCGCGGCAACTGCACCACATGGCGGGTAAAATGATGCGAAAGAGGCTTTTTATATTTTTTTGCTTCCAAAATGATGCTAATATCGATAAAAATAAGTACTTTTGGCACGCCGTTGGGTGATTATCGACACCGAAGGCAAACACTTTCAACATCACAAACTCCAATCTGGAAATGGAAAAGATAGATAATCTTGACAAGAAGATATTGGGCATACTGTCGCAAAACGCGCGCATACCGTTTAAAGACGTGGCCGCCGAGTGCGGTGTGTCAAGGGCTGCCATACACCAGCGAGTGCAGCACCTGATAGACGACAACGTGATAACGGGCAGCGGGTTCGACGTCAACCCCAAGAGCCTGGGCTACTTCACATGCACCTATGTGGGCATAACGCTCGAGCGCGGAAGCATGTACAAAGACGTGGTAGAGCGCCTCAGGCAGGTGCCCGAGATAGTGGAGTGCCACTTCACCACGGGCCCTTACACCATGCTTGTAAAGCTATACGCGCGCGACAACGAGCAGCTCATGGACCTGCTCAACGGACAGCTGCAGCGCATACCGGGCGTGGTGGCCACCGAGACGCTCATCTCGCTCGAGCAAAGCATCAAGCGCGAGATACCCGTGAAGGTAGACAAGGAGGGCGAATAAGCACTGCACATGGACCGCTTCGACATTGACGCACACCTCGAAAGCGCATACGCCGGCTTCCCCGAGGCCCAAGAGCGCCCCGTGATAGGCATCACGGGCAACTACGCCAGCCCTGAGTGCAAGCTGGCCGAAGGCTACTACAAGTCGGTGGTGGCCGCCGGCGGCACGCCACTCATCATACCTCCCGTGGCCGACACGGCCGCAATAATAAGCGCGCTCGACCATGTGGACGCGCTGCTGCTAAGCGGCGGGGCCGACATCAACCCGCTGTTCGGCGGCGAAGAGCCACAGCCCGCCCTGCACTCCATCAACAGCGAGCGCGACCTGCCGGAGCTGCTGACCATCCGACTGGCCTACAACCGCCAGCTGCCCATGCTCGGCATCTGCCGCGGAATACAGGCCCTGGCCATGGCTCTGGGCGGAAGGGTGGAACAAGACATTGCGGGCAAGGCCACCGTGAAGCACTCGCAAGACGCCGACCGCAGCGAGCCCACCCACACGGTGAGCATAGCCGAGGGCAGCACGCTGCACTCAATATACGGCACTGACAGGCTGGCCGTCAACTCATTCCACCACCAGGCCGTGGCCGAGGCGGGCAAACGGTTCCGCGTGACGGCCACCGCCGCCGACGGAACGGTGGAAGCCATCGAGAGCAACGAGCTGAAGTCGATAATAGGGGTGCAGTGGCACCCGGAGTGCATGGCCGACGGCGACAGGCTGTTCGGCTGGCTCGTGGCCGAGGCGGCAAGCTACCGCCAGGCCCGCAAGGTGCACGACAGGGTGCTGACGCTCGACACCCACTGCGACACACCGATGTTCTTCGCCCAAGGGGTCGACTTCGGCAGGCGCGACCCGCGCCTGCTTGTCGACCTGCACAAGATGGACGAAGGGCGCCAGGACGCCACCATCATGGTGGCATACCTGCCCCAGCCGAAGCCGGGCGGGCGGTTTGCCGACGTCGTGCCGTTTGCAGCAGACAGCCCCGGGGCCTACGCCGACCTCATATTCGACAAGATAGAGGCCATGGTGGCGGCCAACAGCGGCTGTGTGGCCATTGCCCGCACGCCGCAAGAGCTGGCCGACAACAAGCGCAGGGGGCTAAAGTCGATAATGCTCGGCATTGAGAACGGGCTCGCCCTGGGCACCGACACGGCCAGCGTGGCGCGCTACAGGCAGCGCGGCGTGGTCTATGTCACACTGTGCCACAACGGCGACAACGACCTGTGCGACAGCGCCCGAGGATGCAACACCCACGGAGGCGTGAGCCGGCTCGGCGCCGACATGATAGCGGAAATGAACCGGCGGGGGGTGATGGTCGACCTAAGCCACGCCTCGGAGCGCAGCTTCTACGACGCGCTTGACATGAGCCGGCTGCCCATAGTGTGCAGCCACAGCAGCTCGAGGGCGCTGTGCGACCACCCGCGCAACCTCACCGACGACCAGATGCGCGCCCTCGCGGCCAAGGGAGGGGTGGCGCAGACCACGCTATACCACGGCTTCCTGCGCACCGACGGCGAAGCCACGGTGCTCGACGCCATGGCACATCTGGAGCACGCCATAGCCGTGATGGGCATCGACCACGTGGGCATAGGCACCGACTTCGACGGCGACGGCGGCGTGAAAGGCTTCGAAAGCTCGTCGGAAGCCATCAGCTTCACACGCCGGTTGCTGGCCCGCCGCTACAGCGAGGCCGACATCCAGAAGATATGGGGCGGCAACTTCTTGCGCGTGATGGCACAGGTGCAGGCAGCAGCCGAGGCCTGACGCCGCGCCAAAGACAGTTGCATCGCGCACCGTGGCCAATGCTACGGAGCAGCCATACAACCAGAGACAACCCTAAGAATATGAGACAATACACCATGATATGCCTCATGCTGCTGGCCATGCTGGCAGCCTGCGGCAACAAGAAGAAACAGGCCGGCGACGCCGGCGATGGCGCCACACAGGCCGCCGGGCCACAGTTCTGCGCCGACAGCGCCTACGCCTATTGCGCCGCACAGTGTGCCTTTGGCCCGAGAACGATGAACAGCGCCGCGCACGACAGCTGCGGCAGGTGGATAGAATCGAAGTTCAGGCAGTACGGCATGGACGTCAGGCTGCAGCAAGCCACGCTGAGCGGCTACGACGGCACGCCGCTGAAGGCCACCAACATCATAGCCAGCTACAAGCCCGGACTGAAAGACAGGGTGCTGCTCTGCGCCCACTGGGACAGCCGCCCGTGGGCCGACAACGACCCGGACTCGGCCAACTGGCGCAAGCCGGTGATGGCGGCAAACGACGGGGCGAGCGGAGTGGCTGTGCTCATTGAGCTGGCCCGCCTCATCGGAGGGCATGACAGCCTGGGCATAGGCGTCGACTTTGTTTGCTTCGACGCCGAAGACTGGGGCACGCCACAGTGGAGCGACAAGCCCGACAACGGCGACTCGTGGGCACTGGGTGCCGCCCACTGGGCTGCAAACGCCGCCACCGAGGGCTACAAGGCGCGCTACGGCATACTGCTCGACATGGTTGGCGGCCGTGGGGCGCGCTTCTACCAGGAAGGCATGTCGCTGCAATATGCGCCCCAAGTGGTAGACAAGGTGTGGGCGGCAGCGGCCGGCCTGGGCTACGGAAGCTACTTCCCGACGGCAGCCGGCGGCATGGTGACCGACGACCACATACCTGTCAACGAAAAGGCCGGCATACCGACGATAGACATTGTGCCCTATTTCCCCGACTGCCCCGAGAGCAGTTTCGGGCCCACATGGCACACCCTGGCCGACAACATGGACAACATTGACCGCAACACGCTGAAGGCTGTGGGCCAGACGGTGGTGCAGGTGCTCTTCACCGAACAGTGAGCGGCCGGGCAGGCACGGCCCTGCCACAGCCCCATCGGTATAAAAACATTTCGCAGCCCCGCCACCGCCGCGCAACCAACTGAGCCTCAGTGCATTGCAATACGGGCCGTTTCAGTCTACAAAACGGCCCGCGCCATAGCGTCAAACGGCCCGTTCCGCAATACGGAACGGGCCGTTTGACGTTACATCAATGCCGCTGCCGCCACCCGGGCGCGGCCTTTGTAAACATCGGTTACCACCGCAGCAATCCAAAAAACTGCATCTTCAAAAGAATATTCCAGTATGTTTTATCCCTCAACGTTTAATCCACAAACCCGAGCCCTTGTAATCATTATCACTTAATACTTAATCCTTAAATCCCAAATCCCGGCCTTCCTTCCGCCTTAACCCTTAATCCTTAACACTTAATACATAACTTCCCCCTCTCATATCTGTCCGGCCTCGACCATCAGCACCACCCGCTCGGTGAGCCTGTCGGTGCCGTCGGGGTCGTACTCCTTGCGCAGGCTGGCCCCGAAAATAGACGAGAAAGCCTGCCAGAAGCCGGCGCGCATCGGCCCGAGAAACGCCTTGACGATGTCGTACGACGACGAGTTGCACTCGCGGTAGATGAGCTTTATGAGCAGCTTACCCTGCGAATAGGTGAGCTTTTTCATCTTCGGCTTATACTCTTGCACTATCCCTTTCTCCACCCTCTTCATGTGTTCCTCGCGCGATTTCTGGTCGGGCAGCGTCTCAAGATACTCATACGTCTCGAGGATAATCTTGTTGGCTTCCTTCGCTATGGGCAGCACCTTCTTGACATTGCGCACAAGCCGCATGTAAGCAGCGGCCTGTCGCTGGCTCTGGAACGTGAGTTTCGGATAGACGTAGACATTGTTCATCTCCATATACAGGATGCTGTCGCCGGCGTCCATCACCTTGCCCACCTTCACCATCGGCACAAACGTAGGGCTGTCCATGGCGTCGAGCAGGTCGTCGGTCGTCGGCCTCTTGCCGTCGTCCTGCGCCTGCGCCGCTGCCGGGAGCATCATCCCGGCCATCATCATTGCTAAGAAAGCCTGTCTCATAACACCGGCAAAAGTAGCCATAATTTTCCGTCCGGCGAGCGACACACGGCAAATTTAGCATCTGCCATGCCCGAATTAAGAAAAATTACGGGTTGCGGCCCACGCCACGGGGCCCCCGGCCGCCAGCTGCGGCTTGGCCGCCGGCCACGCGGGGCGTCACATCCCCGACGGCGCCAGCTTGCGCCTGAGGTGCCTGTACAGCAACAGCATGCACGGCACGAGAAACATGTCGGCCGCCACCCAGGCCACGGGGTCGCCGTAGCAAACGCCAAGGAAGCCCAGCGCAGGCACCAGCCAGATGCTCACACCACACCGGGCCACCATCTCCATCACGCCCGACAGCATCGACAGGTTGCTGTAGCCCAGCCCCTGAATGCTGTACCTCAGTATGGTGAGCAAGCCCAGCACTGGGTAGAAATAGCACGATATGCGCATGTACATGGCCGCGTTGGAAATGATTTCCGTCTCGTCCGCGTCTACAAAAAGCATCATCATCTCCTCCGCCAGCGGCAGTATCAGCGCCAGGGTGGCGACGAAGTACACCGCCGTTATCTTGACGGCAGAGCGCAGTCCTATGGCTATGCGCCCCACGCGGCGCGCCCCTATGTTCTGCCCGCAGTAGGTTGCCATGGCCACCCCGATGTTTTCGAACACGCAGGTGAACAGGTATTTCACCCGCATCGAGGCCGTGAAGGCCGCCACATACACCGTGCCGAGCGCGTTGTTGGCGCTCTGCAGCATTATGCTGCCTATGGCCGTGATAGAGAACTGCAGCCCCATGGGCAGTCCGCTGGCCAGCAGCGATGCCGCCTTGGCCCTGTCGTAGCCCCGCTCGTCGGCCCGCGGTATGAGCACGTCGAGCTTTCGCCGTATGTACGCATAGCACATGTAGGCCGATGCCGCCTGCGACATCATGGTGGCAAGACCCACTCCCTCAACCCCCAGTTTCATCCCTATGATGAACAGAAAGTCGAGTAGTATGTTGACCACCGATGAGAAAATGAGGAAGTAGAAGGGCTGCTTCGAGTTGCCAAGCGCGCGTATTAATCCCGCAAGAAGGTTGTAGGCGATGGTAAACGGGATGGCCGCGAACTGGAAGACAAGGAAGACATAGGCATCGGCGAATATCTCGTCCGGAGTGTTCACCATGCGCAATATGGGGCCGCAGAGGGCACATGTGACAGCCGTCATGGCCACGGCAATGACCGCCGCTATTCGCACGGCGTTGGCAACGTAATGGCGCATGGCCACAAAGTCCTTGGCCCCGAACGCCTGGGCCACCGGTATGGCGAAGCCGCTGCACGCCCCGTTGCAGAAGCCCATTATCAAAAACATGATTGAAGCAGACGCCCCGACGGCGGCAAGTGCGCCCACGCTGACAAAGCGGCCTACGATGGCAGCGTCGATAATGAGGTACATCTGCTGCAGGATGTAGCCGCATACCAGCGGCACGGCAAACCTGATGATGCCGCGCGTGGGCGCCCCCACAGTCATGTCGTTAGTGTTACCCATACTGAAAACAATGCTCTTGTCGGGTGCAAAGTTACTCCGTTTTACGCATAGCGGGGCAAACGGCGCGTTAAACTTGTTGAAAACAAAGCGGGATGCGGCCCCCGGCCGCATCCCGCCCTCACAGTGTCAGCGAAGCGTTCACCGCGCTACATACTTCTTTCCGCCGCGTATGTATATGCTGCCCTTGGCCGGCCGCTCCACGCGGACGCCCTGCAGGGTGTACACGGCATCGTCGGCAGCGGCCTCGCCCGAGCCCACCTCGGTTATGGCATCGGGCGTTTCGGGCCTGTCGTAGGTGATTACGGGGCACACTGCCATCGAGACAGCATCGTCGACATTCTCGAACCACTGGCTCGTGCCGAGCGGGTTGCCATACTCATCCTGGTCTTCCACAAGCTGCCATGTGGTGCCCTTCTGCCCCGGATTGCGCCTTACGCACGCCACGGCGATGTCGTCGGATGTGTAAGGCGGCTCTTCGAGCGAGTTGTTGGGCATGCCCTCGATTACCACAAAGAAGTCGCCCGTCACCTCGGCCGGCCTGTCCATCACGAAGGTAGTGGCAAGGAAAGTGTCGTCGGAATACCTTATGTCGCCGGCCTTCACCGATGCCGATGCCAGCGTCTCGCCCGGCTTGCCGTAGGCGTCGGGCCGGCGTATGCTCACGGTGATGTCGGCATCGGGCGTGACGGTGGTGTTAGAGATGAAGTAAACGTCTACGCTGTCTATCGTGGCCGGTGCCAGCGGTGCCTTGAAATGCTCGGCGAAAGCCGGCAGCCCGAGCCAGTTGGAGCCCGCATAGTTGCCGTAGAAGCCCAGCGAGAGCTTGGCCAGGCTGTTGCTCTCGCCTATCTCGAGGTTCCATACATACTGCGCCCCGCCGGCCTGTATGGCATACTGCATCATGTCGATGTCGGTGCCGGCGCCGTTGGTGGCCTGGAGCGCCACGCTGAACAGCCCTTTCCTGGTGTAAGTGACGGTGGGGTTGCGCTCGGCCGACTTCTCGGTGTCGGTGCCGTTGAACGTCCATAGCCACTCGGTTGGGTAGCCCCCGGACAGGTCGCGGAAGGTTACGGGCACCCCTGTAGGCACGAGCGTGCCCACGAAAGGCGACAGGTAGCCCTCTTCGGGCAGCCCTATGAGCGCCGACGGCTGCTCGGCCTTGACGTTGACGTAGTCCTGCCGCGTGACGGTGGATGTCGAAGTGCCGTCGCCCACGGTCAGGCTGACGCTGTAGGTGCCGGCCTCAGGGTAAGTGACGGTGGGGTTGCGCTCGGTCGACGTTGCCGGCACGCCTCCCTCAAACTCCCACAGCCACGAGGTGGCATTGCCCTGCGAGGCATCGGCAAAGCTCACCGAGTCGCCCTGGGCTATGTCGATTGACGAGCCCTCGGAGTCGTCGAGCTGCACCACCCTGAACCCGTCGATGAGCTGGGAGTCGCCCCCATTGCCCTTGTAATTGAACGAGAAGGTGACCGTCTTGCCCTCAACGCGGTCGAGCGGCAGGCGGAAGCGCAGCCACTTGGTCTCGTCGTAGGCCGACGTGTTGGCCCACAGGAACTGCTGCAGCAGCTGCACCGTGTCGCCCGTGGCCACGTCGGTGGCATACAAAGTCCAGCTTGCCTCGAAGAGCCAGACGGGAGAGAAGTAGTTGTAAAACTCGACACAGCTGTTCGGCCTGACGCTTATGGCAGGCGAAGTGACGGTCTCGTCGAAGTCGCTCTGGTTGTACTCGATGCCCAGCGAGAGCTTGCTGTCGGGGTCGATGGCGCCGAAGTCTATGCCCGACCCCATCGACGGCGTGAGCCTCCAGGTGTATTCGGGGTTGGTTTGCTCAAGCGTCCACGAGCCGAATTCGTCCTCAGAGTCGAATCCCTGGGTGTAATAAGGCTTGTAGGCATTGTCTGACGAGAATGCAGCCTGCAAGCCGTCGGCCTGTGCCATCAGCGGCACGGCAGCCATGATAAGAAGTAATGCTTTTTTCATAAGCGTTGTTTTATATGGATTTGAATATGCAAATATACGCAAAATAACGGCAAACAGCGATAAAATGAAACAAAATCTGCTCTGCAGCAAATATTTTCCAACAACCACGAAATGGCGCGGAGGCCACAGTGGCCACACCCCGCGGCGAGGCCCCGGCGGCGGTAACAAAACATGACAAAACCGGAATCCCATGACGCCGACGGCCAAACGGGCGCGCAACACGGGCCGTTACGGGCTGCAAAAACGGCCGTTTGACAGTGCCGGACGGCCCGTTTGGCAACCCGCAACGGCCCTTCGCAGCAACCACCTGGACCTCAGCAACTTGGCAACATGCACGCAGACACGGCGCGGCGGGTAAAATATGCCGACACCAACGGGGCCGCCACAGCCACGGCCCGGCCCCGGCCCCGGTGCCACATGGCCCACGCAGCGCCACGGAAAGCCCTCAGGCAGCCGGCATCAGGGCAGGCTGCAGGCCATGGCCCATAGCCTTAAATAATGTGAATTGTGGCATGGTTACGAAAGTTTAGCCTAAATTTGCACCGTAAAAACAATAATGCAATGAGCCTTACAAGGATAATAGGCAGGATGTTTGTGCCAAGGCAGAAAGAGCTCGAGCGGCACATCAGCGGCGGAGCAGACCTGCAACGACAGGTGCTGGAGCACCTCGTGGGCACAGCCAAGGACACAGAATACGGGCGCAACCACCTCTTCGGGGCCACACGAAGCTACGAAGACTTTGCACGCAACGTGCCCGTGAACACATACGAAGAACTGAAAGGCGACATAGACCGCATGCGCCACGGCGAGCGCGACGTGCTCTGGCCGGGCCGCGTGAAGTGGTACGCGAAGTCGTCGGGCACGACCAACGACAAGAGCAAGTTCATACCGGTGAGCCCCGACGGACTGCACGACACGCACTACCGCGGAGGCCAGGACTGCGTGGCCCTTTACCTGCGCAACAACCCGCACAGCCGCATGTTCGACGGCAAGGGCCTCATACTCGGCGGAAGCCATTCGCCCAACTACAACCTGCCCGGCAGCCTCGTGGGCGACCTCAGCGCAATACTCATCGAGAACATCAACCCGTTGGTGAACATGGTGCGCGTGCCCAAGAAACAGACCGCGCTGCTGTCTGACTTCGAGGTGAAGCGCGACCGGATAGCGCGCGAGACCATTGGCAAAAACGTGACAAACCTGAGCGGTGTGCCCTCGTGGATGCTCTCGGTGCTAAGCCGCGTGATGGAGCTCTCGGGCAAGCGGCACCTCGAAGAGGTGTGGCCGGGCATCGAGGTGTTCTTCCACGGAGGCGTGGCCTTCACCCCTTACCGCAGCCAGTACGAGCAGCTCATCACCTCGCCCGGCATGCACTACATGGAGACATACAACGCCAGCGAGGGCTTCTTCGGCCTGCAGGACGACCCGGCAGACAAGTCCATGCTGCTGATGCTTGACTACGGGGTGTTCTACGAGTTCATCCCCATGGACGAGTTCGGCTCCGACAACCCCACCGTGGTGCCGCTGTGGGGCGTGGAGACAGGGCGCAACTACGCCATGCTCATATCAACCACCTGCGGACTGTGGCGCTATGTGCTGGGCGACACCGTGAGCTTCACCCAGACAAACCCATACAAGTTCATCATCACCGGCCGGACAAAGTGCTTCATCAACGCCTTCGGCGAAGAGCTGATAGTGGACAACGCCGAGAGGGCGCTGGCCTACGCGTGCGACGAGACGGGCGCCGAGGTGACGGAATATACGGCCGCCCCCGTGTTCATGGACGGCCGGGGCAAGTGCCGCCACCAATGGCTCATCGAGTTTGCGCGCCAACCCGACGACGACGGACGGTTCGCACGGCTGCTCGACAAGAGGCTACAGGAACTCAACAGCGACTACGAGGCCAAGCGGTTCAAGGACATAACGCTGCAGCACCTCGAGGTGGTCAGGGCGCGCCAGGGCCTGTTCAACGACTGGCTCAGGGTGAAAGGGAAGCTCGGAGGGCAGCACAAGATACCAAGGCTGAGCAACAGCCGCGACATCATAGACCAGCTGCTGCGCATGAACAGCACGGCGGCCAAGCACGAAACGACCACAAACGAAACTATCTGACATGGCCACCGACACACCGACACAACAACTACCGGGCACGGGCAAAGGCAACAGAGCAAGGCTGAGGCGAGCGGCACGCATGGCGGCCGCAGCCGCACTGCTGGCCCTGACCGTGGCATCGTGCGCCAGGATGGGCCAGCCCGACGGCGGATGGTACGACGACACGCCGCCACGGATAACCGGAACCTCGCCCAAAGACAAGGCTACCAACGTGACGGCAAGGAAGATTCACATCTACTTCGACGAATACATCAAGCTCGAAGACGCATCGAACAAGGTGGTGGTGTCGCCCCCGCAAGTGGAGATGCCGGAAATAAAGACGGCCGGAAAGGAGATAAGCATCGAGCTCAAAGACTCGCTGCGGCCCGACATGACATACACCATCGACTTCTCAGACGCCATCTCCGACAACAACGAAGGCAACCCGATGGGCAACTACACCTACAGCTTCTCGACTGGAGAGCGCATCGACACGTTCGAAGTGTCGGGCAATGTGATCGACGCAAGCAACCTCGAGCCAATCAAGGGCATACTCGTCGGGCTGTATGCCAACCTGTCTGACACCGCATTCACCACCACGCCGCTGCTCAGGGTGGCGCGAACCGACAGCCGCGGGCACTTCGTGATCAAGGGAGTGGCGCCGGGCACCTACCGCGCCTATGCCCTGCAAGACGCCGACGGCAACTACATGTACAGCCAGAAGAGCGAGATGATGGCCTTCAACACCGACTCGATAAGCCCCTCGTGCGGCCCCGACATAAGGCAAGACACCATCTGGCGCGACTCGCTGCGCATCGACTCGATAATCAGGACGGGCTACACGCACTTCTATCCCGACGACATCGTGCTGCGCGCATTCTCCGTTCCGCTCACCGACAGATACCTCATCAAGACCGAAAGGCAGTCGCCCGAGAAGATTGGCATATACTTCAGCTACGGCAGCGACACCCTGCCAGCGATGCGGGGGCTGAACTTCGACGCCGAGAAAGCGTTCATAGTAGAGTCCACCGAGAAGCACGACACCATCACATACTGGATAAAAGACACTGCCCTGGTGAACAAAGACACGCTGCAATTCGCGCTCACCTACATGATGACCGACACGGCGGGAGTGCTCGTAAGCAACACCGACACCATCTCGGCAGTGCCCCGCATGTCGTACGAAAAGCGCATGAAACAACGCCAGAAAGAGTTTGAAGACTGGCAGAAGGAACAGGAAAAGGCCAAGAAAAAGGGCGAGCCCTACGACTCAGTGATGCCCCCGGCGCCGCTGGTGCCCAAAATCAGCGCCGGCACATCGCTCGACCCCGACCGCAACATTGCCATCGAGATGCCATCACCGCTGGCACGGTGCGACACGGCGGCCATACACCTGTACTCCAAGCACGACACGCTGTGGTACAGGTCGCGGTTCGAACTGAGACCCGTGCCGGGCAAGCTGAGGGCCTACACGCTGCTGGCCGAATGGCGGCCGGGCATAGAGTACAGCCTCGAAATAGACTCGGCGGCATTCGAAGACATCTACGGGCTGGTGTCAAACGCCTACAAGGCGGGCATCAGGGTGCGCGCCATGGACGAATACAGCTCGCTGACGGTGAACCTCACCGGCACGGCCGACACGGCCATCATAGTGCAACTGCTCAACGGGGCCGACGGAGTGGTGAAGCAAACGAAAGCCAGCGGTGGCTCGGCAGAGTTCTTCTACGTCAACCCGGGCACCTACTACCTGCGCGCTTTCGCCGACACCAACGGCAACGGGACATGGGACACGGGCGACTATCACGCCGGGCGCCAGCCCGAAACGGTGACTTACTATCCCAAGAAGATTGAATGCAAGGAGAAATGGGACGTGACCATAGGCTGGAACATGTCTGAGCTGCCCGGCAACCGGCAGAAGCCGATGGACATAACCAAGCAAAAGCCGGAACAGGAACGCAAGCTGCGCAACCGCAACGCAGACAGGGCGCGCGACCTGGGCATAGAATACATAAAGCCGAACTAAGCGGCCCGGAATGACGGGCGCCCACGGCAACGGCACGGCCCTTGCCGCCACAGCACGCCGCCGCAGCCGCGCCGAAGGCCGGGAGCACAGCCATGACGTAGCCGGCGCCACTGCCTGTGGCAGCGGCAAAGCCATCAACGAAAACCAACAACAATGAGAAATATGAGACTGAAAGCTTTAGTGATATCACTGCTCATGGCAGTGAGCTTCGCGCCGGCGTCGGCCCAGTGCGGCATAAAGAACACGGCGTTCAAGTCGGGAGAGTTCCTTTACTACGACCTTTTCTTCAACTGGAAGTTCATCTGGGTAAAAGTCGGGACGGCATCGATGAGCACCGTCACGTCGAGATACGGCGGGCAGCAGGCTTACCGCGCCAGCCTGATAACCAGGAGCAACAACAAGCTCGACAAGTTCTTCACGCTCCGCGACACGCTACTGTCCTACTGCGCTACCGACCTGTCGCCTCTCTACTTCCGCAAAGGCGCCCGCGAAGGCGACAGATACTACGTAGACGAGATTTGGTACACCTATCCGCAGGGCAACTGCCACATGAAACAGCACCGGATAGAGAACGACGGGCGCCACGTATGGAAGCAGTCTGAATACCAAGACTGCGTGTACGACATGATGAGCATATTCCTGCGGGCCCGCAACTTCGACGTTTCCAAGTACAAAGTGGGCGACAACATCCCCATGCCGGTAAGCGATGCCAAGCGGCTGTCGAACTCCTGGCTCAAGTACCAGGGCAAGGAGACGTTCAAGATGGAGGGCAACAACGTGAAATACCGCTGCCTTGTCTTCTCGTTCATAGAGCGCGAGGACGGCAAGAACCACGAGTTGCTGCGCTTCTATGTAACCGACGACGCCAACCACATACCCGTGCGGCTCGACATGTTCCTCAGCTTCGGCTCGGCAAAGGCGTTCCTCCGCGGCTACAAGGGGGTGAAAAACCCCGTCACGTCGAGGCTCAACTGACGCCCGTGCCACCCTGCCGCCCCAACGGCCGTGAGCCTGCGGGGGAGCAACGGCGGCGGCCCGGCAGCCGGCCGGAAACGCAAAGAGGGGTGCATCCGCAGCGGATGCACCCCTCTTTGGGCAAATGCTGTCACTTAAGCTTGTCGTAGTCGGCGTCGGCAACAGGCTCAAGCCATTCGGTAGACGCCCCCTCTGCCGGCACGCTTATGGCCACATGCTGGAACCAGCTGTCGGCCGCGGCCCCGTGCCAGTGCTTCACCCCGGCCGGTATGTCTACCACGTCGCCCGGCTGGAGCCTGCGCGCCGGCTTGCCCCACTCCTGATACCAGCCTTTGCCGTAGACGCAGATGAGAATCTGCCCGCCACCGTTGTGTATGTGCCAGTTGTTGCGGCAGCGCGGCTCAAAGGTGACGTTGCTCACCGGCAGACGGCCCTCACCGTTGGCAAGCGGCGCAAGATAGCTCTTGCCGATGAAGTACTTGGCGTAAGCCGTGTTCTCGCCGCCCTTGGCGAATGGCAGCGGCTGCTCGCCCGCGAAAGCCTCGCCGTACACATCGGCAATGGCCTTCGAGGCCCTGTAGGCCGAGGCCTCGGCCCCGCGTGCGGCCAGCGTGAGCGGTATGGAGTGTATCTCGGCGTCGGAGAGCCCCATGTTACGCGCCCCGTTGATGTGCGACCTGAGCTGCGGCTCGGCCCCCTCGATGCCCGACAGGGCGCTCACCGTTACCAGTTCGCGCTCGGCGAAGGTGAGGTTGTTGCGCGCGAAGATGTCGCCGAAGAGGTGGGCTTTGAGGTAATAGTCGGTAGCGGGCGCGAACTTGTAGTCGTATGGCTTGCCCGTCAGCTTTGTCTGCACCTCCGTGCCCTGCTTGAGGGCATCGTATCCTTCGGGCAGCGGGTCGGCGTCGCGGCCCTCTACGCTGGCCTTTCCGGCCTGCGCGCGCTCGGCCACCATGCGCTGCAGTGTGCCGAGGGCATTGAGGCTGCGCGGGAACCCCGTGTAAGCGTAAAGCTGCGAAAGGGCCTCCTTGATGTCGTTTACAGTCACGCTGTCATCGAGCGCGGCCGAGATGGCCTCGCCCAGCAGGCCCTGTCCACCCCGAGCCTCAAGGTTTGCGATGGCGACAATGTGCTGCTGCCGCCTGTCAAGTACGTTTTCCATAACTCCGTTGTTTTTAGTCTGTGCGCCCGCCGTGGCCGTCACGATGGCTGCTGCGAGCACGGCAATGATTCTCTTAGCCTTTTTCATAATCGTATGTTTTAGCAGTTTGTGGGCCCGCAACGTCTCCGCCGGCCGCGCCGGGCCTTTCAATGGTGCAAAGGTAAGCAAAAAATGCGTGGCCGGCACAACCACAAACACTGATAGGTGTATGCTTTTTACAGATATTTCACTGCCCCGCGCGCCACGCCCTGCAGCCGCACAGCCTCGTGGCGGCGGCGGCCGCACAAGCCGCGGGCTTTGGCAATGGCGGGCGGCGACGCTGCGGCGGCACTGCTGAATGGGCCATACGGGGGTGCGGAACGGGCCGTTTGGCAATACAAAACGTGCCGTTTCGCATTGCGAAACGGCACGTTTCACAACACACTGACAGCCAGCGTGTTGCGGCATGCGACCCGTAAGCCTTGGCAGCCGGGCGGTCAATACTTGAACGAACTGCCCCCGAGAAACTCGCGCAGCAGCGATGTCGACGGCACCTGGCGGTTGGGTATGGGCCTGATGTAGCGCAGGAACTTCAGCAGCCTGTACGCCTCGCTGTACTCGTCGGCGTTCTCAGGCACGAGCTCCAGCAGCGGCTCGGCCTGCGTCTTGAGCACGGCCA
>ERZ772892.1082-NODE-1082-length-30769-cov-3.011265_pt1 | contig 30769 bp, 26 predicted proteins | sample MGYA00512126_ERZ772892 | MGnify/ENA primary metagenome ERZ772892 (study PRJEB29015, sample SAMEA2737697) | human gut metagenome | biome: human gut; feature: human-associated habitat; material: faeces | place: China | collected 2012 ... | reverse complement strand
CAGTCATACTTGCTAAAAATATATACCATAATAATTAATTATTATTTTAACACATCCCTACATTGCCTCTAAACGCAATGCCCCTTTTATATCTAAAATAATATATTATAGTCTTAAATTTTCCGTACCTTTTATATATTCTAATATTTCACCCCTTTTTTCTCAGATAAAGTTTCTATTTTCCAATTCCTAAAAACTTCTTTATCCATTCTAAAAACCCGAGACTATACAACATGAATTTCCCCTTTCCCTTTAGGCGCCATCAGTTGTTTGTTTCGTACGATGGTTTCAGTTTAAAGGGATAAAGTGGTATTTTCTATTTATTTGTTCTGAACTGTCGTTTTTTGTTCTGTAGCAAAAAATCATGTATAAACAATGACTATATTTTGTTATTTTATCCTCTTTAGTAAAAATGTGTCTCGGATCATTCCTTACTGTTGCCTTGTACTGTGTATCTCCCGTATTTATCGGAAGTTCTGTTGCTCCTGCGTAAAGGTTCGATATTCCTGTTTTTATCTCACTTGAGAATTTTGTCAGTTTTGTTCGCTATGTCTACTACTCTCATAGCACGGCTGTTCTACTTGATTATGTTAAGAAAGCAAACGATAAAGAATCATCATTATAAAAAGGAAAATAACATTTGCAACTGTAAATTCCAGAAAATATCTGCCCCTAAATGACCGATCCTCTTTTGCAACATATTTGAAGCTGATCAGGCTTGCCATTGATGCTATCAACGTTCCAAGACCCCCGAGATTGGTTCCGATCACCAGCTCCCGAATATGGTCTGTGAATCCGGATAACAAAATCGCAGCCGGAACATTACTCATTACCTGACTTGCAATTACCGAAGTAACCACCTCCCGTCCGGTCAATATATCCGAAAGCAGTTGACTGAATGCCGGGATACGTCCAAGATTACCGATGAATATAAATAACGCGATAAAAATACATAACAGAGAATAATCAACCTGTGTCAGAATTTTCCGGTCACGCAGAAGCAAATATAAAAATACTAACGCGAAAGGCACACCATACGGAAGAATATGCGAAACCGCAAGCAGACTTATGACAAACAGAATAAGATATGCTGTAAATTTTTCAATCCATTCCGCATCCTTTTTCTCCCATTTTGAACCGGAAGCACCCAACGAATCCTTCTGTCTTTTCGTTGAAGCTTTATCTTCAGCAGAATCTAAGCCTTTGTTCTGCTTTATTTCTGTCTTCCCATCATGACTTAACTTTCTTTTTCGAACCATGGATGCCAGACCGATCCATGCCATTAACAAAGCAAATGCGCAGACTGTATACGGCAGCATGATCTTTAAAAACTCCGCAATACCTATACCTGCTTTTCCATACAAATACAGATTCTGAGGATTACCAAGAGGTGTCAACATACTGCCAAGATTCGCCGCAATCGTCTGCATGACAATTACTTTTAGCATCCATTTGCTATCAGTGTCCGGGTTCAGTTTCTTCATTATTATAATTGCAAACGGCACAAATGTAATAAGTGATACATCATTTGTTATAAACATCGACATAAAGAAACACAAGCATACAAGGATTACCGTTACTCCTCCGATCCCATGCACCTTTGCTAACAGCCGTTCTGCTAATTTATCAAACACATCAATATTCCTCAAGCCGGCAACGATACTCATAAGGCAGAACAGGATCGCCAGTGTCCGGAAATCAATATACGAAATATATTCTCTGTCAGGAACTACAAAAAATACTGATATCACTGCCAACACGACCGCGATCGATAACACGGTTTCCTTCTTTATAAAATATAAAATCTTTTTCATCCTTCTAATCCTCTTAACACATATTTTCTGCCTGCACTATTGTACTGCATTCCCTTTCGTCCCACAACCTGTAATTCTGCAATTTATGATCAAGTCTTCCTTATATTTTAGATGCTTTTTTACCGGAAATACTTTATACTCTACATATAAATATTTACAAAAGCGTTCCTGTATTGGTAGTATCAACAGGTTGAAGCTCATAATCTACACAAGCTGTACAAATATTAATAAGGGAGGGCATGCATATGAATCTCAAAGACAAAACACTCTGGCAGAGAAATGCTGCTGCGATCGGCGGCATGGTTTTATTTGCCGCCGGAATCAACTTCTTTATCGTCCCCGCCAGTCTGTATAACGGCGGTGTCCTTGGTATCAGCCAGATCATACGAACCTTACTGATCCAAGTATTTCCATCGCTTGCATCAGGAACCGATATCGCAGGTATTATCAACTTTATCTTAAATATACCTTTATTTATCATGGCATATATCTCAATCGGCAAAAGTTTCTTCAGCCGGACACTGGTCTGCCTGATCAGTCAGACGATATTCTTAAGTATATTTCCAATTCCGGCTACACCTCTGGTCAATGACAGCCTGACTGCCAGCATTATGGGTGGACTTCTCGCCGGTACAGGCATCGGTATCTCCTTACGCTCCGGCGGCTCCAGTGGCGGTATGGATATCGTCGGTATGTTCTTTACCAAGAAATACAAAAATTTCAGCGTGGGAAAGGTATCTTTGACAGTCAATGCTGTTGTCTACGGCATCTGTGCAATCCTTTTTGGTATCCCAACAGCCGTATACAGCATTATCTATTCCGCTGTCAGTACTCTGATGACTGACAAAGCGCATACGCAGAACATCAATACCGAAGTTGTGATCTATACAAAAGAAGAACCGGAAGCCATCCTTGATTACATCGTAAACGAATTTCACCGGGATGCAACCTGGTGGGAGGCGCGTGGTGGTTATACCGAAGAAACAACTTATATGATCGTTACGATCCTTTCCAAATATGAATGTGTTCATCTCCGCCGCGGACTGAAAAACATCGATGAACACGCCTTTGTTGTCGTAAAAGAAGGTATGCATATTGGCGGAAAATACGAAAAGCATTTATAAAACCTGCATAAAACCTGTAATTTTCAGCATTTTTTTGCATATATAAATTGCATTTTTCAAAACACAATGGTATATTTATTCAGAAAAGAATGAAAGGAAGTAATGAAAATGAAACTTAAAAAATTTTTAGCAATTACTATGTCTGCAGCCCTGGCTATGACTGCATTAACAGCATGCGGAAGCAAAACTGACGACAGCAAATCTTCTGATAAGAAGACTGCTAAGGTTATCGAGATCGACCTCACAGATGAGGAATACGCTTTCGGCGTTGACAAAACACAGCCTGACTTATTAAAGGAGGTTAATACATTTATCGCAGATATGAATTCAGATGGCACATTTGAAGAGATCTGCAACCACTACTTCGGTGATGGCGAACCTGTTGCTGTTGAATCAGCTACATTAGACTCCAGCAAGGATCAGTTAGTTGTAGCAACAAACGCTGCATTCGAACCATTTGAGTATACAAAGGGTGAGAACTACTACGGAATCGATATGGAGATCGCTAAAGCACTTGCTGACAAGCTCGGTAAGGAGCTGGTTATCCAGAACATGGATTTCGATGCTGTATGTCTCTCCGTTGGTCAGCAGAAATGTGATATCGCTATGGCCGGTCTTACAATCAAGCCGGATCGTGAAGAATATGTAGCTTTCTCAGATTCTTACTACAAGGCTTCCCAGAAGCTGATCGTTCCATCAGACAACACAGAATTTGACGAATGTAAGACTGCCGATGATGTAAATGCAATCCTTAACGCTAAGGATTCAAGCAGTAAGATCGGTTTCCAGACAGGTACAACCGGACAGTTCTACTGCGAAGGTGATGATGACTGGGGATTCGCTGGTCTTAAGATGACATCTACCGGTTATAAGAACGGTTCACTTGCAGTTCAGGATCTGTTAAATGGTAACTTAAATTATGTTATCATTGATTCTGCTCCTGCTGCTGCCATTACAAAATCATTAAATGCTATGCAGTAAAAATATGCTATAAGAATCACGCGTTTCTCGCGTGAAGAAAATATATGGTAACAGGTAATTGTAAATTGCTAAAACAGTTCTGCTGATTCAGTGTATCTATATTTTACAATTACCTGTTATCTGATAGATATTGAAAGGATATTTCATGGGAGACATTTCAAGTAAAATACAAAAGTTCATAGAAATATTCATTGATAACAGAGGATATGTAAAGGTTGTTGAAGGTCTGAAGAATACCGTTATCATCGCCATAACCGGTCTGATCATCGGTATTTTGATCGGAACCATCATTGCAACTGTCCGCGTCATTCCAAAATATAAACGGCTGCCACGAGTTTTAGATGCAATCTGCAGCGTCTATGTCGGATTCTTCCGTGGAACTCCTATGGTCGTGCAGTTACTGCTGTTTTACTATGTTCTGCTCCCTATCGTAGGAGGTCATATGAGCGGTGTACAGGTATCCATGCTTGTATTCGGTCTAAACAGTGGTGCTTATATTTCTGAGATCATGCGAAGCGGTATCCTTTCTGTGGATCCCGGACAGATGGAAGGCGGACGTGCCATGGGCCTTAGCTTTGCGACGACCATGCGTAAGATTGTGATTCCTCAGGCAGTTAAAAACATCCTTCCTACTCTGGGAAATGAATTTATATCTCTGATCAAGGAAACATCTGTTGTAAGCTTTGTTGGTGCTACTGATCTGTATGTAGCATTTAACTATATTGGAAGTAACAGCTACGAATTCATGATCCCATATCTGGTTATGGCACTGATTTATATTGTTATGGTGCTTCTGATCAGTCTTGGTATCAAATTAATGGAAAGGAGCCTGAGAAAGAGTGATAGACGTCATTAATCTTGAAAAACACTTTGGTGACAATGAAGTTTTACGAGGCATCAATGTCACAATCGATAAAGGCGATATAATGGTTGTAATCGGCCCTTCAGGTTCTGGTAAAAGTACATTTCTTCGCTGTTTAAATTGTATGGAAGACCCAACAGGCGGTCAGATCATCTTCAATGGTGTCGATATTGCAGACCCAAAGGTTGATATCAACATCCACCGTCGTCATATGGGAATGGTATTCCAGCATTTTAATCTGTATAACAACAAAACCGTTATTCAGAATATCATGCTTGCTCCTGTACTGGTGCGTTGTCAGGATCTGAAAAAAGCAAAGCGTCATAATCGTATGCTTCCGCTTACGAACCTGTTCCGCAAAGAAAAGCAGGAGAAAATAGAGATTACAACAAGTAAATCTCAGATCGTTGCCGAGGCAAGAGCAAAGGCAGAAGAACTTCTGAAACGGATCGGTCTGGAAGATAAAGCAGATGTATATCCTTCTACTTTATCCGGTGGTCAGAAACAGCGAGTTGCCATTATCCGTGCGCTTGCTATGAATCCGGATGTGATCTTATTCGATGAACCGACTTCTGCTCTTGATCCTGAAATGGTTGGAGAAGTTCTCGACCTGATGAAGGATCTTGCAAAAGAGGGAATGACCATGATCGTGGTTACTCATGAAATGGGATTTGCAAAGGAGGTTGCCAATAAAGTCCTCTTCATCGATGAAGGACAGATTCTTGAAACCGGCACGCCGGAAGAATTCTTTGGTAATCCGAAGAATCCTCGACTGAAGGATTTCCTTTCGAAAGTATTATAGACTGTGCTCAAAAAATGAAAGAGGGTATTTATCTATTATTACGTAAGACGTTTTCACTCTACCTTCGACGCAGTGGTACATAAGGCTGCAAAATACGCAGCCTAAGTACCAGCGCTCAGGCAGGCTTACTTCATAATAGTAATACCCTCTTCCATTTTTGTTTCCACTTCTCAATAGTAAATACATTTCATTATCGCTAAGGACCGACGTGAATAACTGAGAACTTTAAAACAGCTACTATTTATGTCGTCTGACATATGACAGTAGCTGTTTTTCGTTTATTTTTTTAATGCTTCCTCCAGGGTATGCCAACCAAGGACTGCGCATTTTACACGGGCAGGCATATGGGAAATGTCTTTTAAGGCGGAAGCTTCTTCGAGTTCGTCGATTTCTTCATCGGTTGCTTCGCCCTGTATCATCTTTAAGAAAAGTTTTCCAAGCTTCAATGCTTCTTCCTCGGTCTTGCCAACAATCATGCCGAGCATGATATCTGCGGACGCCTGTGAGATTGCACAACCGTCTCCGACAAATGCTCCATCTTCGATGATTCCGTTTTCCACCTTTAATTTCAAGAAAATGTCATCACCACAATTCGGGTTGACGCCTTCGAGTACAATATTTGCATCCGGAAGATCATGCTTGAATTCCGGTCGAATATTGTGCTCCGTCAGGATCTCGTTATAAAAATTTCTATTCTCCATATCCCATCCTCCTTCTGACATTTGCAACACTCTCTACAAATGCATCGACTTCTTCTATCGTATTGTAGAACATAAAGCTGGCTCTTGTTGTATTATACACCTTCAGATAAGTAAGCAATGGCTGTGCACAATGGTGTCCGGCACGAACATCGATACCATCTGCTGCCATGATCTCACTGACATCATGTGGATGTACATTGTCGATCGTAAATGCCACAATACCGGTATGGTTTGCAGGATCTTCTGAGCCGATCACATGAACATGCGGAATCTTTGCAAGTCCTTCCATCGCATGTCGGGTCAGTTCCAGTTCTCTCTGCTCGATTGTCTCAAATCCAATCTTATTAATATATGAAATTGCGGCTGCAAGTCCGGCTGCACCGGCTGCATTTACAGTTCCTGCCTCGAACTTATGCGGAAGCTCAGCCCATACCGCTCCTTCCGTCGTTACCGACTGGATCATCTCGCCACCTGTCATAAATGGCGGCATCTCTTCCAGTAATGCTTCTTTTCCATATAACACGCCGATACCCATCGGTCCCATTAGCTTATGACCGGAAAATGCAAGAAAATCCGCATCCAGATCTTTGACACCGATCGGCATATGCGGTGCGCTCTGTGCCGCATCTACTACAATAACCGCGCCGACCGCATGTGCAAGCTTTGAAATCTTCTTGATCGGATTCACACAACCGAGAACATTGGATACCTGCCCGATCGCTACAAGCTTTGTCTTCTCATTGATTCCTGCTGCAAGTGTCTCATCTGTCAAAGTACCGTCCTTCTCACAGTTCAGATACCGGACCGTTGCACCTGTCATTCTCGCTGCCATCTGCCATGGGAGAATGTTGCTGTGATGCTCCATGATGCTGACTGCGATCTCATCTCCTGCTTTCAAATGACTGCATGCATAGCTGTATGCAACAAGGTTCAGACTCTCTGTTGTATTTCTTGTAAAGATGATTTCTTTTTCAGAATCTGCATGAATAAAATCACGCACAACTTTTCTGGCATCTTCATATGCTTCTGTTGCTGCAAGGCTCAGCGGATAGAAACCACGAAGCGGATTTGCATTGCTTTCTTCATAAAAACGCTTCTCTGCTTCAATTACAACTGCCGGCTTCTGTGCTGTAGCCGCATTGTCTATATAAATGGTTTTATTTGTCTGTAATAACGGAAAATCCTCTTTATAATTCTTCTCTATCATCTGCCATTACCTCCGCAAGCTGTGCGTCTACTAGCTTCTGTGTCTGCTCGTCTCCTATGTGGCGATATAACATCTCGAATTTGCCGCGGGTCATGATATCCTCCGCAGTCTCCTTGTCGATGCCTCTTGATTCAAAATAAAATAATGTCTCCTCATCCAGTTCACCGATCGTTGCACCGTGAGAACCTTCTACATCCTCCTCTGCACAGAGAATGATCGGGATCGTCTTATTGATCACATCATCACCAAGCAGTAGTACATTTTCTGTCTCTGCACCTGTGGATTCGGATGCACCGTTCTTGAAATCGATCGTTCCACGAAATACTTTCTCTGCTGCATCCTTTAAGGTTCCATCTACCTGGATCTCACAATTCGTCTTCTTACCGAAGTGATTTATGATCAGGTTCACATCAATCTTCTGTGTTTTCTGTCCGAGGTATCCGATCTCGACCTGTGTATCTGCCCCTGTACCCTTAAGATCTGTACGGATTCCGTTATAGAGATCACCTTTTCCGATAAAGATCTGAAGGATATCGAACTTTGCATTTTCATCGCAGACACAACCGATATCATTTAACAGAGTCTGTTCTTCATCCTGCATAAATACCTGTACCAGACGAACACGGCTGTCTTTCTTTGCCTGTATCATCGTACGATATGCCAGTGAACCTGCCTGCTCACTTTTCTTTGTAAATGTCTCAATTATGGTTGTATCCGTACCTTCTTCTGCTGTCAGATAACATGCACCTGCCGCAGACGCTGCTGTCGTTCCATCAACAGCCAGACGGATTGTTGCCTTTGCGTCTTTGTCCGAAGCAGTCAGAACTGTTTTTTCTGTCTGCACATCTGCAAAAATCGGATCAGTCTCTCTTCCTGCTCCACTCTCAACTGTAGCAAATTCTGCTGCATCCCCGGATATCAGGCTGTTTGCCTCTTTATCTTCAAATGTTTCCTCTACCGTCACCTTACATGGTGCTATCTCCGGATTCCATGAAACCTTTGTATCATTCATATGAAGCCAGTACCATGTTTTGGATGGAAGTTTATTAATATTGATCGTATTCTTGTCCATTGCTCATTTCCTCCTAACCTATACTGCCCTTCATTTCCAGACGAATCAGATTGTTCATTTCCAAAGCATATTCCAGTGGAAGCTCCTTTGATACGTTGTCCGCAAATCCACTGACGATACAAGCTCTGGCATCTTCCTCACTCATACCACGGGACATCAGATAGAATACCGCATCATCACTGATACTGCCGATCTGTGCCTCATGTCCTACATTTGCCTTTCTGGTACGAATATCCATCGCCGGGATCGTATCAGATCTTGAGATAGAATCCAGCATCAGCGACTGACAGGATACTGCTGCCTTGGCATTCTCTGCTTCCTTTGCTACTACAACGGAAGAACGGAAAGTACTGATACCGCCATCCTTTGAAATAGATCTTGTATTAATGTAAGAACTGGTATCCGGTGCGCTGTGAACGACCTTTGCTCCGGTATCCAGATTCTGTCCTTTTCCGGCAAATGTGATACCGGTAAACTCCATCTTCGCACCCTTTCCTTTCAGGATACTCATTGGATACAGATAGGATACATGCGATCCGAAGGATCCGGAAACCCATTCGATCGTTCCGCCTTCCTCTACAACCGCACGTTTTGTATTCAGGTTGTACATATTCTTTGACCAGTTCTCAATCGTGGAATAACGAAGCTTTGCATTCTTACCGACAAATAATTCCACGCATCCGGCATGGAGATTTGCCACGTTATATTTTGGTGCGGAACAGCCCTCAATGAAATGCAGATCCGCGCCCTCATCTACTATGATCAATGTATGCTCGAACTGTCCGGCTCCCGGTGCATTCAGACGGAAATAAGACTGCAACGGGATCTCTACCGATACTCCCTTTGGCACATATACAAAGGAACCGCCTGACCATACAGCACCATGAAGAGCTGCGAACTTGTGGTCATTCGGACGAACCAGCTTCATAAAATGCTTCCTTACCATATCTGCATATTCGCCATTTAATGCACTCTCCATATCAGTATATACAACGCCCTTTTCAGCTACCTCCTGACGGACATTGTGGTATACCAGCTCGGAATCATACTGTGCTCCGACACCTGCAAGAGATTTTCTCTCTGCCTGTGGGATGCCCAGTCGTTCAAATGTATTCTTGATATCTTCCGGCACATCAGACCATTTTGCTTTCATATTTGTATTTGGTCTGACATAGGTTACGATGTTATCCATATTCAGACCTTCAATCGATGGTCCCCAGTCCGGTACTTCCATATTATTATAGATCTGCAGGGATTCCAGACGGAAGGTCTGCATCCATGCCGGATCATGTTTCTCTTTCGAAAGCTGCTCAACGATCTCTGGCGTCAGTCCTGCCTTGATCTTATAAGCATCTTTTTCATCATCTTTGAAGTCATATATATTTCTGTCTATGTCTTCTACATATGTTTTTTCTTTCATATCTATCGGATGCTCCTTTCAAAGACTACTGATTCTGCTCTGTCTTCTCATATTTTGCAAATCCATTCCGGTTGATCTCCTCTACCAGAGATGCGTCACCGGTCTGTATGATCTTACCTTCTACCATAACGTGTGTATGATCAACAGATAAGGACTCCAGAATCTTCGTGCTATGGGTAATGATCAGAAGACTGCCCTTGCAATTCTTCTGGTATTCTTCGATACCGGCAGATACTGTTCTTACAGCATCAACGTCCAGACCGGAATCTGTCTCATCAAGGATTGCAAGTGAAGGCTTCAGCATCAGGAGCTGTAAGATCTCTGCCTTCTTTTTCTCACCACCGGAAAATCCGACATTCAGATCACGCTCTGCATAGGATGGATCCATCTGAAGGATCTCCATTGTACGCTCCAGTTCTTTCTTGAAATCATATAAACGCTGTCTTTTTCCTGTTTTCTGCTCCAATGCATTTCTGATAAATGAACTTAAAGTCACACCCGGAACCTCTAATGGATTCTGGAAGGACAGGAAGATTCCTGCTTTCGCCCGCTCATTGACAGGCGCCTCTGTAATATTTTTACCCTGAAACCAGATCTCTCCGCTCTTTATGGTGTATCTTGGATTTCCCATGAGTGCATAGCCAAGTGTTGATTTACCTGTTCCGTTTGGTCCCATGAGAACGTGTGTCTCACCCTTTCCGATTGACAGATCTACACCGTGAAGGATCTGCTTCTCTTCTACATCTACATACAAATTCTTTACATTTAATAACTGTTTCTCTGACATATTCGTGCCTCCTGTATATTCATCTATTCTTTCACTGTTTGTCCGGCTTTTCCTGCCACATCGGCAAGTGTCATATTATCAAAATAATTATTGATCAGATCGGCAAGTCCTTGCCAGATCGGTAATGTATAACATAATTCCGACCGGTCACACGGTACTGAATCATCCTTCAGGCAGGATACCGGTGCAAGGGTTCCTTCGGTCAGTTTGAGGATCTCTCCCACACTGTATTCCTCCGGTTCTCTGGTCAGACGATAGCCACCTCCATGTCCGCTTGCCGCTTCGATCAGATGTGCTTTTGACAGCATCCTGGTGATACTTTCCAGATATTTCTGTGACAGCTCTTCGTGTTGTGATATTTCTTTTAGTGGTATAAAACTGCCATCATGATTTACCGCCAGATAAACCATAACGCGTAATGCATACCGTCCTTTTGACGAGATGACCATAGTATTTCTCCCTCTTTCCAAATTATGCTACAAAGATAATATTCCTATTCACCTACCATGTCAATAGGTGAATAATATTTTTGTTGCTTTTTCGACTGTAAACCTTTAAACTGGAACAGTATGGCACGTATAGATAATTGCGTAAGCATTAGTTACTAATATGCATAAATGATTCTGACATTACCAACCAGTGGACGCTTCCGCTCGTTTCGTCCTGCAACGGTCCTTAGATGCCACTGTTTTGGTAAGTCAAACCATTCATGCTAGTTTATAAATCTGAATTACGCAATCATCTATATAATAAAGAAATAGATAGGGTTAGTTTATGAGTAATAAAAATACGAAAAGTTTTGGAAGCAGATGGGGGTTCATTCTGGCTTCTGTTGGTTCTGCCGTTGGTATGGCAAATGTCTGGGGATTTCCAAATAAATTGGGAAGTAATGGTGGCGGCGCATTTCTGCTGATCTACCTGCTTTTTATCTTTATATTCAGCTATGTGGCACTTCCGACCGAATTTGCGATCGGACGAAGAGCCGGAACAGGAACACTTGGTGCTTATAAATATGCATGGGAAACAAGAGGTAAAAAAGCCGGTACTGCAGGTGGACTGCTTGGCTGGCTTCCACTTGCAGGCTCCTTATGTATCGCGATCGGTTATGCGATCATCGTTTCGTATATTTTAAAAGCCTTCCTTGATTCTCTGATCGGAACTTTAATGCATGAAGATACAGCAGTCTGGTTTGAGTCATTTTCATCCAAACCGTTCTCCGTGATCCCGCTTCACATTATCGTGGTAGCCGGAACGCTTCTGACTCTGTTCTTCGGTGCACATAGTATAGAAAAGACAAATAAGATCATGATGCCGTTATTCTTCATCATTTTTCTGATCCTTGCAGTCCGTGTTGCTATGCTTCCGGGCGCAGCGGAAGGATATAAGTTCATGTTCGCACCGGACTGGTCAAAGCTTGCTGATCCTATGATCTGGATCTGGGCAATGGGACAGGCATTCTTCTCCCTGTCAGTTACGGGAAGCGGCATGATCGTCTATGGCGCTTATCTGTCAAAGGATGAAGATGTTGTCGGAGTTGCCAGACATACTGCAATCTTTGATACGATCGCTGCCGTTGTCGCAGCACTGGTCATTATCCCGGCATGTTTCTCTTATGGCGTTGATGTCGGGGCAGGTCCAAGCCTTCTCTTTGTTACCCTGCCGACCATCTTACAGAACATTCCGCTCGGACGGTTATTTGCAATTATCCTGTATATAGCAATGATCTTCGCCGGTGTAAGTTCCCTTCAGAATATGTTTGAAGCGGTTGCTGAATCACTCTTACACCAGTTTCCGAAGCTCAGCCGTACCGCAGTCCTGATCATCATCGGTGTGTTATGCCTTGGCTGTGGCATCGGTATGGAGACGATCTCCAAATGGGGACCTTGGATGGATATTGTTTCTATCTACATTATCCCGATCGGCGCAACCATCGGTGCTGTCTCATGGTTCTATGTTATGAAGAAGGATGAACTGCTTGAAGCTGTCAACTGCGGCAGCAAAAAGAATCGTGGCACACTCTGGTATTCCATCGGACGCTACCTCTATGTACCACTTGCCATTGTATTATGTGCAGTTGCGTTGTTTAAACATATATCGTTTTAAAATAAAATCCGCAATATATCAAAACATTGCGGATTTTATTTTATACCTTTATTTCTAAATATGTGATATAAAAACGGCGGGGAGTTTCCCCGCCTGTTCTTTTGGTTGGACCTGGGTCTTTCGACCAGCCCATAACTGTGACCTGTCACATTCTTTATTATAGCTCTACCACACTTCTTCTGCAATCTCTTTTACAAGACGAAGCTTATCCCACTGTTCTTTCTCGGTCAGCTTATTACCGATCTCACAGGATGCAAATCCACACTGTGGGCTGAGATACAATCTGTCAAGTGGAATATAATTTGCAGCCTCCTTTATACGGGCAATTACTTCTTCCTTATTTTCAAGCTTTGGTGATTTCGTTGTAATAAGACCAAGCACAACCTTCTTATCACCGGAAACCTTTGCAAGCGGAGCAAATCCGCCGGAACGTTCATCATCGAATTCCAGATAATACGCATTTACATTTTCCTCTCCGAACAGGATATCTGCCACAGGATCATAAGCACCACTGTTTGCATAAGTAGAATGGAAATTACCACGACATACATGTGTATTGATCGTCAGATCCTTTGGTGCATTTGCGATTACCTGATTATTGATATCCTTATGGATCTTCTGAATTTCCTTTAATCCATCCGCAGTTGTACCATATGCAAGATGTCCGCTCCTGTCTGCCATCATGCCCCAGGTACAGTCATCAAGCTGGATATTTCTGCATCCTGCATTGTACAGATCCTGGATCACTTTTCCATATGCATCTACAATATCCTTTACCAGATCTGCATCGGATGTGTAGTATTTCTCTGTCTCCACACGGTTGAATGGCATCGTAAACTGCGCAAGAAACTGAGCCGGAGATGGCATTGTCTGTTTTGCTACTGTATTCTCATCTTCAAACTGTTTTACGAACTTAAAATGCTCTACAAATGGATGCTCTTTGGATATACCGACTTTTCCGACCAGATAAGTATCATCAACCATAGCTGCTTCACCATGGAATGGAAGGCCTGTCTTTGTAGGTGTATGTCCGATTCCATCAAATCCCCACATAAAATCAAGATGCCAAGTTGCACGACGGAATTCACCATCTGTAATAACATGATAGCCTGATTCTTTTATCTTTGTTATAAGCTCTGTGATCGCTTCATCTTCTACTTTCTTTAATTCATCGTATGAGATATTTCCCTTATCAAACTGTCTTCTCGCCTTCTTTAATTTTGCAGGGCGAAGAAAGCTTCCTACATAATCATAACGAAATGGTGTCTGTAACTGACTCATTGCTTTATCCTCCATATAATTCAAATCATTTCCATAATAACCACTCTGCTTATTTTCCAGCCGTGATTTCCCGCTTATTATATGACAACGGACAAGATCTGTATAATACAAAAAGGATTCTGTTTGCCATAGTTTTAAACTATATCAAAACAAAATCCTTTTTGGTTTTATTTCAGCTTCTTTATATGTTCATCTATCTTATCTGTAACATCCGTCAGCATTTCCCCATCTCTGCCAAGTTCATTAAAGCGTCCCCGATGTTCCAGTTTTCGTCTGGGCGGTTCCGGACCCAGATATTTTTTCAGAACCTCCAAATATGTATATCCCAGCCGGCTGATCATTCCTTTCTTATGTGTGATATATCCGATCCGCATATCACTCTCATCTGCAAGAGGAACTGCTATGATGTCTCTACCATTCAGTTTCTTATCGATCACACCGCTGCACACGGTATAGCCATTTAACCCGATCAGCAGGTTAAATAACGTAGCTCTGTCCCGGACACGGATATTCCGTTTCCGCTCAAAAGATGAGAAAATCTCTTCTGAAAAATAAAAGGAATTATGCTCTCCCTGTTCAAATGAGAGATATGGATAGTCCTCAAGTTCTTCATTTGTTATGACCGTCTTGTCGGCAAGTGGATGTTTTCTGCTGATAAATACATGCGGTCTGGCTACAAACAGCAAATGAAATTCCAGATCATGCGAACGCAGGAGCTTACGCAATACTGCTTCATTAAAATCATTCAGGAATAAGATTCCGATCTCACTTCTCATCCTTGCTACATCTTCGATGATCTCATAAGTCTGTGTCTCCCGTATACTGAAATCATATTCATCCTGTCCATACTGCTTGACCAGATCTACAAACGCATTAACGGCAAATGAATAATGCTGGGTTGATACACAGAACTGTTTCTTGCCACCATCATTTCCCTTATATTTGTCTTCTAAAATAGCCGCCTGCTCTAAAACCTGTCTTGCATATCCTAAGAATATCTCTCCTTCCTTTGAAAGACTGATACCCTTATTCGTCCGGTTGAAAATGACGATATTCATTTCCTTTTCCAGTTCATGGATCGCATTTGTCAGACTTGGCTGCGAAATATACAGCTTATTTGCTGCTTCCGTGATCGTTCCAGTATCCGCTACTGTTATCACATATTTTAACTGTTGTAATGTCATTGCCGGCACTCCTTATTATTAACTTATCTGAAGTCCACCTTTACTTCCACACCATCATCTGCATTTTTCATCTCACAGGTAAATCCATGGCGATCCATGATGGTTTTGACGATGGATAAGCCAAGCCCGGTTCCTTTGTGTCCATGTCTGCTGTTATCCCCTTTGACAAATGGATTCCAGATACTCTTTAAAACATCTTCCGGAATCGGCTTGCTTGTATTCTGAATGGAAAGGCTCTCATTGCTCATCTGAACTGTGATCTTTCCATCCTTTGTAACATACTTAACCGCATTATCCATCATATTCATAACTGCCTGATACATCAGAGTCTCGTCTGCATCGATCTGGCAGCTTCCCTGAATGTCAAGCCTGATATTTTTAGTTTTAATTGTTTCCGCATATACCTCTGCTGCCGTATTTATGATGCTTCCAATATCAACTTTAGTCTTATGAAGCTCTGTATTTACATCCTCTGCCTTTGCCATATCAAGGATGGATGCAACCTGTTCATTCATTGCCTTTACTTCATTTAATATCCCTTCCATATAATACTGGTTCTTCTCAGGATTCTTTCCTGATTTCAGATTCTCGGCATACAGAGAAATAACGGCAAGCGGGCTTTTGAGATCATGCGCCATCGCATTTGAAGTTGTTCGTCTGTACTGCTCCATATCATACGCTGATTTATAAGATCTGTACATTATATATGCGATCACAAGTGAGATCAATGCACTTCCAAGCACTACTCCAAGCCATATGTAAATGATCATATGTCCCATCAATGACTTTGCAATATTATAATGATAATCTATGACCGCAAAAGCAGTATTATCATTGTTGATAGGAAATGCATAGACTGTATGTGTGCCGTATGCACATTTTTCTATATCTTCCACATATTCCCAATTGGAATTATTCTGATAATCATTCACGATATCATCCGTACCTGTATACCGATCAACCTTTAACGATGTTGGTATACAGCCAACGACTCCATGCGGAATGGTAAATTCCGAACTCTGATCCAGCTTCACATAACCATCCGGTATCTCTGATACCGTTCTTTCCTGTTCCTCCCCATCTGCAAAACAGGTATAGGAAGCCGGATAAAACTGCATTCCTGACACATAGACCTCATTCATTTTATCGAATGAAAAATCCGCAGACATATCCTTCATTTCAGGAACAGCAGTTCCAAATATATCATTATCACAATACAACATATATTTGTTCTCAGATGTATCATTGATCTGAAGAAATACCTTATCCTTCTGATCCGTGATCTCGGTCAGATTACCGGCATCGTCCTTCTGATACAGATGAATAAATTCCTGCATACTGACCACCTCGCTGTCATTTAACACAGCCATTGACAGATTATTCAAATATATCATATTTCCAATATAATGATTATACGGTGTCTGGAACTCGTACTCTGCGTCTTTCTGTTCTTCAAGCTCCGTCTGATAAATATCCCAGTATTTCACGCCTGCCTGACGGATCGTCTTTTCTGCTGCCTGCACATTGCTCGATATATTATTCTGAAATGTCAGGTTTAAAAATGCTGTAATGATACCCCCAAGTATCGATGTTACAATAATAAACGGAATAAAAATCTTTAAAAAGAAGGAATAAAACTTCTTCTTTTTTCCATAATATTTCTTTTCTTTTTTCTTCATATAATAGTCCACCTCTCTGATCTGATTACTCCATCCGATATCCTTTTGCAAATACAGTCTTTACCAGTTTACCGCTGTCACCAAGTGCTTTGCGAAGCTTCTTTACATGGTTGTCAACCACACGGTCACCACCATCGTAATCATACCCCCATAACCGGACAAGCATATCATCCCTTGTCACGATCATGCCCTTATGCTCCATCAGGTATTTGAGCATCGCATATTCTTTTGGTGCAAGCCGGACCTCTTCTCCTGCTGCCTCAACAAGCAGTCTGTCCGGATACATCTTGATGTCTCCCACCTGGATCACCTGATTCTTCGTCCACAAGCCTTTCGACCTACGCAAAAATGACTGGATCTTCGCCTGAAGCTCTGCCATGGAAAATGGTTTCACAACGTAATCATCACAACCGAGATCGTACCCGTAAAGCCGGTCTTCTTCTCTGCCTCTGGCGGTCAGAAAAATGATCGGAACGTAACTCTTTGCCCGGATGGCTCTGCATATCTCAAATCCATCTGCCCCCGGCAGCATCACATCTAAAAGTGCCAGATCATATTCATGTTCGTACACCAGAGCAAGTGCCTCGTCTCCGTCCGCCGCCCAGGTAAATGTGATCTCACTCTCTTTCATGTAATCCATGATGCCCTCTGCAATTCCTGCTTCATCTTCTACCAGTAAAATGTTGTAACTCATAGCGCTCCCCATTTCCAGAATTCATTTTTTAATCTCTCGATATCTTAGATTCTGAACCTATCATACATGGCAATTATATCCTATTTGTATCCTGTTGTACACAAATGTAAGTTTTCAAAACGAAAAGAACGTCCTTCTGCCTGGTATCAATGCCCATTATATAACTCGTTACGATTTCTGTTTGTTGCACATAACTTATTCGTAAATACTCCTGTGCTAACTCGCCTGCGGCTGAGCGGAGCACTTAGTGAAGACGAGCGTTAACACGAAGTCTGAGGTTAGTGCGTGCCATGTAAGTACACTTAGTGAAAACAAGCATTAGCGTAGTTTGAGCTTAGTGTAGCTTACTCTGATCTGGTTATGTGCACCGCACAACGAAATCTCACTGATGTTATATTAATGAACATTGATACCAGGCAGAAGGACGTTCTTTTTATTTTTTCTTCTTATTATTTTGCTACTACAAATTCTGTTTCATCCAGATCTTCGGAAGCTAAGATATCAAGCAAACGAAACGCTGGTCCGGTTGGGTGTGTTCTGCCACACTCCCATGCCTCTACTGTTTTCTTCGAAACACCCATATAAGATGCAAAAACTCCCTGTGTCATTCCTGCCCGCATCCTGATCTCACGAATTTCTGTATTTGAATATTCTTTCACTGGCATTATCATATATGTTTTTACGCGAGCTTTTCCCTGTCCTTTTTCATACTCTATTGCTTCTTCCAATCCCTGTTTTAAATCATCAAATAATGAACCCATAGAAATCATCTCCTATTCTTTGCCGTTTCCTCTTTCAAAGATTTTACCAACTTCTTAAGTACATTTTTTTCTTCATTTGTCAGATTTTCCTGACTTTTCTTTTCAAATGCAGTTATTAGATAGGTAACTTCATATTCTGCAAAATCCGTATAACATACACGAACACTACCACTCTTTCCTCTATTTTCTAATGGGAACCGTACCTTACGTATTCCACCAGTTCCTTCCATTACCGGTCCTGATTCTGGATTTTTTAATAGCATAATTTGCAATGCTCGTAACTCATCTTCCCCAAGCCCTATTTCTTTCCACCGTTTTGTAAATAATGGTATTTCAATAAATGTTCTTATCATTCGCTAATTCATCCCTCCTTTTTTCTAAATAGTATACCCTATTTTGTAGGGTGTCAATCTTTTTATTTAATCTGTTTTGTCTAATATCCTATTTTACACGATCACAAATTATTCAAAATAAAAGGAGCATCCCTTTACCGAATATATATCCAGTAAAGAGATGCTCTATTATTTTATAAAATCTCATCCAAATAGTCTAATAGCTCCGGTAATGTCTTTCTTCCAAATGCTACATGTTCATCGTTCACAACAAGGCATGGTACGCTCATAACCTTATAGCGTTTCTGATAAGATGGATATAGCATCACATCGTAAATCTCTGCTGTAACCTGTGGATTTTCTGCGGCTATTTTCTGTGCTGCGATGACAAGATCGGGGCACATGGAACAGGCAAGTGTTACAAGAATCTTGATATGAAGCGGCTTTTTGATCGCATGAATACGCTCCATAATCTGTGCATCCACTTCTTGTCCCGGTCCGGCAGCATTATACAATCCAATCACAAAAGAAGTGAATTCATGTCCACCCGGTACACCATGGAAGCCAAGCCCGGTATCACTTCCGTCTTCTCCCAAAATCCTGACAAATGGTCGTTCGTTTGCCGGAACAGAATCCCCGTCTGCCCCTTCCTCTGCTACGATTACACTGAGCTTTTCGGTTCGTCTGCTCATAGCTTCCATATATTGTTTTAGCTGCACTGACTCCTGCTTCTGATTCAGATATAATTTCAGGATCAGCGGATGCGCCATGCGGTCAAAGACCTCATCTAACTGCTTTTCCGTCTCTTCATCAAAGAACTCGTCCGACAATGAATCTTCTGCTTCCGGCTGTTTCTGTTGTCCCGTTTTATGCATTTCATATCCGGTATTTTCAGCGACCACAGGCTGCATTCCTTCACGCTTTTTCTCCTGTGTAACATTCTTCTCCTTTGATTGTTTATTTTCCCGCAAATTCCGTGATGGCTTTGCTCCATTCTTTTTCTGCATGGCTGCCACATACCGTTCAAGCTCTGTCGCTGCAACTGCACCATCACCGACTGCCGTCACTACCTGACGAAGATTTTTCTGGCAGACATCGCCAGCCGCATAAACACCCGATATACTGGTCTGTCTGGAAGCATCCGTAATTACATATCCCTTTTCATCAATCTCTGCTTTTCCCTGTAGCAACGAAGTCTCCGGCTCGTATCCGGCAAATACGAAAATACCAAACGTATCTCCTTTTGGCGCATGATATACACTTTCTTCTCCCGTTTTCACATTTTTATACACCAGTGTTGTCAGGACATCTTCACCCTCCGCGCGGACGATCTCAGTACTGGTAAGCACCGTAATTTTTTCATTTGCTCTGGCTTTATCCGCCGATGACTTAGGGCAGGAAAAATCTTCGCCCCGGATCAATATCGTCACATGGCTGGCATACTTGGTAAGGAATACACTTTCCTCCGCAGCAGCATAACCGCCACCCACAACAAATATTTCCTTGCCGGTGAAGAACTCGCCGTCGCAGGTGGCGCAGTAGGCCACGCCGCGGCCGGCGTACTCGGCCTCGCCCTCGAAGCCCAGCTTGCGCGGGCTGGCGCCGGTGGCGATGAGGATGCCGAACGTCTTGAGGTCGCCGCGTGAGGTGTGCACGGTTTTGATGTCACCATCCACGTCGAGACCGGTGGCTTCGGCGGAGAGGAATTCGGCACCGAAGTCCTGAGCCTGCTGACGCATGGTCTGGGTGAGCGCGCGGCCCGTGGTGCGGCCCACGCCCGGATAGTTGACGACTTCGTTGGTGATGGTGATCTGGCCGCCGAAATCATCTTTTTCAAGAATCAGCACACGGTAGCGAGCGCGGGCCAAGTACAGGCCGGCCGTCAGGCCAGCAGGCCCGCCACCAATGACGACGACGTCATAGAGATTGTTGGTCTGAGTCATGAAAACTCCCTTACATACACTGGCTCCCCTCTCTGAGGGGAGCTGTCGTAGTGAGACTGAGGGGAGCATATCGGATCAGGCTAGCTCTCGCGAGCACCCCCCCAGTCGCTTTCAGCGACAGCTCCCCTCAGAAAGGGGGGCCAAGATTACCGCCTATTCAGTGTCGATCACAGCTGGCCGACGAGGTCGAGGCTGGGCTCGATGGTTTCCTCGCCAGGGGTCCAGTTGGCGGGGCAGACCTGGTCGCCGTGCTCGTAGACGAACTGGGAGGCCTGCACGCGGCGCAGCAGCTGGCGCACGCCGTTGCAGTGGTCGGCGTCAAAATGCGTGAGGATGAGGCGGTCGACCCTCGGCATGCCCCGGGCGAGCAGGTAGCGCGCGGCTGTCTCGCCGCTCGCGTCCTCTGCGCCGCCGCAGTCGATGACGGTGACACTGCCGCCCGTCCGGCTGACGAGGCACTGCCCCTGTCCGACGTCCAGCATGGCAAAGCTGCTCGCGGGCAGGGCGGCATCGGCGCAGGAAAGGGCCATGCAGCACCCGGTCACCACCACCGCGGCCGCCAGCGCGTGCCGGAGCCGGACCGTCCCCGGCCGCAGCGCCAGCAGCAAAACCAGCGCGTAGAGAAAGACCGCCGCCGCGATCAGATACCCGTTTTCCGGATACAGCGCGGCAAACGGCACCTTCGCCGCGCCATGCGCCACGAGCTGCACGAGCCGGACCGGCCAGCTCAGCACCGCCGCCGGGATCGCCGCCGCGGCGGGAAGGGCGAGGGCGAGCAGCGCGGTCAGCATCGCGCCGCAGAAGACGATCGACAGCAGCCACAGCACCAGCACGTTCACGACCGGCGCGGCCAGCGAGATCTCGCCGAACTGGACCGCCGTGATGGGCAGCGCGAAGACCATGGACGAGAGCGTGCAGCAAAGCGCCGTCAGCATGGCGCGCAGCAGCCAGCGCAGGGGCGTCTTGGGCCGCAGCCGGCGCTGCAGCCGCCGGTGATCCGTGAGCGCGCGGTAGAGCCGGCCCGCAAAGAGTACGATGCCCGCCGTCGAGGCAAATGAGAGCTGCAGCCCCACGTCCCGCACGGCCCAGGGGTTCTGCGCCAGCAGCACGAGCAGCGCGGCGAAGATGGCCGTCGGCGGGTCATAGTCCCGCCGCAGGAGCGGGGCGCACAGGACGATCGCCTGCATGACGTAGATGTGCATGACGCCCGCGCGGACGGCGGAGGCCGGTGCGCCGGCCATCAGGATGAAGCACGCGGCGGCGGGCAGACCCAGCGCGGCGGCGAGCGGGTGGTTGCCGCCGCACAGCAGCAGGATCATCCCCAGCAGGATGGACACGTGCATGCCGGAGACCGCGACGGCGTGATAGATCCCCGCGATCGCCAGCTCATTGCGCGCGGCGTAGCGCAGCCCGGAGCGGTCGCCCAGCAGCAGCGCGCGGACGAAGCCGGCCGTATCGGCAGGGAAGACGGCCGTGACGGCCGATCGCAGCCGCTGCGCAAAGCGCGCGGGCAGCAGGCGGAGCGGAACGGTCTCGGCCGCTTGGATATGGAGCGTCCCGCGGCAGCTGGCCGAGAGGAGCAGACCGCGGCTGATATCGTAATCGCTGCCGCGGCGCAGCCGCTCCTGCGCCGTCGTGATGCGGGCGAGGCCGCTGAGCGTGTCGCCGGGGCGGATGTCCGCATCCGCCTCGTCAAAGTACAAAACTGCCGTACAGCGCTGCCCGCCAAGCTTCAGCCGCACCTCGCAGGACTGGCCATAGGTCGTCTGCTGCGGTGCGGCGAGGGCTTCAGCCGCAAACGGCAGCTCCTGCCCGGCATAGCGCTCCAACGGGCGCAGAAACAAAGCCTCGTACCCGCGGCACCAGGCAAAGCCCGTCAAAAGCCCGAGCACGCAGACCGCTGCGCGGCGCGTCCCGGCTTTTCTCAGCAGAAACAGCCCGCCGCACAAGACCGCCAGCCCCAGCAGCAGCGGCCAGGGCGCGGCATGGACGGCGTACACATACAGGGCGGCGGCCAGCGCGAGGCCGCCGGAAAAGAGGCAGAGCCTTCGCATCGCTTGTCTCCCGTCATACAAAAAACGGGCGCGCTGCAAGCAGCACGCCCGTTTTCAGGCAATTATTCTTCCGCCTTGGGTGCTTCTTCAGCAGGTGCCGCTTCGGCGGGCGCTTTCGGTGCTTCGGGCGCTTCCTCGGCCTTCGGGGCCTCGTCGGCGACAACAATCTCAAAATCGTCGTCGGTGGGGGCGTCTTCGGTCTCGGCAGGCTCTTCTTCCGTGCGCAGGGAGGCGATGTAGTCCTTCAGGTCAGCGATGGCCTTCTTGTACTCGTCGATCTTCTGGCACCAGGGCAGGTATTCCGCGGAATCCAGCTCTTCGCCGACGGCGTAATCGCGGTAGTACAGCTTGCCGAGCTCGATCTCAGCCTTCTTGACCTTGTCTTCTTCGGCGTAGATGGAAATATTGGCCTTTGCTACGGCAGCCAGCTCCTTTGCCTTGGCGGCAGCGGTCTGGGCGGCTTCCATGGCGAGGTTCTTTGCAGTTTCAAAATTTTCAGAAAAACTCATAAGGAAACTCCTTTCAGTCTCTTATTTTAATCACCAGTATAACACTGATTTTAAAAAAATGGAATAGGCAAGGGGTCGGAATTGTGAGGATTTTTGTAAATTTTCTTTTAATCGTCCGTGTCTTTGCCGTCAGCCGCCTCAGGCTCTGCGGGCTTCCGGTTGACATAGAGCGCGTCCGGCGCGGGCTTCTTTTTGAGCAGGACCCAGGCGAGGATCCCGGCGGCGGCCAGGAACGAAACGATGGCGACCAGCTGGCTCACGCGGATGCACGTGGAGAACAGATACAGGCTGTCGGTGCGCAGACCCTCGATCCACGCGCGGCCGAGGCCGTACCAGGCGACGTAGAGCAGGAAGACCTCGCCGTCAAATTTCCGCTTTTTCGAGAACAGATGCAGGCCGATGAAGCCGATGAGGTTCCACACGGATTCATAGAGGAACGTCGGGTGGTAGTAGGTCACGACGCCCGCCGCGTCCTGCAGGCCCATCTTGAGGAAGGCCTCCGTCACGGCGCCGTGCGCCTCGCGGTTCATGAAGTTGCCCCAGCGGCCGATGCACTGGCCGATGATCACGCCCATGCCCGCCAGATCGAGCAGGACGGCGGAGGGGATCTTCTTGACTTTTGCGACGACGAGCAGCGTGATGACGCCGCCGATGATGCCGCCGTAGATGGCAAGTCCGCCCTCCCAGATATAGAGCATGGAGATGGGATCGTCCTCATACAGCTCCCAGTAGAAGATGCAGTAGTACAGCCGCGCGCAGACGACGCCGATGGGCACGGCCCAGAGGATCATGTCGAGCACGTCATCCTGCGTGACGCCGAAGTCCTTTGCGCGGTGCAGCATATACAGAACGGCCAGCAGAAAGCCGCTGGCAATGATGATGCCGTACCAGTAGATATCCTTGCCGAAGACGGTAAAGGCCACGGGGCTTGGGTCGACCGTGATGCCGAGATTCGGGAAGGTGATGGGCGAAGCCAGAAACATGGAAACATTCCTCCTTATTTGCCGGGGCAGACGATGCTGATCGCCGCGCGGGCGGGTGTGACCGTCCGGCGCAGGAAGCTTTCCGCCTCCCGCAGCGTAACGGCCTGCAGGGCCGCGAGCTCGTCGAAGCAGCCCGCGCCTGCGAAATACGCTTCGCATATACGATAGCAGGTCGATTCCGATCCGTCAAGCTCCCGGATGAGCCTGCCGCAGGCGGATTTTTTCAGCCGTGCAAAGCGGGCCGGGTCAAACCCCTGTGCCAGCGCCTGTTCTGCGCCGTGCAGGATGGCGGAAAGCACGGCCCTGGGCTTCCGGCCCGTGCCGCCGGCCTGCAGCAGCGCTGCGCCCGGCACCTGCGTGAAGCAGGCGGAAAAATCCGCGTCGATCAAAGAAGCCTCGTACAAAGTCTCATACAGCGCCGAGCTCTCGCCGAGCAGCAGCTCGGCCGCCAGCGTGCCGACCGCGGCCTGATGGATCAGATCCTCTCCCGGCTCGGCCCGGAAGCCGATCGAGAACGAGGGCAGCGAGACGGCCGCGTGCCGCACCGTCCGGCGGCGGAAGACGCCGGGGTCCTCCTGCAAAAACGGCTCGCGCAGGACCTTGGCGGAAGACGCCTCCGGCGTGCAGGCGCGTGCCAGCTCCGCCACGCGCTCCGCGTCCACGTCGCCCATCACGATGAGCGCCATGTTGTCCGGCCGGTAGAACGCGTCAAAGCACAGCTGCAAAACCTCCGGCGTCACCCGGCGGATGGACGTGCGCGTGCCCGTGATCGGGGTGCGGATGGGGTGGCGGCGGTAGAGCGCCCGGTACAGCCGCTCCTGCGCGCAGTCGGCAGGGGAGTCGGCGTAGAGCGCGATCTCGTCGGCGATGACTTCGCGCTCAGACGCCATGGCCGCACGCGGGAAATCCGGCGTCGTGACCATGCGCAGCAGCAGCCGCAGGCAGTCGTCAAAGTGTTCGGTGCAGGAAAAATAATAGCCAGTCATGGCGTAGTCGGTGAAGGCGTTCACCTGCGCGCCGAGGCGGGAAAAGGCATCCTCCGGGTCGCAGTCCGGCAGGGAAAACATGCGGTGCTCGAGAAAATGCGCCGTGCCGTCCGGCACGGTATGGCGTTCGCCGTTCCACGTAAAGCACACGTCATCAGAGCCGAAATTGGTGCCGAGAAACGCGAATTTCTCCGCGAAGCCCGGCTTCGGGAGCACGCGCACGGCAAGGCCGTTCGGAAGCGTCAGAAAATAGCAGCGCTCGCCGAGCGCGGGATAGTCGGTCCAGCTCATGCGTCCTCCTCCAGCGTACAGACGGTATCGGGTGTCACGGCGGCCGCGGCCTGCCGGACATCCTCTTTTGTGACGCGGCGCAGGGCCGCGGCCAGCGCGTCCGGGTCCTGCGGCAGGTTTTCCGCTGCCCGGCCGGTCAGAAATTCGTCGAGCCGCCCGGGGCTGTCATGCATCGCGCGCAGGTCGGACAGGAGCCCCGCGCGGGCGGTATCCAGCTCCTGCTGCGAAAAGTCTCCGGCGGCCAGCGCGCCGACCTGCTGCAAAATGGCCGCCTCCACGGCGGGCAGGTCGGCAAAATCGCACCCGGCCTCGGCGCAGAGGATGCCCTTGTGCCCGTCATACCAGCTCCCGGCCTCGTAGCAGAGCGACTGCTCGCCGCGGATGACGGTGTACAGCCGGTTCTGCTCGCCGCCGCCCAGGATCGCGTTGCACAGGAGCATCGCGGGGTAGCGGCCGTCGTGCAGCGTGATGCCCGTGCGGAAGCCGAGGGCGATGCGCCCCTGCGCGAGCGGCAGTCGCTCGCGCGTCCGGCGCAGCGCTTTGGGCTGCGGGCCGGGGGCAGTCGACACGGGGACGCATGCGCCTCGCGGCAGAGCTTTCAGCAGCGGCCGCAGCAGCGCGGCGACCTCCTGTGCGGGCTTGCTGCCGAGATAAAACAGCTCCGCGCGGGATGAAGCCAGCACCTTCTGATAGTGTGCCCAGAGCGCAGCCTCATCCACGGCGGCCAGCGGCCCCGCCTCGCCGAGACGGCCTACGGCGTAGGCCTCACCGCGGCACATCTGCCGCAGCAGCTGCGTCTGGCAGTATTCAGCTTTGTCGTCGAGCGTGCTTTCGATCGTGTCGAGCAGCTTCTGCCGCTCCTGCATGACGATCTGCGGCACAAAGACGCCGCCCTGCGTCCGCGGGCGCAGCAGAAGCTCCGCCGTCAGCTCCAGCAGGCGGGAAAACACCGGCTCGCCCGCGTAGCGGTCCTCCAGACCGTCGGCAAACAGGCCCGTCAGCTGGATCTCGCCCTTTTTTCGCACGAGCGACCCGACGGACGCGCCGCAGAGCGCGTCCAGCCGGTCCGCGATCGCGCGGATGGAGGGCGCGCTTTCACTGCCGCGCAGCAGAACGCTCGGCAGCAGCGCGTTCATGCCGGCTTCCTCCTGCCGGAGCGGCCGGAGGAAGCTGAGGCTGAAGCAGGCGGTCTTGAACCGCCTGTCCTGCACGGCCGTGAGGAACACGCCCGGCAGGAGTTCTGTTCTTCTCGTCATGATTTTTTGTCTGCCTCCGTGCGCAGACGGGTGATCTCGTCGCGCAGCACAGCGGCATATTCGTATTCCATCATGTGCGCGGCCTTGCGCATCTGCGCTTCGAGTTTTTCGATCTCACGCGCAAGTTCCTGCCGCGTCATCTTTACGCCGCCCTTGCCCTTGTGTTCCGGTGTGGGCGAGGCGGAGATTTCGATCAGATCCCGGATGGATTTCACGATGGTCTTCGGCACGATGCCGTGCGCCTTGTTATACGCATCCTGAATCTGGCGTCGTCTTGCCGTCTCGTCCATGGCGGCCCGCATGGCGGGCGTAATTTTATCCGCATAGAGCAGCACGCGGCCCTGCGCGTTTCGCGCCGCGCGTCCAATCGTCTGGATCAGACTCGTTTCCGAGCGCAGGAAGCCTTCTTTATCGGCGTCCAGAATTGCGATCAGCGACACCTCCGGCAAATCAAGTCCTTCGCGCAGCAGGTTGATGCCGACCAGCACGTCAAACTTCGCCATGCGCAGATCGCGGATGATCTCCATGCGCTCCATGGCTCCGATATCTGAGTGCATATAGCGCACGCGGATGCCGTTTTCGGTCAGATATTTCGTCAGATCCTCCGCCATCTTCTTTGTCAGCGTCGTGACAAGCGTGCGCTCGCCCTTGTCCGTCGTGGCGTTGATCTCGCCGATCAGATCGTCGATCTGTCCCTCGATGGGGCGCACAAAGACCTCCGGGTCGAGCAGGCCCGTGGGGCGGATGACCTGCTCGGCAATCTGCCCGGCACGGCTGCGCTCATACTCGGCAGGTGTCGCAGAAACATAGATTGCCTGATGGATGCGTTCTGTGAATTCGTCGAAGGTCAGTGGTCTGTTATCATAGGCCGACGGCAGGCGGAAGCCGTAGTCAACAAGACTTTTCTTGCGCGCGTGATCGCCGTTATACATGGCGCGCACCTGCGGCAGCGTCACATGACTCTCATCGACGAAGAGGATGAAATCGTCCGGGAAATAGTCCAGCAGCGTCGTCGGCGGGGTGCCGGGGGCACGGCCGGCAATGACGCGGGAATAATTCTCGATGCCGGAGCAGAAGCCGATCTCCTGCAGCATTTCCAGATCGTACTGCGTCCGCTGGCGGATGCGCTGCGCCTCGAGCAGCTTGTCGTGCTCCTCAAAAAAGCGCACCTGCTCCCACATCTCAGCTTCAATATCCTTCATGGCGCGGGCCATTTTTTCTCTGGACGCGACATAATGCGACGCAGGGTAGATGGCGACGTGGTTCAAAATGCGCTCCGGCACGCCGGTGACGGCGTTGACCTCGGAAATGCGGTCAATTTCATCGCCGAAAAACTCGATGCGAATGGCTCGGCCTGCCCAATAGGCGGGATAAACCTCCAGCGTATCGCCGCGCACGCGGTAGGCGTTGCGGACGAAGTTGAGGTCGTTGCGCTCGTAGCGGATCTCGGTCAGCTTGCGCATAAGTTCATCCCGGTCGTATTCCATGCCGGGGCGAAGCGAAATAACCATGTTTTTATAGTCGATCGGATCGCCCAGACCGTAGATGCACGACACGGACGAGACGACAATCACGTCCCGGCGCTCGGACAGCGCACTCGTCGCGCTGTGGCGCAGACGCTCGATCTCGTCGTTGATGGCGGAATCCTTTTCGATGTAGGTATCCGTCTGGGCAATATATGCCTCAGGCTGGTAATAGTCATAGTAGGAAATGAAGTATTCCACGGCGTTTTCCGGAAAAAACTCGCGGAACTCCGAGCACAGCTGCGCAGCCAGCGTCTTGTTGTGCGCCAGGACCAGCGTAGGCCTATTCACGTTGGCGATGATATTCGCCATGGTGAACGTCTTGCCGGAACCGGTCACGCCGAGCAGGACCTGATCGCTCAGGCCCATGTTGAGGCCCTGCGTCAGCTTCTCGATGGCCTGCGGCTGGTCGCCGGTGGGCTTGAATTGGGAGTGCAGCTTAAAGTTCATACGGATCCTCCAGAATGCCGTCGTCGCGCAGAGAGACAAAATCGTCGTCCGCGACAATGATATGGTCGGCCAACACGATCCCGACCGCCTCGAGCGCCGCCTTTAACACCAGCGTAGTCTGCCGATCCTCGGGGCTGGGCAGCGCAAGGCCGCTGGGGTGGTTATGCGAGAGCACGACGGAGGTTGCGTTCGCATCCAGCGCAGCCTTTACGACCTTGCGCGCCGCAATAGACGCGACGTTCACGCCGCCTCGATGGATGAGCACGCAGTCGAGCGCCTTACACTTCGCGTCGAGGCAGAGAAGATACACGACCTCCTCGCTTTCGCCGTGGAAGTACGGCAGCAGGTATTGACCGCATTTGGACGTAGTATCCAGAATCTCAATCTGCGCGCTGCGGCTCATGAGGCAGCGGCGCGCCACCTGCGGCACGAGCCGGATCAGCTGCGCTGCGGCGTCTCCGACACCGCTGACCTTTTTGAGTTCCGACTCCGGCGCGGAAAACACGCCGTCGAGCGTCCCGAATCGGCTTAAAAGCGCGTGTGCCACCGGGTTCGTATCACCGCGCGGCGCGGCGTAATACAAAAGCACCTCCAACACCTGCACGTCCGAGAGGGAGTCCATGCCGCTGGTTTTGAGTTGTTTCCGCATGCGTTCGCGGTGGCCTTCATGGATGGACATGGACATCGGCTCCTTTCCGTTCCCGCTCACATCAGCGGCGCAAGCAGCCGCAGCAGCGCCCGCAGTACACGCTGCGTCAGGCGCGTATGGCGGCACTGCTCAGCGGTGATCTCCTTGCACTGGGGAAACGTTTCTTCAAAATCCGCCTGCACCTGTGCGTTCACAGTGGTGTCATAGAGATACACGGCGTCTTCAAAATGCAGATACAGGCTGCGGAAGTCCAGATTGACCGTGCCGACGACGGCCTGCTTCGTGTCGGCCAGATAGACCTTAGAGTGGATAAAACCCGGCGTGTATTCAAAAATGCTGACGCCCGCGCGCGTCAGTTCCTCATAGTTTGCGCGCGTGACCGCGTGGACATACCACTTGTCCGGGATGCCTGGCGTGATGATGCGTACATCGACGCCTGTTTTAGCTGCGACACAGAGCGCCGTGGTCATTTTGTCGTCCAGAATCAGATACGGCGTCATGATCCACATCCGCTCCTGTGCAGAGGAAATGACGGACTGTAAAATTGTCGCACCGACGTCCTCGTTGTCAAGCGGACTGTCGGCAAACGGCTGCAGAAAGCCGGTGTTTCCCTGCTTTTCCGGATAGTCCACACGGAAGCGTCCCACGTCCTCCTCCGACCGGTCAACGTAACCCCAGAGGGACAAAAACATAACTGTCATCGACCACACGGCTTTCCCGCGCACAAGAATGCCGCAGTCCTTCCAGTGTCCGAAACGCTCGTATTCGTTGATATACTCGTCCGCCAGATTGACGCCGCCGGTAAACGCAGCCTTGCCGTCAATGATCAGAAGCTTGCGGTGATCGCGGTTATTGAGACGGGCAGACAAAATCGGGATATAGGGGTTGAACGCGTGCGCGCGGATACCCATTTCCCGCAGCTTTTTCGCATAACCCATCGGCAGGCGCGTGATGCAGCCAAAATCGTCATACACGACGCGCACATCGACGCCTGCCGCCGCCTTTTCCCGCAGAAGTTCCAGAATGGGGGTCCACATCTTTCCGGTGGCGATGATGAAAAACTCGATAAAAATATAGTGCTCCGCTTTTTGCAGTTCCTCCAGCATTGCGGCATAGCAGCTTTCGCCGGTTGGGAAATATTCCGCGTCCGCATCGTCGTAGATGGGGTAGCCGGAGGCCGAAAGCAGGTAGCGCGCGTGGTTGAACGCGGGCGTCCCGGCGGCGGCTAACTCCCACAGCGGCGCATCGTCCTGCCGCAGCTGCTGCATGGTGACGGACTCGATCGACTGCATCTTCCGGTGCTCATAGCTGGAAATTTTAT
>ERZ772892.1081-NODE-1081-length-30783-cov-10.729367_pt1 | contig 30783 bp, 28 predicted proteins | sample MGYA00512126_ERZ772892 | MGnify/ENA primary metagenome ERZ772892 (study PRJEB29015, sample SAMEA2737697) | human gut metagenome | biome: human gut; feature: human-associated habitat; material: faeces | place: China | collected 2012 ... | reverse complement strand
CGAGGACGGCCTGCCCCTGCTGGGCTACACCACCTGGGGCCCCATCGACCTGGTCAGTGCTTCCACCGGCGAGATGAAGAAGCGGTACGGCTTCATCTATGTAGACAAGGACAACGAAGGCAAGGGCACGCTGGCCCGCAGCCGGAAGGATAGCTTCTACTGGTATAAAAAGGTCATCGCCTCCGACGGCGAAGATCTGGCCTGAGCCAACTGTGAGGAAAGGAATCATAGCACAAGATGACGACACCCCAAATCATTGCGCACCGCGGTGCATCCTATCTGGCCCCTGAGAACACGCTGGTCGCCTTCCGCAAGGCGATGGAGATTGGCGCGGACGGCGTGGAAATGGATGTACAGAAGACCTACGACAACGAGCTGGTCATCCACCACGACTATATGGTGGATATGCACACCGACATCTCCGGCCAGATCTACGACTTGACCATGGGCGAGCTGAAGGCTCTGGATTTTGGCAGCTGGAAAGATGCCATCTACGCCAACGAGAGGATCGCCACGCTGCAGGAAGCGCTGGAGCTCTGCGCCGGCATGGAGGGCACCCAGGTGCAGCTGGAACTGAAAAGCCCACTGCAGGACGACCCCGACTTTGTGCCCCGGGTGCTGGATGCGGTCCGCGCCGCCGGGCTCACCGATCGGCTCACCCTCATCTCCTTCCACCACTCCCAGCTGCGTCAGGCAAAGCAGCTGATGCCCGAGCTGAAGGTAGGCGCGCTGACCTACGGCGCTTTCCTCAGCATGGTGCTTCCCCCGCCGGTGATATGGAAGGATCTGGGCCTTGTGAACAGCATGTATGAGCCCTTCAGCGAGGAAAACTGCATCGACCTGCGGAACAATCTCATCTACCGCACTGTGGCCGACAAGGTGGATATGCTCCGCGCCAACTTCCCCGGCGAGACCGTGGAGCAGGTCATCGGCCATCTGGAGGAGCAGGCGGATGTGGCTGCCTACATCAAAACGCTGGATTTCCCTGTGGACATCGTCAGCTGCGAGTACCACACCGCCTACTCCAACCCCGAGCTTGTGAACCAGCTCCACGCCATGGGCATCCAAGCCGCGTTCTGGACCGTGGACACCCAGGACGCAGTCCGTTCCCTGCTGCCCCTTGGCCCTGACTGCATTGTCACCAACCGGCCTGACCGCGTGCGGGAATGGGTGAATGCGGAAATGAGGAAATAAAAAGATCACAAAACGTCCCCGTGCAGGATATCAAAACTGCACGGGGACGTTTTCTATGTCAGCACTGCATTATCTGATGTCTGGCATCGTTATGACGGCGCTCTCCTTGCGAGCACGCTCTGCGCAGAAGACCCCCAGATGCCCATTGATCGAATCTTTGATCGTTGTGCAGGAGATGGAAGGCTCCTCACCCTGAAGCACATGAACAAAGTCCTCCACCAGCCGCAGGTCGCCGCCGCCATGAGAGCCTGTCATGCCGCTCTTATCTCCACCGATCTTCAGGTCTACCACTTCCTCGTTCCAGCCCTTCTCGCTGGCGGTATCTATAGTGCGCACAGTGAAAACAGAATCGTCAAACACACCCTTGATCTCACCCTTTGTACCAATGATATGGATATTACGCTCCGGCTTCGCGGTGCCGCCGATCATGTTCAGGGTCGCAGTTGCGCCATCCGCAAAATTCATCAGCACCGATTGATGATCCACCACCGTATGTTCGCAATCCCACACACAGCGTCCATGGATATTGTCTGTCATCAGCGACTTGCGCTTGTCCTCCAGCGTCGGCTCCTCAATATTCTCCAGGCAGTCCCATACATAGAACGCCCACCGATCCGGGTGATCCAGATAATGCTTTTTGGCAGAGTACAGACAAGTCTCCTCGCACTGGCAATCCACCAGGCAGCGCTTGCCTGCCCCTGCGGGCTTTTTGGCAGGATCAAACTGGAAGTCACTTCCAAAGCTTGCGATCTGTTTGGGCGAAACGCCGCTCTTCAGCCACATAATGAGATCCATGTCATGGCAGCACTTTGCCAGCAGCATCGGAGCCCCGCATTTTTCCTCGTTGCCCCATTTGCCGCGCACAAAGGAGACGGCCAGATGATGGTAGCTGACATGTTCTGTGGCCTGAATGTTGATAATGTCACCGATCTCCCCGCTCAGCAGTCTCTGCTTGATTGCGACATAGAAGGGCGCATACCGCAGAACGTGGCAGATCATCACCTTCCGCCCGGTCTCTTTTACAACCTTATATAAATAGTTTACTTCCTCCTCGCTGATCGCGAAGGGTTTTTCCAGCAGCATATCATATCCTGCGCGCAGAAGCGGAACCGCAGTGGGCACATGCTGGCGATCCATGGTTCCATTGATCACCGCATCTGCCAGCTTAGGCCTTTCTGCCAGCTCCTCAGCGTTCCTGAAGCACATTTCCTCCCCGAAGCCATGCATCTCCGCAACCTTTTTCCGCCGGATCGGATCCGGATCTGCTACGCCCACGATCTTCAGCTCGTCCGGGTGTTCCAGCGCATACAGGCTGTACAGGATCGCCCGATGGCCCGCGCCCACGATGATGGCTGTGATCTGCTTACTCATAGTTTCTCTCTTCCTTTCTTTTGAATGGATCTCCGATTCCAATTTTGTTTCCAGCATATCTTTTTGTGCCGGAATCGTCAAGGTGAAGGAGCATGACATTTCATCCCGCACCATGACAAAAGGAAGAAAAAACGCATCTTTGTGGATATTGTGTAACAATCATGCTCAAAAATGAGAAAATCTTTTGTGCGTTTTGTATCAAAAAATGTTGCAATTCCAAAAAGAACATGATATGCTTCTGAGTAAGGAAAAACCACTGGGCGGCAGCGTACGAGCTGAACGGAGGTTATGGAAGCACGGGGATCTCCCCCGTCCCATTCCATAAATCAAGGAGGAAAAGATCTTATGAAAGAAAGAAAAATCAGCAGACGCGCCGTATGCAGCGCTATGGTCGCTTCTCTGGCATTGGGTGTCCTGGAGGGCTGTGGCAGCTCTTCCTCTACTACTTCTTCTGCTGCCGGTTCCGGAGCAGCTGCTTCCAACGAGCGTATCACTGTTCGCATCCTGAAATCCAAGGCCGCAAACGAGGTTGCTGCCGAGCAGATGGATGTCTGGAAGGTCCTGGGCGAAAAATTCAATATGGATTTTGAATTTGATAATCCCCCGCAGGACAACTACAACGAGCGCCTGAACCTTGTGATGATGGATGCTCAGCTGCCGGATATCATTATGGATATGCCCACCACCGAGGTGCTGAAATACGGCGAGTCCGGCGTGATCCTGTCCCTGAACGACTACATCGAGAACAACATGCCCAACCTGAAGAAGGAGATCGACAAGCGGGACGGTGTCGAAAAAGCACTGACTTACAGCGACGGCAATATTTATTATATGCCCATGCTGGATGAGAAGGTCTCCGGCAATATGCCCTACATCGTCCGCACCGACTGGCTGGAAAAGCTGGGCATTGAGAGCCCCGTGACCCTGGAGGACTGGGAGAACTACTGGCATCTGGTCAAGACCACCGACCTGAACGGCAACGGCACCAACGATGAGATCCCCTTCAGCTCCTACGATATGACCGGCCTGCGGAACTTCTGCACCGCATTCGGCTGCCTGGATGACTTCTACACCGACCCGGACGATGGCGGCAAGGTCCACTACGGCCCCATCGACCCCAAGTACAAAAAGGCCGTGACCTGGATGCATGACATGTATGAGAAGGGCTATATCGACCCTGAGATCATCACCATGGACTACGCTTCCTTCGTGCCGAAGCTGGCCCAGAACGCGGTGGCTTCCTTCTACGGCCCGCTGGGCGGTATGCTGGCTGCACAGAACGCCACCATGCCTGCCTCCTTCCCCGGCTTCCATGTTGAGGCCACCGTACCCCCCAAGGGCGATGCACAAATCCACTCCTATATTGATCAGGAGCCGCGTGCCATTGCAGCCGCCGCCATCACCGCAAGCTGCAAGAACGTTGACCGCGTGATCGCTCTGCTGGATTACATGTACAGCGAAGAGGGCACCCTGCTGATCAACATGGGTATTGAGGGCACTCACTACACCATGCAGAACGGCAAGCCGATCTTCACCGATTATGTAATGAAGAATCCTGACGGCCTGTCTCCCAAGAATGCGATCGGCACCTTCACCTTTGCACAGAGCTCCGGCCCGTTCATTCTGAGCCAGGATGAGGTCACACAGCTGGATGATGAGTCTGTCAACCGCGCAAAGCAGGACTGCATCATTCCCTTCCTGGAAGAATCCAAGAAGTATGTGATCCCCGGCTCCACCTCCTTCTCCTCTGAGGATGATGCCGTCCGCCGTGCTGTGATGGCTGATGTGGACACTTACGTTGACGAAATGATCATCAAGTTTGTTTCCGGCCGTGAACCGCTGTCCAACTGGGACACCTACGTTGAAAAGGTCAATGGCATGGGCATTGCAGAAGTCGTCGATATCTACCAGAAGACGCTGAATGGCTGATGCCCCAGCAGGTACCTATTTTTTGATCCAGTAAAATAACGGCCGGGGCAGGAACACCCTGTTCCCGGCCTATTTTTTCCTGGGTTCTTCAGAACGAAAACAGGAGAATACCACCATGAAAACAGCCACCGCAGCAAAACCGATCACACTGCCAACAGCGAACCGCCTTGATCATGCCTGCAAAAAGTTCTGGCGCAGCCGTTATCTGCTTTTGATGCTGCTGCCCGCCCTGATCTGGTATATCGTGTTCATGTACGCGCCCATGTACGGCGCGCAGATCGCCTTCCGTGATTTCTCTCCCGTACTGGGCATCACGGGCAGCAAGTGGGTCGGCTTCAAATATTTCATCCAGTTCTTTAAATCCGAGTATTTTGGCCGTCTGATCAAAAACACACTTGGCATCAGCCTGTATTCCATTATTGTGGGCTTTCCCATTCCCATCATTCTGGCTCTGCTCATCAACGAAGTCCGCGGTAAATTCTTCAAGCGCAGCGTACAGACCGTGGTGTACCTGCCCCACTTCATCTCCGCCGTGGTCGTTGTCAGTATTCTGAGCGCCCTGCTTTCTCCTTCCAGCGGCCTGATCAACCAGCTGATCACTGCCTTTGGCGGTACGCCGATCCACTTTATGGCCGAACCCAAGTACTTCAAGACGATCTATGTTCTTTCTGACATCTGGCAAAGCGCCGGCTACGGTTCCATTGTGTACATGGCGGCACTGACCGGCATTGACCCCTCTCTCTACGAGGCCGCCACCGTTGACGGTGCTTCCAAATGGGACAAGCTGATCCATATCACGCTGCCCGGCCTGCTGCCCACGATCATCATCATGCTGATCCTCCGCATGGGCTCTATTTTCTCGGTCGGCTATGAAAAGATCATGCTGATGTACAACCCTGCAACCTATGAGACTGCAGATGTGATCTCCACTTACGTTTACCGCCGTGCCTTTGAAAGCGGCGATTACAGCTTCTCTGCGGCTGTGGGCCTGTTCAATTCCGTGATCAATTTTACCATTATCGTGCTGTTCAACAAGTTCAGCAAAAAGATCAGTGAGGTGAGCCTGTGGTGATGAAAAAGAATATTGATGCGATGAATCACCCCACGAAAGTGAAGGAAAGCATCGGGGAACGAATCTATACCATTGTTGTGTATCTGCTGCTGATCCTGATCAGCGCAACCATTATTCTGCCGCTTCTGCACATCGTCAGCGGTTCATTCAGTGATCCCATGCAGCTGCTGACAGGCAATGTTTCCTTCTGGCCCAAAGGCTTTACGACCTCCATGTATGAGAAGGTTCTGAAGGATGCCAGCATCTGGACGGGTTATCTGAACACGATCCTGTATACCGTGCTGGGCACCCTGATTAGCGTGACCCTTACCGCCTGCGCCGCCTACCCCCTGTCCCGCAAGGATCTGTTCGGGCGCAATGTCTTTATCAGCCTTTTCATCTTTACCATGTTCTTCAACGGCGGCATGATCCCCACTTATCTGATCATTCAGAAGCTGGGTATGCTGAATAAGATCTGGGCGCTGGTGCTGCCTTCCGCCATCAGTACCTATAACATGATCATCATGCGCACGTTCTTTGAAAACACCATCCCGAATGAGCTGATCGAGGCCGCAGCCCTGGACGGCTGCAACGATATCACGACCTTCTTCCGCATTGTTCTTCCGCTCTCCGGTGCAGTGTTCGCCGTTATGGCGCTGTTCTACGGCGTTGCGCAGTGGAACAGCTGGTTCCCGGCATTGCTGTACATTCGGGATCGTTCTCTGTATCCTTTGCAGATGATCCTGCGTGAGGTCCTGATCCAGAGCGACATCGGCAACATGGCCGGTTCCACCGGTGATGTCGAGGTCATCGGCGACGGTCTGAAATATGCCACCATGGTGGTTTCCACCCTGCCGATCATGTGCCTGTATCCGTTCCTGCAGAAGTATTTTGTTGCCGGTGTTACCATTGGCGCAGTCAAGGGCTGATGGGAGGATATCACGCCATGCAATCACATGACCTTTCCTTGCCTGCGTGGGGCCCCTACACCAAACGTTACAGCGGCATTTCCCATGTTCCTGCGGCCAACGACGGCGTTCGGTTTGACCTGTCCGTTTTTCCGGGAATGTATCGCCGCCGGGTCGATGTGCCCAATGTACGGTTTGAAAGCGGCTTTCACCCCTGGGCTGCGGCTCCGGATCTGAGCTGCTACACGCTCCGCCACGAGCTCCTGTGGAAGGATCAGCTGTATGCAGATATCTCTTTTGCCCCCCTGGGGGAGGATGCCCGGCTGATCCGTGCTGAACTCCACAACAATACAGATGCTCCGCAGAATCTGGTGCTCCATTACATGGCTTCGGCCTGGGATTCCGTTCCTTCCTACCGCGGCTTCTCCCTGCCGGGCTGTGAGGTATCTCTGCCGGAAAACGCGGCCTTTGTCTGGGCAAAGGATTATGACACCCTGGATTTTTCCATCCACCGTCCCAATGAATGTCTGACCTGGGATGGTCTGCGCCGGGGCGAAGAAGCCGTTCCCGGCTTTGGTCAGGGATACGGCATTGGCATGGGGTTCGGCTGTTCCGAAGGCAAAGGACCTTTTGGGCAGGTCGTGCCCAACGGAAAAGGGGACACCGTTACCTTTACGCTTTCCCTTACCGCGCCCCTGCGTGCCCCCTGTCTCTGTGTACGGTATTGGAATCCGGCAGATGAAAGTTCCGAGTACGATGTCAATGGTCAGGATACGTTACAGCTGCCACCCTGTCAAAAGCCTTCCATTGCCATCCTGCCGCTGAATGCTTCCATTCCCGCCGGGAAATTCACTCTGACCCTGACTGCTGCCGGTGTTGGAGGGGCGAAGCTGGATTGTCTCGCTCTGTGCGAGCGAGCGGACGCTGGTGACTTTACCGTTACCCTGCGCGGAGATGGCTCCCGGCCTCAGGCCGAACCCGCCGCAGATGAGAACTATCTGACCCTGCAGTATCCCCACATTCAGGAGTGCTACGGGATCCTGTGGGATGATATCACCACCCATATTCGCACGATCGAAAACGATGAACTGGATATCTTTCTGCGTGACACCGTACACGACCATGTAAACGCCACGCTGCGCGGCAACGGAAAAGGGCATTACGTCAATCTCTTTATGGGGCCGATCCCCTTGGAGGCAGGACAGACAAAAGTGATCTATGGAGCGGTCTGTGCTGCTCCGGATGCTTCTGCCGCCGCGCTGCGCTGCCATGAGCTGCTGACTCAGCGCAGTGATTGGGAGCATGTATGGCAGCAGGCTTCTGCCTCCCTTGCAGCACCGCCCGCTTTACCGGCTGCCGAATCGCTTGCCCTGGGCCAACAGTTGATGAACGCAGTTCTCTGCACCAACGTTGTGTATCCGGTGTACACGCGGGGACAGTATATCCGTCACTACACTCCCGGACGCTGGTGGGACTGTGTCTACACATGGGATTCCGGATTCATTGGAATGGGTCTGGCTCAGACCAGCCTGCGCAATGCCTTTGACTGCCTGAACACCTACCTGATGCCCCCGGATTCTGTGGACGCTGCTTTCTTACACCATGGCTCCATGGTGCCAACGCAGTTTTATCTGTATGCCGAGTTGTTGAATCGCACCAGCAGCAGAGAACTTGCCGCCTACTGCTATCCGCGCCTGAAGCTGTACTATCGCTTCTTCACCGGGCAGGAAGACGGCTCCACTACCGCCAACCTGCACAGCGGCCTGCTGCGTCCCTGGGATTATTTCTATAATTCCGGTGGATGGGACGATTATCCCCCACAGCAGGAGGTCCATCGCCGCCGTTTGCAGGCCAGCTGCGCGCCCGTGGTCACAACTGCCCATGCGATACGCTGCGCAAAGATCCTGGCTTACACCGCCCGCCTGCTGGGTGAGACAGCCGACGCAGATGCATTTGATGCCGATGCGCTTCGCTTGGGGCGCTCCCTGCAGACTGCATGGGACGAGGAAAGCGGTTACTTCGGGTACCTCCTGCACGATCCTTCCGGTGATGCTGCAGATATTCTGCGCACCGAGCAGGGTTTGAACTACGATATGGGCATGGATGGCGCTTCGCCGCTGTTTGCAGGTGCCTGTACAGAACCGCAGAAGGAACTTCTGTGGCAGAAGCTGCAGAGCCCGGAACACCTGTGGTGTGCCTGCGGCCTTTCTACCGTGGATCAGAGTGCGCCGTACTATCGGCGTGACGGCTACTGGAACGGCGCTGTATGGATGCCTTATCAGTGGATGTTCTTCAAATCTGCACTGGATGCGGGCCTTGCCGATTTTGCTTACCGCATTGCCGACACCGCTCTTACCCTGTGGCAGAACGAGTGTGCCGAAAGCTACTGTTGTTTTGAACACTTTATGATCGAAAGCCGCCGTGGTGCCGGCTGGCATCAGTTCAGCGGGCTTTCTTCTCCCATTGTACAGTGGTTTTCCGCTTACTACCGCCCCGGCACCCTCACGACCGGTTTTGATGCCTTTGTCCGGCATACGGATTGGGCACCGGACAACAGCGCCTTAAATGCCACGCTGGATTTTACCGCAGCGGGCCGCAGCACGGTTCTGGCTGTTCTGCAGCCGGGCTCCAAAGCTGTTACAGCCTCTGTTCCCTGCACCGTGACCACACGCCATGATGGGCTGCTTGAGCTGACCTTTGCATTGGATGCTCCCTGCACTGTTACCATAAGCATCCATCCCTGAATCCACCTGTAAAAAGAAACGAACGATGTCTGTCCGAATGGGCTGACATCGTTCGTTTTTTCTGCGCTGAAATCAGTTGTCTCCTTTGCGAACTGCAGAAGGCGAGAGCTGATACTTCCGCCGGAATGCCTTATAGAATGTATTTGCCGTGGAGAAGCCGCACTGTTCTGCAATATCCGTAATATTCAGATCTGTCGTTCTCAGCAGCTGCATTGCATGATCCAGACGCAATTCTTCCACATACTCTGTATAGCTCTTTCCGGTTTGCTCCTTCAGGAATTGCGAAAGATACTTTTTCGAGATCTTGAACTGCTCTGCCGTCATCGCCGCATTGATCTCCGGATTCTGGAAATTCTGTGCCAGCCAGTCCAGAATATTCTTTTGAAGCGCATCATTGTGGCTATGCTTCAGGAATTGCACATGGTTGCAGATCTCCACACAGCAGTCCTGCAACCGGCTCAGCATCTGGCGGGCAGTCAGTTTAGAGTCATAACTGCACAGATAGGCGATATCCGGACAGCGTACCCTTTCTGCCGTGTTCAGCAGAATGCCGCCTGCCGTGTAAAAATCCTGCTTAAAGTTTTCCGGGTCCAGATTATCCACCGAGAACAACTCACTCAGAAGCGAAACCGCTTCTTCCGTGCATCCGGAAAGCAGATATTCCCGAAGCCGCGCTGCATTGGTTGCATTGACCGCGGTACCGCGCTGCGCACTGCTGTTCCCCAAATAGCAGATCTTCTGTGTCGGATCCGCATAGGCCGCCACATTGCGGGCCTTCCAGTAAATATCTGACAGCTGCTCCATTTTCTCAAAAGGATCGCTCAATATCAGGGGGGTTGTCAGATGCAGTGCATCATACAGCTGCTCTGTGCGGAAACACATTTCCCGCAGTTCCTCTGCTTCATCCGTTTCCTGCGTCAGGATCACCAGGATCAGGTCATCTGCCGTTGCCTGTACATAAAATCTTTGCCCATAAATCTGACGGATCTGCTCTGACACCACCACAGTACGCAGCTCCTCTTTCAGTGAGCACTCGGCGTTTTCCTGAAGAGATGGGATCAGCAGCAGGAAGTTATAGGCTTTCAGCTGCACCGCATCCGTCAGCTGCTGAAGGGATTCCTGACTTACAGATCCTGTACGCAGCAAAATTTCCATTTTGCCATGTTCCAGCTCGCTGCGTGAATGCTCCAGTTCCCGCGCCAGTTCATGCTGGCTGTTTACATTACGGAGAAAGATCTCATTCAGCACTTTCCGTGATGCCAGATCCGATTCGTCCAGCGTATCCAGCATCGGACGCAGGCTGTTCATGTCCTCCAGTGTCATGCAGACGCTGATCAATACACAGCCCAGAACGCCCACGATCAGATACAGACAAATTGCACGCTGTACTGCCAACAGACCCGCTTCGTAGAGCGACGGCGGCATTCCAATGACCGCCGTTGCATTCAGAGATGCCACATATCGCGTTGCCATCAGATAGCGCTTTCCCTGATAGGTCTCCCAACCCGTATCATCACTCGCCAGGGAAAGTGTCGTTCCGTCATAGTTGTTTCCCGCCAGGATCGTTCCGTCATCGGAAATCAGGCAAAAAAGGCCTTCCCCGCGCCATTGCTGCTGCGAAAGGAACATCGAAACGACATCTTTTTCCTTGATCAGCACCGTCATTGCGCCGCAAAGGCGGCCCGCCGTGTTCACATAGGGCTGATATACTGTGACATACGAATTGCCATAGCTGGAATGCATCAGTTTGACAACATGGGCGGGCTTTATCGTCATTACGTCGATCTGATTCTGTGCATCCCATTCCTCCTGAGACACATCCTCATACTCAAGTGCTCCCGGGTAAAAATTGCTATGGCTTTCATACGTGCTCCGGTCATCCAATATGATGCCATTCCGCTCAAATGTAATATAGCTGTATGTGATCACAGAGGAATCGTAGGTCTTATCCTGTAACGATTTGCTGGCTCTCGTCAGTGTCTGATAATCTCCCAGAATACTGTTATCATAACTGCTGGCAAGCAGAGTATACTCCGTTTCGCTGAACAATTTGTTCGTTGTACTGCGGATGTTGCTCAGGCATCGCTCCAACTGGGTGGTGCCGATCGCCAGCTTTTCCATCGCGCTGGAGGACTGCGCTTGGATCGTCTGGCGGATCATCAGGCTATACAGAGGAACCACGACCAGGAAGAACCCAACCGGAATACAAAGATACCTTAAAAGTCTTCGGATCCAGTTTCTAACAAACAGTCTCTTACGCATCTGCAAAAGCTCACTCCAAGCAATGATGATTTCTATGGAACTGTTGGCTGCACCTGTAAGGCGTTTATGGAGCTGGTGTATGTTGCTCAGCTCCTCCCTCCGCAATTTCGCAGCATCTTTTTAATTATTTTACCACAGAAGGATTTTTTCCTCAACATTTTTATTGATTTGTAACAAAAATCCACTTTATCACCATGATTTTCAATGCTTGAAAATCTCTGTCAGATGGTCAATCACTTTGCTCCGCAAACCGTGTTGTCGTTCAAAGCCACCACCCGGGGCCTGATTGTCTGAGGGAACTCGAATCCCTGGCCATCTGATTAAAAGAGAGTAATTCTCAGGATAACTTCGTCTTTATATTCATCAAATTTACCGATAACGCGTTATTTTCATCCCATTCAGTTACAGACTACTCTGCATTGTTTCTGTGCATTGTCGCATTTTTGTCGCGCATTTTTACAATACTATAAATAGGACTTCATTTATTTCCCAGCTTACAGTTCCTTAGCAGATTTTTCTCGTAGGGTATATAATAATTTTCAATTTCGATTGTGCTGTAATTAGACAGATCTCATATGGAAAGATTTCCATTGTCGCACAAAAAGTTACTGGCTCAGATGCTAAATTTCACCGGGCGTGATTTTGAGCCATGGTGTGGGAAATGTAGTCATTTCGTTCGATATAGAGCAATCCTATTCGTTCCGAGTTACATCAATTACCATTTATATAAGAAAACCGCGTGAACTGCCAGAGCTATAACTCTACGCTCCGACTGATCCACACGGCTCTAAAATATTTATTTCAGCTTTTCGAGAATCTCATCTGCCGTCATACCGGATGCCAGCAGCTTTTTCAGTACAGCTTCAGCTTCGGCTTTCTTTGCGGATTCAGCAGCCTTCGCTTCGGCACCCTTTTTCTTACTCTCCAGCTTCACCAGTTCTTTTCTTGTTCCAACTAAAGCCCAAGATTTTGTTCGTGCCCCTAAAGTGGCTCAAATATTCATTGATATTCACAGGGTCGGATTGGCCTATGTTTTTAAATATTCGCCTGTAAGTTCTTTCAGCCCGGTCATACAGTACCCAATTTCTGATACCGATTTGAATGACCGTTTTCATTACAATAAAAAATCTTCGATTTTTGTACCGATATGGATATAAGTTCCGGTCAACGATCAGCATTCACTCTCCACTGAAATCTTCCATCATTTCCTCATAAATCGAAAGGATACCTTCTTTCGCGGTTGGTTTCCACCCCAAACCGTGAATCGCTGCTGTATCCAAATCCATATACAGCGTTCCCAGATACTCCCTATTCTCCTGCACATCGTACTGCACACATAGCCCATATTTATCTGCAACCTTCTTTGCCATCTCCGCAACCGAGCAATACGTGTTTTTATCTGCAACATTATAAATTTTTCCTGCAGCACCATCGATCAAAATCGTCAGGATGGCAGTTGCTGCATCTTCTGTTGACAGATAGCTCCGGCTCGTCTCTCCGCGTGTTTTCAGTACGATTGGTTTCTTTTCTTTTATACAGCGTGCAAAATATCCGAATATTCGGTTATCGTTATAGCTAACGCCTTTTCCAAATGTCTGTGTCAATCGGGCAATCTTGCAGGGAACGCCATATTCTTCAGCATATGCAATGCACAAAGACTCCGAAGCAATCTTGCCGATGGGATAGCTATTTCTCAAATTCAAGGGGCTGAAAGCGCCTGCCTCGTTTTCTGTAACTTTATGACCTTTTGGAGGCTGTCCGTATACTTCCATGCTTGAAAGATAGACAAATCCTCCTACTTTTTTCTCCTTTGCCAGCTCCAGCAGCTTTATCGTTCCTTCCAATGCAGTTTTTAAGGTTTCGACTGCTCGATCAACAAATGACCTGCTTGCTGTCTGGCTTGCACCGTGGATAACATAGTGAATCTCCATTGGAAGCTGCGGAAGTTCTTCTACTGTCCCCAGCACCAAACTTACCTGCTGTGGCTCTGAAAGAGTTTCAAGTATCTTATTTCCACGCTCTTTATTTCGGACAAGCGCAATGATTTTCGCATTCAATCCCTTTTCATGATTCATCTGATCCAGCGTTCGTATAACGGCCGAACCGATCAATCCAGTTGCCCCCGTAATCAGGATCGTTTTATTTTTTAGCTTTTCCCAATTTATGCTTTTTAGCTGGTCACAGGTGTATGCTTCTTTATTCATTTATATTTTCTCCCTTGTAAGCTCTCACTGTTTTAACGCCCCTTTGTATATATGCGATGCCCCAGTCAAATTCTTTTCGCATGAAAATATAGGTGAGAATTGCAACCGCAAGCAAATATAAAATCATACCTACGGTTGCCTTGAATCTCCCCAAAAGCAGAAACAGAACAGGGATTGTCAGGAGATACGCCCACTGTCTGGATTCGATTTTAAGCGTAGGAAAATCCATTACGCTCAGCACGAACCAAACGCAGGCGGTCAGCATCGTACCTATGGCAAACGCTTCTTTACTTTTCATCAGCATATAGAGAACCGCATTGAACACTGCCCCGAGAAGGACAATAAAAGAAAGTTTTATAAAGTATACAGTCTGCCGCCTTTGTGCCTTATACAGGTTGATATAAATACTCTTTACCTGAATGAAAAAGAACTGACCGACAAACAGGTAAAAAATGACATCTGCTGCGGCAATATACTTGTTCAGATAGGTCTCCAGTATGAACTTGGCCGGGAAGGCCGCGGTTATCAGGAATGCACTGAATACCGACACCAGGTTTCGTACCTGTTTGATCTGTTGATTTGTTACGCTTCCGCAGAAATAGTTGTACAGCGTGGTTGAAACCGGCGTGACCGCAAAATTGATGAAATTTTCGATGCTCACCGCAAAACTGTATTCAGCAAATGCGACAGTGTCCATTAAAAACTTGATGAACCACCGATCCATTCCGGTCAGGATGATAGAGCTGAAATTTCCGAGCATCAGCAAAATACCAGAACGGATATTCTCGGAAAAATATTTTACATCGAATACTACATATTCTTTGGCCTCTTGGCACATCGTTTTTGAAATGCGGTATTCCAGGGCAATCCAGATCAGAACATAGCATACAAAATATCCGTACAGATAGACCTGCATTTTATCTATGTGTAGAACGAAAAGAGACACCATATTGATGAGAAATAAAATAACGGTGCTTGCATTGATGGCTTTGCTGTAAGAATCAAAGTCTCCTATTGCCTGAAAGATGGTCTTATAGCCAACGAACATATTATACGGCAGGATAGACAGCGCAACCAATACCATTACCAAATCTCTCATAAAGAGTGCTACTACGGTGGCTGCGAAGCACATGATAAATTGAAAAATCCTGAGGGTAGACAGTTCCCGTTTGAAAACTCTCGTATCGATTTCGGTATAGCTTTTTCCGCCATACTTCAGATACATTCCATCCGCATATCCGAGATGCAAAATGCCGATATAGTTGATGTAAAACTGATAACTTTTTATTGCAGCGTAGGTTTCAGTTGAGAGATGCTTTGGCAGAACAAAGTTCGTTATCAACGTTACAACGAGATTTAAAACATTTACGATCAAAATTTTAATGATTCCGCTTTTAAGATTATTCTTCACTTTTGATTCACCGTTTTAAGATATGCAGCTTTCCTTTGAGCGTAAGTTTATACCGTGTTGCAAAATTATACCACAAGAACATTAGAATAATCTGGAGTACCGTTGTTAGCGAGATAAGCGATTGACTATATTGATCGATCGACATCAACACGATCCAATAGAACAGGTATCCATACAGCATGATCCAGTATGAGGTAGCTTTTGTGTCCCGCCACTTGATTTTTCCATAGTAAATCCATGCAAACAGCCACGCGACCAACACGGTAAACAGCAACATTCCGCCAAAACCAAAGTCATGCAGCGGACGGCGGAAAAATGTATATACATTTCCCCGCGAAAGCTCATCCAATCGGATCATATCAAGGTTGACATTTCGGACATCCAGATCAAAACCAAGCCTATTCAGGAAGTGGAGTACACCGATCAAAGTTTCCTCTCCAAATACCTTTGGCTTTGTAATATTACTTTTCAAATACAAATCGAACAGCTGGATACTTCCACCAACATAAAAGCCAATATAGCGAAGCAGCCTCTTGTTTGTCGCACGCCCCATCCAGGATAGTGAACTGTAAAAAAGCGGCATACCTATCAGCATGCATAGCACACCAACGACAACAACTTTTCCCGTCAGGACTTTATGCCATCCTACCTTGCGGTGCCACAGGATATACCACTCAATCAGAGCGGCAGAGGCAATCTGAAGGATATTTCCGCGACTGCCCTCCATAATATAAGAGAAAATATGTGCCAATACTAATATTATGTGGAATATATACGGTAACTTTTTCTTGTCTCCAGCGAACCAGTTATTCAATAGAATATAAAGTGAAACATATCCCATTGCGTGTACCAGCTTGATCATCTGGTTCAAAACCATACCAGTCAGTGCGACCTTGGAGTCACTTCTCTGTGTCAGGGAAGTAATGATCGTCCGGTATCGCCCGAATACTCCTACGCCGGTTGCCGTATAGCCGTATCCTGCAACGATACGGCAAATCTCCATATAAAACCACAGCAATACTAAAACATCAAAAATCACCGCAAAAATCAACAGGCTCTTTTGGATCACGACCGGATGCATTTCGGCCTGATCGGCTTTTCGCACCCTGCGGATCTTTTTATTCTGCATCCCGTGGAAAAGTGCTTCAGCCAGAATAAAGGTAACCATTCCAGCCACAAGAATGAGAACGGAATCCAAACTATAATCGATCTTCCAGTTTTTGATATTCATAATGGCAAAGAACGTACTGATAACGAACATTGCACACATGATCACAGAAGGAGCCATGATGTCCCGCCCACTCAAGCAATAAGAAAGCCCAAAAAGGATGATTCCAAATAGCAGCAGTAAATAAATCGCGTTCATTTTTTCCTCGCATTTTTACGCTGCGTATGAATACACCAGATGGAGAGCAGCAAAGTATTCCAGTCAAGTGCAAACAAAATATCCTGTATTGCGATTTTCGGTTTTTGGGGCAGTTCTTTCATCGCTTCCTTTAGAACGCCCTTACTCGGCAGTTCATCTGCCGCTTTTAACCTTTTCAACCATGCATTTTTTTCAGAGACAGTCAGTGGACAATCTGCGTGACACAAAGTTCTTGTCATAAGGGAAGCATACTTGCTCCGATGCTGCACTACAATCTTTGACGAAACACTGTATTTTGCAAGCCATTTGGATTCTGCGGCAAACACATTAACGATATCCGTCAGCCGTCCTTCATGATATTTTTCAGAAGTGCTTTGTTCCAACCTTGAATAATGGATAAAGAGGATCTGTGGGATGAAAACGATTTTTTCTATTTTCTGCAACAACTGAATATTAAATGTAAAGTCTTCCATGCCCGCACGAATACTTTCGTCGAACCGGACATGAAGGCTCTCGATCAGGGAATGTCTATATAAGCCATTCCATAAGACCCGAACTGTTTTATTCAGCAATTCATAATCATTTTGGACAAGCTCTTCCACACGGATTACCTGCTCTGGGACACATTCATCCGTATTTCGTGTCACAACTCCGGAATGGCTGTATTCCGATCGATAGGAGAATTTCACCAGTTCAGCATCTGCTTTTTCTGCCGCAGTAACGGCCAGTTCCAGATATTCCGGCTGATAAAGATCATCATGGTCGCAAAAGGCAATATATTTTCCTTTTGCCACCTGCAAAGCAGTATTCCGAGCTTTACAGATACCTCCATTTTTCTGATGAATCATTACGATACGAGCATCCTGCTTTGCATACGCATCACAAATCTCACCACTCCCGTCGGTGGCTCCATCATCCACAATAACCAGCTCAAAATCACGATAGGTCTGGCTCAAGACACTCTTTATCGTGCTCTCCACATACAGATGTGCATTATAGACTGGCATGATAACGCTTACCATTGGCGTATGACTCATAAATCCTCTCCTGTTTTACAACCCCATGATCTGTGAATTTTCAATAGCATCGACCAATGCGCGGAAGGTGTAGAAATCGGAAGGGGTCGTTATCTTTATATTTTCTGGTTTTCCCTCTACTGTATAGAGTTTATAACCGTAATGTCTCATTAGGCACGCTGAATCGATAAAATCTTGCCGCTGTTCCTTTCGCGCCTGCTCATGTGCGTTCAAGAGCTGCCCTAACACAAAGCTCTGTGGGGCTTTTGCAACCTGACACCGGTTCCGCTCAAGGATCTCCCCAACCTCGTTTTCCTGCCCTTTCATTACAATCGTTTCAATGGCCGGCGATACCGTGATGGCCGTACCGTGAAGTTTTGCACATGCAATATTCTGCGTGATTGTTTCTGCGTCGATGAGTGGGCGCACGCCGTCATGTACTAATACGATGCTGTCGGATGGATAAAGCTCGCTGGCTTTCGATATCCCATTATAAATGGATTCCTGTCCTGTTTTTCCGCCGGGAACGATTGCTGCGACTTTTGTCAACCGATATTGCTCGATCAACTTGCTGCAATGCTCTATCCATTCTGCAAGTACGACCAATACGATCCCATCGATTTCTTTATGTTGCTGAAACTGCTGCAATGTGTACACGAGGATAGGCTTTCCGTGCAATTCCAGAAATTGCTTCGGAAGCGCCTTTGTATTCATTCGCTGACCAGTTCCACCTGCAAATATTACTGCGATATTCATTTTTGACCTTTCTTTGTTTTTTACAATTTGAGTTCAAGCAGAAGATGCCGTTCGCGTTTTTCTGCCGGAGGGATTTCCATATAATTTTTGTATAACTTTTTCAAATAATTATCATAGTCCGCAGTAATAGCGAATTTGTATTTTTCGAAATCAGCTTCTATCGTGTTCATATATGCTTCTCGCAAATAAAGTTCTCCAAAATATCGCTTTCTCCCAGTAGGAATCGTAACATATCTGGTTGATTCATCTTTGTATGATTTATTCCAGTTATTTGCCAAATGCGTCCAGCCATCTAGTGACATCCAGCTTAACAACCAGCCGATCCTTGCCTTGGTCTGAATAGTTTTTCGGACTTGATTGTTTCCAGCAAAGAGGAAAAGAATATGCGGGTAATCGCGATAAAATCTTCGACACGACACTAAACCGCTCAGCACAATACATCCATATCCATGAATCTTTCGCAAGAAACGATTATCAGGCGCATTTTCGATTATAAATATGTCTACAAATGCGCCACACTCGTCACTTGTTACATCCTCATACTTTCTCACAACGGTGTTCTTCAAAAGAACCTTAGCCATCAAGGAGCCGTAATTCTCTGTCTGTTCTGGGGTATGAATCCAATATTTATCGCCGTATTCTCTAGGGAAAAGCTCTCTGAATATTTCATAATCTTTTCGAGGCATATTCAAATCCATGTCGTCATCCCAAGGAATAAATCCATGATGTCTTACCGCTCCCAAACAGCTTCCACCGCCCAAAAACACCTTTAACTGGTGCTTTTTGCAGAACGAAAAAATATCAACCGCAATTCCTAATACAACATGCTGAAGTTTTTTTATCTGAGATTCGTCAAGTTCGATCCAACCTTTAGATGCATCTGCGTCCATGGTTTTTAATAATTCAAATGTCGACAGGTTCATAATCGAATAAATTCCTCTAATTATACTTTCAGAAGGCTGTCCTTTAATCTCCAGAATGCCTTCAAACTTCTCTTCAAATCTTCCGGATCACGTAGGCCGCGTGCAAGGCGATGAGCAATGTACCACGGACGCATATAATATTTTTTTCTTGCATAGGTACAGAAATCCACTAACTCCTGAGCAGAAAGCTCCGGCGTATTAATGATGCAGTTCAGCGTACCGTCCTCGTGGATATATTCATCGTACTTACCATTGATGTATCCATTGCTCTTTGCCCAGTTGTACGCTCCCGTTCCCGGATAAGGAATCAGTGGGAAGAACTGTGCTGTATCTGTCTTGAAACGCATTGCAGCTGCAAGTGTTTCCCGCATCGTTTCATGAGTTTCACCTTGATTTCCTACCATGTAGCAAGCATGAATCATCAGTCCCGCCTTACGAGCGTTTGCAATATATGCCTCGATTTGCTCGACTGTTGTGCCCTTGTGAATGTTTTTCAAAATCTGCTGATTAACGCTTTCAATACCCGGAATAATCAGATGGCAACCAGCCTTCTTCATCAAACACATGGTCTCATAATCCAGATTTACACGAGCATTACACAGCCAGCGAATTTTCTTATTGATGCCTTTCTGAATCATCATATTGCAGATTTCAGAAACGCGCTGCTTATTAATAGTAAAGGTATCATCCTCGAACACGATTTCTTTCACGTCCGGGAAGTTGTTTACGATATACTCGATTTCACCAATGACATTTTCTGGACTGCGCAGACGATAGCGATGACCATGCAGCGTCTGAGGATAAACACAGAAGTTACACTGCGCCGGGCATCCACGTCCAGTAAAAATCTGAATCGATGGGAAAGCAGCTGCCGGGAAAACATAATCCGTCACACAGAGTCTGCGTTTGATAAATTCTGCTGCGTAGGGAATCTCGTCCAAATCAGTAATATGCTCAGCATCAGGGTTATGGATTACTTCACCATTTTTGCGATATGTCAGCCCCCGAACAGCAACAAGATCTGTACCATCGCGAAGGGCGATAGCCGTATCGCGTACAATATAATCGTACTCATGGCGAGCCAAACCATCAATCAATTCGCTGATGCCCATAGTTTCGTCCGGAGTTGCAGACGGATGAGTGCCGACAAGCATAGTAAATGCGTTTGGGTACATTTTTTTGATTGTACCAGCAAACTCTACATCGTTATAAATAGACGGTGTACTGGTATCAAACACAAATAGTTTTGCATCTGCCGCTTCCTTCTTCACACGTTCAATTGTCTGCTCCTTGTTCATCTGCTTAGCAGGCGCATCAATGAAAGCCACATCGAAACCATTCTTTTCGGCAACACACGCAGCATAAATCAACCAAAGCGGATAGTACAAAACACCACTGTGTCCAATAGAAGGGCTTCTGGATTCGCGGGAAAACTTACCGTATTCAGCCTTAAATGGGGGATTAATAAAACATACCTTCATTTTGATTCTCCTACTATTTTATTTCAGGTTCCTGTATTTCAGCAGACCTTTTGCCATATACCAGCACTCATAATAAATCGCTTCCATCGGATTTAACCCGATATACCGATAGGTATTCCAATTCATCTTCGCAGCTTTGACTTTGTTGCCCGATTTCGATGACTTTGCCAGCCGATAAATAAGCAACGGTTCATCTACGCCATAGGCCTTTCGTCCATCCTTTAGGATGCTGAGCCAAATTGCAAAGTCTTCATGCATTTTATCGCCTACCGCATAGTACTTTGCATATAGCTCTTTGCGGACAAGCGCAGAGGAATTGGATAAGACATTCTGTTTCAACAGCTGCCGGTAGGTAACTTCTGCAGGAGCAGCTAGATACCAGTCAATTGGTTTTCCATCCGCATCCATGAAAGCCGATCCGGTAAACAGCAGGTCTGCATTTGTTTTCTTTTGAAGCTTGATCTGCTTTTCCAGTTTCTCCTGTGCCCACGCATCATCGCTGTCAAGAATCGCAATCCATGAACCTTTCGCTTCTTCCAGTCCATGCTTGCGCGTATAGGACACACCGCTGTTCTTTACATTAGAGATAAGACGGACACGACTATCCTTGGCCGCAATACTTTTGACCAACTCTGCCGTTCTGTCTGTTGAGCAATCATTGACCACAAGAAGCTCAAAATTCGTGTACGTCTGGCTCAAGACTGAGTTAATTGCCTGCTCTATTGTTTTTTCAGCATTGTACGCTGCCATAATGATACTGATCAGACCAAAATCATTCTGCATCATTCTTCCGTCTCCTGCCCCATCGCCGTGGTCGCACCTTCTGCCACACCTTCCGTGCTCTCCGGCATAAACAAAATCTTCACCGTTGCCAGCATGATCTTCAAATCTTCAATCAGGCTTGGATGTGCAATGTACATCAGATCCATCTGCAGCTTATCGTATGGGGTTGTGTTGTACTTGCCGTACACCTGTGCGTAGCCGGTCAAGCCAGCCTTTGCCTGAAGCCGCAGCGCAAACTCCGGCATCTCCTCGCAATACTGGGCGGCGATCTCCGGGCGCTCCGGACGAGGGCCTACAATGGACAGATCACCTTTTAGAATGTTGAGCAACTGAGGCAACTCATCCATGCGGCAAGCGCGGATGATATGACCGACCTTCGTGATACGGTCGTCTTTGTCACCGGTGGAGAGTCGTGCCACACCATCCTTTTCAGCATCCACTCGCATAGAACGGAATTTCAGGATCTCGAACGGTTTGCCATCCTTGGTCAGGCGCACCTGCTTGTAGAAAGCAGGACCACCATCGGACTTGACGGCAATGGCCGTGATGAGGAGCAACGGACTGAGAACTACCAGTCCAGCCAACGAAACCACAATATCCATCAAACGCTTCACAAACAGATACTCCGGGCTTGCCATATACCGACCCACTCGCAGAACCGGCAGATGGAACATGTGCAGCGGCTGTGAGCCGCTCATGATCACATCGCCCACACGAGGGATCACGAACACATTGATTCCCTGTCCCACGCAATATTTCAGGATAATATTGCGCTCATGGCTGTGGACACCGCTGATGAACACGCTCTGCATTCCATCCAGCAGGCTCAGGTCGTTCAGGCACTCTTCAACGTTCAATGTCATCTTAACGTCATACTTTTTCGAGAGGCCATACTCATTGATAAGCTTTTCCAATCCATGACGAACATCGTAGACCACCGCGGTAGGCTGAGGCGGAAAGGTCCGGAAATACCAGCTATGGGCGCATTTTGCCCACAGGGCCGCCATCACGACCTGTCCTGCAATCGCCACAATGCCCGGCAGAATATTACAGAGCCGCCGAGACATCAGGCAAATCACGATATACAGAATACCGTCTGTCGCCATTGCTGCCAGTACCTGCCCATAAATCAACTCCGAAATGCGCTGCAATGACATCCAGAATGCATCGTAAACTTTTCCCAGTAGGAAGAACAGTACCGCAAATAGACCGATCATGGCCCAATTGCCCTTCCAACCAAACTTTGCATAGACCTGATATGAATAGTACAGTTCCCAACAAAGTGCAAATGGAATCGTAATCATTACCAAATCGATGATTTTTGCGATCTTTAACATCACATCATGCTGAAATTTTGACATAATACCCCAATAACTCCCTTAGCTTTTTCTTTTGCTCTTCGCTCAGCTTCCCCAACCTGCTTTGCAGCAGCCGTTTCTGGTTGTACACCCATCGGCTCAGCCAAACGCCATCCGCTGTCTTGTATTTTGCTGGAATATCCAGATTTCCATGGCATCTTTTATATTCCTGCGCCAGCTCGTACCGGTGCTGCCACAGGTCAGGTTTCTCCCACTGCATTCCGATGGCATCCAGCAAGGCAATGCGCTCTTGTGATAAGATTGCATTGCTTTTCTCTGGTTTTCGATACGCATACTGCTGACGCCGCACCCATTTGCCAAGGGCATACCCTTCCGGCGAAACATATGTTCCTTGTTGGCGCAGAACACAATATATTTGCCCGACTTGTCCGTGATATGATGCGCAAAAACCTTATCCTGACCGTCTTTCTGTTCCAGTGCCCGGCGGAGTACGTCCAGATATTTCTGGTTCACATCCTGAATGCCCGAAGTGTGCAGGTTGTCCACCCGAGTCTGGTATTTTGCGAGGTCTTTTTGATACTGGTAGACCGTCGTCACATACTTCGGAGCAGGCAAGGACGATTGCTTCGCCCAGGGTCATCTCGCTTGCAATATGGCCGTCGAATAACTCCGCCATATCCCGGTTATTATCCAGATATCGGACATTGGTCGCCGTCAGGTCAAGCAGTTTCGCATTTTTGCATAACTTCAATAAGCCCACCGTACTTTCGTCCCAGCACTCGACACCTGCACGGTGGAATTTGTCCAATATAATATAGGAAGGGGCCTGCGCAACGATTTCTGCCAGCTGCGTTTCCGTGCAGCACATGAGCTTTGCATAGGCACAGAAGCAGACATTTTCCAGCGGAAAGTCCGGGTTCTGCCGTTTCAGTTCTCGATCTGCGTCTTGAAGATATACCTCACTGGGGGACAGCCAGAAAATGACCGAATCCGAGTGCTCTTCGATGAGTTTGAGCACAATATAACTTTTTCCTGTTCCGGTCGGGTGGACAATGGCAGTCTTGCCACACTGCCCCATCATCCGGGTTGCTGCCCGATAGGCTTTCTCGTTGTGTTCGAATAACCGCAATGCCACCTGTTGTCCCTCCCTTCCGCAAGAGAGGGTATCCTCCATCTGAGTAATGGAAGATACCGCTTATTTTTTTGTTCTTGTGTCATTTCTCGCCCTATTTTATCATAAATTTACCAGTACTTCAATAGAAATACCCTTCGCTGCCACGGGTTGTCGGGATAAAAACCAGCATTTTCACGATATTTTATCCGATTTCATCCAGCAAATGCAAATTATGGTAATTCAGGAACTGGTATATCTATGCATAAGGGGTCAGGCAAGGGGCAATCAAAAGGAGGTTCACAGATGGCAAAACGGGGAGAAAATATCCATAAACGGAAGGATGGCCGCTGGGAGGGACGTTATATCAAAGGACGCACTACCGATGGAAAACCGATCTGAGGCTATCTGCATGGATACGCCTACGGGAAAGTCAAAGACGAACTGATGAAGCGAAAAGTCCTGTCCGGATTCTACCAGCTTTCCGGGAAATCAATGCGTTTTTCAGAACTTGCAGAATTGTGGCTTTCGTCCTTCGCACAAAGTGTCAAGGGGTCCACCTATGCGCATTATCAGTACACTCTGCACAAATATCTTCTCCCTGTCCTGGGCAGTCTGCCAGTTTCTGAGCTGACGGATTCGCTGTTGGAACATTTATTCCTTCAAATCCTCTCGCCCTCCGACCAGAGTCACAAGCCGCTTGGCGCATCCTCGGCGCAGGAATGTCTTGGGATGCTGCGGCGAATCTGCAAGTATGCTGCACATCTGCATCTCATGCCACCCATCGAACTATGCGTCAAACTACCACACACGCAAAAACCAGAACCACAGCCCCTGACCCGGACAGAATAGGATTCTCTCCGGGATTTTTTTTTCATGATCTGACCACTCGCAAGGCCGGGATGCTTCTTCAAATGGAGCTTGGTTTGCGCATCGGTGAGGTCTGCGGCCTACAATGGGGTGATTTTGACCTAAACGAAGGCACAGTAACGATCCGGCGCACCGTCTGCCGAATCTGTTGTGGAAATGGTCATACAAAAGTCGTGATTCAGGAACCCAAAACGCAGCACTCCAACCGTGAACTTCCTCTTCCGAAGCCGTTACTAAGAGCTTTACACAAACTGTACAGAAAATACAGCGACACCACATGGTTTCTCTCCGGAAATGAGGAACGGCCTGTAGAGCCACGCTGTTACCGCAAGAGTATCCAATGCTACCTGAAGCAGGCCAAGATCCGGAAAATCCACCCACATGTTCTGCGTCATACGTTTGCTACGACCTGCCTGCAGACTGGATGTGATATCAAAACCTTGAGCGAGCTGTTAGGCCACTCCAATGCAACGATCACACTGCAGCGATATGTTCACTCTGACTTAGGCCGTAAGAGACAGGAGTTGGAGCGCATCACACGCTGGCTTCATAAAGGGTCAGACAGGAGTCACCCGCTAAAGCAAACCGCATAGTCGCAGAAAAAATCTGTTCATACCCTCAACGATCCAAATGGAGGATACCGCTTTTAGTATGACCTGTTTTGTTTTCCAGATACATAGTTTGCCCCGGACTGGGGAGAACAGATAACTCTTCCCTTCAGCCGGAATGACCCCCGGCTCCAGATTTTCAACCACCCCCACCCCACTTCTGACTACCTCTGACTTCCGCCAAACAAAAAGCCAGCATATCATACGCAAATCGTACAATACACTGGCCATTCCGGTTATTCTCTTATCCGGCTTTCTGCGTGAGCCACTTTTCCACTGTCTCCATGCTGAAGCCAATCGCTCTTGCAATCTGCTCTATCGTCAGACCCTGCTCATAGAGGTTCTTCGCCGTCATCTGAGCCTGTTCTTCCCGACCCTCTGCATGACCTTCTGCACGGCCTTCTGCATAGCTTTCATCTCGCAGATTTTCCATCACTTTACACATTTCGCTCACTCCCTTCGGATTTTCCTTCAGATACCGGGTCTTCTCGGCAAGGATCTCAAAATTCATATCATCGGCACTGGTACAGTTGAAGTCGTGCATCAGCTTGCCAATGTCAGAGTCATCCCGATATTCACCGTTTACATACAGGACTAAACCGGAATGTCCTACTCCATCCGCAGATGCCGCCACACCGCAGGACGACATTACATGATATTTAAAATAAGATGTTCAGATACTTTTCTGCTTCTGTGCGGATGATCTGCAAATCATCTTCATATCCCATGACTTTGCAAATGTAAAAAGCTTCCCGATAGCGTTCGACACTCTCCTCCTTTTTCCCAAGAAAGAAGTCACATTCAGCTTCGATTTCCAAACACGAGTGAAGCACCTGATAATGTCCATATTTTATACATGCTTCTTTTCCGTATCTTGCCACCTTTGCGCCTTCCTCATACTTTTGCGACAGATCCAACGATCTAGCAAAATTATACAAAACCAAGGGAAGCATCCTGTTTGAAGTAACCGTTTCCGGAAGATGCCTTCTTATATATTGAAGCAGTCGATAGAAAATATCGGCTGCTTTTTCATTGTCACCGCTCAAAGAATACGCATTTCCAATTTGATTGACCAGTTTCATTTCATCCAATGTAAAGAGAAAGTCTTCAATTTTGTCCAGTTGAAAATCCGGTATGGTCATCCGAATGGCTTGCAACAACATTTGAATCCGCTCGTCATTTGAATATCTTTTATCCAATCCTCCCAAAAGGACTTTCGATCGAAGAATAAACTGTTGTGTGATTTGATCATCCGGCTTTGCAATTTTCTCAAGCCGACTTATTTTGTCAAAGCCCTCCTCAACGCACTTTAGCGCATTACAGGAAACAATTTCCTTCTTGAGTGCTTCTATTTCCAGTTCTTCCGGTGTTACCAACGCATAATATCGGTCATCCGGCAGACCAAGGCGCTGCAGAATCGCATTGATTCGATTTCGGCTGGGGGTCTGTTTTCCGTTTTCAAATCTGGACAATGTAACGGATTCACAAATGCCTGCACAGACCTGCTCCTGTGTCAACCCGAGATCCAAACGCCGCTGGCGGATATACTCCCCCAATTTGTAATTCTGCATTTAGCAGCTCCCTCCAAACTTTAGTATTGCCATAATTGTAATATACTAGATTTTGTACATGTGTGCAAGCGTCTCTTGTGCAAACCTGTCGTCCCATGTAATTTTTTATTACACCAGACGATATGGTCAATCGAAACCTTTTGTGATAAGATACAGGCACATGAAATGCATTCTAAGCTCTTTGACATACGCATGGAGGAAACAATGATACACTATCTGAAAAAGCAATGGAGGCTCAGTGCCCTCACCTGCTTGTTTGCCATCATCGCCTATGGTGCTCAGGCTCTGATTCAGCTTGCCTTGATGAAGGTTTTTGATGCCGTGGTATTGCTGGATCTGCGGAGTACTATCTTTTGGACGGCAGTTGATCTGACCTGCTGGGGAGGCTATTTTCTTTTTACTGCTTTACAGGAGCATTGTCAGGCCAAAACAATTCGCGCTTTGAACAATACGGTGCGAGATGGGCTGTATCACTCCTTCCTGCGCAAGAGCCATACCGATTTTCATCAGTCCGACACCGGAGAATATCTCGCCCGGCTGACCAATGATATAAAGCAATTAGAACAGCTTGCGTGGATTCCCTTCTTCGGCTGTGTAGGCAGAATTGCGCAGATCGTGTTCAGCATTTTGGGACTTGCCTTTTTGCATTGGTCGCTGGTTGTTTTTTCCGTGATCACAGCAGTTGTCCTTTGGCTCTCCCCAAAACTGTTCCAGAAGAAGTTGGAACTACTGGGGCAAAGCTGCGGTGTGCAGCAGACTGCCGCCATCAACCATTTGAAGGACCTTCTGACAGGCTTTGACGTACTCCAGTTTTTTGGCAGAGGAAATCTCTTTCTCCAGCAGGGAAATAGGATCAGCGATGACATTGAAAAGCCCAGTTGCCAGCTGAGCTATGGTAAATCTCGCATGGAGGCGTTGATTGGCTTTATCAACGTCGCACTTCAGCTCGGCTCGCTTGTGCTGATTGCTGCGCTGACCAGCATGGGACTTGTCACCACAGGCACACTTGCCGGTGGTGTCAATCTGATCGGAGGCGTGGCAAACGGCTTTAACAGTTTGGCCGGTTTGCGTCTCTCCCTCTCAGCCAGCAAGCCCTACTTTTGCAAGCTGCCAACGGTCGATACTGATTCCAAATCGGAAGAGATTGCTCCTATGTCACCGCTGAAAGACTCCATTACGGTAGATAGAGTTTCTTTCGGCTATGATGAGAAAAAGCCCATCCTGAAAGATGCCTCCTTCCACTTTGAAAAGGGCAAAAAGTATGCCCTGACAGGACCCTCCGGCTGTGGAAAATCCACTCTGCTCAAGCTGCTTTTGGGCTGGCTGCCGGACTACAGCGGTACGATTTCGTTTGACGATGTGGACATTCACACCATTACACCCGCTCAGCTCCAGCAACAGATGAGTTACATTGAGCAGAATGTGTTCCTGTTCAATACTACGATTCGGGAGAACATCACACTGGGTGAAGATTTCTCGGAAGAGCAGCTGCATGCGGCCATTCAGGGCAGTGCCCTTGCCGCAGATTTGGCCGCCATGCCCGATGGCCTTGACACCGTTGTAGGTGAGAATGGCAGTAATCTTTCCGGCGGTCAGAAGCAGCGTGTCGCCATTGCCCGTGCCCTGATTCACAATCGCTCCATCCTGCTGGTGGACGAGGGCACCAGTGCGCTGGATCAGAAAAACGCCGACCTTGTGGAAAAGAGCCTGCTTACCAATCCCGACCTGACACTGATCCTCATCAGCCACCACCTGTCGGCAGCGCGCCGTGCGCAGTTCGACCGTGTGTATGAGCTGGCACCTGTAACGCAATGATCGCCCTGTAATTTCCCCTCAAATCATAAATACGCCCTGCATGCCGACCAGTGCCGGTGTGTGGGGCCTTTTGCAGTGAAACCGAAACGCTCCACAAGGCTGCTCATATCCTGACCACCAAGGACAAGCCTGCCGATTGCACGGACGACCCCTTCCTTGTGGAGAAGATGTGTGCCGAGTTGGAGGGCCGATGCATAGTAGTTCAGCGTGGTTGAGGTCTGTGCATGTCCAAGCCGCCCGGAGACCGTTGTGATCGGTACATGTGCCGCAATCAGGATGCTGGCATTCGAATGGCGAAGGCTGTGAAAGTTCACGTCCGGGAGATCGTGTGTTTCCAGAAACTTCGGGAACTAGGACGAGATGATATCCGGGTCCATCGGCTCATCATTCCATTTCGTGAATAGCATATCATTATCCACCACTTTGCCATTTTCCAGTGTGACCTTACGCACCCACGCTGAACCGATCCGGAATCTCTCCGCTTTCTGGTATCGCCGGTACTCCTGCAGCAGTTCCACGCAATCCGCTCCAATGCGCAGGTATCTCTTGCCTCGTCTGGTTTTCGGTGTGTTGAACACAAGGCCTATCCCGGGGATGGACTGGACCGTCCGCTTGATGGAAAGCGTTCCCTTCTCAAAGTCAATGTCAGACCAGCGCAGGGCGCAGATCTCACCCCGCCGGGCACCAAGCAGCAAGGCCAGCTGAGTGATCACGTTGTACTGCGGCGGTGCATCCGAAAGGGCATCCAGCAGCTTTGGAATCTCTTCCTCCGTCAGCACCCGAACGTCGATTTCCTCGGCTTTGGGATGTTCTGCACGGGAGCACGGGTTCTCGTTGATCAATCCCCACTGGGCACCTTTCTTAAAGATGCTGGAGAGCATGGCCTGATAGCGGATGACGGTGTTGTTGTTCAGCTTCCCGTCCTTTTTGGTATGCTCCACAAACGCCTTTGAGAAGGCCAGTCCCACTGCAGCGGACACCTTTTCCGCCGTCTTTCGGCTGACGTTCTTACCTGCATAGACCATCCGCATGGTGTCCTGACCGATCCCGGCCTGTTTTGCCAGTTCACCCCGGGTTCCACGTGGGAGCAGCTTCAGAAGGGCTTTCGTGGCGGTGTAGGTGCTGTCCCGGCGAACACCCTTCTCTTCCAGATTGTTGTAGAACGCCATCACGTGCGCCGGTTTGATCTTGGACACCTTGAGATGCCCGAGTCCGGCACTGATCCGGCCTCGCATCCTTCTATAATCGTAGAGCGTCTTGGCCTTCAGCTGCTTGTTGGCGTATTCCTCAAACCAGCGGTCGATCAGGTCATCCAGCAGCATGTCTGAGTCCAGCACGAAGCCGTTCGTGACCTGCTGCGAATCCTCTCTGACCGGCTCTCCCTGTGCGAAGAACTGGGCCAGCGTGTCCATGTTGACCAACCACTTTCGGCTTGAGATGGCCGTATAGCAGATCTTGCCCGTTCGGCAGAGCTTGCGGACATATTCGGGTGTCACGTTGAACCGTGCGGCGGCGTTTTTCACGCTGGCCATAGTGGGATAAGGGTTCAGAACAGTTTAGAGTCCCCTCAGCCCGCCAGATGCCCCCACGTCATTCATTTTTAATTAAATCCTCCGGCAGGTGCTCCGGTATGCGCACAAAGCCCCTTTGAAGCTGTCGCATTTCTGTCGCATTTCTGTCGCACTTTTCAAGCCCCGCCGGGCGGATATAACAAAAAGAAACCCACGATCCAAGCCGCATTTGAAACGGTGAATCGTGGGTTTTCCTTTGGTGCGCTCGAGGGAACTCGAATCCCTGGCCCTCTGATTAAAAGAATCAAAGATGTATCATTCGTCAATTCCAGAATTTGCGCAGAATCATTATATTCTATTTGTCATCGTCATTTTATAGCTGTTCATTCTCTGCATTGTTTGCATACAGTGGAATACTTTGCAACCGTTATCCAGCCATTCAGGCGTGCAAAAAGTGTGCAGACGGGCAAAACAAAGCCCAATGGACAAATCAATCACCGGTTTTATGGCAGGGTTTAGGACAACCGAACAGACACCGTTTGATATAGAAATGAGGTTCACCATGAACAAACTGCTTTC
>ERZ772892.1042-NODE-1042-length-31271-cov-3.069708_pt1 | contig 31271 bp, 25 predicted proteins | sample MGYA00512126_ERZ772892 | MGnify/ENA primary metagenome ERZ772892 (study PRJEB29015, sample SAMEA2737697) | human gut metagenome | biome: human gut; feature: human-associated habitat; material: faeces | place: China | collected 2012 ... | reverse complement strand
TATTGTGATAAGGACTGGATGCTGGATATTATTGACCAGTTTGATGTGGATGTCCGTATGATGAAGAATATGGCACCTTATGCGGCAATCCAGTATATCCGGAAAAAGATCGGATATGATGATTTCCTGAAAGAATATGCCGAAAAACATCAGATTTCGTGGAAGCAGCTGATGGATGTGATGGCAGAGCTTGAGGAGAGGAGTAAAAACTTCAAATCCTATGATGAATGGGAAATCCATATTGCAAAATATACGCAGGAGCTGGAAGAACAGCAGGCAAAGGCAAGGAAGATCAAAGGAGAGCGGGAGAATAAGGTACAGCTGATGACGATCCATTCAGCGAAAGGACTGGAATTTGAGGATGTATTTGTGATCCATGCCAATGAGGGTGAGATTCCGCATCAGAAGGCAGAAAAGAAAGACGAGATTGAAGAAGAGAGAAGACTTTTTTATGTAGCATTAACCCGTGCGAAGAATAATCTCTGCATTTCCTATATTACACAAAAAAACGGGAACAGTATCAAACCGTCCCGTTTTGTGGAAGAACTTTTAGGTCAGAGAATAAAATAATTATTCTTCAATATCTGTATCTTCAACATTTTCTGTCTGTACATCTTCTGCAGCAATATCGTCAGCTTCTGTAAATGACAATTCTTCATCAAAATCCTCACCAGCTTCATCTTCTGCATTAGCTGCTGCTTCACTCTTGATATCAATACCAAAGCCTGTAAGCTTAGCTGCCAGTCTTACATTCTGTCCAGACTTACCGATTGCAAGAGAAAGCTGATAATCCGGAACGACTACCAGTGCTGTCTTTTCGTCCGGATCTGCCATAACAGCGATTACTTTCGCCGGGCTCAGTGCATTCTCGATCAGGATTGCCGGGTTTTCATCCCAGTTAATGATATCGATTTTCTCGCCGCGAAGTTCCTCTACGATGGAGTTTACTCTGGCACCGTTCATACCGACACATGCGCCCACCGGATCCACATCCGGATCATTGGACCAGACGGCAATCTTGGTTCTGCTTCCTGCCTCCCGCGCGATCGCTTTAATCTCAACGATTCCCTCTCTCACCTCGGTCACTTCAGACTCGAACAGGCGCTTTACCAGCTCCGGATGGGTTCTTGACACGAGAATCTTTGGTCCCTTGGACGTATCCTTCACCTCCAGGATATAGACCTTGATCCTCTCCGTGCGCTGGAATACCTCGCCCTTTACCTGCTCACTCTCGTTCAAGATCGTGTCGATCTTGCCTAAGTTGATGCTGATGTTGCGTCCTACATAGCGCTGTACGATACCAGTTACGATATCTTTCTCTCTGCAGTGCCACTCCTCATACAGGGCGTTGCGCTCTGCCTCACGAAGCTTCTGTAAGATAACATTCTTCGCGTTCTGAACGGCGATACGTCCAAACTCCTTGGAATTGACAGAGAACTGAACGACATCGCCCAGCTCATACTTGCTGTTTAAGAGCTTTGCCTCTGCCAGGCTTACCTGGGTCATCGGATCCTCTACGGTCTCCACAACCTCACGCTCTGCCACGATGGAAAAATCTCCTGTTTCACGGTTGATGTTTACCTTGACATTATCTGCCCGGCCATAATTGTTTTTGTATGCTGTCAGCAGAGAATTTTCAATTGCTTCTAAAAGAACATCTTTGCTGATATTGTTTTCTTTTTCCAGCAGATTTATTGCCTCAATCAACTCTTTATTCATTTTATTTTATCTCCTCCTACCGTCTAAAAATCAAAGGCTAAACGAATCAAAGCAATCTCTGATTTTTCAAATGTACGCTCGCTGCCGTCCTCCATCGTGATTGTCACAGAATCTGCGTCATAGGACGTAAGCGTTCCTGTAAATTCCTTCTGTTTGTCGATCGCTTTATACAGGCGGATCTCCACATCTTTGCCGATGCTTCTTGCAAAATCTTTCTCTTTCTTCAGAGGACGTCCCAGTCCCGGAGAACTCACCTCCAGTATATAGCTGTCCTCGATGAAATCTTCCTTATCCAGCCATTCACCAAGCAGACGGCTGATTACCTCGCAGTCATCAACGGTAATACCGCCCTCTTTGTCAATGTAGCACCGCAGATACCAGACGCCGACCTCGCGGACATACTCCACATCAACCAGCTCAAACTGATGCTGCTCCAGAACCGGCGTGATCCACGCCTCTACCCGTGCTTCGTACTGCTCTCCCTTTGCCACACCCCCACCACCTTTCTATGAAATTAGAAAGAGTGGACTTTTTTGTCCACTCTTTCCAGTCAGTCTATTATGTTATCGTGCCTAGTATAACATGCTTTTTTCGGAAGTTCAAGAGGTATTTCCTATTGTTTCTCTTTATTTACCGAATACAGCCTCATAATCTGCTTTGAATTTCTCGATACCAGCATCAGTCAGCGGGTGTTTTACCATCTGCATCAGAACCTTGAACGGAACAGTTGCGATGTCAGCGCCAGCCTTCGCGCACTCGATGATGTGCATCGGATGTCTGGTGGAAGCACAGATAATCTCGGTGGAAATCTCCGGATAATTGTCAAAGATCTCTACGATATCGTAAATCAGGTCTGTACCGTTGGTGGAGATGTCATCCAGACGGCCTAAGAACGGAGAAACGTATGTAGCGCCTGCTCTTGCAGCCAGAAGTGCCTGGTTGGCAGTAAAGATCAGGGTTACATTGGTCTTGATGCCCTCAGCGGACAGAGCTTTCACAGCCTTTAAGCCCTCGGTAGTCATCGGGATTTTAACAACCATGTTCGGATGAATCTTAGCGATCTCACGGCCCTCAGCGATCATATCCTCTGCCTTCACAGTCGTAGCCTTAACCTCACCGGAAATCGGTCCATCTACAATGCTGGTAATCTCTTTGATAACCTCATTAAAATCACGGCCTTCTTTTGCAATCAGAGACGGGTTTGTGGTAACGCCACAGATAATACCCATATCATTCGCTTCACGGATCTCATCAACATTCGCGGTATCAATAAAAAATTTCATTTCCCATATCCTCCTAATTTTTATAAGATAGATAGCCAGTATCTCCTATATCTGCTATACATAAGTATACCATACTTGTCCCATCTATTTCCATACTTGAATCTATATTTTACAAATTGTTACTGTTCACGCATACGTGCCCAGTAACTACAAATTCCCCTGTCCGTAATACGCCCCCGGGCCATGCTTCCGCAGATAATGTTTATCCTGCAGGCACTGCGGCGCTTCCTTCACATCCGGATTGATCATCTCGCAGCGCGCCGCCATCTTGGCAACCTCCTCGAGTACAACCGCGTTGTGAACCGCCTCATGGGCATCCTTGCCCCAGGTAAACGGTCCATGGTTCTTGCAGAGCACACATGGCACCGCCATCGGGTCGAGCTTCCTCTCCTCAAACAAATCTGCAATCAGCACGCCTGTGTTCCACTCATAATTCTTTAATTCTTCCTCATTTAAGTTTCTCGCGCATGGAACGGAACCGTAGATATAATCTGCATGGGTCGTCCCGTAGCACGGAATGTCGCGTCCCGCCTGCGCCCAGGAAGTCGCCCACGGGCTGTGCGTGTGAACCACGCCGCCGATCTTCGGAAAACGGTTATAAAGAATCAGGTGAGTTTTTGTATCAGAGGACGGATTCAGCGTTCCCTCAACGCGGTTTCCTTCCAGATCCATGACAACCATATCATCTGGCGTCAGTTTGTCATAGTCCACGCCAGACGGTTTGATGACAAACAGCCCCTTCTCACGGTCAATCCCGGAAACATTGCCCCAGGTAAAAGTAACCAGACCGTATTTCGGAAGCAGCATATTGGCTTCGTATACTTCTTTTTTTAATTCTTCCAGCATCGATTAAAACCTTCCTTCTACGGCGCCTCTCTCGGCAGCCAGACCATTGATATAGCTTGTCATAAACGCATTGAAGCCCTCGACATCCTTTGCATCCGGCTCCATCGTCTCCGCCTTTGCATCTGCAAATACCTGCTCATTTAAGTAATCGGACAAGCTCTGTCCCGGCTTCTTATCCTTGCGGTATGCCGCCAGAACCGCGATACCCCAGGCACCGCCCTCACCGGCTGTCTCCATAACGGATACCGGCACATCAGCCGCTGCCGCCATGATACGCTGTCCAACGCCCTTCGTCTTGAAGAATCCGCCGTGGCCCATCAGTTTATCCAGTGTCACGTGCTCTTCCCTGAACAGAATATCCAGACCATATTTCAGGGTTGCCAGGGAACTGTATAAGTGGGTACGCATGAAGTTTGCCAGTCCCAGCTTGCTGTCGGGATGGCGCATAAACAGCGGGCGTCCCTCCTCGAAGTCGGTGATCGGCTCGCCGGAGAGGTAGCAGTAGGACATCAGTCCTCCGCAATCTTCATCGCCCTCAAGCGCCTTGCGGTACAGGGTTCCAAACAGGGTGTTGCGGTCTGTTTTCTGACCCATCAGCTCATAGAACTCTTCAAACAGACCTACCCAGGCATTCAGATCGGAGGTACAGTTGTTGCAGTGAACCATGCCGACCAGATGACCGTCCGGCGTAGTTACCATGTCAATCTCCTGGTGAACCGTCTCCAGAGTCTTTTCCAGAACAACCATCGCAAATACGGAAGTTCCGGCAGATACGTTACCGGTGCGGACTGCCACACTATTGGTTGCAGTCATACCGGTTCCTGCATCGCCCTCCGGCGGGCACAGCGGAATGCCAGCTTCCAGATTGCCGCTCTCATCCAGCAGCTTCGCGCCTTCCTCCGTCAGCGTTCCCGCCTCATCGCCAGCGCTCAGAACCTCTGGCAGAAGGTCGCGCAGCTTCCACGGATATCCCTTCGGAACCATCATTTCTTCGAATTTATCCAGCATTTCAGCATCATACTGTCCGGTTGCCGGGTCGATCGGGAACATACCCGAAGCATCGCCGACGCCAAGTACCTGCTTGCCAGTCAGTTTCCAATGTACATATCCGGCTAAGGTGGTCAGAAAATGCACGTGGGATACGTGCTCCTCGCCGTTGATCACTGCCTGATACAGGTGTGCAATACTCCATCTCTGCGGGATATTGTAGTTAAACAGGTCCGTCAGGCGTCTTGCTGCCTCGGCGGTCATCGTATTTCTCCAGGTACGGAACGGAACGAGCAGTTTTCCGTCCGCATCAAATGCCATATAGCCGTGCATCATGGCGCTGACGCCCATCGCACCAACCCTTTTAAGCGTTAAACCGTATTGGTTCTTCACATCGGCAGCCAGATCCGCATAGCAGTCCTTTAAGCCTTTCCAGATATCTTCCAGGGAATAGGTCCAGATACCATTTTCCAGACGGTTTTCCCACTCATAGCTCCCCTGCGCGATCGGCGCGGTCGTGCCGTCCGTCAAGACTGCCTTGATTCGGGTCGAACCAAATTCAATTCCGAGCGCTGTATTTCCGCTCTCTATGTCTTTCTTGATCTCTTCCGCACTGCGGCCCATATCCATCCTCCTCATTGTAGCAAAAAGCGCACCGCCGCCGGAATTTTCATCCCCTTGGCTGCGGCACGCCCCGTCATTCATAACTATTCTATTTTCACAGTTGTGGCAAAAACTTATGCAGTTACGTCTTTTTCAAAAATTTTTATCTTTCAAACGCCCTATTATTTCATAAAGAATTTCTGTAAATCAGCCTCTGTCGTATCTTCGCCGATTGTAATTAACTCGGTACCGGTCAGACGCGCGAACATAGCGATGTCATCTCTCGTCAGAGCGGTAGATACAACGGAGTGATGAGCGCCGCCTGCGTAGCACCATGCAGCCGTACCGATCTGGAAGTTCGGTTTATGACGGTACATAATTCTCGCTACCGGAAGTTTTGGCATCGGTTTCGGCTGTTTTACAAGCTCGATATCTGCACAGATGATGCGGAAATGATCGCCCATATCTACCATCGTTACCTGGATACCATCGCCGGTCACGCCGTCGAAAATCAGTCTTGCCGGGTCTTCCTTGCCGCCGATCCCCAGCGGAATTACATCGATCTCCGGTTTGGTTGCTGCAAATGCCGGCGGAACCTCCAGCATATGGGAAGCTAACTCTAACTCCTGTCCCGGAGTCAGATCGTAGGTATAATCCTCGATAAAGCCGGTTGCTCCCTCTTTGCCCTCGGACATCTTCATCAGGACTGCAGACAGAGCGGAAATCTTGTAATCGCCCTCCGGACCAAAGCCGATGCCTTTGCCCATCAGGTTCTGTGCTGCGATACCCGGAAGCTGCTTTAAGCCGTGCAGATCCTGGAATGTATCAGCGAATGCGCCGATTCCGTTCGCGGAGAGAAATTTTTCCAGACCTACTTCATATTTAGCCTGCTCGCGGACAGAATCAATGCGGTCGGTCTTCATTGTATACTTATCGGTATACTCTTTCATCTTCGCGTCGATCTCTTCCTCGGTTACCTGGTTGATGATGTCAACCAGATCGCCCAGTGCGTAATAGTTGCACTCCCAGCCGTATTTGATCTGGCTCTCTACGCGGTCGCCGTCGGTAACCGCCACCTCGCGCATGTTGTTGCCGAAGGAAGCTACCTTTAAGGACTTAGAGTAGGAGATAGCCTTTGCAACGGATGCAAACTGGCGGATCTTTGCTACCACATCATCATGTTTGTAATATCCAGCTACAACCTCATGCGGAATACCCATTCTGGCAACGATGAATCCGTACTCACGGTCGCCATGTGCGGACTGGTTCAGGTTCATGAAATCCATGTCGATCTCATCATACGGAAGTTTCTCATTTGCCTGTGTATGTAAATGAAGCAGCGGTTTTCTTAATTCCTGCAGACCCTTGATCCACATTTTTGCAGGGGAGAAGGTGTGCATCCATGTGATAACGCCGACACAGTCATCATCATTGGAAGCTTTCCGCATATCCTGAATACAGATTTCAGAAGTCTCTACGGTTGGAAGAAGTTCGATCTCTGCCAGATCGCCCACTTTTTCGTTTAAGAATGCAACCATCTGACGGCTGTCTTCTGCAACCTGTTTCAGGCATTCCTCTCCGTATAAGTCCTGGGAACCCACAATAAAGTATAACTTTTTCATTTTAATCTGCCTCCTTGTCATTTTCAATGTATATCCCGAACCGAATTTCCGTTGTTAAACATCACCGGAAACCGGTACGAATACTTCTTTTCCTGCCAATCCGAATCCTCTATCATCCGCAGAAGATTGCGCGCTGTCAGACGCCCAAGATTGTACTTGGGATGAATCACGGACAAGATCGTGAGATCCCCCTCCTGCACCGGTCCGGCATCATCAAACGATACCAGGGAAATATCTTCCGGCACGCGCAGTCCGCGGTCCTTTAAAAAATCCATATAGCTGCCCGCCACCTCATCGTTGTAGAGAATCATCGCGGTACAGTCCTTCGTCCGGCGGTACATCCGCTGGAGTCCTTTTTTGCTTAATTTTTCTTCCATATCCCGGGTCGAATACCAGCGGATCCAGTCCTCCTGGAAATCGATCCCGAAATCCGACAGGCACTCGATAAAGCCGCGGTAACGCTCGATCCCCTGCCAGTCATCGTATTTGAAAATACCGCCGATCCGGGTATGTCCGTTCTGTATCAAAATCCGCGTCAACTCATAGCCCGCGCGCGCATCCGACATCTCCACGCTGTCAAACGTCTCATTCTGGTAATGATTGTGAATAAACAGCGTCGGAATATTTCTCCGCCGTATCTCCTTGTAAAGCCGCAGATTCGGATTCGGGAAACTGGAACTCGTCCCCTCGATGATGAGTCCGGACACATTGCGCCCCAGCATCCCCTTGAGATACAGGGCCTCATCATTTAAGCGGTTACGCGTGACCGAAACGCTGATCTCATAACCTTCCTCCCGCAGGACGGACTCGATTCCCTCGTACACCTGCGGAAACAGGTAATCTGAAAAATAACTGAGAATCAGTCCGATGCGGGGACGTTCTTCCTTATCCTTCTCCGGCGCATAGGAAACGTATGTGCCGCTTCCCTTGACCCGGGCAATCAGCCCGTCCTGCTCCAGGCGGTCGAGCGCGTTGCGGACCGTCTGGCGGGAGTATCCAAATTTATTCTGGAGCATATGCTCGGATGGAAACTTGTCCATATTCCGGAGCACCCCGCTCATAATCAGCGTCCGACCCCAGTTGTAGAGCTTCTGATATTTAAGTCCACCCTGATTCCGGCTGCTGTTCTCCCTCATACTGTAACCTCCAGATGTCGCTTTTGTCTGTCCTATTTGATAACCTGCAGAGACTGACGGTCTGCGAATACAGCTACGAATATCAGGAATACAACACCCTGGATGAGCTGCATCATCTGTGTGGTAAAGCCCATCATCGTCAGACCACTGTTCAGGACGATGTACAGAAGAGAACCAACGATGATATTCTCAAAACGTACCTTCGCACCACCGGAAATCGGCATACCGCCCAGTACCAGTGCAATCAGGATCTGGGTCTCAAGCTGGTTACCACCGGAAGAAGTAACCGAACCAACCTTGATAACATTGATAAATGCGGCAAATCCTGTGATCGCACCTGCCAGTGTGTAGATAAGGAACTTCATGCGGTCGGTACGGATGCCGGAGAACATCGCTGCTTTCTCACCTGCTCCGATCGCCTTTAAATAAGTACCAAACTTGGTAAAGCGGAATAAAATAAATCCGATAATCAGGACCACCAACGTACAAGCCAGCTTTAATTCAGTGCTGTCGAAGTTGATTAACATCGCAGAGCCGGCTACCGGCGCGTTGGTCGTCAGATATTTGATAAATCCACGGAATAAGAACATCGTACAAATCGTAACGATGAAGGATTTAATCTTGCGGTATACATAGAAGTAACCGTTGATGGCACCGATCGCTGCACCAACCGCGATACCTGCCACAATCGCCAGTGGAATGCTGGTCTTGGAAACCATGCAGACAACAATCGATGCAATACCAAGGATGGAACCCTGGGAGAAATCCAGACCGCCCATCGTCATGATAAAGAATACGCCGGTTGCCGAAATCATAGTGACATACACCTGGGAAAGTACCAGAGGAAGGTTATTCATCATCCGGAAATTCGTCAGGGCATTGAACATAAGAAAGATAATAATCAGTCCCGCAATCGGCAGAAGCGAACGGATCATCGTCATTTTTGATAACTTTTTGAGCTGCTGCTCTTTATTTTCCGTACTTGTCTTAACTTGATTCTCCATTGCATCCTCCTTATACCATCATCGTGATCAGGCTGTTCTCATCCATCGCCTCATCACGTTCCAGCTCACCGCTGATCTTGCCGTCCTTCATGATAATGATGCGGTCGCACATACCAATCAGCTCCATCAGCTCCTCGGAAATCATGATAATCGATTTTCCATTCTTTCTCATCTGGTTCATTAACTGGTAAATGTCCTGTTTAACCTTAATATCAATACCACGGGTCGGACTGTCGAGAACGACAATATCGGAATCTTTTCCAATCCATCTTGCCAGAACGACCTTCTGCTTATTACCACCAGAAAGCTCCGAAACAAACTGGTTTACGTTTACCATCTTGACGGACATCTGTTTTGCAAACTGGTTGGAAAATTCTCTTAATTTCTTATCGCTCAACAGGTGAATCTTGTTTGCCAGCGAATCCAGGGACGGCAGGCAGATGTTGTCGCCAATGCTCTGGTTTAAAACGACCGACTCATTATCACGATCCTTCGATGTATACGCGATGCTGTGCTTGATCGCGCTCGGGATATCGTTAATCTGCGTTCCGTCTGCCAGCTCTACCGTACCGGTTCTGTCATAGGATGCGCCGAAGATTGCTTTGCCGATCTCATGCATACCGGACTCAGACAGACCGCCGAAGCCAAGGATCTCGCCCTTGTGAAGGTCAAAAGACACATCCTCAATCAGTCCCGGAACCGTCACATTTTTCACTGAAAGAACCACTTCATCCGATACCTTCTCGCCGTAGTCTGCACGGTAATAATCACCGGTTACCTCACGACCTACCATCAGACGTTTCAGATCGTCCTCGGTCACATCCTTGCTCTTTACAGTGTCGATATAAACACCATCCCGCAGGATTGTGATGGTATCGGATTTATCCAGAATCTCCGGAAGGTCATGAGAGATAAAGATAACCGTGTTGCCGCTCTCACGGATGCGGTTCATGTGTTTGTAAAGTTCTTCACGACCTTCCTGGGAAAGTGCCGTGGTCGTCTCATCAATGACAACAATCTTCGGATTGAAGTAGGTCGCCTTTACGATCTCGACCAGTTTCCGGTCCTCGAAATTGTAGTTGTCGATAATGTCTGCCGCCTTGATACGCTCGAAGCCGTACTGTTTCAGAAGCTCCGTCGCCTTTTTATTCATGGCATTTGTATTTTTAATTCCCATATGTACGAACTGATCTTCGTGTCCCAGGAATATATTTTCCGCTACTGTAAGTCCTGACAAGGTTCCTAACTCCTGTACGATGATAGAAACACCCTCGTTGTTGGCTTCTACCTGATTCTTCGGATGAATCTCTTTCCCATCCAGAATGAAGGTACCGCTTCCGATACTGTAGATGCCGGTCAGCATGTTGGTCAGCGTCGATTTACCGGAACCATTCTCTCCGATCAGCGCGTGAACCTCGCCTTTATTGACATTAAAAGACACATTCTGAACTGCCTTCGTGATACCGAAGGACTTGCAAAGATTTTTTACCTGTAATCTTACCTCGCTCATTGCATTTCCTCCCTCGATTTACTTGACAATCTCGCCTTTTTCCGCTTTTGTGGTCAGCGTGATTATGATTAACAGTGCCAGACCTGTGATAACGTCCTGAATTGCTGTCGGTGCGCCCATCGCGATGAAACCAAAGAAAATAATGTTGATAACGAACTCTCCGATGACAATCGCCTGCAGCGGCATACCATATTTCTTAAATGCCAGACCGAAGAAGCATCCCATCGTCGGAACGAAGTTACGGCTCATCGACGCCATACCGGTTACCGCTACCATGGAGGAACCATAGCTGATCGTCAAAATAGCCATAACACCTAAAAATGCGCCGCTCAAAATAAATGCAAGCACTTTGTACTTATTGACATTGATACCCATGTTTTTCGCTACGAACTCGTTGCTGCCGATCGCATATGTATACGTACCAATCTTTGTATAATTTAAGAAAATGTAAGCTGCCACACATGCCAGAAGTGCCAGAATAATGTTCCACGGCATCTGTCCGAATGCACGGAGGTTGGACGGAAGCGTCTGCTCCACGCCGCCTGCGATGTAGTTGGCAACCGACTCATAGATAAGAGCCAGACCCGTCGTTACAATCATGGACGGGATACGGAGTTTTACATAAAAAACACCGTTTAAAAGTCCGACAATCGTACCAGTCAGCACGCTGCCGATGATAAGACCGGCATATCCCATGCCGAAACGAGAGGCAAATACACAGCCTACAATCGCTGAAAGCATGATGTTCGCGCCGATGGAAAAATCGAACATACCCATAACCATAACAAAGTAAAAACCAACAGCACCAACCGTCGCGATCAGGCTGGCCTGAAAATAACTCAGCATATTAGCCGGAGAACCAAAATTGCCCGGCGTCAGAGCTTTAAAAATCGCCCAGGAAAGCACTACCAAACCCACCAGGATGATATAACCCTTGGCAGTTCCCGAAAGTTTTTTCTTTCCGGTTGTTTCAACAACAGAAGAACCCATATTTTATACCTCATTCATAACTGCTCAGTTTCTTTTTTCTTTTAAAGAAAAGACCGGCATCGCGCCGTGCGATACCGGCCTTTTCTATTACATTCAGCCTCTTAAAATTCTATAATTTGAATCAGTTTCTGAACTAATTAGTTGCCTGCTCTCTGTGCAGCATCCTCGATGGAGATACCAGCTGCAGTTGCTTTCAGGTCATCCAGGCTAAGCTCGGACATAGCTACCAGTTCCTCATCGGTGTATGGAAGCTGATCTACGAAGTACTGCTCATATGCTTTGTAGTCGTCCGGAGAAGATACATACAGATACGGGAACGGAACGTCCTCGAAGTTGCCCTCGATACCTGTGTAGTTGCCCTTGATTGCGTTGTAAACCATCATGAAAGCGATAAGCGGATCGCAGTAATGTCCACCGGACTCACCGGCCATAGAACCATTTTCAAGTCTCTCGCCCAGATCCGGAAGGAAGTCTGTGGAAACGATGTCGATATCCTGAGTCTTGCCTGCACGCTCAACTGCTGCGATAGCGCCCTGAAGCGGGTCACCGCCGCCGCCTGCCGGAATCAGTGCATCCAGAGTCGGATCTGCGGACATCAGAGCCTCTGCTGCCTTGGAACCACCCTCAGAAGAAGTACCTGCGTACTGCGGCTCAGACAGTTTTGCCTGATCATCCGGATGCTCTGCGTTCCATTTCTCAACGCCAGCTTTGTAGCCTTCCCATCTGCCAAGCCAGGTAGCGTCGCCCTGCTCCCAGCCGATCAGACCGATGTTTCTGTCGCCCTTGTCCAGAAGAATCTGAACTAATTTTTCACCGTTCTCCGGCTCGTTCTCATGAACAGCGCCGATGTAGTACGGTGATGCGGTTGCTAAATCATAGATATCCTTGCTGTTCTCCTGGCTGATAACACGGAAGAACTGTGCCAGATATACTTTATTGTCATTACATGTCTTAATAGCGGATGTCATCTCTGTATCAGAAGAGTTGCAGATGATGATACCCTGGCATCCTGCTGCTGCTAACTGCTCTACGGATGCGGTAACCTTCTCCGACACATGACCCTGGTCAACGTACTGAACCTGAACGCCCAGAGCCTTTGCTGCCTCGTCGATGATCAGCTTACACTGGGAACCAAGAACATCGGTGGAGGACCAGATGGAAACACCGATCTTAATGTCTTTGTTGTCGATCGTCGAAGCTGCTGCCTCGCTTCCTTCTGCTGCAGAAGCATCTGCTGCCTGTGTCGCATTTGCTGCTCCAGAGCCGCCGCATGCGGTCATGCTCACTGCCATCGCTGCTGCTGTCATGGATGCAGCGGCACGTTTGAACATTTTTTTCATTCTAACTACCTCCCATAAAATTTTCTTTGCAAGCGGCACCCCAGCCGCACTGCTTTGTTGCTTTTCACAACTTTTAGTAACTTTATTATAACAATCCAGGACAAATTGTGCAAGTAAATACAAGAGCATTTTTTCATAAAGTTGTATTTTATTTTGTATATTGTTATAAATTTAACGCCTGATTTTGACATCATTTTAGCAGGAATACAAATGATGCATAAATTAAAGCGGCTGTTTTCGCTAAATATTTATGCATCATGTATAGGTTTGCTGATTTCCTCTCGAATTATGTCGAATCAATAGAATACAGCTTTATATTGTTTCTAATATGTACTGTACTTTTTTCAGATGTCTTCTCTCTCTTTGCATGGATATTTCCCGTCATTTTGACTGTTCTATCTTGATGCTGTCATACCAGACATTCATGCCGGTTTGTCTGTCTCCGGAAGAGAATTTCTACTTTTTCTTCTTTACCATCGCAAGGATCGACTGAAGCACGATGAAGAAGCATAAAAGCGCCGCGATCGTGATACGGGTCCACCAGGAAGAAAGTGTTCCCTGGAAAGTGATAAATGCCTCGATCGTCGCCTTGATAAGGACGCCAAACAGGGTTCCGAATACATTACCGACGCCGCCGGTCAAGAGCGTGCCGCCGATAACAGAGGAAGCTATCGCATCCATCTCGAAGCCCTTTGCCTGCTCAACGAAGCCGCCCAGCGTATTCAGACAGAAAAGGACACTGCCGACGCCGCAAAGGAAACCGTCCAGGATATAGGCTTTCAGTTTTACCCGGCGCACATTCAAGCCCATCATCAGCGCTGACTGCTCGTTGCCGCCGATCGCATAAATGCTGCGTCCAAATTTCGTATATTTCAGCATGATAAATGCCAGAACCAGAAGAACCAGCGCAATCACAACCGTCGGATAGATATATGGATAAATCATCATGCCTTTTTTGTTGAGATAGCCGCCGAACGGAATATAAAGTTTCATCTTCGCCCATGCCATGAAAGTTTCATTCGTAATACTGATCATGTCCTTGGAAATGATCGCAGTCATGCCGCGGGCAAAGAACATACCCGCCAGGGTAACAATGAATGGCTGGATATCCATGTAGGCAACCAGGAATCCCTGTACCAGACCAAAGACAATCCCGGTCACCAGCACGATGAGAACCGCCGGAACCGCACCGATACCGCCTTTTTCCATCATCCATGCCAACATCATACAGCCCATCGCCACGAAGGAACCGACGCTGATATCGATACCGCCGGTGATCATGACGATCGTCATGCCGATACCGATGACAATCAGACCCGCATTGGAAATAAAGAGGTTTAAGAAGTTCTGTGTCTTGGCAAAGCCCTGTGCATTAAAGAGCACGCAGCCGATCGCATACATCACGAAGAACAGCAGGATTGTGACAAGAAGCAGGAACGTGTTCTGATTTAATTTCTTCTTTTCTTTCATGATTTATGCCGCCTCCTTTCCTGCCGCGCTCAGTTCTTTTTTCTGTGCCAGGGATTTTCTCCATCTAGCAAATCCCGGAGACTGGAGTGCTACGATGATGACAACCACGATCGCCTTGTAAACCGGAACCTGATCCGAGGATACGTGCATCGCATACAAGGTGGTCGTCAGCGCCTGAATCGTATACGCGCCGATGACGGAACCTGCCAGCGAGAATTTACCGCCGCCGAGGGAGTTTCCGCCGATGGCAACTGCCAGAATCGCATCCAGCTCCATGTTAAGACCGATGTTATTCGCATCCGCCGAGTAGATGCGGCTGGAAGCAATCAGACCTGAAAGACCGGAGCAGAGTCCACAGTACGCATAGGTAAGGAAAATAATCATGACCGACTTGATGCCGACGAGCTGGGACGCACGTTTATTGATACCGACCGACTGGATGTACATACCCAGTGCCGTTTTCTTCAAGAGTAATGAAGTCAGCGCCACAACGACGACCGCCACGATAAACGGGGTCGGAACCGGGAATCCCGGAAGGGAAGCGCCCAGGGTACGGTAGCTGTCCACGCGCACGTATGTGATCTGTCCATCCGTGATCAGCTGGGCGATACCGCGCCCGGCGGTAAACATGATAAGAGTCGCTACCATCGGCTGGATGTTTAACTTTGCAACCAGAAAACCGTTGAAGCAGCCAATCGCCGCGCCGACGATGAGCGCTGCCAGGAAGCCAAGAATCAGCGGATTGGCATATGCAGTTGCTGCGCGCTCGCCGCCGGTTAAGAGGTTGCAGCAGACTGCCGCACTGACCGCCATGATCGCGCCGACGGAAATATCCGTTCCAGCGGAGGATGATACGACAAGCGTCATGCCGACTGCCAGAATCACCAGCTCTGACGCACGGTTGATGATATCGATTAAGTATCCGTAGAGAACGCCGTTCCGCACCTCGATCGCGAAGAAGTTCGGCGTCGTGACGATATTTACCAGCAATACCAGCGCAAGGCAGAAAATCGGGAGAAACAGCCTCTGCGAGGTAATTTTTTTGAACGTCATATTTTTCATAGCTACTGTCCTCCTGCAATGGTTGACATAATGTTGGACTGGTTCATCTCATCCTCGGAAAGTTCTCCTACCTTTGCGCCATCGCGCATAACGACCATGCGGTCGCAGGTACGGAGCATCTCCTCGATCTCGGAAGAAATAAACACGACTGCCATGCCCTGTTCTGCCAGTTTTACGACCAGTTTCTGAATCTCTGTCTTGGTTCCGACGTCGATACCACGGGTCGGCTCGTCCAGAATCAGGAAATCCGGGTTGGTCAGAAGCCAGCGTCCGATGATTACCTTCTGCTGGTTGCCGCCGGAGAGTGATTTGATCGGTGTCTCACGGCTGGCGGTCTTAATCTGCAGCATATCAATATACTTATCGGTAAATTCTTCCTGCTGCTTGCGGCTGAGCAGGTGGAACATACCACGTTTTGCCTGAAGGGCCATGATCAGGTTCTCACGCACGGACAGATCCGCGATGATACCCTCGTTTTTCCGATCCTCCGGCAGATATGCCATGCCGGCATTCATCGAAGTCAGCGGGTGGCGCGCCGCGATCGGTCTGCCCTTGACGCTCAGCTCGCCCTCATCCGGTTTTTCCGCTCCATAGAGGACACGAACCGTCTCAGAACGTCCCGAACCCAGAAGCCCGGTAAATCCGACAACTTCACCCTTGTGAATCACCAGATCAAACGGTTTTATGTATCCTTTCTTTCCGAGTCCCACCGCCTTGATGACGATGTCCTCTTCGCCGTGTTTCTCCTCACTCTTGGAATTCTTGATCGCTGCCAGATCATCGAAATCCTTTCCCATCATCTTGGCAACCAGCTGGACTCTCGGAAGCTCCGCCGTCGTAAATTGTCCTACCAGCTGCCCATTCCGAAGAACGGTGATCTTATCGCAGACTGCATACACCTGCTCCAGGAAATGGGTAACGAATATGATGCCGACGCCTTCGGATTTCAGGCGGCGCATCAGATTAAAGAGCTTTTCTACCTCCCCATCATCGAGAGATGAAGTCGGCTCATCAAGAATCAATACCTTTGCCGACATATCGACTGCACGGGCGATCGCTACCATCTGCTGAATTGCAATCGAATAATTGTCGATCGTCTGTGTTACATCTGCATGTATGTCAAGGTCCTGCAGCAGTTTGCTGGCCTTTTTATTCATTGTTTTCCAGTCAATCAATCCGCCTTTTCGCGGTTCGCGTCCGATAAACAGATTCTCTGCAACCGTCAGGTTCGGACAGAGATTGACTTCCTGATACACGGTGCTGATGCCCCGGTTCTGTGCTTCCTGCGGGCTGCGGTTGATGATCGCATGATCGCAGCCGTCTATCATGATTTCCCCTGTTTCAAACTCCTCTACACCCGTCAGGACTTTGATCAGCGTGGATTTTCCTGCGCCATTTTCCCCCATCAGGGCATGAATTTCGCCTTTTTTTAAGGTAAAATCCACATTCTGCAGAGCTTTTACACCCGGGAATGTCTTATAAATATGCCTCATCTCAAGAACGGAATCCTTTTCCATAAAAGCTTTGCCTCCTTATTTTTTGAAAAAGAAAGCGCAGGCACGGAAACCTAAGCCTCCAGCCCCGCGCCTCCTGATTGCCAAGTGCCTGCCGTCCGCCGAAACCTCCGGTCTGACACTCATTCACTTACGGTCAAAAGCGATTGCCTGTCCGATTATTTACATTTAAAAATACCATTCAAAATCGAATTAGTAAGCTCTTGTCTTTAAGATTTCTTCCAGATCCATGCTTGTATCGAAGTATGCTTCGTCTACGTACTGAATCTTCTCAACCTCTTCGCCTTTTTCCAGCTTCTGGATGATTTCAGCTACACGCGGACCATGAAGCGGGTTGCACTCGAAGGTTGCGTTTAAGTCGCCAGCGATCATGGACTCGAAAGCTGCCTTTACAGAGTCAAAACTTACAACGATGATGTCGCCGTCCGGACCACAGGTCTTGCCAGCTGCCTTGATAGCATCGATGGCGCCAAATGCCTCGTTATCATTCTCACAAATAACAACGTCGATGTCATCATAGCTCTTTAAGAAGGACTCCATAACTTCCTGTCCTTTTGCCTGTGTGAACTCACCAGACTGTCTGTCAAGCATCTTCCAGTTGGAGTGCTCTTTCAGCTTGTTGTCCATACCTTCTGTACGGCCAACCTGTGCGGATGCACCGATGGTACCCTGAATGGTAACCATGTTGATCTCTTCGTCTCCGCGTCCCTGTTTGTCTAAGTAATCAGCCAGCCATTCGCCACAGGTCTCGCCTTCTTTTACGAAGTTTCCGCCTACCCATGCCTCATACAGGCTGTCATCAGAAAGCTGCATCTGACGGTCAGAAAGGATAACCGGGATACCAGCCTCTTTTGCTTCTTCCAGAACGGTCTCCCAGCCAGTCTCAACAACCGGAGCAACTACGATGTAGTCAACACCCTGCTGGATGAAAGAACGGATTGCCTTAATCTGATTTTCCTGTTTCTGCTGTGCATCGTCGAAAATCAGTTTGTAACCATTTTCCTCAGTAAATGTAGATTTGAAAGATTCGGTGTTGGCTGTTCTCCAGTCAGACTCAGCACCAACCTGTGCATAACCTACGGTAATCAGATCGCCGTCTGCTGCCGCTTCTTTCTCTTCGCCCTCTTCTGCTGCCTCTGTATCAGCCGGAGCTGCTGCCTCCGTCTCTTTCTCAGCCGGATTGCTTGTACAAGCGGTCATGGATAACGCCATTGCTGCTGCTAAAGCTGCGGACACTAATCTTTTTCTCATACTGTTTCCTCCTTATAAGACCCAATATATTTGTTTTTGCGTATTTATTATAACAAAACACCCCGCATCATGGATACGGGGCATCTTTGGAAAAAGGTATATTATTTTTTTGCGATGTTTGTCGTTTTCTGTGTTTTTCCGGGTATGTCTTTAAAAAATTACAATTTTTTTCGAAAAAGTTATGATTTTTTTTGATTTCCCAAATAAACCTTAAAGCAGGTGCCGATATTCTTTTCAGATTCAACCAGGATCTCAGCCTGATCGCCATAATACATCTGAATCCGCTGCACCACATTATGTAGCCCAAATCCGCCGCTGCCGATGGGGGCAAGTTCCTCTTCCGGCTCCAGGGTCAGCTTGGCGCGCACGGCGGCAAGCTCCGCCTCATCCATGCCAATCCCATCGTCCTCCACCTCAAAGACAAGCCCATTCCGATCCTCATAGCCGCGGAGCACAATGCATCCGCCGCCGCGCTTATTTTTGATGCCGTGGTAGAGGGCATTTTCCACCAGCGGCTGCAGCAGCATTTTCAGCACAATCCGGTGCCGGATGGACGGCTCGATCTCGATCGAATAGTCGAGAATGTCCTCGTACCGGATCTTCTGAATCTTTAAATAGCTCCGGATGTGTGATTCTTCCTCCTCGATCGTGATGAAATCGCGCCCGCCCGATAAAACCGTGCGAAAAAAGTCGCTTAAATCCGTCGTCATCTCCACGACCTGGCGGTTGTTGCCGCCCTCTGCCATCCATACGATCGAATCAAGTGTATTATAGAGGAAATGGGGACTGATCTGCTCCTGGTGGAGGCGCAGCTCCAGCTCCCGCAGGTTCTTCTGCTCCTGCCTCGTCTTATCAAGCAGCCGCCGAATGCGGTCGCTCATCTGGTTAAACGCCCGTGCCAGCACGTTGATCTCTTCCAGTCCGCCCGTTCTCGCCCTCGCATTCAGGTTCCCGCGGCCGAGCTGTTCTGCCGTCCTCTGTAACTGCTGCAGCGGTTCCGTGATGGATTTCGTGATCGTGACTGCCAGAAACATACCGACCACCAGCACCACCAGAAGAAGCGCCAGATAGCTCTGCATCTGATCCGCCATCTGCACCTTCAGCTCTTTCTGAAGCTGCTCCATGTTGATCATCTCATAATAGGTATACTGCGTGATGTAATCCTGAATCATCGAGCACAGACCCTGGATGTCATTCTCCCAGATATTGACATTTTCATCGTAATATCCACCGGCGGCGGCATTTCCAATCATTTTATCCACTGCCCGCTCCAGGGAATCCAGACAGGAGAGGATACCTCTTATCTTGATATCACAGTCCGACCCCGGTTCCCGCTCGATCGTCGTTCCGAACGCCTGTCTCGCCGACGCAATCAGGCTGTGGGGATTCTTGACCACCGTCGCATACTTCGTCTCGCCCTCGACAATATCTCCATTTTCGAACTGTTCCGCGTCGATCAGCCCGATCATAACACGGTACATCGAATACTCCATATCCGATTTGAACTTTATGTTGTACTCATTCGCCGTCTTTAGATTCGCCAGAATCGCGTCATAGGAAGCAGAATAGGAGGCGATCATCTTCTGGAATCCGAGCGCCATGCCTGTCAATGGAATGGCGATCACGAAGAGGAGAAGGATCAGACGGGCGCGGAGAGAAAGAGGGCGATATGGACGGGCAGCGGATAATGAATCCGCGCCCGGATCCTGATTTTTGTTTACCTCTGCCATCCCTTCTGTTTTTCCAATCTGCCCCTGCTCCACTCCCATATCTTTCCTCCCTTTTTGAACACCTATGTACTTTCGGAATCTTTCTGTGCTTGATTTTGTGAGATGATTTTTTGTCAGTTGTGCCCAAATTTCTGAGGCGTACGCGGTGCGTACGTTGATGAAATTCGGGTGCGGCTGGCGGAAAATCAGCCACAAAAGCAAGTGCAGAAAGACTCCGAGAGTACATACCTTCCTTACTCCTGCCGCGTCTGGCTCGCCTTATACTCTTTTGGCGACTGCCCCATCGCTTTTTTGAACGCCGCGCTGAAATAGTGTGAATCGTTGTATCCCACCTGCTCCCCGATTTCGGACGTCCGGTAGGAGGTACATTTCAAAAGTTCACACGCCCGTTCCATCCGCACCTGCGTCAGATACTCCACAAAGGACTGCCCCGTCTCCTGCTTGAAAATCGAGCTGAAATAGCTCGGACTGACGCCAATGTGCACGGCAATCCGGTTCAGCGACAGGTCGCTCTGGCTGAAATTTGCCCGGATATATTCCTTTGCATCCCGGATCACGCTGCCATAACGGTCGTTCGACGCCCGGTCACGCGCCTGCAGGGCAGCCGTAAACGCCTCGATCAGATAGGCTTTCGTCATCTCCACGCTCTCGATCACCTTCGGAACCCGTTTTATGTCAACCACGCTTTCCGGAACCTCCGGCGGCTCCGCTTTCAATTTCTTCAAAAACTCCTGCACACAGTAAAAAATATCCATCGTCATATACTGACGCAGCAAGAGCGATTTGTAATTATGTTCACCGATCGCTGCGAAATACTCCTCGACAAACGGACTGCACTCTTCGACTGAGCCGAGCTTTAAAAAATCGTTGATAAGCTTCCGGTCAACGCCGCTGTAATCCGTTTTGTCCAGAAATTCTGTATATTTTTCGTAGCTGACAAAATACCGCTCCAGAAGCTTTGATTTTTCCCGCTCTTCCCGGATCTCGTCCGCCGCCTTTTTCAACGCATCGATGAGTCCCGCCGAGGATACCGGTTTCAGCAGATAATCGCTGATTCCTATCTTGATCGCCTCTTTTGCATATTCAAATTCATTGTAGCCGCTGAGCACGATGATCCGCGTGCGCGGAAGCGTCTTTTTCACCAGACGGCTCAGCTCCAGCCCGTCCATAAACGGCATCTTGATATCCGTTACCAGAATATCCGGCTGTGCCTTCAATATCAGCGGATACGCGTACTCGCCGTCGCCCGCCTCCCCCGCAAATTCAAATCCGTGGCTCGCCCAGTCAATATTATCCCGTATACCGTGCCGGATGATCGCCTCATCCTCTACCAGAAACACCTTTACCATGGTTTTCCCCCCTGGACTCCATTTTTCTCTGTCCTTTTTATCCATTTGCCCGAATACACCCGTTTTTCATTTCCGTCCACACGCCATTTTGCCGGCTGAAAATATTCACGCCTTACTTCTTCTCACTCACTTCATACAAATCACTCCGCCGGTTTTCCAGCGACGGAATCTGCTTCCGTATCTTCTCCAGATAATCTAAATCAATCTCCGCATAGGTGATCCCCGGTGCATCCTTTGACCGTGCAATCACCGTTCCCCACGGATCTGCCGCCAGGCTGTTGCCGTATGCCGCATACGCCGGTTTCTGTCCAATCTGTCCCGGTGCCACGATGTAACAGCCGTTCTCGATCGCCCGCGCCCGCAGAAGAACCTCCCAGTGATCCTTTCCCGTCGGCATCGTAAAGCTCGCTGGAACAAAGATAACCTGCGCCCCGCGAAGCGCCATGAGCCGGTAAATCTCCGGAAAACGCACATCATAGCAGATCGACATTCCAAAAACGCCCAGCTCCGTCTCCACCGTCACAATCGAATCGCCCGGTTTGACCCGGTCCGACTCCCGGTACGGCGTGCCGTCCGCCAGCGTGATGTCAAACATATGCAGTTTGCTGTATGTCGCCAGAATCTTCCCCTCCGGCGAAATCAGCACACTCGTATTTGCCGATCGTTTTTCCCCCGGAAGTGCCTGCGTGATACTGCCCCCGTGAATATAGACGCCGTGTTCCTTCGCTTTCGCGCAGAGGCGCTCGGTCGTGTACCCCGGAATTTCCTCGCGTCCGCCGCCTTCACCGATATTTTTGCCGATCAGATTCATCACCTCCGGGAAACAGATAAGCTTCGCCCCTTTTTCCGCCGCTTCGTCAATCCAGGCGCATGCCGTCTCCAGATTCTTTCCTTTATCATTCTGTGTATCCATCTGCATCAATGCCACTGTATATCTGCGTATCATAAATACCCCCTGTATCCTGTCTATAAGCGCTTTTCTCTCCACAATTACCTATATTTTATTATAGCATCTCTTTTCCACACGGGTCAACCAATGCAAGGCACGTATGCGCGAACAGTAACCCGGCTTTTCACTTCCGCATATTATAAAGTAAGAATGTTTCAAGGAGCGTAACTGTCCCACTGATACACAGTTACCCAGGTATTTGCTTATGCCGCCCATTCTGGAAGTTTCCGGGCTTTCCTACTCCTACCACACGATATCCGGGGAGACGAAAGCCCTTTCTGATATATCATTTCAGGTAGAAACCGGCGAATTTATCGCCATTGTCGGACCGTCCGGCTGTGGAAAATCCACGCTGCTCTCCTTAATCAGCGGGCTCCTGCCGCCGGAAGAAGGTTCCATTCTTATAAATGGGGTTCCGCTCTCGAAAAGCCAGTGCCGCATCGGTTATATGCTGCAAAGCGACCAGCTTTTCGAGTGGAGGACGATCATCCAGAATGCTGCCCTCGGGCTGGAAATCCAGAAAAAAATGGATCATGCTGCGGAAAACCGCCTCCACCGGCTCTTAAAAATCTACGGACTGGAACAATTTGAGCGTTCCCGCCCCTCCGAACTATCCGGTGGAATGCGCCAGCGCGCCGCCCTGATCCGGACACTGGCGCTGGAACCGGAGCTTCTGCTTCTCGACGAACCATTTTCGGCGCTCGATTATCAGACACGCTTAACCGTCTGCGACGATATCAGCACCATCATCCGGGAGAGCCGCAAAACAGCGATTCTGATCACCCACGACCTCTCCGAAGCCGTGAGTGCCGCCGACCGCATCCTGGTTCTGACTAAACGCCCCGGAACCATCTGCCGCATCCTGCCGGTTACCTTCCCGCTGTCCGCTAACCGACCGCTGGAACGCCGGAATGATTCGGCTTTTTCTCTTTATTTCAATGAACTATGGAAGACACTGCAAGGGGAGGGCAAAAAGTATGAAATGTAAGAAAGAATCCACCGCCCAGAAAGCCTACCTCCGCCGCCAGCTCCATCGGCGCCGTCTGGTTCTCTTCTGCCGGATTTTCTTATTCGTTTTCTTTTTAATCTGCTGGGAAATGAGCGCCCGACTGGGGCTCATCGACGCGTTTATTTTTAGTTCCCCGTCACGCACCGTGCGCTGTTTCCTGCGGATGATGCAGGACAAAAGCATCCTCATCCACACCGGCGTGACGCTCTATGAAACGCTGATCAGCTTTACACTGGTCATCCTCTGCGGGCTGATCGGCGCGGTTCTCCTCTGGTCGAGCCGGAATCTTTCAGAGATTCTGGAGCCGTATCTCGTCATGCTCAACAGTCTGCCGAAATCCGCCCTCGCCCCGATTCTCATCGTCTGGCTTGGGAGCAACATCCGCACGATCATCGTTGCCTCCATCTCGGTCGCTGTCTTCGGCTCGATCCTGACACTCCACAACGGATTTTCCTCGATGGATCCCGACCAGATCAAATTAATCCGGTCCCTCGGAGGAAACCGGATTCATATTTTAACCAAAGTCCTGCTGCCAGGCTCAATCCCGCTGATTCTCGCCAACATGAAGGTCAACATCGGTCTCTGCCTAGTTGGCGTCATCATCGGTGAATTTCTCGCTGCCAAACAGGGACTCGGATATCTGATCATCTACGGCTCACAGGTATTCCAGATGGATATGGTTGTGATGAGTATTATTCTTTTATGTATTATGTCTGCGGCGCTATATCAAGGAGTAGGAATACTGGGAAAATTTCTACAGCAGCAATATCACCAGCATTAAAGCAATCTGTCCACTGCTTCACGTTTGCTGTTCTTAGCGCCTGCATTTTTCCGCATCCTGTTCCCGCCAAAGCCTGTTTCCTGCCGCTTTTCTTTCCTGCATCTTGTAGAAAACTTGCAGGGAACAGACTTTACAGCTTCTGCTCCTTCTCCAGCTTCTCTGCTTCTTCCATCTCCTCTGCCGCCTCGACTGCCGTCTCCTCCGGAGTCTCGCTTTCAAGCGGAGCCGTACCGACCGCGATAAAGGTTCTCGCAACCGCCAATGGCAGAAAGCCTACATAGGCGCTGTAGATGCCGAACTGACCGACCGCCCACGCTCCGAGTACCACGCCCAGGAAAAAGCTGATGACCGTATAGGTATAAAGAATTGCTTTTCTCTTAAATTCCTTATCCTTTGTCAGACCGTACTGCAGCCAGCCAAGCACCGACTGTTTGAAGTTGTTCGTCATAAAGATCGTCGCGCTGTTAAATCCGTCGGCACCGGAATAGACGCCCCACTGAAATGCAGATGCAAAGAAAATCGGATAAATTCCGACCAGCGCCGGTTCAAGCGGCAGCATCGACGCCAGTGCCAGCGCAGCCGCATCCACCCAGAGGGCAAGTTTCCGCATGTTTATCTTCGTAAAGTTCGTGAGCAGATATGCGGATGCCACGCCCAGTCCAAACAGCACCAGCGCAGCCAGACGCAGAAGGACGTTAAACCACTCCATCGACACCAGTTCCGCTCCCATCTCCATCAGGTTGCCTGTCTGAGCAGAGCCAAAGTTTCCGGCATGAAGCAAAATCGCATAGGCTCCGAGAAATCCCCCGACCAGGGATATATTCCAATGAAGGATCGCATCCAGGCGATCCCGAATCACTTTCTGTACCATACCATTACCGCCTTTCGCGGTTGATTGTATCGCGCGGCGGCTGGATCGTCAATGACAATTTACAAAAAATTACCATTTCTATCATAGACATTATCTATATAATAGCAAAAAAACAGCCCCTGCCACACGACAGGGACTGCCTTTTATATTAGACTCTAGGAGTTAAGCTCTATATCTAATAATATGTAACGATTCACATTCGATTATTTATCTTCTGCGATACGTTTTTTGTTGATGTCTTTCCACATCTCAACGTCTACGCCCTTCCAGCAAAGCTTATCCGGGTTGTAGTACGGGTCTTTCTTTGCTTTCATCTGCTCTTCGTAGTCTTTGTACAGTGCAAATACCTTCGGAGACAGAAGCAGTACAACTAACATATTGATCCATGTAGATCCACCCAGTGCCAGGTCGGAAAGGTTCCAAGCCAGACCGGAATCGATATTGCCCCAGATGAAGATAAGGATAGGCATAACAATCTGCATAATTCTGATAACCACTTTACGGGTAGCTGCTTTATCATCGCCCTGGAACAGGTAAAGAACCGAAGTCTCGCCCTCGTAATAGTAGCTGATTAAGCAGGTAAAGGAGAACAAAGCCAGCATGATAGCAATGAACAGAGGAGCAATACTTCCCATAACGGTGCTGCAGGCATTCTGAACGAAGATAACTCCATATGTTCCATCTGCTGCTAACTGAGCCATCTGATCGTGCATTGCACCGGTACCACCGATGTAACCAAACTGTGTATTGTAGCATCCGCTTAAGAGCATCATCAGACCAGAAGCGGTACATACGATAACGGTATCCAGCCAAACACCAGCTGCGTTTGCCATACCCTGTTTAATCGGGTGGCTGGTCTCTGCTGCTGCGGCGGTCGGCATGGACTCACCCATACCAGATGCAGATGAGAATGTGCCTCGTTTAACACCCTGCTGGATAGCGATACCAACGCCGCCGCCCAGAAGAGCTTCTTTGGAACCAAATGCACAGGATACAACCTGAGCGATAACGCTCGGAATCTGACCTGCGTTTGCGATTAAGATAACGACTGTTGCAATCAGGTAAACGCCTACCATCGGCGGAACCAGCATAGATGCTACAGAACTGATTCGTTTAACACCACCCATAACTACAACTGCCATAGCCAGTGCGATAACCAGAGCCGAAATCCACATCGGAATACCTAAAGCGTTCTTAAATCCATCGCAGATTGTAAAGGTAGCTGCTGCCGGCATGAATAATACAACGCCCAGTCCGAAGAATGCTGCATAGAAGGTACCATAAGCTTTCCAGCCAAGACCTCTCTCAGCACAGTAAGCACCACCGCTTCGATACTGACCATCGATACGGTTCTTATAAAGTACGGATAATGTACACTCAGTAAAGCAAACAGCAGAGTTTGTCATACCAGCGATGATCATCCAGAAGAGTGCGCCAGGTCCGCCCATGTAAAGAGCTACGGCTACACCGGCTACGTTACCGGTACCAACACGCATCGCCATGGTTGTACAGAAGGATGCGAATGAAGAAATACCGGATTCAGACTCCGACTTGTCAATGATTCGGCTCCACATATCTTTAAAATGAACAAACTGGAAAAAGCCGAGACGGATTGTAAAGTATAAACCACTACCAACAATCAGAACTAACATTCCAACGCCCCAAATGGGTCCGTTCAACATACTGACGATGTTGTTAATTGCTTCCATATAAAGTTCCCCCTTTATTTGATGTAGTGCCGCGCGCTGGCTAAGCAAGTTTTTCAATTCGCTCAAAAAACTTCTTGCTTTTGAAAAAATTATATCACTAAAGTGAAATTTGTTCAACAAAATTATTTGAATTTATTATGCAGAGTTTTCATGATATAGCATAGAATCATGAATCCCTCTGTTTTTTTCATGAAATAAATTGCACTTTTTCGAGCGTCAATTAGTATAAATGCACAAGATATCATGATATTTTGTCTACAACTGCGCCATTTTCCGTTAGACTCCCGTTCAGAATTTTGTCCATTTTCTTTCGGAGTTTCATGAATTTTGTTTACCATTTGTTTATTTTTTAACTTTTTGTGTGTTTCATTTAGATGAATTTTTTATGTTGTATTTGAGATCGTAGGCATATTTCTATCTTTTTCTCCCATTTCTTTCACGAATATGATATACTAGGGACACTTGGCAGAGCCATCGGAATGAATGTCCGCCGCACACGCACCCATGTAATCCGCCCGGATATTCCGTATGAATCAGATTCGTATTCTACATAATTCTTACAAATCTTCTCATCCTCCTTTGGTATCTGTCAGCTCTGTACATTTTATGAATCAGACCGAACGCTTATTACGAAAATGGAGGGAGTATTTTTTGGATCTCAAAGATATGCGGCTTTTTTTAGCCATTGCAGAAGAAAATAACCTGACGCGTGCCGCCCAGAAAAACGGTTACACGCAGTCGGCGGCAAGCCATATGCTGCGAAATATTGAAACAGAACTCGGGTTTTCCCTGTTTTCGCGTTCCCAGAGAGGACTTGCCCTGACGCGGAACGGCGAGGCACTGCTTTCCCCGATCCGGCGGACGCTGGCGGCGGCGGAATATTTTGATCAGACAGCTGCCTCCATCCGGGGTGTCCAGACCGGGCACATCCGGATCGGCGCTTACTTAAGCGCTTCCGTCCAATGGCTGCCGCCCGCCCTCAAAAAGTTTCTTACCGATTACCCGGATATGACCGTTGAAGTGCTGGAGGGGTGTTCACAGGAGATTGAAGGATGGCTGGAAAATGGCTCCATCGATTTCGGCATCGTCGGTCCCCACCCGGACGGAAAGATGGACTGGCTTCCCCTGAAAAAAGAACCCTACCTGGCTGTCTGCGCGAACGATTCCCCTTATGCTGAATATGAGCGCTTTGACTTAAAAGATCTCCCCAAGGTTTCTTATATAGAAGAAAAAGGTGAAAATGACCTGCTGCGCCAGTTCCAGCAGCTCGGCATCACACCGCCAAAGCCGTCGTTTACCTCGCAGAACACCTACTCCATGCTCGCGATGGTCAGCCACAACCTGGGCGTCTGCATCCTGCCGGAGCTGGTCGTCCGTGATATTTCTAAAAATGTTGTCCGGCTGCCGCTCAATCCGCCGATGGAGCGCGTGCTCGGTGTCCGGATTCCGTCAGCCAAAAAAGCGTCCCCAGCTGCCAGCCTACTGATCGCGCAGCTGCAGCGGACAGTGTTTGAGTTGGAAGGACCACTTTTATAGTCAGATGCTTTTTAGAAACTTAAGATGAAAGTTTTGGGAAAAGAGGAGTCATTCGAATATGAATTTTCAATCAATGGAATATTTTGCCGCGGTTGCGAAAAACCGCAGCTTCACTAGGGCCGCCGATGCGCTGCATATTACCCAGCAGACATTAAGCGCCCATATCGCCGGAATCGAGCGGGAGCTTGGATGTCCGCTCCTAATCCGTCACATCCCGCTGGAGCTTACCTATGCGGGGGAGGTATTTCTGCGCTATGCAACGGAATTTAATACAAAATATGACTGTATGCTTCACGAATTTGGCGATATTTTAAATAACCAGACAGGAAAACTGCGGATCGGCATCGCATTCACGCGCGGACACGCCATCATGCCGGAGCTGATCGCCGCCTTTCAAAAGGAATATCCCGGCGTGGATGTGGAACTCGTCGAATCTTCCAACGATGTGCTGCAAAAATACCTGCTGGACGGCACAATTGATCTGGCGATCGCCAATTTTTCAGTTCGCATTCCCGGCATCATTCTGCGGGATTTCTATGAGGAAGAGATGGTTCTCATCGTCTCCACTGCCCTGCTGCAGAACATTTACGGCAAACAGACCGAAGCCATTATCCAGGAAGTCAGCCGCCATCACCGCTACTCCCTTCTGGCTCCATGTCCGTTTCTCCTAAACCGTGAACATGATCTAGTCGGACGCATCGGGCGGAATATCCTCGCGACAGACAACTTCGTCCCCTCGGTTCATGCCTGCTCTGACAACATCGCTACCCTGCTTGCCCTCTGCGCGATGGGAAAAGGTGCCTGCATCAGCCCAAAAAACCTCGCATTTTCTATTCTCAGCAAGGAACAGCTGGATACACTCCATGTCTTTACGCTCGGGGAAGAAGCGCGGTACCCGATCAAATTTGCGTGGCTGGAACAAAGCTATGAGTGGAATATGATTTCACGGTTTATTGAATCGTCGCTGAAATGCACTCATTAAAAACAGGGGAGACAGCCTCACACACACCGCTGTCTCCCCTGTTTATTCCCCAAATGGTCCCTGTGCGCCCCGGCGCACGCCTCTTATTCATCTACCAATGTAATCTGTACCCGTTTCCCCATCGCCGCTGCGATCTTTACCATAAAATCCAGCGACGGATTGTAGCTGCCGCTCTCGAAGCGGGTGATATTCGGCTGGGAAATCCCCGCCTTTCTGCCAAGCTCCGTCTGTGTCATGCCGTTTAACTTACGGTTCTGCTTAAATTCCTCGATCGTCGCCTCCCGCGCCTCCTGCTGCCAGCGCTCCATCCACTGTCTGTATTCCGCATCCGTCTGAAACGTCTCCGGAATCCTGTTTGCGTTTTTCATTGTGCTACCTTCTCCTTTTCGAATCTGCTCTGCCGCGGCGCCACCCTCCCAAAGCCCGCCGCTGCCGTCCTCTATAGAATACCATCTTTCCACCCTATAAATCAAGGTATTTCCCTGTAACGGTTCACCGGCAGTTACTTTAGATCGCCTTTTCCCCTAAAACATACGATTCGCGCGCTCTGCCACTTGAAAGCAATGTCTCTCTTCTGGTATAATAGATGGACTTATGCAAACATCTGCCTGACCGCTTCCAATCGGCGGACTTCTAGATATTTGCGGCAAATCTTATATAATGTTTGAGGAGTTACAATTTCATGGAAAAAAGAGAATCTTTCAACAGTAAGTGGGGCTTCATCCTCGCCTGTATCGGCTCGGCGGTCGGTATGGGAAATCTCTGGATGTTTCCCACCCGCGTCTCCCTGTACGGCGGTGGCTCGTTCCTGATCCCGTACTTTATCTTCGTCGCCCTGATCGGCTCCACGGGTGTCATCGGGGAAATGTGCCTGGGACGCGGCACCCGCTCCGGTCCAATCGACGCGTTCGGCGCTGCCTGCGAGACACGCGGCAGGCGCAAACTGGGTGACGCGCTCGGTTTCATCCCGGCAGCCGGTTCCCTCGCGATGGCGATCGGCTATACCGTCGTCATGGGCTGGATCCTAAAATATGCCATCGGAGCCTTTACCGGTGCCACGCTTGCCCCGGCCGACACAGACGGTTTTGCCTCTGCTTTCGGCTCGATGGCGTCCGCATTTGGAAACAATGGCTGGCAGCTTGCCGCCCTCTTCTTCTGCATTCTGATTCTGATGTTCGGCGTCGGAAGCGGAATCGAGAACGCCAACAAGCTGATGATGCCGGTATTCTTCATCCTGTTTGTCTTTTTAGGCATCTACGTAGCATTCCAGCCGGGTGCGATGCAGGGTTACCGCTACATTTTCCGCATCGATCCTGAGATCCTCGCAGACCCAAAAACATGGATTTTCGCACTGGGGCAGGCATTTTTCTCCCTGTCCGTCGCCGGAAATGGAACCTTAATCTACGGTTCCTACCTCTCCGATGAGGAAAACATCCCGGCATCCGCCGCGCGGGTTGCCCTGTTTGATACGATCGCCGCGATTCTCGCCGCCCTCGTCATCATCCCGGCAATGGCAACCACCGGCGCAAAACTTGATCAGGGTGGTCCGGGACTTCTCTTCATCTACCTCCCGAACCTCATCCGCTCAATGCCGGGCGGTACGTTGATCGCGATTATTTTCTTCGTAGCCGTTCTCTTCGCCGGGATGACCTCCCTGCTCAATCTCTACGAAGCACCGATCGCAACCGTACAGGAAAAGCTTCACGTAGGAAGAAAGACCGCCTGCGTGATTATCGCAGTGATTGGCGTGATCGTCTCCTTATTGATCCAGGGCATCGTATCTGACTGGATGGATATCCTATCTATTTACATCTGCCCACTAGGAGCAGGACTCGCAGGAATCATGTTCTTCTGGATCGCCGGAAAGAAATATGTAGAAACACAGGTAAACAAAGGAAGAGAAACAAAATTTACAAAGATGTATTGTCCAATCTGCAAATATATTTATGTACCGATCTGTATTTTGGTATTGGTGCTTGGGATTGCGTTAGGCGGAATTGGGTAATGAATGAAGGATC
>ERZ772892.1033-NODE-1033-length-31606-cov-4.209851_pt1 | contig 31606 bp, 19 predicted proteins | sample MGYA00512126_ERZ772892 | MGnify/ENA primary metagenome ERZ772892 (study PRJEB29015, sample SAMEA2737697) | human gut metagenome | biome: human gut; feature: human-associated habitat; material: faeces | place: China | collected 2012 ... | reverse complement strand
GAGAAAGCCGAGCCCGGCGGCGGCAAGGATAATACCCGCCAGATCGAGCGCCAGCCGAACAATCGCCGACGGCAGACACAGCGGCAGAATATGGCCGACCAGCAGCCGCCCGCCGCGGATGCCCAGCATCTCCGCCGCGGCGAGGTAGTCGCTATGGCGCAGGCGCTGAATTTCGCTGCGCGCCTGACGGGCGTAGGCCGGCCAGGTGGTCAGGGCTAACGCCAGCGCGCCGTTGACCAGCCCCGGGCCGAGCATCGCCACGAACGCGAAGGCGAGGATCAGGCGCGGCATCGACATCACCACGTCGGTAAAGCGCATCAGTATCCGCTCCAGCCACCCGCCATAGTAGCCGGAGAGGATACCCACCAGCAGACCGACGGGCAGGGTAATGGCGGTCACCAGCGCCACCAGACCCAGCGCCGGGCGGGCGCCGTAGAGCAAGCGCGACAGCAGGTCGCGGCCGTAGCTGTCGGTGCCGAGCCAGTGTCCCGCCCCGGGCCCCTGCAGACGAGCGGCGGCATCCTGCCAGTTGGGATCGTGCGGCGCCAGCCACGGGGCGAACAGCGCGGTCAGCACCAGCAGGATCACCAGGGTCAGGCCGCTGAAGGCGGCGGGTGAGCGGCGCAGACGGCGTAAAAACAGATAAGTCGGCATCAGCGCACCCTCGGGTCGGTTAACCGTACCAGCAGGTCGGTCAGATTATTGATCAGCACAAAACTCACACCGATCAGCAGCGTGCCGCCCATGATCGCCGTGGTATCCCCGGCGAACAGCGCCGTGGTGAGGTAGCGGCCGATCCCCGGCCACGAGAAGACGGTTTCGGTGAGCACCGCCCCTTCGAGCATGGAGGTCCAGGCGAGGGCGGTCACCGTCAGCAGAGTGCCGCGGATATTGGGCAGGACGTGGCGCAGCAGAATCGTCATCTCTCCGGCCCCTTTGGCCCGCGCCAGCAGAATGTACTCTTTGTTCATCTCGCTCAGGCAGGCGGAGCGGGTCAGGCGGGTGATGCTCGCCAGCGAGTAATAGGCCAGCACCAGCACCGGCAGCGTCAGATGGCCGATCGCATTTTTAAACGCCGCGGTATCGCCGGAGAGGCAGGTGTCGATCAGCGCAAAACCGCTGCGTGGCTCGACGGTGTACTGATAAATATCGTCGAGGCGACCCGGGCCCGGCGCCCACTGCAGCCGGGCGTAGAACAGGGCCAGCATCAGCAGGCCGAGCCAGAAAATGGGCACCGAGTTGCCCAACAGGGTAAAGGTGCGAACCGCCAGATCCCACGGCGAACCGGCGTAACGGGCGCACAGCACCCCGGCGACGATGCCCAGTACCGCGCCGACGATCAGCGCCAGGGTCGCCAGCTCAAGGGTCGCCGGAAAGACCGCCAGCAGGTCGTGGAGCACCGGCTGGCCGGTGGCGCTGGCGATGCCAAGATCGCCATGGGCCAGGTTGACCAGGTAGTGCCAGAACTGCACCGGCAGCGGCTGGTCGAGACCCAGCTGATGGCGAACCTGGTCATAGGTCGACTGGCTGGCATGGTCGCCGACGATCTGCAGTACGCGGTCGACGGGCGACAGCGCGGAGAGCGAGAAGGTGACCAGCAACAGCCCGAACAGCGTGAGCAGCAGCGTAAACAGCCCCTGCAGCAGGCGGGTAAGGTGAGTGGGAAACGATGGCATGGAAAATGGAAATTCCTGGTATATCAGCATTGTACCCGGCGGCGCGATGCCGACCGGGCCCGGGTGAGGAGTCGGTCATCCGGGCAGACAAGGCCGCCATACCCGGTGACAAAACCCGCTTACTTGGTCACGTTATCGTACCAGACCATGTCGGCGTTCAGTCCCTGCTGATAGCCCTTCACGTTGTCACGCACCACGATCTGGGTTTTTCCCTGGTCAATGAAGACGTACGGCGAATGCTGGAGCAGGGTTTCCTGCATCGTTTTGTACAGGCCGAGGCGTTTCGCCGGGTCCGGCTCCGCCACCGCGGCGAGGGTGGCTTTATTCAGCTCAGGGATCTGCCAGCCGTTGAGCCCGGCCACGGTGCTGGATTTACCATCGTTCCAGGCAAAGGCGCTGGCATTGGAGTGGGCATCAAAGTAGTCGGGGATCCACAGGCGGATCGCCGCCTGATGCTGCTTCGCGCGCACCCGGGCATAGACCTGGCTGCCGGCGGCGGGTAGCAGATCCACCTTCACCCCGCCCTGGGCAAAGCTGGCCTGCAGCGATTGGGCGATGGTGATAAACGGCGGTTTGTTCTCCACATCGAGGGTGAAGTGGGCATCCTTAATGCCCGCTTTATCGAGGATAGCCTTAGCTTTTTGCGGGTCAAAGGTGAACGGATTAGTCTCCAGCGCCCCCGGCAGGCCGGCCGGCAGGAAGCTTTGGTGAATAAAGTACTGGCCTTTCAGCAGATTTTTGGTGATGCCATCATAATCAACCAGCCAGCGCGCCGCCTCCCAGAAGGCCGGATTATTGAGCAGCGGGTTGGCGCTATTGGCGGTATTAAACACCAGGTAGTTCTGCTCGGCGGACGGGATGCTCAGCACCTTCACGCCGGGTTTATCCTGCAGGGCGGCAATCTGGTCAGCGCCGAGATCGCGCGCCACGTCGGCATCCCCCTGCTGGATCAGCAGGCGGCGGGAAGCCGGGTCGGGGACGTTTTTAATAATGATGCTCTTGATCTTCGGCGCGCCGGTGGGGGAGCTGGCGTTGGCCTCCAGCACGATGGCCTGATGCGGCTGGTAGACGCGCATTTTATAGGCCCCGCTGCCCGCCGAGTGCATTTTCAGCCAGTCGTTGCCGAAGTCGTTATTTTTCGCGTTCGGCGCCACCTGTTTTTCATCAACGATAGAGGCGATGGGGGTGGAGAGAATATTCAGCGCCACCGCCGGGCTGACGTCGGCGGTCCAGTGCAGCGTCAGGGTATAGTCATCAACCTTTTTCAGCTGGCTGGCGATGTTGTCCGGCTGCCAGCCGAGCACGTTGAGAATAAACGCTGGCGATTTATTCAGCGTCACCGCGCGGGTGTAAGAGAAAATCACATCTTCCGGGCGCAGCGGATTACCGGAGGCGAATTTGGCATCCGGCTTCAGTTTAATGGTCAGGGTTTTCGCCGCCGGATCGGCCTGCCAGCTTTCGGCGAGGATCGGCACGATTTTTTCAGGGTTGTTGCGGTCCGGCTGCACCAGACGCTGATAGAGGCTGGGGACCGTCTGAATGCTGGAGAGTTCGTTCGCTTCCGCCGGGTCGAGGCTGACGATATCGTCGAGACCCTGGGCGACCACCAGCGTGTTGGGCGGCGTGGCGGCATGCGCGGCGGCGGAGAGCGCCGACAGTAGCAGTAAAGGCAACAGTTTTTTGGTCATGTGCAATCCCTGAAGAATGGTTATTTTATTGTTTTATGCCTCGCTACGTTAGGCCGCTTGCCATAAGGCGTAAAGTCAAAATAAGGATATCCTTATGCTAAAAACGCATATTCAAGAACGACAGGTTATTGCCGGTCGCGCAGAAGCGCCTTTCTCCGCTGCGGGGTTCTTGCTATAACGCATTGTCTATTGCGAGGAGGTGGGTGTGCCGGAAATTAATGAGTATGGCCAGCAGGTGAACGACCTGGTCCCTGGCTGGCAGGGGGCGCAAGTCCTGCGGCGGACAGCGTTAAATGGCCGTTTTTGCCGCCTGGAGCCGCTGGACGTTGACCGTCATGCGGCGGATCTGTTTGCCGCCTATGCGCTCGGCGACAACAGCGACTGGACGTGGCTGGCGTCTACGCGGCCGGAGAGCGTGGCGGCGACCGCCCACTGGATCGCGGGCAAGGTGAATGATGATGCCCTGGTGCCGTATGCGGTGGTTGATCTGCGTAGCGAGCAGGCGGTGGGCATTGTCAGCTATATGGCGATCGAGCGGGAAATGGGCACGGTTGAGATCGGCCATGTCACCTGGTCGCGACGGATGAAAAACACCCCGCTGGGTACCGAAGCGGTCTGGCTGCTGCTCAAAAACGGCTTTGACCATGGCTATCGTCGGCTGGAGTGGAAATGCGATTCGATGAATGTCGCCTCGCGCCGCGCCGCCGAGCGGCTGGGCTTTAGCTGGGAAGGACGTCTGCGGCAGAGGCTGGTGCGTAAAGGGCGGACGCGCGACAGCGATATGCTGTCCATCATCGACGGCGAGTGGCCTGCGCGCGATGCGGCGCTGCGGGCGTGGCTGGCGGCGGAGAACTTTACTGCCGACGGTCAGCAGATTAAGCGCCTGGAGGCGTTTCGCTAACATCAACCAATGGGGTCAAAACCCGGAACGGCACCCCGGTCGCGCTGCGCTTACCGGGGCTACGTTACATCGCCTCAGGGTAGGCCGGGCAAGGCGTAGTCGCCGCCCGGCATTGACCTGTTAGCGGCGAACCGGCGCGTCGCCAGCGACATAATACGTCGCGATGCTGCGCGGCAGCGGCTGGCGGCCGCGAATGGCGTCGGCCATCTTCTCGCCGATCATAATGGTGGTGGCGTTGAGGTTGCCGGTGATGATCTGCGGCATGATCGAGGCGTCGACCACCCGCAATCCTTCCAGACCGTGGACGCGGCCCTCGCCATCGACCACCGCCATCTCGTCGTAACCCATCTTACAGGTCCCGCACGGGTGGAACGCGGTCTCGGCGTGGTTGCGCACAAACTCATCCAGTTCGGCATCGCTCTGGCATTCTATTCCCGGACTGATTTCGCGACCGCGATACTTATCCAGCGCCGGCTGGTTCATGATCTCCCGGGTAATGCGGATGGCGTCGCGGAACTCCTGCCAGTCCTGCTCATGGGACATATAGTTAAACAGGATCGCCGGATGGGCGTGCGGGTCGCGCGACTTCAGGCGCACGTGGCCGCGGCTGGGCGAACGCATCGAGCCGACGTGGCACTGGAAGCCGTGCTCTTTCACCGCGTTGGAGCCATTGTAGTTAATCGCCACCGGCAGGAAGTGGTACTGAATGTTCGGCCAGGCGAACTCTGCGCGGCTGCGGATAAAACCGCCCGCTTCGAACTGGTTGCTGGCGCCGATGCCGGTGCCGCCGAACAGCCACTCGGCGCCGATCTTCGGCTGGTTCCACCACTGTAGCGCCGGGTAGAGCGATACCGGCTCTTTGCACTCGTACTGCAGATACATCTCCAGATGGTCCTGCAGGTTCTCACCCACGCCGGGGAGATCGTGCACCACCGGGATATCGAACTGCCTGAGCAGCTCCGGGTTACCCACGCCGGAGCGCTGCAGGATCTGCGGCGAGGCAATCGCCCCGGCGCACAGCAGCACCTCTTTGTTGGCCGTCGCTTTTGATGGGATCGTGCTCTCTCCCTCCAGCCACTCGACGCCCACCGCGCGCTTGCCGGCAAAAATAATGTGATCGGTCAGCGCATGGGTGCGGATGGTCAGGTTCGGGCGACCGCGCGCCTGGTCGAGATAGCCGCGGGCGGTGCTGGCGCGACGGCCCTGCGGCGTCACGGTGCGGTCCATCGGGCCAAAGCCTTCCTGCTGGTAGCCGTTGAGATCGTCGGTACGCGGATAGCCCGCCTGCACCCCGGCTTCAACCATCGCCTCGAAGAGCGGATTATTGCCCGGCTTCGGCGTCGTCACGCTCACCGGGCCATCGCCGCCGTGGTAGTCGTTAGGCCCGATATCGCGGGTTTCCGCTTTCCGGTAGTAGGGCAGGCAGTCGAGATAGCTCCAGTGTTCCAGACCCGGCTCTTTGGCCCAGTTATCCAGATCCATCGCGTTACCGCGAATGTAGCACATGCCGTTGATCAGCGAGGATCCGCCGAGCCCTTTGCCGCGTCCGCACTCCATGCGGCGATTGTTCATGTACGGCTCAGGTTCGGTTTCGTAGGCCCAGTTGTAGCGCTTGCCCTGCAGCGGATAAGCCAGCGCGGCGGGCATCTGGGTGCGGAAATCGAACCGGTAGTCAGGGCCGCCGGCTTCCAGCAGCAGGACGGTGGTGTTTGGATCTTCAGTCAGTCGTGTTGCCAGAACGTTGCCGGCGGAGCCGGCACCAATAATGATGTAGTCAAATTGCAAAAAAACCTCCCGGTTAAAATATGGACTGGAATTTACCCATCTCAACCTGGATGGACTTCACCTGGGTGTAACTCTGCAGCGTCATCACGCCGTTCTCGCGGCCAATGCCGGAGTGTTTGTAGCCGCCAACCGGCATTTCCGCCGGGGATTCCCCCCAGCTGTTGATCCAGCAGATGCCGGCTTCCAGCTGGTGGATAATTCGGTGAGCGCGGTTGAGGTTGGGCGTCACCACGCCGGCGGCGAGGCCGTATTCGGTGGCGTTGGCGCGGCGAATGACCTCCGCTTCGTCGGCATAGCTGAGGATCGACATCACCGGGCCGAAGATCTCTTCGCGCACGATGGTCATCTCGTCGCTGCAATCGGTAAACACCGTCGGGGCGACCCACGCGCCGTTATCGAAACCGTCGCCTTTCAGCGCCTCGCCGCCGCACAGCAGGCGCGCGCCTTCGCGTTTGCCGCTCTCGATATAGCGCAGAACGTTGTCGCGATGGGGGAAGCTGACCAGCGGGCCGAAGTTGGTGTCGTCGGCAAACAGATCGCCGGCGCGGATGCGGGCCACCCGCTCGAGGATCTTGTGCTCGAATTCCGCCTTCTGTTTCGCCGGGACAAACACCCGGGTGCCGTTGGTGCACACCTGGCCGGAGCTGTAAAAGTTGGCCATCATGGCAATATCGGCGGCGAGGTCGAGGTCGGCATCGTCGGCGATAATCAGCGGCGATTTGCCGCCCAGCTCCATGGTGACCTCTTTCAGTGATGAAGCGGCCGAGTTGGCCATCACTTTTTTGCCGCTGGCGACGCCGCCGGTGAAGGATATTTTGGCGATGTCCGGATGCTCGGTCAGATACTGGCCGGTTTCCGCGCCGATCCCTGGCAGGACGTTAAACACCCCGTCCGGCAGGCCCGCTTCGCTGTAAATTTCCGCCAGCTTGAGGGCGGTCAGCGGGGTGACTTCGCTCGGTTTGAAAATCATCGCATTGCCAGCGGCCAGCGCTGGCGCCGATTTCCACAGGGCGATCTGGATCGGGTAGTTCCACGCGCCGATCCCGGCTACCACCCCCAGCGGTTCGCGACGGGTGTAGACGAAGGAACTGTCGCGCAGCGGGATCTGGCTGCCTTCCAGCGCCGGGATCAATCCGGCGTAATACTCCAGCACGTCGGCGCCGGTGACGATATCGACGGCGGCGGTTTCACTGAGGGGTTTCCCGGTATCCAGCGTCTCCAGCCGCGCCAGCTCGTCGTTGCGCTGGCGCAGAAGGTCGACGGCGCGACGCAGGATACGCGAGCGTTCCATGGCGGTCATCGCCGCCCAGATTTTTTGCCCACGCTGCGCGCTCTCGACGGCGCGGTCGACATCCTCGCGTCCGGCAGCCTGAACGGTCGCCAGCACCTCGCCAGTGGCAGGGTTGATGGTCTCGAAGGTGCGACCGCTGGTGGCCGATGTATAACCACCATTAATATAAAGCTGCTGTTCTGCCATTCGGGACATAACGCCTCCTCGGTTATGGGTTCGGTAAATGCTGACGAATAAAGTGGCTGGTCAGCGACTGCGCCAGCGTTTTATCCAGCGGTTTGCCGCTGAGCGCCGCCCGCAGCCACAGGCCGTCTATCAGCGCCGCCAGCCCGTAGCCGGCCTCCTGCGCCTGCTCGCGCGGCAGCTCGCGGCGGAATTCGTACACCAGATTCGACAGCAGGCGACGGCTGCTGACCTGCTGTAACCGATAAAGCATCGGCTGGTGCATGCTGCTGGCCCAAAAGGCCAGCCAGGCCTTCATCGCTGCGCTGCTGATCTGCGTCTCATCAAAGTTGCCGCCGACAATCGCCTGCAGGCGCTGGCTGGCGCTGCCGTCCGGCAGAGCGTGCAGACGGTTGAGCACCGCGTCGCGCAGCTGGCTGGTGATGTCGCGCATGGTCGCCTCCAGCAGACCATTTTTGTCTTTGAAATAGTGACTGATGATCCCCGTCGATACGCCCGCCCGCCGGGCAATCTGCGCGATGGTCGCGTCGTGCATACCGACTTCATTTATTGCGTCCAGCGTGGCGTCGATCAGCTGCCTGCGCCGGATCGGCTGCATCCCCAGTTTGGGCATTTTTGCCACTCCATTCATCAGCGTTGGTTAACTATTAAAGCGGTTTTTGATTGGACGTTCAATATAAAATGTGTCTTAATTGTTGCGGATTTGGATTTTAATAGTTACAAAAACAGTGGGGATACTGGATGACAGATCTTTCGCAAAGCAGAGAAAAGGACAAAATCAATCCGGTGGTTTTTTATACCTCGGCCGGACTGATTTTGTTGTTTTCCCTGATGACGATCTTTTTTCGCGATTTTTCTGCCGAGTGGATTGGGCGCACCCTGGACTGGGTGTCGAAAACCTTCGGCTGGTACTATCTGCTGGCGGCGACGCTGTATATCGTCTTCGTCGTCTGCATTGCCTGCTCGCGCTTCGGCTCGGTGAAGCTCGGCCCGGAGCAGTCAAAGCCCGAGTTCAGCCTGCTGAGCTGGGCGGCGATGCTGTTCGCCGCCGGCATCGGCATCGACCTGATGTTCTTCTCAGTCGCCGAGCCGGTGACGCAATATATGCAGCCGCCGGAAGGGGCGGGGCAGACCATCGAGGCGGCGCGCCAGGCGATGGTCTGGACCCTGTTTCACTATGGCTTAACCGGTTGGTCAATGTATGCCCTGATGGGCATGGCGCTGGGATACTTTAGCTATCGTTATAATTTGCCGCTCACCATCCGCTCGGCGCTGTACCCGATTTTTGGCAAACGGATCAATGGGCCCATCGGCCACAGCGTCGATATTGCGGCGGTGATCGGCACCATCTTCGGCATCGCCACCACCCTCGGTATCGGCGTCGTGCAGCTCAACTACGGTCTGAGCGTGCTGTTCGATATTCCGGACTCGCTGGCGGCGAAAGCGGCCCTGATTGCGCTGTCGGTGATCATCGCCACCATCTCGGTCACCTCCGGGGTGGACAAGGGCATCCGCGTGCTCTCCGAACTGAACGTCGCCCTCGCGCTGGGGCTGATCCTGTTCGTGCTGTTCATGGGCGATACCTCCTTCCTGCTCAATGCGTTAGTGCTCAACGTCGGCGACTACGTCAATCGCTTTATGGGCATGACGCTGAACAGCTTCGCCTTCGACCGGCCGGTAGAATGGATGAACAACTGGACGCTCTTTTTCTGGGCGTGGTGGGTGGCCTGGTCGCCGTTTGTGGGCCTGTTCCTGGCGCGCATTTCGCGCGGGCGCACCATCCGCCAGTTTGTGATGGGCACCCTGATTATTCCCTTCACCTTTACCCTGCTGTGGCTGTCGGTGTTCGGCAACAGCGCGCTGTATGAGATCATCCACGGCGACGCGGCCTTTGCCCAGGAGGCGATGGCCCACCCGGAGCGCGGCTTCTACAGCCTGCTGGCGCAGTATCCGGCGTTTACCTTTAGCGCGTCCGTAGCAACCATTACCGGCCTGCTGTTCTACGTCACCTCGGCGGACTCCGGCGCGCTGGTGCTGGGGAACTTCACCTCGAAGCTGAAGGACATCAACAGCGACGCCCCGAACTGGCTGCGCATCTTCTGGTCGGTGGCCATCGGTCTGTTGACCCTCGGGATGCTGATGACCAACGGCATCTCGGCGCTGCAGAACACCACGGTGATCATGGGGCTACCGTTCAGCTTTGTGATTTTCTTCGTGATGGCCGGACTGTATAAATCTCTGAAAGTGGAAGATTACCGCCGGGTCAGCGCCAGCCGCGACACCGCCCCGCGCCCGATGGGCCTCCAGGATCGTCTGAGCTGGAAGAAGCGCCTGTCGCGGCTGATGAATTACCCCGGCACGCGCTATACCAAACTGATGATGGAGACGGTGTGCTACCCGGCGATGGAGGAGGTGGCGCAGGAGCTGCGGCTGCGCGGCGCCGCGGTGGAACTGAAGAGCCTGCCGCCGGAAGAGGGTGAGAACCTTGGCCACCTCGATCTGCTGGTGCACATGGGCGACGAGCAGAACTTTATCTACAAGATCTGGCCGCAGCAGTACTCGGTGCCGGGCTTTACCTATCGGGCGCGCAGCGGGAAATCCACCTATTACCGGCTGGAGACCTTCCTGCTGGAGGGCAGTCAGGGTAACGACCTGATGGACTACAGCAAAGAGCAGGTGATCACCGATATTCTCGACCAGTACGAGCGGCACCTGAACTTTATCCATCTGCATAGGGAAGCGCCGGGGAACAGCGTGATGTTCCCGGATGGCTAATCAGGGAAGCCCCCGTCGGGGAAAGGCTGACGGGGGCGATGGTCGTTACTGGTAGTTAAAGGCGTCCGGGTGGTTGTCGAGGCTGCCGCTGAGGGCGGCAAACAGCACGGTTTTGCCATCGATGGACAGGGCATCGCTGACGTTAAGCCAGGTCAGCTTCTCCTGGTCGGTTTTTTCATCGACCACCGAGTAAACGCCGGACATCTGTTTGCTTTTTTCCGACCAGATCACCGCGATACGTTCATGGCCGCAGTCGTGGGGTTTGCAGGCGCTTAACACCTGCCAGGATTCGCTACCCAGTTTCACCGTCTGCGCGGGCGAACCGGTGCCGCCGGTGGTTACCCAGGCGGGCAGCTGATGGCCTTTGACCATCTGGTTAAACGACGCCCGGGTGGCGGCATCGTGAGCCAGACTGTTCAGCGTGACATCGCCTTGCGCCATAACGCTGGCGGAGGCGGCTAAGGCGACGATAGCGGTAAGAGCTTTAAACATGTTTCCTCCTGGACTTATTCCGTCCTCATAACAAGCCTCTTTATAGTGAGCGTAGAGAATGATTAATGCAAACTCTGACATATTTTCTGTGAATGATTAGAGGCGGTGCGCGCATGGACGTTACGCTAAGCGATATGCCATGATGCGGATTGATTTATTTTCCAAATATATGCCCTTGGGATAAAGCAGTTAGCGAAGTGGCATAGTTATTCAGGCGATAAAGCATGGCGTATGTGAATCATCTACTGACGTTTATTGAGAGTAATCCGGCGCTGGCGGTGGGGTTTAATCTTATTCTGCTGCTGCTCTCCGGCATATTTGCCCATCTTTTATGCAAGTTCTTGCTGATTAAAGTGGTGCGTAAGGTCTTCTTTAGTAGCCACAAACAGGATGTGCCGCTGGAGAAGGATCGACGCATCGCCGAAAAGCTGTCCAATTTCATTCCGGTTATTATCGTCTATTACGTTCTGCAGTTTATGCCGGCGATGCCGGCATCGCTGGTGACGGCGATTAATACTATCTGCGGGATCTTGTTTTTTATTTTTATGTCGGTGTTTTTCAACGAGATGCTGGATATTGTCAACAGCTCCTATCTGCGAAAGACCAAACGTAAAAATCATTCCATTAAGGGCTATATCCAGATAGGCAAAATCTTAGTCCACATCCTGGCGGCGATCATGATCCTCGCCGTGATGTCGAACAAATCGCCGATCATTATCATCTCCAGTCTGGGGGCCGTGGCGGCGGTACTGATGATCGTGTTCCAGCATACTCTGCTGTCGCTGGTGGCGAACGTTCAGCTGTCGTCCAACGACGTGCTCCAGCTGGGGGACTGGATTGAAATGCCTGACAAGAATCTCAGCGGTGAGGTGACGGATATCGCGCTGCACACCATTACCATCCGCAACTGGGACAATACCATCTCCCGTATCCCGACCAAGAATTTCCTCACCGAGACCTATACCAACTGGCAGGCGATGTTCTCCTCCGGGGCGCGGCGGATCATGCGCAGTATCGCCATCGATCAGCACTCGGTGCGTTTTCTCGACCAGGAGATGCTCTCCTCGATGCTGACCATCCGCGGGGTGAGTGAGCCTCTGGCGACGCTGCTTGACGGCCGGGATCCCGGCGGCGTGGCCGACCGCTGGTTTGTCGATAACGGGCTGACCAACCTGACCCTGTTTCGCCACTATCTGATGCACTATCTCGCCGAGCGGCCGGATATTATTAAAGAGATGTACATTGTGGCGAGAACGCTGAAACCGTCGCCCTCGGGCATTCCGTTGGAGATTTACTGCTTCACCTCCTCAACGCTGTGGAAAGACTACGAAAACACCCAGTCGGCGATATTTGAGTACATTACTGCGGTGGCCGGACAGTTTTCCCTGCGCCTCTATCAGTATCCCGCCGGGCACGATTTCTGGCGTCTCTCCCAGGAGCACGCCGCCCGGGCGGGCCTGCCGCCGTCGGCCGAAGGCTAAGCGCTGATCTGCTGGCGCCAGAGGGCGATCTCCTCCTCCAGCCAGGCGATGAACCGGGCGACTTCCGGCCGGTTCTCCGCCTGCGGGGAGACGGTTAGCCAGTAGTGCCAGGGGTAGGGGACGGTGACGGCGGTGAGCTGCACCAGCTCGCCGCGGGCTATCGCCCCCGCCACCAGGGAGCGCCGCTCCAGCGCCACGCCGGCCCCCAGACGAACCGCCTCCAGCACCAGATTGGAGTCGTTCAGGCGCAGGCCTGAGGGGACGATCGGCTTTTCCAGCCCCGCCTGGCTGCACCAGGCATGCCAGGACTCCATGGAAAAAATAATATCGCTGGCGGCGATCGCCTGCGGGGTGGTCGGCAGGTTACCGCCGCGATAGCCGGGGGCGGCGACCACCAGCTGTTCATCGGCAAACAGATGCCGGCTTTCCATCCCCTCCCAGTCGCCTTGCCCCATGCGTATGGCCAGATCGATACCCTCCTGTTGCAGGTTAACCACTGCCAGGCTGGTCAGCAGGCGCACCGCGATCTGCGGATGCCGCGCCTGAAAGCGCGCCAGCCGCGGCAGCAGCCAGTGACAGCCAAAGGAGGGGAGCGTCGCCAGGGACACTTCCAGGGTGCGGGGTTTGATCTGCACCATGCGCGTGGCGTCGGCGATGTGCTGTAACGCCTCGCGGATTTGCAGGGCATAGAGCCGTCCTTCTTCCGTGATGCGCACTCCGCGGCCGTGGCGGATAAAGAGCGTGACGCCGACCAGGGCTTCCAGCTGTTTGATGTGCTGGCTGACCGCCGAATGGGTCACGCTCATCTCGTGGGCGGCCTGCGTTACGCTGCCGAGGCGCGCCACCGCCTCAAAGCTGCGCAGGCTGGCGACAGGGGGAAAATCTGCCATGGTGATCTCTCAGTCAGTGAGTCGATACGTTAACGTTACTACCGGGTTAGCGGGTTTTATAGCCGCCGCGAATAGGCTGAAAAAGGGGCTAAATGCTGCCTCAGTCGGTATAGCACAAGGGGGACTGGAGGGCTACAGCGAGTCGCCAATCTGTTAGTTTTACTAACCGTTGCGGTAAGTATCTGGTGATATTCGCGGCATCGGTTTTCCAGTAAGGTAAAGCCGCAACCTCTTTATCGCAGGCAGGAGTGACGATGAAACTCATTGGTATGATGGATTCACCTTATGTAAGACGCGTTGCGGTTTCTCTGGCGCTCTATGGCGTGGAATTCGAGAGCCTGCCGCTATCGGTCTTTAGCGGCTTTGACGAATTTTCCCGCATTAATCCGGTGGTCAAGGCGCCGACGGTGGTGCTCGATAACGGGACGCAGCTGATGGACTCCACGCTGATCCTCCACTATTTCGAAACGACCAATCCGGCCGGGCGCCGGCTGCTTCCCGTGCATCCCGAGGCGCTGGCCCGCGATCTGCACCTGCTGGGGGTGATCCTCGCCGCCTGTGAAAAAGCGGTCCAGCATGTTTATGAGCACCGTCTGCGGCCGGAAGAGAAGCAGCATCAGCCGTGGATAGCCCGGGTGACCGGCCAGCTGCTGGCCGCCTGTCGGGAGTGGGACGCCCGGCTGGCAGACCGCGCCGCCGCCGCGCAGCCGGATCAGGTGATGGTCACCAGCACGGTGGTCTGGTCCTTTATCCAGTTGATGATCCCGGCGGTGGTGTCGGCCGCGGCGTTTCCGCATATTCGCGCGCTGGCGGAGAAGGGGGAGGCGCTGCCGGCGTTTCAACAGTATCCGCTGGGTTAACGGCAGGGGTGGAGAGGGGCGCCGCAGCGTGGCGCCCTGAAGCAGGAGAGGATCACCAGCAGACAAACCCGCCGTCGACCACCAGGTCTACGCCGGTGCAGAACGAGGCGGCGTCGCTGGCGAGGAACAGCGCCGGGCCGGCCATCTCTTCCACCTTCGCCATCCGCTGCATCGGCGTCTGGCTTTCAAACTCGCGGGTCTGGTGCACCATCTCCGGACGGGTATTCATCGGCGTGGCGGTATATCCCGGACTGATGGAATTGACGCGGATCCCTTTGCCCACCCACTCCATCGCCAGGCTTTTCGACAGATGGATCACGCCGGCTTTGGAGCAGTTGTAATGCGCCTGGTCGAGGCCGCGGTTAACAATAATCCCCGACATCGAGGCGATATTGATAATCGACCCGCCGCCGGACTCCAGCATCAGTTCCGCTTCCGCTTTGCAGGAGTTCCATACGCCGGTGAGATTGATATCGATCACCCGCTGCCATTGCTCGCTCTCCATCTCCAGCGCCGGATTGGCGTTGGCGATCCCGGCGGCGTTAACGGCGATATCGAGGCGGCCATAGCGGCTTTTGGCCAGCGCGACGGCGGCGCGCAGGTCGGCAATCTGGCGGACATCGCCGTTATAAGAGCAAGCCTGACCGCCGATGGATTCAATATGGCTGACCGTTTCCGCCAGCCCGCCGTCGTCGCGAAGATCAAAACAGACTACCCGTGCACCCGCGCTGGCGAGGCTGCAGGCGATGGTCTGTCCGATGCCGCTGCCGGCGCCGGTGACGAAGGCGACGCGATCCCGCAGGCTAAATAGGTGTTGTGCAAAGTCTTTACCGATCATAATGATTATTCTCTTCAATATAGTGTCGAACGTCGGGAGCCTGGCTTCCCGGATGGTGGTGCGCCGCGCCTTATCCGGGCTACCTTTCGGCGGTGTTACGTAGCCCCGGTAAGCGTAGCGCCACCGGGGGGCCGTCCCGGAGTGGTAGCGCCAATTCGGGACGCCTTATTCGGGCGATGGGGCCCGCTAACCCGCGGGGATTACGACATAATCAAACCGCCATCGATATTGATGGTCTGCCCGGTGAGATAGCGCGCGTCGTCGGAGGCGAGGAAGGCCACCAGCCCGGCCACGTCTTCCGGCTTACCGGCGCGTTTCATTGGGATCCCTTCGACCCACTCGGTCATCAGTTCGCCCTTGCCGTAGCGCTTCTGCTCGGTGCTGAGAATTTCGCCCCACACGCGGTCGTTGTAATCCCACATTTCGCTTTCAATAATGCCCGGGCAGAAGGCGTTGACGGTGATGTTCCACGGCGCCAGCTCGTGCGCCAGGCTTTGGGTAATGCCGATCACGCCCATTTTGCTGGCGGCGTAGTGCGGCGTGTAGATAAACCCCTGTCGCCCCTGGCCGGAAGAGGTGTTGATCAGGCTGCCGTGATTCTGTTTCACCATATATTTGGCCGCCTCGCGGCAGCACAGCCACACGCCGGTGGTGTTGACCGCCAGCACTTTTTCGAAATCGGCTTTTGGCATCCGGTCGTAGTAATCGATGGTGATCACCCCGGCGTTCTGAATGGAGACGTCGATGGTGCCGAAGCGGGCGGCGGCCTGCTCATACAGCGACTGCACCTGCGCTTCGTCGGTCACATCGACCTGCAGCGATAAAATATCCGCCTGATAGCGCTGACGCAGGGTTTCGGCGGTCTCGTGAACGCGCTCGGCGTTGGAGACCATCACCAGGTTTGCGCCGTCGCGGGCAAAGCGCTCGGCAATGCCTGCGCCGATGCCGCGGCAGGCGCCGGTGATCACCACCGTTTTGTTCTGGAAATCTCGTTGCATATTTTTTCCCTTTCGCTGAGCCGGGCACCAGGCCCGGCGGAAGATGTGAATCGTTGCCGGTTAGCTGGAGGTGGCGCCGTTGGGGGGGATGGCGGCCAGTTTTTCCTCGTGGCGGCGCATCAGGATGACCTTACTCTGCAGCTTCTGCTGGAGCTGGTCGACGACCACAGCGGTGACAATCACCACGCCTTTAATCACCATCTGCCAGAAGTCGCTGACGCCCATCATCACCATGCCGTCGGCAAGGAAGACGATGACGAAGGCGCCGATAATTGACCCGGTCACCCGGCCGCGGCCGCCGGCCAGCGCGGTACCGCCGAGCACGGTGGCGCCGATGGCGTCCATCTCAAACATGTTGCCGGTCATCGGGTGCGCGGTTTGCAGCTGTGATGCGACGATCAGGCCGACAAACGCCGCGCACAGGCCGGAGAAGGCATAGACGAATATTTTCGCTTTCACGATCGGCACGCCGGCGAGGCGGGCGGCAGACTCATTGCCGCCGATGGCGTAGATGTAGCGGCCAAGCGGCGTTTTAGTGGTCAGCCAGTAGCCCAGCACGAGGAAGCCGATCATCAGCCAGATCGGCAGATAGACGCCGAGCAGGGTGCCGGATCCGAGGGTGGCGAAACCGGTGTTGCCCAGCGCTTCCATGCCGTTGAGATTCGGGTAGGTGCTCCCGTCGTTAAACAGCAGCGCGGAGCCGCGGGCGACGTACATCATGCCTAAGGTGCAGATAAACGGCGCCACGCCGAAGCGGGTGATCACCGCGCCGTTGACCAGGCCGACCAGCACGCCGAAGATCGCCACGCAGAGGATCACCTCCGGGACGTTAAAGAAGAGGATATCGCCGTTCCACAGCGGCAGGCCGTTGGTCAGCAGCGCGCCCGCCACCATGCCGCAGATCCCCGCCACCGCGCCGACGGACAAATCAATGCCGCCGGTGAGAATGACCAGCGTCATGCCGATGGCCAGCAGGCCGGTGATCGCCACGTGCTGGGTCATGATCAGCAGGTTAGAGGCGGTCAGGAAGTTGGGTACCATCACGCTGAAGAACGCGATCACCAGCAGGAGGGCAATAAAGGTGCGGGCCTTCAGCAGGTACATATAAATCATATATTTCTGGTTCATGATGGATTCCAGCCTGATTAATCTTGAGGTGTTGAAGCCGCGATTAACTGTTCGCGGGTCACTGCATGGCGCGGTAAATCGGCGGTAATGCGGCCATCGGCCATCACCAGGATGCGGTCGGCCAGGGCCATCACCTCATCCAGTTCCGAAGATGAGAACATCACCGCCAGCCCCTGCTGAGCCATTTTGCCGATCAGGTGATAGACGTCGGTTTTCGCGCCGACGTCGATGCCGCGCGTCGGTTCGTCGAGGAACACCACCTGCGGCTGGGTCATCAGCGCTTTACCCAGCACCACTTTTTGTTGATTGCCGCCGCTCAGCGAGGTGATGGGCAATGTGGCGTCGCTGACCTTGATCGCCAGCTGCTGGATCATCTCTTTCACGCAGGTCTCTTCTTTTTGCGGGTTCAACCAGCGCCAGGCGCGGCGGAACCCCTGCAGGCTGAAATCAGAGAGCGTCATGTTGGCCTGAATCGACATCATCTGCACCACGCCTTCGCCCTGACGGTCCTCCGGCACCAGCGCCAGCCCCTTTTTCAGGCGCTGTTGAAAGCGAGATTTGCCGATGCTTTCGCCGTTAAGATGCACCTCGCCGCGCTGGCAGGGCATCAAGCCGACCAGGCCTTTAAACAGCTCGGTGCGCCCGGCGCCCAGCAGGCCGTAAATACCGATCACTTCGCCTTTGCTGAGGGTGAAGGTGACGTCATTGAGCTTGTAACCGCCGCTGGGATGCAGCGCGGTCAGCCCTTTGACGTCAAGCACTGCGTCGCCTTTTGGCGCCGGTTGATAATCAAAGTGTTTTTTCTTATCACCGACCATCTGCTCGATGATCCACGGTACGCTGGCGTCGCTGACGTGACGCTCGCTGATAAAGCGACCGTCGCGGAAAATGGTGATGTTGTCGCCAATCTCCATCAGCTCTTCGAGGCGATGCGAGATATAGATGATGGTCACGCCGCGGCGCTTAAGCTGCGCGATTACCTTGAACAGCACTTTGACCTCAGACTGGCTCAGCGCCGAGGTGGGCTCGTCCATGATCAGCACGCGGGTGTCTTTCGACAGGGCGCGGGCAATCTCGACTAACTGCTGGTGGCCGATACCGAGTTCACCCAGCGGAGCGTAAGGATCGACATCCAGCTCCAGCCGTTCCAGCAGCGATTTGGCCAGCGCGTACTGGTATTTTTCGTTAATGCGTCCTTTCTGAAAGAATTCATTCGCCATGAAGATGTTGTCCATCACATTCATATTGGGAAATAAATTCAGTTCCTGAAAAATAATACTGATGCCCAGTTTTTCTGCCTGATGCGTCGACTGTAATGAAACCGCTTCACCATCGAGGATAATTTGCCCGGAGGAGGGCGTTTCAACGCCGGCAAGCATTTTCATCATGGTGGATTTACCCGCACCATTTTCTCCGATCAGCACGTTGACCTTATTTCGATAGACCCGGTAATTGACATTATCCAGGGCGGTTACGCCGGGATAGACGCGCGACAGGCCGCGGGTTTCGATAATCACTTCGGACTCAACGGGCTGGGGAGCGACGAGATCGTGCGGCGCCATATTATTGTCCCCCTGCATGAATGATTTTCGCCGGGGTAATTTCCGGGAGAGTTTGCGGAATATCCCAGGCCGAGAAGACGCCGTACACCTCCACGCTGTCGCCGGTTTTGACGTTGGCTGTCTGAATCATTTTGACCGCCTGACTGTTGATATTCTTGCTGTACTCGCCGAACAGCACCTGGTCATTAAAGTCCTGATAGCTGGCGCCGCTGTAGCCGTCGCGCAGCTGGGTGCCGCGCAGGGTAGGGCCAATCTGCACCGTCACCTTCCCGACGCTGGCGTCGGTCAAGGTCATTTTGCCGCTGCGCGAGGCGGTATCGAGTTTGCTGACGGTACCTGAAACCTTGACGTAGAAGATGCAGGGGTTTTCATCCTGCGCACGGTAGCCGAGGGTTTTACAGGCGCTATCAATGTCTTTTGCCGCCTTGAGCGCGCTCATCAGTTCCGCCGCCGGACGCGCTTTCGTCACCACCTGCGGTACGATGCTCTGCTGCCAGGTTTTATCCATATTCGCCATATGCGGGTTGGGCGGGGATTTCAGGTCTGCCAGCTCCTGCTGCGAGACGATGCGACAGCCCCCTAGCGCCAGTACGGCCAGCGTCAGACAGGTTTTCTTAAACATAATGCTCTCCTCTGCGCCCCCGCAGGGGCGCAACCACCCGAACTCAGGACTTAATGTTGAAATCCTGGACTTTATCGGCGTTATCCTGAGTAATCAGAATGCCGCGGAACATCACGCGCTGCTTCGCCGGCTTCTCGCCTTTTTGCAGGTAGTTATCCAGATCGGTGACGCCCTGAGCGGCGATGGCCTGCGCCTGCAGCATCACGGTTGCCTGCAGGGTGCCGGCTTTCACGGCGTCGCGCTCATCGTTGCTGCCGTCGATGCCGACGACAATCACATCGCTACGGTTGGCCGCTTTCAGCGCCGCAATCGCGCCAAGGGCTACCGGCCCGTTGCCACAGATGACGCCTTTCACGTCGGGGTGCGCCTGCAGGATGCTGTCCATGATGCGTTTGCCGTCGATCAGGGTGCCTTTGGCATCCTGTTTCGCCACGCTGACCATATCCGGATACTGGTCAATGACCTGATGGAAAGATTTAGAACGGGTGACGCAGTTATTATCGGCAAGGTTGCAGGTCAGCTCGGCGTATTTGCCTTTCTCCGCCATTTTCTCGACGAAGACGTTGGCGACCTCAGAGCCGGCCTGGAAGTTATTGTGGGTAATTTGTTCCAGTGCCACATCATCAACCGGAATTTCGCGGTTAATTAAGACCACCGGAATGCCCGCTTTTTTGGCTTTTTCAATGGCGGCGACGCTGGCGGTGGAGTCAGCGTTATCGAGAATAATGCCCTGCACTTTTTTACCAATCGCGGTGTCGATAAGCTCATTCTGCTTTTTGACATCTTCGCCATGGGACAGCACGGTGGTTTTGTAGCCGAGAGCTTGCGCTTTTTCGCTGGCGCCTTTGGCTTCCGAGGCGTAATACGGGTTATCCAGCGAGTTGACCATGATCATAATGGTGCCTTTCTCCGCGGCGTGCGCGGCAAAGGAGAAGGCGGTCAGGGTCGCAGCGGTTAAAAGGGTTATACGTAATTTCATGACTCTGTTCCTGTATTTTTATATTCGAACAAATGAGCCCCTGAGCGGGCAGGCTTTTACGGTCTGAAATTTCCCCTAATGTATTCGGGGATAGCGATATCGTTATGGGCCGGGTTTCTCCTGTGATAAGTGAATGCGTGTCGTCGCGCAGTCTGGCGGTCAGGCTGGCGAGTCCGGTTTCCATAATGTTCGGTCGACCGCATGGCGCCACTCCTGCCAGCGCGTTTGTAAGCGCTGGTGGCGGGCCATGTCGGGCTGAAAGGTGCTATGTTCGGTTAAGAAGGCCTGCAGATCGGCGGTCGATCCCGGATGGAGCGCTTTCGTGCCAGCAACGCCGCGCCGATGGCGGACAGCTCCGGCACGTCGCTGCGCATCACCGGGCAGCCGAGCAGATCGGCCTGGTATTGCATCAGCCAGTCATTGTTGGTCGGCCCGCCGTCCACCATCAACGCCGTCAGGGTGAACTCCTCATGCTGACGCATCGCCACCACCACGTCGGCTATCTGATAGGTGATGGACTCCAGCGCCGCACGGATCAGATGCGCGCGTTTCACCCCGCGACTCAGGCCGCAAATCACGCCGCGGGCGCTGTCATCCCACCAGGGCGCGCCAAGACCGGTCAGCGCCGGCACGAAGTAGACCCCGAGGGTTGAGTCGACGGAGGCGGGGAGGGTATTCAGCTCATGGGCCAGCTCGGCGGCAGAGAGTTCGCTCAGTCCGGTGCTGTCCGCCATCCAGGCGACAGCATCGCCGGTGTGGGGAATATTCCCTTCCAGGCCCCACACCAGCTGGTCGCCATCGTGCCAGGCGACGGTGGTCGCCAGCGCGTCGATATCGCACTGCGCCGATTTGACCGGGGCCATGACCGAAGAGCCGGTGCCGTAGGTGGCTTTGACGCAGCCTGCCTCGCCGAGCGCGTGGCCGAACAGCGCGGCGTGGGAGTCGCCGATCATCGACATGATCGGAATACCGTCCGGAATGGCGGCCAGTCCTTTGGTATGGCCGAAGAGGCCGCTCGACGGTTTAATTTCCGGCAACGCCGCGCGCGGAATGCCGAACAGCGCCAGCATCTCGTCGTCCCACTCGCCGCGGTGCAGGTTCAGCAGCTGGGTGCGGGAGGCATTGGAGTAGTCGCAGCAGAAGGCTTCTCCAGCAGTCAGATTCCACAGCAGCCAGCTGTCGATGGTGCCGAGGCAAATCTCACCGCGTTCGGCGCGCAGGTGGCCATCGACAGTCGCATCCAGCAGCCAGCGCATTTTGGAGGCCGAGAACAGCGGGGCGATTGGCAGGCCGGTGGCACGCTTAATGTGCTGTTCCTGACGATCGTGACGCAGCGTGTCGCAGAACGCGGCGCTGCGGGTGCATTGCCAGGTAATGGCCGCGTTAATCGGTTCGCCGCTGTCGCGATACCAGCCAATGGCGGTTTCCCGCTGGTTGCTGATAGCCAGCGCGGCGACGTTTTCCGCGCCAACGTGGGCCACCGCGCTGGCGATCACCGTCAGTGAGGCGGTAACCAGCGCTTCGCCCGATTGCTCCACCCAGCCGTCGCGCGGCGTTTGGATCGCCAGCGGCTGCGAGAATTTGACGATAACTTTGCCCCGGCTATCCAGCACCACCGCTTTGGCGTTGGTGGTGCCTTCATCCAGGGCAATGATGAACTCTTTTGCTGTCGCCTGCATCGTGCTCTCCTCGGTCACTCGGTGTCCTGGAACCGCGAAGACGAGGAATATCTCCCACCGTCTCCTGCGTCTGTGCAGGCCATGTTGTGACATTTCATTATCATCTTTTTAATCACTGAATATATATTCGATAGTGATTATTTATTTGATACCTTAAGCCACAAACCCGGTGACGGGCTACCGGAAAAATCATCAATTGTGCTGGCAATCACATTTAGCCGATCGGCGAAAGCGGCGATAGGCGGCTGGAGTGGTTGATTAACTGATTGAATTTAAATGTATTAACAGAGCCAGCCCTGAAGCTAAAAAAGCACGTCAGGGCGGCAGAGAGGAAAAGCAGCGCGGCAGGTTAGTCGCTAACCAGCATGCGAGCGGTAGGGTAATCGGTGATTAAAACATCAATGTAGCCGCCGGTGAGGGCGCCTTTGATGGCCGCGACTTTGTCGGTACCGCCGGCCAGCGCGACCACGTTCGGGCATTTTTTGACCTTCTCCAGCGCCATACCGATCACTGGATCTTCATCATCGCGTAACACCGGATGGCCGTTTTTGTCGTAGTAGTGCAGGCAGATATCACCCACCGCGCCGCGCGCCGCCAGCACCTGCAGCATATCTTCGTGATAGTAGTTACCGGAGGTTTTCAGCAGTTGAGAGGGTTCGAGAATGCCGATGCCGACGATGGCGATATCCACTTCATCAAAGCGCGACACCACGTCAGCGACGTCTTTGCTGGCCAGCAGCCGGTTGCGCTCCTCCATGGATCCTTCGATGCTCTGTGACGGCAGCAGCCAGGCGTCGCAATTCAGGCGCTGGGCGAGGGTCTGGGTAAGAATCGTCGCCTGCACGTTTCCGTTTGGCCCGACGCCGCCGAGCAGTTGGATCACGCCGCTGGCTTTCAGGTTTTGCGCATGAACTTCATCGACCATCGCGCGAATGGTTGAGCTCCACGAGGAGACGCCAATCAGATCTTTTGGCCGCAGCCGGGTTTCCAGATAGTGGGCGGCGGCGGAGCCAATCGCCCGCTTGATGGTATGATCGCTGGCCTCTTCCTCGGTATCCACCACCACCGCCTGCTTAAGGCCGTAGCGATCCTCAAGCCCTTTTTCGAGCTTCAGAAAGATGTTGGACGGCTGAACGACGCTGATCTTGACGACGCCTTCTTTCTGGCAGCGGGTAATGGCGCGGGAGACAAATGACTGAGACAGCGAGAGAAGTTGGGCGATATCAGACTGCTTTCGTCCTTCCAGATAGTAAAGCGTGGCAATCTTAACCAATAGCCGTTGTTCATCCTGCTTAGCCATATTAATCCTCGAAAATCATTTATCGCCTTTCTTCAGGCGGTTAGCTGCAGCCATTATCGTAGTGACTTTTATCATACGCGAAAAAAAATCAGACTTAAGTGTGACAGGCGTCTAACTTTTGCCAATCCTCAAAATCGACTATGGACAAAAACAAAACAGCCAGGCCATAATCGAATAAAGAATCATTGTTGAATATATATTCAAGGCAATTTCGAGTCAATGTGTTTATCCGGGCTTCGCCTGGAGCGGGAGGCAGAATGTTCCTGAGTAGGGCGCTGTGGCAGAAGGCTTACCACCCGGCATAGGGATATCTGGTTTTTTTAGTCCTTGCTGGAATAAATATTCCATGCTGAAAATAAATTCAGAGGTGTGAAATGAATCCCTACAGATATGATATTCAGACGCTGGAGCGTAAAGCCCGCGCGGTGCGGCGCCATATTGTGCGCTTAAACGCCAATAGTCCGGCCGGCGGCCACACCGGGGCTGACCTTTCGCAGGTCGAACTGTTAACCGCGCTCTATTTCCGCGTCCTTAACGTCGCGCCGGACCGGCTCGACGACCCGCAGCGCGATATCTACATCCAGTCGAAAGGCCACGCCGTGGGCTGCTACTACTGCGTCCTGGCGGAAGCCGGCTTCTTCCCGGTCGAGTGGCTGGAGACCTACCAGCATGCCAATTCCCATCTCCCCGGCCACCCGGTGCGGCAAAAAACGCCGGGCATCGAGCTCAACACCGGCGCGCTGGGCCACGGTTTGCCTGTTGCGGTGGGGCTGGCGCTGGCCGCGAAGAAAAGCAACAGCACCCGCCGCATTTTTTTGATCACCGGCGACGGCGAACTGGCGGAAGGCAGTAACTGGGAAGCCGCCCTGGCGGCTGCACATTACGGCCTGGATAATCTGGTCATTATTAATGATAAGAACAACCTCCAGCTGGCCGGGCCGACGCGCGAAATCATGAATACCGATCCGCTGGCCGATAAATGGCGCGCCTTCGGTATGGAAGTCAGCGAATGCCAGGGTAACGACATGGCCTCGGTGGTCTCGGTCATCGAGGGGTTGAAGCAGGAAGGTAAACCCAACGTTATTATTGCCAACACCACGAAAGGTGCCGGTATTTCCTTTATCCAGGGGCGCCCGGAGTGGCACCACCGGGTGCCGAAAGGCGAAGAAATTGCACTGGCACTGGAGGAACTGAAAGATGAGTAATGCAGAACACCTGGCTAACGTCATGGTCGAAGCCTTTATCGCCGCCGTGGAGCGCGGCGTCGATCTGGTGCCGGTGGTAGCCGACTCCACGTCAACGGCCAAAATCGCGCCGTTTATTAAACAGTTCCCCGGCCGGCTGGTGAACGTCGGCATCGCCGAGCAGAGCATGGTCGGCACCGCCGCCGGTCTGGCGCTGGGCGGAAAAGTGGCTGTGACCTGTAACGCCGCGCCGTTTCTTATCTCGCGGGCCAATGAGCAAATCAAAGTGGATGTCTGTTACAACAACACCAACGTCAAGCTGTTCGGCCTTAACGCCGGAGCCAGCTACGGCCCGCTGGCCAGCACCCACCATGCCATTGACGATCTGGCGGTGATGCGCGGCTTTGGCAATATCCAGATCTTCGCCCCCTCCACGCCGCGCGAATGTCGGCAGATCATCGACTATGCTCTTGCTTATCAGGGCCCGGTCTATATTCGTCTCGATGGCAAGGCGCTGCCGGAGCTGCTTGACGAGTCGTATCGCTTTGTTCCTGGCGCTGTGCTGACCCTGCGTGAAGGCGAGGACGTCGCGCTGGTGGCCACCGGTTCGACGGTGCATGAGGTGGTGGAGGCGGCGCAGCAGCTTGCCGACCTCGGTATCCAGGCGAAAGTGGTCAGCGTGCCGTCGATTCGCCCCTGCGATACCGCGGCGCTGCTGGCGGCGCTCCAGCCATGTGGTTCGGTGATCACCGTCGAAGAGCATAACGTCAACGGCGGGTTGGGTAGCCTGGTGGCGGAAGTGCTGGCGGAAGCGGGCGTGGGCATTGCCCTGCAGCGGTTGGGGATCCCGGACGGGGAGTACGCCGCCGCCGCCGATCGCGGCTGGATGCGTCAGTACCATGGGTTTGATGCCGCCGCCATCGTTGCCCTGGTGCAAAAAAGAGACTGATGGCCTGAACGCCCGTTGCGTGAAGCGCGGGCGTTTACTGCTGCAATGCGCAAAGTGTAATGACCTGCTCCTCCGACGCTATCCAGTGCAAGAGATAGCGCTGCTCCGCAAACATAAGCGCTAAGGTGCTTGCCGTTATTTCCACGATCTGAAAATCGGCGAACCCCAGCGCGCGCTGATTTGCCGCAGGCGTCGCCTTAAACCCACTCTCTTTCGCCGAAAACGCCAGCGTCAGCGCCAGCGGGAAGGGCAGGCCGCTGCGCAGCAGCGCCGTTTTTTCCGCCGGGCTGATAATGCTGCTCTCCAGCTCCGCGGCCAGCTGTGGGGTAAACCGGCGCTCGATATCGACGCCCACCGGCCGATCGGCGATCACCGCCAGCGCGCGCTGGCCGCAGTGGCTGATGCTGCCGAACCAGGGCGTGGGCCACAGCGGCTGGCGCCGATCGCCGATGGCGGGAAGCCGTTTCTCCCCCACCTCGCGCAGGGCGTATGCCGCGGCGATGCGTCCGGCCAGGTGCTCCGCCTGCCGCTTGCGGCCCCACCCGGTCAGGCTGGCGTGATAGGGCAGCCAGAACAGATCTTCAGGCTGGAAAGTCGCCGGGTCGAAGTCGATCTGCTGGATGGTATAGCCGGCCAGAGGCAAAACGGTGCGATGGTGGCGCATAGGATAAGGTTACCGCGGTTGCCCCCGCCCTTTGTCCAGCAAGGGCGGGGGAGGGAGAACCCGCTATCAGAAGTGGGTGTTGACGCTCAGGTACCAGGTGCGGCCCGATTCATTGTAGGTCTCGGCGCCGGCGCCGTACATCGTGCCGGTGGCGCCCCCGGTGGTCTGGGCGTTGCCCGCGCGCCAGTGGCGCTTATCGAAGACGTTATCCACGCCGCCGGTCAGACTGACGTATTTGGTGACGTCCCAGGTCGCGCTCAGGCCGAGGATGCTGTAGGGGCTAACCTCGTTCTTCTCGCTGCCGGTGACCGGTTGACCCTTGTAGTTGTACTTCTTCGGCTCCTGCTTGCCGTACCAGGTGAAGGTCGACTGCAGCGAAACGTCATCGCGAACCTGCCAGCTCAGGGTGGAGTTCAGCGTGTATTCCGGGATAATCGACAGACGATCGCCGGTCTTTTTGTTCTTACTCTGCAGCATATAGGTGATGTTGTTGGTCCAGTTGACGGTCTCGCTCACCGGAACGTTCAACGTCCCCTCCAGACCTTCCACCACCGCTTTCGGCACGTTTTCCCACTGGTAGAGATCGGTACCTTTATTGTTTTGATAGACCGGGGCATAGCCCGCTTCAATCTTGTTGCGGTAGTCGTTGCGGAACCAGGTGACGCCCGCCAGCCAGCCGTCGCGTTTAAACTCGAGGCCAATCTCTTTGTTGATGCTGGTCTCGGCTTTTAAGTCGTCGTTACCCTGCAGATAGCAACCGGATTTACTGGCGTAGCAGCCCTGTCCTTTGCTGTAGAGAATATAGTTCGGGTTGGTCTGATACAGGCTCGGTGCTTTATAGGCGCGAGCGATACCCATCTTCAGCGTGAAGTCGTCCCACAGCCCCTGCGACAGGTTGAGGGACGGGCTCCAGTTATTGCCGACAATGCTGTGATGATCGAAACGCAGCGCCGGAGTCAGCATGGTGGTGTCGGTCAGCTCCATGTTGTTCTCGGCGAACAGCGAGAAGATTTCCGCCTGCGAGTACGGGCTGCGGCCGGTGCTGTCGTAACCCGGAATTTCGCCTCCCGACAGCGCCTGGGTGTTGGACGCGTTATCCTTCATCCGCTGTTGATTCCACTCGCTGCCCAGCGTCAGGTTCTGATTAACCAGATAGTCGAAGGGAATGCTGACTTCGCTGTGCAGCATCACATCCGCCAGATCGATATCCGTGAACTGGTTGCTGTTAAAGATCCCCTCGGTGCCGCCGGCCAGGCCTTCGCCTTTGCGCGAGTTGCGGGTGCGTTCGTACTGCGCCCAGTTGCTGGTGGTCACCCCGTTGTCCCAGGCGCCGTTCCAGGTAACCGAGTAGGTGTTGCGATACAGACGGTTGGTCTCTTTGCCGTAGTTCTCTTTTACCAGGTCGTTGGAGTTGGTGTTCTGGGTATCGCCGGCGTAGAGGTTGCCCTGGCGGCTGTAGCCGGCCTCAAACTCCAGCGACTGCATCGGAGCGAATTCCCAGCGCACCAGACCATCGATGTTTTTGTTTTTCACCCCTTCGCGCCCGGCCGGCAGAGTATCGGCATAGATCCCGGTACGCTCGGACTGATGGCCCTGGTTGATATCCCAGGCGTCGGCCTGCGTTTTGTCGAGGTTACCGAACAGGCGGAAGCTAAAATCGCCGCCCAGCGGGCCGCTGAGGCTGAAGTTAGTGCGTTTGGTGGAGCCTTCATCCTTGTGCTCCGGGGCGTTCATATAGGTGTTCCATGAGCCGTGCCACTCATCGCCGGTTTTTTTGGTGATGATATTCACCACGCCGCCGGCGGCGCCGTTGCCGTAGCGGGCGGCGTTCATGTAGCCGTTGGTATCGACGTGGGTGCAGTTGATCTGCAGATCCACCACGGCGGAACACTTGTTGAGGTTGACGCTGGAGACACCCACCAGCCCGCCGATGGCGGCCTCACCCAGATGCTGCTTGTTGCGGCTGTTGTCGGCCACAGTGTAGCCGGCGATGGCGCAGTTGGTGATGCTGCCGCTGCCCATGCTGCTGTTGTAGTCATAGGCGATGCCCACCAGCCCGCCCAAGGCGTAGGAGGTGGAATACTGGCGCACCGTTCGGGTGCCGCTGGAGGGCGTGGGATCGGTATTGCGCTGGATGACGGCGCCGTTGTCACTATAAAGGACGATGTTCGCGATCTCTGCGCCGGCGGTGGTGCCGAAGAGGCCCACGTTGTAGCAGTAGGAGTCGATGTTCACGTTCTTGATATAGTAGCTCTGGCCGTCGTACTTGCTGCCGAACCAGTTGTACAGCACCATACGGTAGTCGGTGCTGCTGCCGCTGTCGTAGACAGAGCCGGCGATGGGGTGGAAGCTGTAATTCAGGGAGGCATCCGTGGGATCCGCCAGGCTCTGGCCGTTGAGGTCATGGCTCTGTTTCCACGTGCGGATGGGACGGGCGCCGCCGGTGGAGTCGCCGGCAATGGCGTCCTCCTTGCTCTGGTAGCCCCAGGTGACACGGCTATATTGCAGATAGGGGTAGTACTTGTACATACTCCCGCTGTCCGTCACGTCACGGGTGGAGCTGCCCTGATTGCCGTAGTAGCTCCAGTTGATGTATTGCAGCTGCTCCACAGACCGCACCTGATAGGGCAGGGCATCCGTACCGGGCTCCACGCCGGTGGTGCCGCCGGTAGTACCGGTGCTGACGGCGGTGACGGCATAGGACTCTGCGAAGAAGGGACTGACGGTGTAGGTGAACCACACATCCCCCTGAGACAGGAACCAGTGGCCGTTGCCGGTGGTGCCGCTGAGGAGCCGCAGGCCGGTGTCGGAGGTCTGATAGGTGACGAAGCTGAACGGAGGCATCTGCTTCTCCAGCTCCGCCGCCGCCTCGGTGTTGCGGCCGTCCAGAGCGATGTGCTGGGTCTCCAGCAGGGGTTCCGTCTCGCCCTTGGACCAGTAGTAGCCGTAGCCGTAGGCGGTGATCTTGCCGCCGTCGTCGTGGGCGGTGCAGAGGCTGCTGCCGTCCTTGCGGACGCCGTTTTCAAAGCCGATGTATGAGAAGTGATAGCCGGGGTTACTGCCGCCCTCCTCGTGCTCCCAGTACACCATGCCCAGCGTACCCAGATCGGCGGGGGTCACCCAGTCGCCGTAGTGGACGGGGCTGCCGTGGCCGGTGAGACCGGTGGGATAGGGATAGGCCTGCCCGTCGGTGTTCAGGGTTTTGCTGTGGTGATAGGTGTGGCTGGCATCGGCGGAAGAGAAGCCGGTGAGGGTCAGGGCCTTCAGCCCCTGCTCATTGACGGCCCGTGCGCCGGACTGGTCGCTGTAATCATACAGATGGACCTGTCCCACGAAGCGATAGGTACCGCCGCTGAGATAGCAGCAACCGGAGGTGCTGCCGGTGGCCGGGGCGAAGCCGTAGGTATCGGCACCGGGGGAGGTAAGGGCCGTGGCGCAGTAGCTGCTGCGGATCGAGCCGATGTTCTCCCCGGCGAAGCCGCTGAGGGCCACGCCGCCGCCACGGATCTGGAGTACCTCCACGTTGGCCATGGCGTAGCTCTGGCTCACCAGACCGCTGTTGCCGCCGGTGAAGCCGCCCATCAGCAGACGGGCATAGTTGCTGCTGGCGGTGAGGGAGGGAGTACTGACGCTGCCGGAGCGGATGGTCCCGGCGTTATACCCCACGAAGCCGCCCATATACAGGACGCTGCCCTGATAGGCGTGGGCTGTGACGGAGTAGCCCGCCGCAGCACAGTTGTAGACGGTGCCGTCATTGCGGCCAGCCAGAGCGCCGACATAGGCGGTACGCAGGCGTAGGATGCCCCGAAGCGTCACGGAGTAGTCCTGCTCCCCGGTGGTGAGCACCACATTCCGCAGACTCCCCTGATTCAGGCCGAAGAGTCCGGCGTAGTCGCCGCCGTTGGGACTCTGGAGCGGCACAGCGGCGATGGGATAGGTGCCGCCGTCATAGATGTGGGTAAAGGGGACGACGGCACTGCTGCCGATGGGCTGCTGGCTGGTGACGACGGCGCCGCTGCGGCCGTAGTTCGCCCAGTCGTAGCCGGAGTAGTCGATGCTGCGCTCCTGCTGGAGGGTGGTGTCCTTGGCCAGCAGGGGGCTGTACTGCTCATAGTACAGGCTCAGGTTATTCAGCTGCCGGGCCGTGCGGATGCCGATCTCGCTGGGGGCCTCCGGGGCCTCGGAGCCCTCCGATACCCAGCAGGTGAAATGGGGATTGAAGTAGTAGGTGGTGTCCTCCACCTGCACCCGGCGGTAGAAGTCCGTGGATACCTCGGTGGTGTTCACCAGTGTCCGGGGCAGGGGCAGCAGGTAGTAGCCCCCGCCCATGTCGATGGCGTTGGCACGGTACAGGGTAGAGGTGACCTCCCGCCCCCCCAGCGAATAGCGCACCGTCAGATCCTGCTCCGGCAGCGTGCTGTACACCATGCCGTAGCCGTCGCCCACCACCGTGCCGGTGGTTTTGACGGTGGACTTGTTGGCACCACGGAAGCCGTAGCTGCCGTCGGAATAGACCTCGTAGTACACCAGTGTACCGGCCTCGAACTGAGCCTGCCAGTCGCCGTAGTGGGTCAGCCCCGTCAGGCGGGGATAGGAGTAAGCGCCCAAGCCCATGCCGTCCACCAGGTTATAGGCCACGGTGTCGCTGCCACCGGTCTCAGCGGTGAAGGCGTCGTTGAGGTACTTTTCGATGGCGTCGGCCCGGCTGCGGCCGCTCCACTGCTCATAGTCGGCAAAGACCGTGCCGTCCATGTCGTGGTCGCCGTGGGACATATAGTAGGTGCTGGTGATATCGGGCTTGTCGGTGGTGACATCCGCAGGCTTGGCGGTGGAGTAGGTGAGCTTTTCACTGCCGTTCAGCCGGGCGCTGGCGCTGTAACAGGTGTCGATGACGTCGCCGTAGGACAACTCACCGCCCACCAGACCCGCCATGACGTCGGCCTCCTGGAAGCCGGCGGTGTAGCAGTCCCGCAGGGTGATGTCCGCCGTGCCGATGCAGCTGCCGATGAGGCCGCCGGTGGTGCCGGAGGCGTAGAGATAGCAGTCAGCGTAGGAATGTTCCACATAGACGGTGCGAGTGCCGCTGATATAGCCCACCAGACCGCCGGCGTAGCGGCCGCCCTCCAGCACGGAGGAGGCGAAGCTGTTGCGGACGGTGAGATCATAGCCGCAGCGACCCACCAGACCACCGGCGGTGGCGCCGCTGATCCAGATATCCTGCTCACTTTTGCTGCTGAGCTTGTCACGGGTGGGGCTCAGGTAGACCTGACAGCCCTCGATGGTGGTGCCGCCCCGGAGGGAGCCAGCCAGACCGCCGGCATTGCCTCCGGCGCTGATCTGGGCTCCGCACAGACGGATGTTTCGCAAGGTGCCCCGGAAGCTCTCGAACAGGCCGCCGTCACCGTCGGTATCCACCGGCAGTTCATAGATCACAGGGTGATAGGACTGGGTGCCTACGGCGACGGTGCTGTCGTAATAGGCGAGGTTCTCGTTATAGATGGGGGTGAACTTCCGGCCCGGATAGCAGCTGTCCCAGCCGTCGTCCATGCCGGTGTTGACGAACTGGATATCCTGCTCCTGCAGCGCCCGTGTGATGGCGGTGGGCAGACCGGAGCCGACCGGCGCATAGGCCGCCACAGAGTTGGAGGAGGTGGTATAGGGATAAATGCCGTAGTCCAGGT
>ERZ772892.1024-NODE-1024-length-31795-cov-19.602678_pt1 | contig 31795 bp, 35 predicted proteins | sample MGYA00512126_ERZ772892 | MGnify/ENA primary metagenome ERZ772892 (study PRJEB29015, sample SAMEA2737697) | human gut metagenome | biome: human gut; feature: human-associated habitat; material: faeces | place: China | collected 2012 ... | reverse complement strand
ATTCCGAGATTTCCGACAAAACCGAAAATCACACTGTAGACGAAATACTGCGCAGCTTTGAAAGCACTTTTATGAGTGAAGAGGAAGCGGATAAAAAGATAGAAGATTTTTCTAAGTCTGTTTCAGACTCCCGACCTGCGCCCGACTTCACCGCAAAGATACATAACCATAATAACAATCAAGATAAAAGCGGAAAAACCTGCGGATGTGAACGATGCCGCTGTCAAAGCGGCGGTCGTATGCAGGAGAAGGGCGGGCATAAACCAAACTGAAATTCAGCCCGCAGTACCGATATGGATATTATAGGCAAGCTGATGAAGGACGACGACTTGATGAAGGTTGCCGCTGTAGCGTTTATCTTATGGCGTGACCACGCCGACTACAAGCTGATTCTGGTACTCTTTTATGTATTTTTCATGAAATAGCACTTGCATTTTCCGCCGTCTTAGTTTATAATACCAGTATGTAAACGATGTCAATCAATTTACAATTCCGACAAACAGGAGGTATTTTATGGCTAAGTGGTTGGAAAATGCAATTTTTTACGAGATATACCCGCAATCCTTCAATGATACAAACGGTGACGGTATCGGAGATTTTCAGGGTATAATCGAAAAGCTGGACTATATCAAGGAAACAGGCTTCAACGCAATATGGATGAACCCCTGCTTTGATTCGCCATTCGGTGATGCGGGCTATGATGTAAGGGACTATAAAAAAGCCGCCGCAAGATACGGAACAAACGATGATTTAAAGCGACTTTTCGATGAGTGCCATAAGCGTGGGATGCACATTCTTCTTGACCTTGTACCCGGTCACACTTCGGTAGAGCATGAATGGTTCAAAAAGTCGATGCTCCCCGAAAGCAACGAGTATACCGACAGATATATCTGGACAAGCAATATATGGGAACAACCGGAAGGCCTTAACTGTATAAGAGGCATATCGGACCGTGACGGCAGTGCCGCAGTCAACTTCTTCTCATCTCAGCCTGCTCTGAATTACGGCTATGCCGAGCCTAAGTATGCTTATCAGCAAAAGCCTACAGATCCCGGACCTATGGCGACAAGAGCCGCAATCAAGGATGTTATGAAGTTCTGGCTTGACATGGGCTGTGACGGTTTCAGAGTGGATATGGCAGGCTCGCTTGTAAAATGCGATCCCGAATATAAAGAAACAATCAAGCTATGGCAGGATATAACAGGTTATCTTAAGAGCGAATATCCCGAAGCCGCTATGGTATCTGAGTGGGGCGAGCCGCAATATTCGCTGCAGGGCGGCTTTGATATGGACTTCTTACTGCACTTCGGCCCTGAGGGCTACAACTCGATGTTCAGAAGTGCCGAACCGTTCTTTTCAAAGAGGGGCAAAGGTACTCCCGCAATCTTTGCCGAGCAGTACAACGGCTATCACGAAAAGGCAACGACAGGCGGCGGACTTATCTGCATTCCGTCAGGCAATCACGATATGGACAGACTTGCAAGAGGCAGGGATGAGGACGAGCTTAAATGCTGTTTTGCTTTTCTTCTCACAATGCCCGGCGCACCGTTTGTATACTACGGCGATGAGATCGGAATGAATTTTGTAGAAGGGCTTGTATCGGTAGAGGGCGGCTATAACCGTACCGGATCAAGAAGTCCTATGCAGTGGGACAGCACCGCAAATGACGGATTTTCAACTGCGGACAAGTCACAGCTTTATATAAAGCAGGATGACGCACCCGACAGACCTACTGTCGAAAAGCAGATGCTCGATGAAAAGTCGCTCTACAACGAGATAAAGAAACTGATAAAACTAAGAAACGAAAATTCCGCACTTCACAATCTCTCTGCGTTTGAGTTTATAAGTAGCGAGGGATATCCGCTGGTATACAAGAGAAGCAGCGACAAACAGACGGTTTATGTGTTCATCAATCCGTCCGATAAGGCCGTAACTGTCAATGCAGATTATGCAAAGGGCGGAAAGGCAATTTACACGCTCGGCGAAAACGGCTCTGTAAAGGAAGATTCAGTTACCGTTCCCGCAAGCGGTGCAATTTTTGTTGAGGTATAATTAATCATATATAAATGCAAAGCCGCACAGATGGATGACCATTCTGTGCGGCTTTTATTTATTCGGTTTTTGCCTGTTCTTTTTCCTTCTGCGCCTGCTCTTTCTTTATCTTGGTACTCTTGATAACCTTCTGACGTGAGAATTCCTCACGTTCCTTTTCTTCAAGAGAGTTTGAGATAAATCTTACCTGTGCCTCGTACTTCGGAATAATTATATTTTTCAGTGCGTTGGCACGTTTCTGCGTCTTTTTTATAGCAACGGCGAGCCTGTATATACTGTTTTCAATCTCGGCGAGTACGACTGTCAGCTTTTTTGTTTCATTAAAGCAGATATAAGCGTTGTCAAGATATGAATTTGTCATTGCAATATCATACTGCGGAACTATAGGCTTATCGGGAAGCTCAACTGTAGGAAGCTCAACGCCCATAACGCTTCTGAAAGATATTTTAAGATCGGTTTCTTCAGGTACAAACTGCGTCAGCGTTGATACCGAGCCGAGCGTAATGTTAGCCTTCTGTAAGGCGGCATAAGCCTTTTCATAGGTCTGCTCGATATTTCCTCGCACCAGCTTTGATTTATCGGTCAGCGCCACCATTTCTCTTATCAGAACGTTACGCTTTCTGTCCATAAGTTCAAAGCCCTGCTTTGCCTGCTGTAAGGAACGTTTAGCCTTGATAAGATTGCCTTTGGTCGGGAAAACCTGTTCAGCCATACACTCACCTGCCTTTCATATAGTAACTGTTATACAAATCTCTTAGCATTTTCGGGGTGATAATGTTCTTTTATAAGCTGTTCGTTTACACGGTCAAGTTCACTTGCGGGAAGAAGCGAAAGCAGATCCCAAGCAAGATCCAGCGTTTCGTCCATAGAACGGTTCTCATCGAAGCCCTGATTGAGAAAATACTTTTCAAACATCGTGCCGAACTTCATAATTGCCTTATCCGATGCGGAAAGTTCGTCTTCACCGATAACCGACGCAAGCGCTCTTGCATCCTGCACTCTTGCATAGCAAGCAAAAAGCTGGTTTGAAACATCGGCGTGATCCGCTCTTGTGTACTGTTCTCCTATGCCGTCCTTCATAAGACGTGACAGCGAAAGCAATACGGAAAGTCCGGGATAAATTCCTGTCTGGTCAAGATTTCTGTCAAACACTATCTGACCCTCCGTGATATATGCCGTAAGGTCGGGGATAGGGTGTGTAATATCATCGTTAGGCATTGTAAGTATCGGTATCTGCGTAACAGAGCCTGTACTGCCCTCTACTACGCCTGCTCTTTCATACATAGAGGCAAGGTCGGAATAAAGATAACCGGGATAACCCTTTCTTCCGGGAATCTCTCCCTTTGATGAAGAAAACTCACGCAGAGCCTCACAGTATGAGGTAAGGTCGGTCATGATAACAAGTATGTGCATATTCTTCTCAAACGCAAGATATTCCGCCACAGTAAGCGCACATCTGGGTGTCAGGATACGCTCTATGATAGGATCGTTCGAGAGATTAAGGAACATACAAACACGCTGTATAACACCGGTTTCCTCAAATGAACGTCTGAAATACTCCGCAACGTCATTCTGAACGCCCATTGCGGCAAATACAACCGCAAAGTCCTTTCCCTCGCTGTCGGCAATCTTAGCCTGCTTTACTATCTGCACCGCCAGCTTGTTATGCGACAGACCGGAGCCTGAGAATATAGGCAGTTTCTGACCTCTGATAAGCGTCATAAGTGCGTCTATTGAGGAAATACCCGTGTGTATATAGTTTCTGGGATATGAACGTGCAACGGGGTTCAATGCACGGCCGTTTATATCGCCGTATTTCTGCGGAAAAACTTCACCAAGTCCGTCAATCGGCTTGCCTGCGCCGTTGAATGTTCTGCCGAGCATTTCGGTAGAAAGCGGAATCTCAAGCGGCTTTCCCGTAAAGCTGATTTTTGTATTTGTGAGCGAGATGCCGTTTGTACCCTCAAACACCTGCAAGACGACTTTATCGCCTTGCATTTCAACGACACGGCCTAAACGCTTTGCGCCGTCCTCCAGCTTTATCTCTGCTATCTCATCATAAGAAACACCTTTGGCACCCTCAAGGCAGACAAGCGGTCCGTTTATTTCACTCAGTCCTGCATATTGAATCATAAAATAATCTCCTATCGGGTTTAATCATCGGCAAACTTGCTGTTTATCATATCAAAATATTCGTCAAACATTTCGAGCTTGTCGTTAGGTATATCGTACTTCATCTTTATCAGTTTATCGAAGAAACCGTATGAGATGATCTCCGATATCGGCTTACCGCCGTTGATAGCGTTCAGCGAGTTGTGATAAAGAAGTAAGATCGCTTTCATCATCAGCTTCTGCTTTTCAAGCGGAACGAATGTATCGTCCTTATGGAAAGCATTCTGCTGTAAGAAGCCTACTCTTATAACACGGGCGATTTCTATTATCAGCTTCTGGTCGTCAGGCAGAACATCCGCACCAATAAGCTTTACAATCTCCATAAGGTTGTTCTCTTCAACCAGCAAGGTCGATATTTCCTGTCTGTAGCGGCAGAATTCTTCGCCGACGTGTTCATTGTAATACTCGGCTAAATCGTCGCTGTACTCCGAATAGCTCATATTCCAGTTGATAGCCGGATAGTGTCTTGCGTAAGCAAGATTCTTGTCGAGCGCCCAGAAGCAACGGACAAAACGCTTTGTATTCTGCGTTACAGGCTCAGAGAAGTCCGATCCCTGCGGAGATACGGCGCCGATAATCGTAACACTGCCCTCTCTGCCGTTCAACGTTTCGACATAACCTGCACGCTCGTAGAATTCGGAAAGTCTTGACGGAAGATATGCCGGGAAGCCTTCTTCAGCAGGCATTTCTTCAAGTCGTCCTGAAATTTCACGCAGTGCCTCTGCCCAGCGTGATGTCGAATCCGCCATTATAGCAATATGATAACCCATATCACGATAATACTCGGCAAGCGTGATACCGGTATAGATGGACGCTTCACGGGCGGCTACGGGCATATTTGAAGTATTCGCAATAAGCACCGTTCTGTCCGTCAGCGGACGGTTCGACTTCGGGTCGATAAGCTCAGAGAATTCCTCAAGTACCTGAGTCATCTCGTTGCCACGCTCACCGCAACCGATATACACGATAATATCCGCATCGCACCACTTTGCAAGCTGATGCTGAGTCATCGTCTTACCTGTACCGAAACCGCCGGGTATAGCGGCTGTACCGCCCTTTGCAAGCGGTAACACGGTATCTACTATACGCTGTCCGGTAATAAGCGGCTTTGAGATCGGCAGACGCTTATTTATAGGTCTTGGCGTTCTGATAGGCCACTTCTGTACAAGGGTAAGCTCCTGCACCGTTTCTTCGTCTATCCTTAGTTTTACTATCACATCGTTGACCTTATACTTGCCGTCAGGCGCAACATATTCTACTGTACCCTCAGTATAAGGAGGTACCATACATCTGTGTGTAATAAGCGGCGTTTCGGGACACTGCGCATATATATCTCCGCCGTGCAGTTTATCGCCGACCTTTACAGTCACAGTAACATCAAATTCACGTTCTTCATCGAGTGCGGCTATTGCACTGCCCTCAGTAACATATACACCGCTGAGAGCCGTCATAGCTTTAAGCGGACGCTGGATACCGTCATAAATATTGGATATTATGCCCGGTCCGAGTGTTGCGCTCATAGGTGTTCCTGTAGGCTCTACGGGGTCGCCCGGCATAAGTCCTGCCGTACCCTCGTAAACCTGAATCGTTGTCATTTCATCGGTTACGCCGATTACCTCTCCTATGAGCTTGCTCTTACCGACCATTACCATCTCACGCATTGAGAATGATTTTGTATCCCTGACCTTTACAACGGGTCCGTTAATCGCATAAATACAGTTCATTGCAACTCCTCCCGTTATAGTGACAGTTCGCCGTGACCTGCCACAAAAGCCTTTCGCTCCTGTTCTAAAGCAAGGTCAAGCGTATAGTCGATATATATATTTTCTGACGGATAGTAAACAGACAATCCGCCAAGCTCGATATTACGGTCAACAGCAACACCGATGCCGTACTTCTGCGCTATATCATCGGCAAGCTGTTTATCGTTTCTGCCGACATTTATCACGCAGTCTTTGCTGAAAGCCTGCTCTTTGTCTGCTTTTTCGGCAAGAGCGGTCATAAAGTCGTTATATTTATCGCTCTTTGCAAATTCTTCAAGTTTATTCTTAATATCTTCAAACAAGCTGTCTACAAGCCCGCACCTGTGAGCAAGCACCGACTTATGTGCGGCAAAGTCGCTCTTTGATAATTCCTTTGCGTAAAGAGTATGGGTCTTCTGTCTGTCCAGTGCGACCTCGTTTTCTTCACTGCGTCTGTACTGCTCTCTCGCCTGCTCTGTCAGCTCGTCAGCCTGCTGCTGTGCCTTGCTGATTATTTCTTCCGCTTTTTTCTGAGCGTCGGAAAGAATTGAATTGCCCAGCTTTTCTATTCTGTCCTGAACTTCCGGCATACAGCTGCTCCCTTCTGATTAATTATAATTTCAGTCCTATTGCATCACGCACATAGCCGTCAATGGATTTGCTTATATCCGATGTTCCGTGTCGGTCTGGTATCTCCACTATCAGCGGCTTTGTGCTGTTCAGTTTCATATCATACACTGTCTGCTTACACATATTGATGAGCTTTTCCGTCATAAGCACAACGCCGATGTCTTTATCGGCCTTTGCTTTTTCCAGTGCATCCGTGACTTCTTCGGGTCGGCTTACTACTATGCCTTCAATCCCTGCAAGACGCATACCCATCTGTGTATCTGTGTTGTCACTGATAAGAAAAAATTTCATTTTTCTGTACCTTTCGGCTATTATGAATAAAGGATAAGTATCGAAATCAGAAGTCCGTAGATAGCGACACCTTCGCCGAGTGCAACGAAGATAAGAGCCTTCGTGAAGTTCTTGTCGTTTTCTGCGGTAGCTCCGATAGCTGCGGGAGCGGCACCGCCTACGGCAATACCTGTACCGATTGTTGCAAGACCTGTTGCGAGTGCCGCACCGAGATACTTAAGTCCGTCGCCTACGCTGAGTGCTGTCTGTGCGGCTTCTGCGGCACCTTCAGCCGAAGCAAACGCAAAAAGCGGTACGAATACGCTCATCATAACCATAACACCGATAAACGAGCCGGCATTTATAAGTATAGCTTTTCTTGTCTTTAAGGGCTTACCCTCTTTTCTTCTCTTAAGCATTACAAAGAACGGCAGCATAATCAGTGCCAGTGCAAATAAAGGCAGTAAAAACAGTAACATTTTTCAGTTCCTCCCGAAATTAATTCAAATTAGCCTTAAGCGGCTCAAAGCTCTTTCCGTCGCTTACATAGAAACGACCGAATATCTCATAAAATTCAAGTCTTAATACCTGAATACCTACAAGGAATCCCTCCATACCGATTACGAAAGCGTTTCCGAGTATCTGTACAATCACGGTACCGACGCCTCCGTCGCCAGCCAGCACTCCTACGACCAGCATCATACCTGCGTGGCTCAGGATAAATCCGCCTACACGGAGGAATGACATTGTGTTTGTAAGATATGAAAGACAGGTTTCGAACAGTTCGATGACGCCTTCAATAATGAAGTTGCCGACAGACTTTTTCTCCTTCGTCTTATCCTTATCGTTCTGGTCGGGTCTTCCGGGTGACGTAAGCTCTGCGGGCATCTTCATACGTTCAAAATAAAGGCCTGCAAATATATCATCCACCATTGCCCTGTGCTGTTTTGATACAAAATAAACGCCATAGACGTTATCGTCGTTTTCGGTGATAGGAATGAACACAAATTCCTTGTCGGTAAAGTATCCCAGCTTGTCATAGCTTTCACGGGGCATCTTTCCGTAAACCGCACGGACAAATTTCAGATCGTTCAGCTTTTCGAGGTCTTCTCTTGTTTTTCTGAGCAATTCTTCGCTCATCGTATCGGAAGCCATAATTGCCGCATCGGCAACCGTCTTATGCTTTAAATTGACAACGTTGCGTTTTATCGAGTTTGCGACGAGGTGTGCAAGAGGCTCTTTGAACATCATAATGCCGAGTGGCAGTATCACCAGAAGAAGTATATACGGCAATGTGAACATCTCAATGCCGAATCCGAGCTGAAGTCCTGCCGCCGCTACGACTGCGATATAGAATATCATACCGGTTATGCCGTTTGCTCCGAACAGTGCGGAGGAATAATCCTTGCGCCTGAATGACAGCACAATATTCATCGTCATTGAAACCACTATCAATATGACACCTATCGCAAGCGCCGCTATAAGCAGATAGGTTGAAATCTGGAATATGCTGTTCGGCTTTCCGAGTACAGAGTAAAGCGGTTCGATATGGAAGAAAGGCTTTATTATATCTTCATTTCCGAACACCGATCCGTAAAGGCATCCGAATATCGCCGAGCTTATGCCGATACGCTCCATTATCGGACCGAGCTTTGCTTTCTTCCACTTTGTAAGTATGAATCCGAAAAGCGAGATTACAAGCCCTTGTCCGAGATCGCCGAACATTATGCCGAATATCAGCATATACGTTATAGCGACATACGGCGTCGGGTCGATGCCCGTGTATGACGGCAAGCCGTACATATTGACGAACATCTCAAACGGTCTGAACAGCCGGTTGTTTCTGAGTTTTGTCGGAGGCTTCATCCTGTCATCGACAAAATACTTCTTTTCCTCGATAACAATATCCGATACGCCCGACAGATGCTCCCTGAACTTTTCTACTTCTCTTGTCGGGACAAAACCCGCCATATAGAATTTATTGTTGATTACCGAAACTTGACTTCTCAGTTCATAGCTGTTGTTAAGGAAAATCAGCTTGCTGCGCACCTTTTCAAACTGCGTTTCTTCATTTTTCTTTATGACCGCAAGCTCTTCCTTTACATCCTTCAGCTTTATTTCCAGTTCCTTAAGCTGTCTGTTAAGCTCTGCGGCGGCAGTTTCTCCGTCGCCGTGAAGGAAGTCCGGTAAACGTATCCGCTCAAAATAAAGGCTTCTGAAAATATCGTCTATCTGTACGCTTTCTTCCACCGGGGCGAAATAAAGCCCCCAGACATAACCGTCCTTTTCTTCAAGCGGCTCAAACACAAAGCCTTTTTCGCTGTAGAAATCGAGCTTAGTATAGCTTTCCGACGGCAATTTGCCGAAACGTATCTTGACGTGCTTACAGCTGAACAAATCCTTGAAATCAACGTTTAGATTCGACAGATTTCCGACCTGCCTTAATACATGGCTGTATTCGTCTATTGATTTCTCAAGCTCGTTCTTTTGCTCTATGACAGGCATCACACGCTGTTCAAGCTCCGTGAAATACATATCGAAGTCATGGATTGCCTCCATCTGTATATCGTCATACGAAACGGTTTTGTTTTTTATCCCAAGCCCGACGGACAATACATCCGCTCGTTTCATAAGACCGCCGTAAATGTCCTTGTCTTTCAGCGTCTTGAAATGTGCGGAGCCGTAGGTCATTGTATAAAATGACGGCTCAATGTGAAAGCATTTCGTTTCGCAACATCGTACAAGAGTTTTGTTGACTTTTTTGAGAGGTCCGCTGACCGATATAAGTGACATCTTCTCAACTGCCATTATATCATTCCTTTCGCTGTATATTTGCTCTATAATATCAGCATTTTTTCTATCTGTGACGGCTCGAGCGAGTACCTTACGCCCTCTATCACAGTTGTTAAATTTCTGTTTTCAATCTGCAAAAGCTCAGTCAGTGAATATATAACTGTGCTGTCGCACTGCGATAATGCGAGCTTTGCGTCATAATAACGTTTGTTTGATGTATATACCGCCGTTTCGATGTCCGTTGCCTGCTCCTCGTTAATATCCTTGAAATAAGGGAGCTTCAGCAGAAGCGGCAATATCGGCTCGTTATCGGCTTTCGTCAGTATCTGTTCCATTGTCTTTTTATCGAATCTGTCGCAAAAAGGCAGAGTATGCGCAACCACATCTTCGGTTGACATTTTGAAAAGTCCTTTCAGCCGATAGCATATCTTGATATTGTACATATCGCAACGTCTGCGTATACATTTTTCTACTTCCGTGCGTTCACTGCCGGACATATCCTTTTTTATACGGGAAAAAAGCGTCGTATAAAGATATTTTGTAAGCTCATAATCAACAGAAACAATGGGCGGAAAAGCCTTAGTTCCGTCGGAAAGAGGAGCAAGAACGTCATAATACGGCGTACCCTTCAGAACATCCAGTATTTCATCAAATGTTCTTGCTTTTGAAAGTGCCCGAATATCGTAAGAACAGATATTCGTCAGATAACCCGGAAAGCCCGGAATGAACAGATCGTAAACGCCTGCGCCGATATACATTGCGGCATTGATAATCTGTTTTATTTCCTCCTGTATAAGCAAAAAATCATAGAACTTGTTTTTACTGCCCGGACAGAATTTTCTCAGCTCGTCATATATTCTGAAAAGACGTTTTTCCATAAGCCTTTCAGACTGACTTCGCCTTACCGTATTGTCAACCGCTGAAAAATCCTCACAGAAATCACCGTATGTTTTTAGCTGAGCCACGATCTCACCGACATTTGCCTTTGAGATCAAGGTCTTATATTCATCAAGACCCAGAAGCCCGCCGTACTTGGCTCTTGCTTTGGCAATGACCGCCGCCGAACCTGCCGACATGAAATCACCTCCGAATACTTATGCTATGCTGTCATTCAACCGAAATGATATTTTTATATATCTCGTCTGTCCATTTATCCCTGTTCTTCGAGAATTCATCGTCAAGACGCTTAATGACAGCGTTGCACTCGGCTGCAGTCGCAGAGCAATGCTCTTCTCCGCTCTTTTTAAGCTCATCGTGATAGCTGTTTATCTTATCACTGCGTTCTTCTTCGCAGACGATACGTTCTTTTTCACGGAGAGCCGCCGCATCGGAAAGAATGGCTTCGGCTTTTTTGTTTGCCTGAGCAACTATTTCTTCGGCGTGCTTCTCATAAGCGATAATCTCGCTGATTACATCCATCGGAACACCACCTTTCAGTAGGCATAAATCTAAAATCATAATTAAGTTTACTACAATTATTCACAAAAAACAAGCCGAATTATTACCAAAAAGACTTAGAAAAATTTGTATGATAATATCCTTGACAAGACTTTTTTCTGTCAAACGCAAATATCGACATATTGAAAAACCGCAGGATGTCCTGCGGTTCAATGTTAGTTTTTAAGGCTCTGTAAGGGTGCGGGAATACGTCCGCCTCTTGAAATGAATTTTGACGAGGAGAACTTGCTGAGCTTCATTACCGGACCGCTTCCGAACAGACCGCCGAACTCAAGCGTGTCGCCTTCCTTCATTCCTATTGCGGGAATTACACGGACTGCCGTTGTCTTTGAGTTTACCATACCTATAGCGGCTTCGTCTGCGATGATTGCCGAGATCGTATCGGCGGATGTATCGCCGGGAACGGCTATCATATCAAGACCGACAGAGCAAACGGCTGTCATAGCTTCGAGTTTTTCTATTGATAATGCGCCACGGTTTACAGCGTCTATCATACCCGCATCCTCTGATACGGGGATAAATGCGCCTGAAAGACCGCCTACGCTTGAGGACGCCATTACGCCGCCCTTCTTTACCGCATCGTTCAGCATCGCAAGTGCGGCTGTTGTACCGTGTGCACCGCAGCTCTCAAGACCGATTTCCTCAAGGATATGTGCAACACTGTCGCCTACTGCGGGAGTAGGAGCAAGTGAAAGGTCAACGATACCGAAGGGTACACCGAGCATCTTGCTTGCCTCAGCGCCTACAAGCTGACCCATACGGGTAATCTTGAATGCGGTTTTCTTTATCTGCTCTGCGACTTCGCTTATGCTTGCGTCAGGCATCTTGGAAAGTGCAGAACGAACAACACCCGGTCCGCTTACGCCGACATTAAGAACGCAATCCGCCTCGCCGACACCGTGGAAGGCACCTGCCATAAAAGGATTATCCTCAACGGCATTACAGAAAACCACTATCTTTGCGGCACCGAAACAATGGTTATCCTTAGTTGCTTCAGAAGCCTGCTTTATAATCTTACCCATAAGAGCAACAGCATCCATATTGATACCCGCTCTTGTAGAGCCGACATTGACCGAAGAACATACGTTTGATGTTTCTGCAAGCGCTTCGGGTATAGAGTTTATAAGCTCAAGGTCGCCTGCCGCAAAACCCTTCTGAACAAGTGCGGAATAACCGCCGATGTAGTTTACACCCGTACCCTCTGCTACTCTCTGAAGAGTTTTTGCAAACTTTACGGGGCTTCCCTTTGCGGCTGCCGCAAGCATCGAGATGGGTGTTACCGAAAGACGCTTGTTGATTATCGGAATACCGTAGCGCTTTTCTATTATCTCACCTGTTTCAACGTGATGCTCAGCAACACGCATCATCTTCTCGTATACCTTTTCGCAGGATTTGTCTATATCGCTGTCGATACAGTCAAGAAGCGAGATACCCATTGTGATAGTACGGATGTCAAGATTTTCTTCCTGTATCATCTTGATGGTTTCAAGAATATCTTTTGAATTGAACATTTAGTTTCTCCCGTATGTAATTATATATTGTGCATCGAATTGAAAATATCTTCATGCATAACGTGTATCTGAAGACCCATATCGTTTCCGGCTTCTTTCAGCTTGTCTGCAAGTACGTTGTAATCAACGGAACACTTTGTTATGTCAATAAGCATTGTCATAGCAAAAAGATCCTGCATTATCGTCTGTGTAACGTCCATAACGTTTGCATTGCACTCCGCACAGATATTACTTACCTTAGCGAGAATACCTACTGTATCTTTACCAATAACCGCAACTACTGCTCTCATAAAATAAACCTCTCTTTTCAAGATAAAAAATATATCTCTTGCTATTATACACCACTCGGCTCTAAAAGTCAAAGCATTTTTTAAAAAGACGAAAAAACACATTGCGCCGTTATTCGTCAATATTTTCAAAAACTACTTGTAATCGGACATAAAAAATGATACAATATAAATATCTATATGGATAATTTAACTGATTTTCCGGAGTGTGTGACCATTGAACGATAGACTTGGCTTTTTAAGAGATAAATCGAATAAGCTGTCGCTGTCCCCCGGTGTCTATCTGATGAAAGACAAGACGGGCAGGATAATCTACGTCGGTAAGGCAAAAGCCCTGAAGAACCGTGTAACAACGTATTTTCATGCGCTTGAGAGCCATAACGCAAAGACAAGGAAGCTGGTCGAAAATATCTATGATTTTGACTTCATTGTCACACCGAGCGAACTTGACGCACTTGTTCTTGAATGCAGTCTGATAAAGCAGTACAATCCCAAATATAATATACTGCTAAAGGACGATAAGGGCTATAATTATATAAAAATCACAAAAGAGCCATATCCGAGAATTTCTTATGCGCTTAACTGCAACGATAAGAATGCGGAGTATCTCGGCCCGTTCACGAGCGGATTTACCGCAAAGCAGGCGGTCGATGAGGTCAACAGAATCTTTATGTTCCCGTCCTGTCACAAGGTCTTTCCGAGAGATTTCAGAAAAGAGCGTCCGTGCCTTAATTATCATATAAAAAGATGTATGGGCGTTTGTACCGGCAAGATAAAGCAGGACGAATACAACAGCCTTATACACTCTGCAATAGAGTATATGCAAAACGGCAGTAAGGCGAGCGTAGAACGTCTTACCGAGCAGATGTACGAAGCATCGGAGAATCTTGAGTTTGAAAAAGCCGCAAAGCTCCGTGACCGTATAAACGCAATTGAGAAAATGAAGGACGGTCAGGATATATTCTCCGACAAGACATACGATTTTGACGTTGTAGCACTGGCTCAGAACGTTGAGCTTGCAAGTATTGCTGTTATGTGCTACCGTGGCGGAAGAATAACCGACAAGATGAATTTTTTCATCGGTGACGAATATGACCCCGGTCAGATGCGGTCAGATTTTCTGGTCGAATACTACAGCGCAAGGACAGATGCGATTCCGAAACAGATTTATATAGACAAGGAAATGGAGGACAGTGCAATCCTCGAAGAATACTTCTCCGCTCTTTGCGGACATAAGGTTACTGTCACGGTGGCTCAGCGGGGCGAAGGATTGTCAAGGGTGCTTTTAGCTAAGCAGAACGCCTCTGAGTACCTTTCGATGAAGGTCGGCAGGACGGTTAAGGAAATAAACGCACTGGAGGATCTTGCAAAGCTGCTGGGTCTTCCTAAGATACCGACAGTTATTGAAAGCTATGATATATCAAATCTCGGAGAGGACAGCAGGGTCGGCGGTATGATAGTGTACCGCAACGGCAGACCGTATAAGGCAGGCTACAGGAAATTTACAATAAAGAACGTTATCGGTCAGAACGACTATGCGTGTATGCAGGAGGTATTGCAAAGACGCATACAGCGTTATCTTGACGGTGACGAGAGTTTTGCGCCGCTGCCCGACCTCATTCTTCTCGACGGCGGAAAGGGTCATGTACACGCTGTACAGCAGGTGCTTGACAGTATGAATGTTTCAATACCGCTATACGGACTTGTAAAGGACGATAAGCACCGTACAAGAGCGATTGCGGCGCAGGGGGAAGAAATACAGATAAACGCCAACAGGAAGCTGTTTTCGCTGATGACAAACATTCAGGACGAGGTTCACCGCTTCTCGCTTTCATTCCAGCAGCAGACGCATAAGAAAAAGACTTATGAACTTGAACTGACAAAAATCAAAGGCATAGGAGAAGCAAAGGCGCTCGCTCTGATAAAGCATTTCAAGACAAAGCAGGCACTCAAGGACGCATCTCCAGATGAGATTGCATCCGTAGCTAAAGTTAAAGAAGAAAAAGCAAAAGAAATATACGATTTTATTAAAGAGAATTTTTGATTGACAAAGGAAAGGAAATAAGATGAGAGTAATCACAGGAACGGCAAGAGGCAGAAAGCTGATTGCGCCCGAAGGACTTGATGTGCGTCCCACAAAGGACAGCGTAAAAGAGGCAATATTCAGCGCTATACAGTTTGAAACAGAAGGAAGCGTTGTGCTTGATTTATTTTCAGGCTCCGGTCAGCTTGGAATAGAGGCTGTAAGCAGGGGCGCTAAAAAAGCGTATCTTGTGGACAGCAGTCAGAATTCGATAAAATTCATAAAGCAGAATGTAGCCCACGTCGGCTTTGAAAGTCAGTGCGAGATTATCAATATGCCGAACTCCGCATTCTTAAGAACCACAGGAGAGAAATTCGACATTGCCCTGCTCGACCCGCCGTATGAGAAAAGCCTTATACAGCGTTCTCTGCCGGCTCTTACCGAAAAAATGAAGGATACAGGCGTAATAATATGCGAGCATGAACCGGGCTGCAGATTGCCCGAAGAAATAAACGGATTTGTCATTACAAAATCAAAAAAATACGGCAAAACCGCACTTACATTCTACAGAAAACCACAGACGGAAGACGAGGAATAAAATATGAAAACAGCTATATATCCCGGTAGCTTTGACCCCGTAACATACGGTCATCTTGAGATTATTTCAAGAGCGTCAAAGCTGTTTGATAAAGTAATAGTGCTTGTATCGGTAAATCCGCTCAAGCCGTGCAGCTTTACAATAGAAGAAAGGAAACAGTTCCTGCGTGAAAGCGTTGTAGCGGAAGGCATAGGAAATGTTGAAGTCGACAGCAACGAAGGACTTCTCATCGACTATTTCAACGAGCATAACGCAGATGTTATCGTAAAGGGTCTTCGTGCTATTTCTGACTTCGAATATGAATTCCAGATGGCACAGGCCAACAGAAAGCTGTGCTACAAAGCCGAAACGATATTCCTGACTTCAAAAAGCGAATATACCTATCTGTCATCCAGTATGGTAAAGCAGATAGCGATGTTCGGCGGAGATATAAGCGATTTCGTTCCGGAGTGCATACTTGACAGAATAAACGAAAGGCTGAAAAGATACTGACGAATTATATTTCGTAACAATAAATCGGATGTTTGAAAGGATGGTATTAAAATGAGCATTGAAGAAATTCTTGAGGCAATGGACATTGAGCTTGACAAATCAAAGAGCGTTCCCCTGACAAGAGGTAAATCCCTTATTGACGTTGAACAGTTCAGAGATCTTATCGGACAGGTAAGGCTGAACCTCCCCGGCGAAATAAAACAGGCACAGGCACTTGTAAACGACCGCAGAGTGATTATTAACGATGCTAAGGCAGAAGCCGAAAGCATAATCAGAAAAGCCGAAGAAAAAGCAAAAGCTATGGTATCCGAGGAAGTTATCACAAAGCAGGCGCAGAACAGGGCTCACGAGATACTCACCTCGGCGCAGACAAAGTCCAAAGAGATCAAAAGTGCGACCAACAAATATGTTGAAAGTATGCTCAGCAGGGTTGACGAGCTTCTCACCTCGAACCTTACCGATGTAAGAAAGACAAGAGCGTCGCTTAAAGACAGCAAAAACTGACAGAGGCGTATATTGAGCTACAAAACAATAAGAAACCGCACTGAAGCGTCTTTTACCGAGAAAAAATCAGAATTTATCGGATACATTTCGCCTGCCGGAACAGAGGAAGAAGCGATAGGCTTCATAAACGAAATAAGAGCGATGCACAGAAAAGCCACCCACAACTGCTATGCCTACATTCTTCGCAACAACAATACAGGCAGACACAGCGATGACGGCGAGCCGGGCGGTACTGCGGGTATGCCCATTTATGACGTTCTTTCCAAAAACGGCATAACAGATGTCGTATGCGTTGTGACCCGTTATTTCGGAGGGATTCTGCTCGGTACGGGAGGGCTGGTCCACGCTTACTCAAAAGGTGCATCGATGGCCCTTGCAAATGCCGAAATTGTAAATATGGAGGTAGCGGACAGCCTTAAAATAAGCTGCGACTATACTATGTACGGTATAGTCAATTCTGTGTTGCCTGAATTTGAGTCGATTATCCGTGACACAGAATTTACAGACAGCGTATGTATCTATGCCGACGTAAAAACCGAGCTTACAGAAAGTCTTACGGCAAAGCTTATCGACAGGTGCAACGGCAAGGTCAAAATTGAGAAGCTGAAAAGCGGATATGTCGAATTTTAAACAAAAATAAAAAAATAAAGGACTTTTTTCATATTTTAAAGTATATTACTTCGGAAGATGAACAGCCGGACGGTTGCTCATCTTCGATTTGTCGTTGACGGAAAGGTCGTGTGATATTTGGACTCAAATAACGGTAAATCACCACGCACGGTAACCGAAGAAATCGAAAATCTGACGCTTTCGCCCTACGCCTGCAAAAGCACAGCTACGAAGGGCAGAAAGGTATATGAGCCTCCGTGTGATATACGTACGGAATTTCAAAGGGATCGTGACAGAATAATCCACTGCAATTCTTTCAGACGGCTCAAGCACAAGACGCAGGTTTTTCTGATACCGAAATCAGACCACTACCGAACACGTCTTACGCATACCCTTGAGGTATCGCAGATTGCCAGAACAATAGCAAGAGCGTTAAGGCTCAACGAGGATCTTACGGAAGCTATAGCGCTTGGTCACGATCTTGGGCATACTCCCTTCGGACATGACGGCGAGAGAACACTGGATCAGCTTGTTCCCGACCATTTCAGGCATTACGAGCAGAGCAAGCGAGTAGTCGAGGTGATTGAAAAGAACGGTCAGGGGCTTAATCTTACAAGCGAAGTGATTGACGGCATCCTGTGCCACACCAACGCTACCGCTAAAACGCTTGAAGGTCAGGTCGTAAAATTCAGCGACAAGATAGCGTACATAAATCACGACATTGAGGATGCGATAAGAGGCGGTGTTCTCAGACAGGAGGATTTGCCGAAAGGACCTATAGAGGTGCTTGGCAAAAGCAAAAGTGAGAGAATAACCACTCTGATAAAATCAATAATCGCAAACAGCACAGATCTTATACAATACGATGAAGTTACAAGACAGGCGCATGACGAGCTGCGGAAATTCATGTTTGACAAGGTTTATTTTGCACCGAGTACGAACGCCGAAAAAGGCAAGGCCTGCCACATAGTTGAATATCTGTATAAGTATTTCATCGGTTCCCCCGAAAAAATGCCGGAGCTTTATGTCGGCTTCGCAAAAGAATACGGGCTTGAACGTGCGGTATGCGACTTCATAAGCGGAATGACGGATGACTTTGCAGTTGACTACTTCAAGGAACTTTGCATTCCGAAAAGCTGGTCTTATTAACAGTTTTCAAAGAAAGGAAGAACGATGCGTTTATCGGAAGACTTTCTTTTAAATATCAAAGAAAGCAACGATATATATGATGTGATTTCATCGTATGTACCACTGAAAAAGTCAGGTACGGATTATGTCTGCAACTGCCCCTTCCACTCGGAAAAAACACCGTCCTGTCATATATATATGGCCACGCAGAGTTTTTACTGCTTCGGCTGCGGAGCGGCAGGCGATGTTATAAATTTCATACGGCTCTATGAGCATCTCGACTATATGGAGAGTGTGAAATTTTTAGCTCAGCGTGCAGGTATAGCTATGCCTGACGAGGAAGGCGATAACGGCATAAAAAGGCGTACAAGGGCTTATGAAATGAACCGTGAGGCAGGTAGGTTCTTTCATAAATATCTGTACTCCCCTGCCGGCAAGGAAGGCCTTGATTACTTATACGGCAGAGGTCTAACAGACCACACGATAAGAACATACGGTCTTGGCTACGCTCCCGATACATGGGATTCGCTGAAAAAACATATGAATTCGCTTGGATACAGCGATTCCGAGATGGAAGAAGCGTCACTGCTTTCAAAATCATCAAAAAGCGGTAATTACTTTGACTTTTTCAAGTACAGGGTAATGTTTCCGTTTATTGATGTCAGAGGCAATATCGTCGGTTTTTCCGGCCGTGTCATCGGTGGCGACGATAACAGAAAGTACCTTAATACAAAGGCGACTGCGGTATATAATAAAAGTACATTCCTGTACAGCCTTAACCACGCAAAAAATGCGGGCGAGAGCGTTCTGATAATGTGCGAGGGAAACCTTGACGTCATTTCAATGTATCAGGCGGGCTTTAAAAACGCCGTAGCGACCTGCGGTACAGCCATAACGGATTCTCACGCAAGGAACATTGCGAATCTCGGCTTCAGGAAGGTCATTCTTGCGTATGACAGCGATGCCGCAGGACAGAAAGCTACCGCAAGAGCGATGAATATTCTTGACAAGGTAGGAATTTCCGCAAATGTGCTGACAATGCAGGGTGCAAAAGACCCCGATGAATATATCAAAAAGTTCGGCAAAGAGGCGTTTCAGCTTCTGATTGACGGCAGTCAGTCGGGAATGGATTACGAGCTTAAAAAAATACGCTCAGAGACAGACCTCTCCGCACCCGGCGGAAAATCGGAATATCTTAAAAAAGCGGTAGGCTTTATAGCAAATATAAACAGCCCCATCGACCGTGCCGTGTACATTTCGACTATAGCACAGGAATGCGATGTAAACCGTGCAAATGTAGACATAGCCGTAAATCAGATTATCGCAAAGAGAAACAAGACACGGGAAAAGGATAATCGCCGTGCGATACTTAACGGCTCGGTAAACAGAGATAAGATTAATCCGGAAGCGTCACGCTATCCTGCTGAAACACAGGCAGAACGGGGTATCATAGCATATCTGTTCCACTCGCCCGACGCTCTGAAAAAAATAACCGATAAAATAAGCTCCGATGATTTTGTTACGGAGTTCAACAAACGGCTGTTTATCGATCTCACGGCAATGATTTCCTGCGGACTTTCAAATGACGTTTCAATGCTTGCCGATAGATATTCTGCGGAGGAAGTTGCGTCAATATACAAGCTGATACACGAAAACAATAATTTGCCATTCAGCGTTGAACGGCTGAACGATTATCTGAATGTGCTGATAAAATACAGAGATAAGAAGCAATCAAAAAGTGTTGCGGATATGTCGGAGGACGAACTCAGGCAATTCGCTGACAAAATAAAAAACAATAAATCATGACCGGAAGGTTTTGAAAGGAACGATAAATATGGCAGACAGCAAAATAAACGAACTCATTAATCACGGTAAGCAGAACGGTAAGCTCACAACGAAGGAGATAACCGATGTGCTTGAGGAGCTTGACTTTGATGCCGATGAAATCAACAAGCTCTATGACGATTTTGAAAGCAGCAATATCGAGATCGTCGATGACTTCTCTGCGGATGAAGACCTTGACAGTGCGCTTGACTTTACCGACAGCGACGATTTCGAGTCTTCTCTTTCATCTGAAGGCATCGCTATAGACGACCCTGTTAAAATCTATCTCAAGGAGATAGGCAGAGTGCCTCTGCTGACAGCGGAAGAAGAAATTGAACTTGCCACCCGTATGGCACAGGGCGACAAGTATGCAAGAAAGCGTCTGAGCGAAGCAAACCTGCGACTTGTTGTAAGCATCGCAAAAAGATATGTCGGCAGAGGTATGCAGTTTCTAGATCTTATCCAGGAGGGTAATCTCGGACTTATCAAGGCGGTTGAAAAGTTTGATTATACAAAGGGATACAAGTTCTCGACCTACGCTACATGGTGGATAAGACAGGCAATCACCCGTTCTATTGCAGACCAGGCAAGAACTATCAGAATCCCCGTTCATATGGTTGAAACCATAACAAAGGTAAAGAAGGTTTCAAGCCAGCTCCTGCACGAAAACGGTCACGAGCCTACACCTCAGGAAATTGCGGACAGACTCGGAATCACGGTTGACAGAGTAAGAGAAATACTCAGAATATCTCAGGATCCCGTTTCGCTTGAAACCCCTATCGGTGAAGAAGAAGACAGCCACTTAGGCGACTTTATTCCCGATGAAGATGCACCCGCACCTGCAGAAGCGGCATCAAGAACGCTTCTCAAGGAACAGCTGAGCGAAATTCTCGGTACGCTTACTCCCCGTGAAGAAAAGGTTCTTCGTCTGAGATTCGGTCTTGAAGACGGCAGACCGAGAACTCTTGAAGAAGTAGGTAAAGAGTTTGACGTTACAAGAGAACGTATCAGACAGATAGAAGCAAAGGCTTTAAGAAAGCTGAGACACCCTTCGAGAAGCAAGAAGCTGAAGGATTTTCTGGACTGATAAGGAGTAAGAAATGCACATTACTCTGGAAACCGACTATGCTATCAGGATAGTTGATTTTATGGTAAAGAATGACGGCAGATTCGATGCAAAAGCGATTTCCGAAAAGACCTATGTGCCACAGACATTTGCTATGAAGATTCTTCGAAAACTGGGAAATGCCGGTATAGTAAACTCGTACAAAGGCACTAAGGGCGGATATGAACTTGGCAGGTCGCCGTCTGAATTATCGCTGTATGACGTGGTAGAAGCGGTAGAGGGTACATATATGTTCAGCCGTTGCCTTGACGGACATTATAACTGCAATCGTGCCGAAAACGGTCTTCCCTGCAATTATCGCATAGCGTTTGCCAGAATTTCCGATATAGTATGCGACGAGCTTAAAAAACTCACTTTTGATGATTTTACCGGAAAGGCTTGACAAGACAAAATTGATATGCTATAATATATAGCGTTAAGTTTTGGAGTAACTGCCGAGAAGGAGAACAGTATGACGTATAAAGAGAGTTTTATTAAATTCATGGTTGACAGCGGAGTTCTTACATTCGGCGAGTTCACGCTCAAGAGTGGCAGAAAAGCTCCTTACTTCATAAACACGGGCAACTACAAGACCGGCGCACAGCTTGCAAAGCTCGGTGAGTTCTATGCAGAGTGCATCCACGACAACGGCATTAAAGCCGATGTACTGTTCGGACCTGCCTACAAGGGCATTCCCCTTTCGGTAAGTGCTTGTGTGGCACTTTTCAACAAGTTCGGCATTGATGCAAGCTACTGCTTTGACAGAAAAGAGGTCAAGGATCACGGCGAAGGCGGTATGTTTGTAGGAAAACAGCTTGCCGACGGCGATAAGGTAGTTATCATAGAAGATGTAATGACATCGGGCAAGGCTTTAAGAGAAGTTCTTCCCAAGCTCAAGGGTGCGGCTGATGTAAATATAACGGCAATGGTAATAACAGTTGACCGTATGGAAAAAGCACTTGACAGCGATTTAAGCGCAGTGCAGTCTGCAGACAAGGATTTCGGCGTAAAGGTTTACTCGATCGTTAATATAAACGACATAATCAGTGCCATTGAAAGCGGCGTTATCGAGGGCAAGCAGTACCTTGACGCTATGAAGCAGTACCGCAGCACTTACGGCGTAGAATATTAATTGAATACTCTTCCCTCTTGAAAAAGAGGGATAACATCGAGGTGTGGCTCAGTTTGGTAGAGCGCTGCGTTCGGGACGCAGAGGTCGCAAGTTCAAATCTTGTCACCTCGACCATATTTCTTTCAAACCGCATTTTTATGCGGTTTGTTTGTTTATTACCGGTGGCTTCTCTGCCGTGCCGTTATCGTCCGTCTGCTTGTTTTCGGCGGGCTTCTCTTCGGGCTTGGGCTCGTCCTTCTGCTCCGCTGCGGGAGCGGGCTTCTTCTCCTCTTCGGGAGTTTTCTTTTCGGGTTCCATTGCTTTACCTCGCTTTCTTTGATTTTGGGTATAAAAATACCGCCCTTTTTAAGAGCGGTAAAATTATTAAGTTTGGTTGTGCAATCGATTGCACACGGGTATAAGAAAACCGCTCTTAAAGAGCGGTCGTCATATTCAATTTCATTCTTCGCCCTCGTCATCTTCCCATTCAGAAGCGCAGGGTGGCAAGCCCGAAGGAGCGATTTGTTCGAAATAATCGTCCAGTTCGTCAATCGTTACATCAGGATGAGCCTTAATATACTCAGTCATTTCTTCTTCAACCTCGTACTGTTCCGCCGCACCGAGCAAAAAGAAAAATTTATCAAATAAATCTCTTTCTTCAAACGTTTTATATTCATCTTTTATGCTATCGGCGAACATATTCCGTAATAATTGCTGAAATGGAGTGTTGTATTTTTCAAACTCACTTTTGTTCATCTTTTCTCACCTACTTCAATATTCGCTTATGAGATATAATAATACCGCCTTCGCCATCTGCTTTAGCTCTGTACATATATTTCCTGTCATAAATTATGCCTTTTGTATTTTTGGAAGCATTAGGATACTTCGTATTAAACTCTCCACACAGCTTTGCATAAGTCTTTGGCTTTACCTGTATACCGCTGTGATTTCTCTGCGGTGACGGTGCATATTTTGTTTTAGCCTGCGGCTTGTAAACCGTTGTTACCATGCCGTCCTCGCTTACCGTAACGGATTTGATTGCACCGTCACTCGTGCTTCCTATTAATTTTCCCGTTATAGGGTTCTGCAAATAATGTCTTACCTGTATTATACCACCCTCATCGCCGCTTTGCAAGCCTGCATCATCAATTTTAGCGTGGCTGTCGGTGTTCGGTGTGTATATCTGCTTTGTCTTAGGGCCGTAAAACCCGGCAAGCTCTTTGTCAAGATCCTCCTCGCTCGGCAGGACAGGGAGCGTTGTAGAACGGCAGAACGGGTGCATAGGCGGAAGATTTACACCTGCCTGTGCGCTGTTACGCTTGAACACCTTACCGTCAAGCTCACGGCATAGATCGCTTGTGCGGCTGTCAAGGCAGGCGGAAAACTCGTATTCATCAATGTCAAGCTCCTTGTAGCCGTACAGCTCCGCCATATTCGCAACGCAGGTGGTTTCCGTCCGGACAAGCCTGCGTGCCTCGAAAGCGCCGACACCGCAGCGGTTCATTATATCGTCCGCCATGTGCTGCTCGGACTTTCCTGCCATAATACCCACAAGCATATCGTGCTTCAGCCCGTCTGCAAGTGCGTTTGTGTTATCCCAGACACGCTGGGAGAACATCTGACCGCTCCAGTTAGTAGACAGAATAGCTTTAACACGGCTTTCGGGAATTAAATCAAAAGCCGCACGGTAATCCGCACCCTTCGTCACATCGAAAACCATCTGCATATACGCATTCTGAATTATATCGCCCAGATGCTCTGTATCAACGCCTATTTCGGCGTTTGCAAGGCGCCGATGTTGTGGTTTTTTCATCCATAACGATTTTTCTTTTCTGTAAAACAGATAATATAAAAACAGCACCATGAAAGTGCTGTTTAAACGTAATATGAAACCTTATCTCCTTTTTACCATAAGAAAAACACTCTTGAAATGGTGCTTAATCAATAAATTTGACGGATTCAATGTCATCATCTATTAAAAGAATTTCATATCCGTCATTAGTTTGATATCGAATGCCGTCTTCATCTTCACCGTCATCATTTGTAACGATACAATCACCGATGCATCGCCCTTTGTATATTGCCCCATCCTTGCAATACACAATAGATTTACGGTCATCGATTTCTAATTGGACTATATATGGTTTCACTACTTATCACCTCTTTCTTTTGTCGGGAAAATGTTGTTAAATCGAACTCCGACTGAATATAAACCGCACCTACATAGTAAACAGAACATAATTCTCGATGTCGGAGAACAATTTATCATCACAACTGTATGAATGCTGATAAAAAAGTTATAGCACGTCAATTAAAAGCGTACTTTTTCTACAAGCAGAAACCCGACGGCTATGTCGTCGGGTCAGACTGTCGAAAAACCTCTTTCGTTGATAAAAAAGGGGTCGCAGGGGCGGAGCCCCCGACAGGGACTAGGGGCGGTAGCCCCAGTAAAATCCCCCTTTCCCGGGGAAAGGGGGCAGGGGGATAGGGATAGTAAGTTAGAAGTTTGTTTCAAAAACAGACTTTTTCTACAAGCAGAAACCCGACGGCTATGTCGTCGGGTTCCTATTATATCTGCATCTACAGAATAGACATATCGATTTATTCTTCCGCCATTTCACTAAATAATTCGTAATAACGCATCTCGGCTTCTTCAAACTGTTTTTCATTGAAAAGTCCGTTAATGTCGAATTTCTGAGGTTCTTCTGCGGTCAACATAATAGCATTTCTGATTTGTGCGAGTTTTTCGTTACGTCCATAAGAAGTACCCACAGAATAAATCTGTCCCTGATATGTGAACTCACTGCCGCTGTTGAAATAATTGATGCCTGCTTTTTTAAGCTCACTGATAGGTTTCTTTGACACGCTGGTAAGCTTTTGTTCAAGTATATCGAGCATATCAAAATGTTTTTCTATTTGTATTATTAGAAATCCTTAAATCTTTTTCACGATCACCTGCTTTGGGATTATTATCTATATAAATGGGAAATATAGGTATATCTTCTTGAACGGCGGTAAGCACTTCAAGAAAACAAGCGTAACTGCAAACATACTCATTGCTGACAAATATTAATACAGCCTGGCTCGCTGCCAAATTTTCCTGCATCTGATTAACCCATTCATCGTTTTTGTAGTCAAATGCTTTATCCGCATATACTCGCAGTCCGTATTTTTTTGCATAGGAATAACTACATCACGGAAAACAGTTTTTTATTTTTACTGCAATAACTTATTAACACAAATCCTTCATTTTCGTTTTTGTATAAGTCATCTGCTGTAGTAATTTCCAGTTCATCCATATAGCTTTCATCGTAAGCTTTTACTTTATTTTCACTCATTGTTTCCGTTCTTCTTTAAATCCAGTCTGTATACTCTTATGCCATCATCTCTGGCGAGTACTTTAAGAAAATTGTTTATAGGTCTTTTGTCTTTTTTTCTGTCCGTGTCGTCAAGACCCTCGTGATAATGTCGGATTGCGTTCTCTTGAGAATATCCCTCTGACGTATCAATCATATCCTTGTGGATACGCATCCTTTCTCTTGCAACCGCCTTGTCGTCAGCAATATCATAATCTTTTCCGGCAATCCAGCCCATTGCGTAGTGATCAAAGCACCATCTGTCATGCTCCAGTTCACCGATTCTGTCAAGTGCATTGTCTGTATTCTTATCATCATCGGTTATCTCGTTTACTACCTCAAAATCCGGTTGTTTGTCCGAATAGAAGCAATTTATTTCATGAAGATAGCGAGCATACTTCTTTGCCCTTCCGATATGAGTCATTTTATACTCAAGAGAAAGCTCGTTGAATTTCTGCTCCATTTCCTCGTCGCTTATCTCCGGGTGATTCATCTGATGAACTTTATAAGCCATAGTATAAAGGTGCAGGAAATTGCTTGAGGAAAGATAAGTTCTTCTGTATCGGTTGTCTGTTTCAGCCACCATACTGACGGAGAGTTCTGTTTTTGCCGCCCCACTGCCGAAGCTGTTGTCGCCGTTGATGCTTACGATACTTTCTATATCTTTAAGAAATTCGTTGTCACCTGCAATTTTACTGTACGTTCCTTTAACTCCGGCATATTCTTCTTTAAGTGAAAGATTGCCGTTTTCGTCTTTGTTGAAATATTTGGAATCGAATACATACACAGCGTCCATCTTGTCGCCTTTGAATGAAATGCGGCAATTCATCGGGTGTATCTGACCCCTTGAATTTTTACCGTATGAAGTTCTGTCCCAGCACTGTATCTCATCACAGAGCATAAGCAGAAAGGCGAGAGGGCTTATATCAACCGTAAAGCGATGAGCATTATTATACGGTGATTTGTAATTGGTTACCGAGAATTTATAAAAACTGTTATGAAGAAGAATAGCGGTTATTGCGTTAGTGTACATCATGTTGATTTTGTCGAGAGCAACCGTTTTCAGCAGATTTACCGTCAGCATTACCGCACTGAAAAAAGCATGGTCTATAAAACCGTTGCACTTTGACGGGTCATTTCTTTCAGAAAGTACGTTTTCAAGATAATCTCTGTATTTCTTTCCGGGATTTTTCCCAAGATAAGCCTTATACATTTTTGAATCTTCATACCGTGTGCCAAGACACTGTTCAAGAGCATCCGCAAGATAAATATACAGATCGTCGCCGACGTTTTCATTATATCCGGCAGGAAGCATTTTTTTAAGTTTTGCCTCAGCCTCTTGCTGTTGCCGCTTTAATGTGTTCATTTTATCGGGATAGCTTTCAACGATTCTTTTGTAATTGTTTATATCCTTTTCGTTAATGCCGCTGTCATTTTCGGATAACCGCTTCTTTGCTTCTTCAAGCTCTTTTTCCATTTTCGGAATGTGATATGTAGCCTCACTGACAAGGTAATTGTTCATATTGTACATTACAAACGGAACATAGTTTATATTGTTTTTGAAATAGCTTTTTACCTGTTCAAACGAAAGTTCAAACGGATAACCGATATCATGAAATAAAGCTGAAATACCCCAGTATTTAAGAAAATGCGCCGCAAGATCCTCATCGCTTTCTGTCAGATTATCAAGCGGCAAAAGGTCTTTATAATGCTTTTTGTATTCTTCACGGTAGCTTTCGCTTGAATCATAATATGCCAGACCGATTAAAAATACATATACGGAGTGTGAGTAATGATCCCTGTGCTTCATAAGAAGTGAACTTGCATTTGTTTCAAATTCGGACAGCATTTCGATCATTTCCCTAGTGCTGCCGTAAGAGCTTATAAACATTTCAAGAAATATGTAATAGATATCGAAAGCATCTTTGGCAACTCCCGACTCGAGAAAACGATGTATTGCGACTTCAAGACATCTCCTGTCAATATCCATTTCCATATTGTAAGGGATCTGATTAGGTTTAAGACTTTTTCCGTCAGAATCCTTTAAGTTTATATGTCTGTCGTCTTTCTTGAAACGAAGACCTACACAGCGGTTCCTAATAAAGTTTACAGCATGCGCCTCAAGCTCAGAACGCTTACAAAATATTTCTCTTTTTCCTCTTGCGTTTTTCTCCCAAAAACGTTGATTTTTAAATTCAAACATACCCGCACTTGTGGGATAAGGTCTTTCCATGCCGTAAGTTTTCATATTGATTTTGCCCATTTCTTCAATGGCGGTATAAGCTGTTTTGTTCTGCATTTTTATTTTCCTTTTCTATTAAATATTACACCAGTTACAAGCCATATCGTTATAGCTGCAATAATTCCCTCAATTGCCAGTACAAGTGTTCCTCCGTAGGACAAAAAGCTCAGGTGGGTTACATCGTCCGCTGTGATAAGATGCCCCGTAACCGATAGCTCCATTGCTATCAGTGACAATGCAAGACCCCATTTGTTAAAGGCGTTGCCCTGTGCTGTGCTGACAAGCTCATAAAGCGAATTTATCTGTCCTGTGATATCAGCGTATTCCGCTTGTATGTTCAGTTTTTCACGGATACTGTCATATATGAACCTGCCCTCGCTTTTGACGGTTACTTCGCTCAGTGCATACTGATTTTGGAATGTTACAAACTGTTTTTGTAGGCGCATGACGCTGTTGACCTTGTTCATAGTTATCTTTTTGCCGGATGATCCCAGAGTGTCCGTCCATTTGTTTATTCTGGTTGAAAATTTTGCCAGCGACATACGCTGAGCAATGCCCAGAATAATAACTTTTGTATATATTTTGTCAAAATACTCAACGTCGTAATCGGGCTTTCCGATAAGCTTGATATATGCCTGATCGGATATTGCTGTCAGTTTTGGGTTTCCGGTCGTGAACTCATCAAGATAAAGGCACCCATACAGCTTTTCTTTTACTGTTCTGATGTTTTTGTTATGATATCCTTCGTCGGTTTCCACATACAGAAGTTCGGCAAGTTCTGCTTCCGATTCCCTATCGAATGAGCCGTCATTCGTTTCGTATGAATTAATAAGGCTGTCGGCAAACGTTTTGTCGTATATCAGACAGCAATCATACATTTTTTCATCAACAATTGTGCGTATCTGGATTTCATTTTCCTTATCGGTGTATTTAGCTCTGAAAACTCGCCCGGACCCATTTTTATTCAGCAAGCAACGGAGAACTTTAGAAACGTAACAGAATGATACTTTCTCATTCCTATAAGAACAAAAGTCATCTCGTTCATTTATATGCGGTCCTTTAAGCTCAAGCAGATCAGCACACTTTGAAAAACCGCTGTTTCCCGGCCAGAACGGCATCGCAATGCGCCGTCCGTATTCGTTGATTTCTTTGACCGCTTTCAGATTACGGTGCTGTCTGTTCCTGCATTTTATTTCTATTATTGCAATGCCGGTGCTGAAAATATGAAGAAGTATATTGCTGATATCAAGTGTATATTTGTTGCAACCTTTTGTTATAATATACTGCGTTCCTGACACAATGTCGTTTTTCACTCTGAAATTGTGAACCAGACCGCTTTCATCGGGGAAAATCAGATTTCTTGCTGCCTCATTGAAGAAATGAAACTCGTTATATTCTGTAGGGTTCATATCTCCGAGAAAAACTGCTCGTGAAAAATTACTGGACTGTATAGCCGTATCAGCCACAGTCCATATATTTTCTGCATTTTCATTCCTGAATACCGTTAACATATTAACGCTGTCATCTTCCCACGCAAACGGAAATAGGAAAGTATGATAGCTGTAAATATCATCCAAGTATAATGCCCCCCAACAAGTATTTATCTGATGCTCAACAAAACAACCGATACAAATTTTAATATGATACAATAAATGACATAATTTGATTTTAGCATACTGCACAGCGAATGTCAAGTAAAGCCGAATATTTTATACATATTTCAACATATTTTAACTCGAAATAAACGTTGCCAAAACCTTTGTCCCTTATCAATACGATTCTCGAATTCCTTGACATGCTATAATAAGCAGCAACAGCTTCCTCAAAAGTGATATAATAAGCGTAGCATTTCAATCCACGCCCTCGTGAAGAGGGCGACAGGTTAACGCTTTATCCTTTCCTGCAACTCATCAGATTTCAATCCACGCCCTCGTGAAGAGGGCGACTTGACGCTGACCGATTACCTGTGTTCGTTGACGCTATTTCAATCCACGCCCTCGTGAAGAGGGCGACGTGGCTGTCTGCCTCACGCTCAAGGGATTTTATATTTCAATCCACGCCCTCGTGAAGAGGGCGACTTTTTGTTATAATCATCAATCAAAATATCATTTTTGTTTCAATCCACGCCCTCGTGAAGAGGGCGACATGAGATTATCGGACAGAAAGTCTGCCCGAGTTATTTCAATCCACGCCCTCGTGAAGAGGGCGACGCACTATCTGGGCGGCGACTTATATCTATGGGGGATTTCAATCCACGCCCTCGTGAAGAGGGCGACTATCAATCAGATTTGCGACTATAACGAGAATGCAATTTCAATCCACGCCCTCGTGAAGAGGGCGACAAAACCAGAATTATCAGAATAACCGACTATATCAATTTCAATCCACGCCCTCGTGAAGAGGGCGACAGTTTTTTTCTTTAAGCGATAATACAGGATATATCATTTCAATCCACGCCCTCGTGAAGAGGGCGACGCTGTATGTTCTTAGAGCTACAATAGTACTTACCATTTCAATCCACGCCCTCGTGAAGAGGGCGACCTTCTGCTGTTCTTACTATATCTAATTCGATTACATTTCAATCCACGCCCTCGTGAAGAGGGCGACTGGTTTTGAATCACCAATCTTACAGTTGCGAACATTTCAATCCACGCCCTCGTGAAGAGGGCGACTTTGGGCGACATCGTACAAGTGCAAAACGAATATGATTTCAATCCACGCCCTCGTGAAGAGGGCGACGCTGCGCCGATCAAGTAATCAGACGTGTTATTTTATTTCAATCCACGCCCTCGTGAAGAGGGCGACTTGGTAAATATGCTATAATAGCATAGAGCAGAAAATTTCAATCCACGCCCTCGTGAAGAGGGCGACCAAAGCCTTTGTTTTCGCCTACTACAGCATTGACATTTCAATCCACGCCCTCGTGAAGAGGGCGACAAAAGCAAAAGAACGCAAGGCAATAGCTCTTGCAATTTCAATCCACGCCCTCGTGAAGAGGGCGACCGCTCCTGTCACTGTCAGGGTTTCACTGACTGTCTATTTCAATCCACGCCCTCGTGAAGAGGGCGACTATATGACAGTGCCATTAATACGGCACTTTTGCATATTTCAATCCACGCCCTCGTGAAGAGGGCGACAGTGAGAAAGCTCCAAAAGGATTTGAAGCTTTAGATTTCAATCCACGCCCTCGTGAAGAGGGCGACCGTAAAAACGTTCTTTACAAAGTCGATAATACCCGAATTTCAATCCACGCCCTCGTGAAGAGGGCGACCGGTAAATACTTCCGCCTTGCCTCTTATAACGACATTTCAATCCACGCCCTCGTGAAGAGGGCGACTCGAAACGACCGTTTCACAACTGCGGCAGACGGTAATTTCAATCCACGCCCTCGTGAAGAGGGCGACTTAACGGTATACCGCTGCTCGGCTTTTCAATTAAATTTCAATCCACGCCCTCGTGAAGAGGGCGACAATCGTCCTGAAATTTTTATCGTTGAGAGTAACAATTTCAATCCACGCCCTCGTGAAGAGGGCGACTCGTTTCATTGTCTATATTATATCGTGCCTTTGTATTTCAATCCACGCCCTCGTGAAGAGGGCGACAAATTTTTGATTGACCGTTTTATTAAGCGTGGTATTTCAATCCACGCCCTCGTGAAGAGGGCGACCAGGCTGTTCAGACTTGCGTAACTGTTCCACGTGATTTCAATCCACGCCCTCGTGAAGAGGGCGACTGAGGTGTTATGTAAGACGAGCGCAAAGTTAAACATTTCAATCCACGCCCTCGTGAAGAGGGCGACATGTCACAACTATACGCTTCATGCCCTGCAACGCATTTCAATCCACGCCCTCGTGAAGAGGGCGACTCGTTTCATTGTCTATATTATAA
>ERZ772892.1003-NODE-1003-length-32304-cov-15.888338_pt1 | contig 32304 bp, 19 predicted proteins | sample MGYA00512126_ERZ772892 | MGnify/ENA primary metagenome ERZ772892 (study PRJEB29015, sample SAMEA2737697) | human gut metagenome | biome: human gut; feature: human-associated habitat; material: faeces | place: China | collected 2012 ... | reverse complement strand
TGTGCTCCGTGGCGGCCGGCAACAAACCCTCGCCCGTGGCCCGCCTGGCGGTGTCGGCCAACGGACGCTTCCTCCAATACGCCGACGGGCGCCCCTTCTTCTGGCTCGCCGACACGGGGTGGCTGCTGCCCGAGCGGCTCAACCGCGACGGGGCGGCTTACTATCTCGATCGCCTGGCCGCCGCCGGCTACAATGTGGTGCAGGTGCAAGTGATAAACGCCATCCCCGCCTTCAACGCCTACGGGCAGATGTCGATGCCCGACGGCTTCAACTTCGAGGCCGCCGACCCTCCCGGGGTGTACAGTTACTGGGACCATCTCGACTATATCGTGGACCAGGCCGCCCGCCGCGGCATCTTCGTGGGCATGGTCTGTATATGGGGCGGCATGGTGAAAGCCGGGCTGATGGACGCCGGCGAGGCCCGCGCCTACGGCCGTTTCCTGGCCTCGCGCTACAAGGACAAGCCAAACATAGTGTGGATAATGGGCGGCGACATACAGGGCGACATACGCACGGAGGTGTGGGACGCGCTGGCCACCACCATAAAGTCGGCAGACAGCAACCACCTGATGACCTTCCACCCCCGCGGCCGCTACACCTCGGCCCGGTGGTTCAACGACCGCCGGTGGCTCGACTTCAACATGTTCCAGAGCGGACACCGGCGCTACGGGCAGCGCATGGGAAACAAGGATTACCCCATTCCCGACGGCACGGAGGAAGACAACTGGATGTACGTAGACTCGACATGGAAGCACAAGCCGCTCAAGCCTGTGCTCGACGGCGAGCCGTCTTACGAAGACATACCGCAGGGATTGCACGACGGCCGAGAGCCCCGCTGGCAGGCTTCCGACGTGAGGCGCTATGCCTACTGGTCGGTGTTTGCCGGCTCGTGCGGCCACACCTACGGCCACAACGCCATCATGCAGTTTGCCAAGCCCGGCGTGGCCGGGGCCTACTTTGCCGACGGAGCGGCCAAGCCGTGGTACAAGGCGCTCGACGACCCGGGCTTCAACCAGATGAAATACCTTAAGCACCTCATGCTGGCCGTGCCTTACTTCGACCGCGTGCCCGACCAGGGCATAGTGCAGGGCAACGGCACCCGCCACGACCGCCTGGCCGCCACGCGGGGCCGCGACTACCTGATGGTGTACAACTGCACGGGCCGCGACATGGCCGTCGACCTGGGGCGCATATCCGGCGAGAGCAAGCGCGTGTGGTGGATGGACGCCGCCACGGGCCGCCTGGCATACCTGGGAGAGCACTCCGGCGGCGTGCGCACATTCAGATACCACGGCAGCGGCGACGGCGTGCTCATTGCCATCGACTCGGCCAAGGGCTACATATCGCCCTCGCAGCAGTCGATAGTGGCTGCCGCGGCGCCCGCCGAGAAAGACCTCACCGAGTAGGGAGCACCGCGCCGGCGCCCGCCGCCCGCCGCAAAACGGGCCGTCCGGCCGGTTGAAACGGCCCGTATCAGACAGCCATACGGGCCGTCTTGCAATGCCAAACGGGCCCCATGGCGGGCCACGGCGGCTGCCGCCTTACAGTTGACCATTGCCAACCTATAAATGACATGACACAAATGAAAACAGCTTCCAGAATATTTCCTTTTATGGCCGCGCAGCTGCTGTGGCTGCAGGCCATGGCCGGCGTGGCCGTGGGCGGGCTGCTCACCGAGGGCATGGAGAGCCCCCTGGGCCTCGACACGGCCACGCCGCGCTTCTCGTGGGCCATAACCTCGGATGGCGAGGGGGTGATACAGACGGCCTACCAGATAGAGGTGGCCTCCGACTCGGCGCTGCTTTGCCGCGGCGGGGCCGACCTGTGGCGCACGGGCCGGGTGGAGTCGGCCCGCCAGCTGTGGGTGGGCTACGGCGGCCGCCGCCTGCGTAGCAACAGCCGCGGGTGGTGGCGTGTGCGCGTGTTCACCAACCGCGGGGCGTCGGCATGGAGCCGCCCGCAGCAGTTTGGCATAGGCCTGCTGGGCGAGACCGCATGGCGCGGCCGCTGGATAGGGCTCGAGCAGCTCATGCCCGGCGAGCGCCGCGGACTGCACACCCGCCTGGCCGCACGCTACCTGCGCCGCGAGTTCCGCCTCGGCGGCAAGCCCGTGAGGCGGGCCACGGCCTACGTTGCCGGCCTGGGGCTCTACCGCCTGTATGTCAACGGGCGCGAGGTGGGGGCGCGCGATGTGCTCAAGCCCGCGCCGTCAGACTACCGCAAGACTGTATATTACAACGCCTACGACGTGACCGGCTGCCTTGACACGCTCACGGCCGTGGGCATAGTGCTGGGCAACGGCCGCTACTTCCCCATGCGGCAAGACAAGCCCTGGAAGACGCCCGTGTTCGGACTGCCCTCTTGCCGTGTGAACATCATAGTGGAATATGCCGACGGCAGCACGCAGAGGCTGGTGAGCGACGAGAGCTGGAAGGTGACCGCCGCCGGCCCGATACGCGCCAACAACGAGTACGACGGCGAGGAATACGACGCCCGCATGGAGCTCGGCGGATGGACGATGCCCGGCTACGACGACTCCGGATGGGGCGCGGCCCGGCGCTCTGCCGTGCCCACGGGCACACTGCGCGGCCAGATGACGCCCGCCATGGCGGCCCGTCCGTCGGGCAGGGCCCGTCTGGCGGGGCGCACCGGGGGCGGCGTGGTGCTCGACTTCGGGCGCAACATGGCCGGGTGGGTGGCCTTCGTGCCGCGGGGCAGGGCAGGCGACACCATCAGGGTGCGCTATGCCGAGAGGCTCAACGCCGACGGCACGCTCTACACGGCCAACCTGCGCGACGCCCGTTCGGAAGACATCTATGTGTGCTCGGGCCGCGACACGGCGCTGTGGCAGCCGTCGTTTGTTTACCACGGCTTCCGCTATGTCGAGGTAGAGGGCATGGACGGCGTCGGCCCCGGGGCGTTCACGGCCTACAGCGTGGCCGACAGGATGGGGCGGCAGGGCACGTTTGCCTGTTCCGACTCTACGCTCACGCGGGTGGTCGAGGCCGCCCGGAGGGGCATAGAGAGCAACTACAAGGGCATGCCCGTCGACTGCCCGCAGCGCAACGAGCGCCAGCCGTGGCTCGGCGACCGCACGGCCGGGTCGCTCGGCGAGAGCCGCCTGTTCGACTGCGGCCGCCTTTACGCCAAGTGGGTGCGCGACATCTGCGAGGCGCAACGCGAAGACGGGTGCATCCCCGACGTGGCCCCGGCGTTCTGGAACTACTACACCGACGACGTGACGTGGCCCGCTGCACTGCCCATGGTGTGCGACATGCTGCTCGAGAGGCAGGCCGACACGCTGTCGGTGAGCCGGGCCTACCCGGCCATGGCGCGCTGGATGCGCCACATTGCCGCCACTTACAGCCGCGACGGGCTGATAACCAAAGACAAGTATGGCGACTGGTGCGTGCCGCCCGAGTCGCCGCGGCTCATACACAGCAAAGACCCTGCCCGCCAGACCGACGGCACCCTCATTGCCACAGCCTACGCCATACGCTGCCTCGGGCTGCTCGAGAAGTTTGCTCGACTGCAGGGCCTCGAGGCCGACGCGGCCGAGTGGGCCGCACGGCGCAGCGGCATGTCCGCGGCGTTCAACCGCCGCTTCCTGACCGACAACAGGGGCACGTCTGCCGTGCCGGGCCATCCGCTCTATCCCGACAGCGTGTACTACGGCAACAACACGGCCACGGCCAACATCCTGCCGCTGGCTTTCGGCATCGCACCCGACAGCCTGCGCGCCGAGATAGCCAAGAATGTGGTGGCCAACATCGTCACCGTCAACCGCGGGCGAATACCTACGGGCGTGATAGGCACGTCGTGGCTGCTGGGCACACTGACCGACAACGGCTTTGCCGACGTGGCCTGCATGCTGGCCACCAACCGCGAATACCCCTCGTGGGGCTACATGGTTGGGCGCGGGGCGACCACAATCTGGGAGCTGTGGAATGGCGACACGGCCGACCCCGCCATGAACAGCGGCAACCATGTCATGCTGCTCGGCGACCTGCTTGAGTGGTGCTTCGGCCGCCTGGCCGGCATAGGCATAGAGGCGGGAGGCTCGCACTACAGGTTTGAGCTTGCCCGACAGCTGCTGGTGGACAGCGTGGCGGCCAGTTGCCCCACGCCCTACGGCACGGTGTCGAGCCGGTGGCGGGTGGACGGCGGGCGCCTCGAGTGGACGGTAGAGGTGCCGTGCAACACAACGGCCGACGTGTGCCTGCCCGGAGGCGGCACAAGGCGGGTGGGCTCGGGGCGCCACCGTTTCAGCGTGGACTTGCCCACGGCGTCTGCCGCCATAGCCGGGGCTGAGTTCCTGTACACCTCGGCTCCCTTTGCCGAGTGCCACGCGGCCACCATCGCCGAGACCCGCCGGGGCGACCTCGTGGCGGCATACTTCGGCGGCACGAAGGAGCGCAACCCCGACGTATGCATCTGGGTGAGCCGCAAGGAGAAGGGCTCCGACAGGTGGACGGAGCCCGTGCTGGCGGCCGACGGGGTGTTTGAGCTTGGCTCGGCCGACGCAGAGCTGGCCGGGATTACAGACACCACTACCGATGCCGCGGCCGGCCCCGTGCTGCCGGGCCACGGCGGCGGGGCGCTGAAGCGCAAGGCTTGCTGGAACCCCGTGCTCTTCGAGATGCCCGACGGCGAGCTCTGGCTCTTCTTCAAGATAGGCCTGCGCGTGGCCGACTGGACGGGCTGGGTGGTCAAGTCGGCCGACGGGGGGCGCACGTGGGGCCGCCGCGAGCCGCTGCCCAAGGGCTTCCTCGGCCCTGTGAAGAACAAGCCCGTGATGGCGGGCGGGCGCCTCGTGTGCGGCTCGAGCACCGAGACGGGAGGCTGGAAGCTGCATTTCGAGATATACGACCCCGCCACCGGCGAGTGGACTTACGTGGGGCCGATAGCCGCCGACGAGGCCCCGCGCACCGAAGACACTTCCGACGTGAAGCCTATCGACTGCATACAGCCGTCGATACTGCGCCTGGCCGACGGGCGGCTGAAGGTGCTCTGCCGCACGCGCAACGGCCGCCTGGCCACGTCGGAGAGCGCCGACGGAGGGTTTACGTGGAGCCGCGTGAGGCTGACCGACCTGCCCAACAACCAGTCGGGCACCGACGCGGTGACGCTGGCCGACGGCCGCCACGTGCTGGTTTACAACGACTTTGCCACCCTGCCCGGCACCAAGAAAGGGCCGCGCACGCCGCTCAGCGTGGCCATCAGCGCCGACGGAGAGCACTGGCGCCACCTGCTCACGCTCGAAGACAGCCCCGTGGGCGAATATTCATACCCGGCCGTGATACAGGGCAGCGACGGCATGCTGCACTGCGTCTACACGTGGCGACGGCGGCGGGTGGCCTACAGGCGCATCGACCCCGACGGCGTGCAGCCCGGGCGCAGCGCCTCGGTGGGTCGGCGTTGAACAGTTGCCGCGCCGGAACGGCCCGTATTGGAATGCAAAACAGCCCGTATGGCATTGCCATACGGGCTGTTTTGCCACCCGGCCGAGGCTGTTTTGCAACGCCCTGTGCCACAGGTGGTTGGGCCGTGCGGGCCGAAGCCTGCTCAGAGCCTTACCCTGTAGCCCAGCGTAATCCACAGCGACCTGTTCCTGGTGCTGCCCAGCGGCGGGCACACCTTGGACAGCCCGAACACGTAGCTGGCGCTTAGCACCACGTTGCAGTATTCCACCGATGCCCCCACGGGTATGCTCCAGTCTTCGGCCGAATACAGGTCGGGCGTCACCCCGATGTCGGCCCCCGACATGCAGTTGTCGTCGATGAGGCGCGAATACTGCACCCCGGCGTGCACCCCCAGCCAGTCGGTGACGTAATAGTGGGCCGTCAGCGGTATGCTCAGATACTTCAGCCGCGTCTTGATGTCAGCCTCCGGCACGTTCTTCACCCTGTCGCCCTGCTCCGAATACACCAGCCCGAGCCGCGCCCCGAGCCTGCCGGTCACCATGTACTCGGCCTCCAGCCCGGCGGTGAGCCCCGCCTTGCTCGAGCTCTCCATCGTAGCGGCCTGTCCGGTGTTGCCGATGAGCACGTCGTAGCCCGACAGGTGCGACACGTTGACGCCCGCCTGGGGCAACAGGAAAATGTCGCCGCGCTGCTTCTGTGCCGCAGCTTCCTGTGCGGCCACACCCATGAGCCCTGCCGCCAGCACGCCGGCAGCAGCCTTGCTAATCCATTTGTCCATAAATATATAGAGTACGTTAAGTAGTCTTTCCGTTATTGTAGATAAACGCCCCGAGCCACATTTTATTGCCATCTGGTGGGCCTAAAATGGGCGCGGGGCGTTACGAAAAGGATAAAATGCGGATAAAGACGCGCTTTTTCTGCCCTTATGCTTGCGTATGAGCAGAATTATTAGTACCTTTGCAGCGTTCAGTGGAATGAGGGGCTTCGCGAAAGCTCCTCATTTTATTTTAATGACACGACTATATGATTGACAAGAATGCAGTAAAGACAATCGTCGAAGAGTGGTTGGAAGGCAACGAGTACTTCCTCGTTGACGTCAGCATCGAGCCCGACAACCGCATCGTTGTAGAGATCGACCACGCCGACGGGGTGTGGATTGAGGATTGCGCAGAGCTGAGCCGCCACCTGCAGGAGAGGCTCGGCGCAGAGCTTGACGACTACGAGCTCGAGGTGGGCTCTGCCGGCATCGGCCAGCCTTTCAAGGTGGCGCAGCAGTATGCCATCCACGTGGGCAAGGACGTCGAGGTGATGGACGCCGGCGGCAAGAAGGTGCAAGGCGTTCTCAAGAGCGTCGACGGCAGCTCCTTCGTGGTCACGGTCAGGGAAAAGCAGCGTGTCGAGGGCAAGAAGCGCCCCGTCATCGTGGATGTGGACAAGGCATTTGACATGGACAACGTGAAATATACAAAATACCTATTAAGTTTCAAATAAACTATGGCTGCAAAGAAAGAAGAAAAAGGCCCAAGCATGATAGAGACCTTCCAGGAGTTCAAAGAGACGAAGAACATCGACCGCACCACGCTGGTGAGCGTGCTCGAGGAGAGTTTCCGCAACGTGATAACGAAGCTCTTCGGCAGCGACGAGAACTTCGACGTCATAGTGAACCCCGACAAGGGCGACTTCGAGATACACCGCAACCGCGTGGTGGTGGCCGATGGCGACGTGCAGGACGAGAACAAGCAGATATCGCTCACCGACGCCCAGAAGATAGAACCCGACTATGAGGTGGGCGAAGAGGTGAGCGAGGAGGTGAACTTCAGCAAGTTTGGCCGCCGCGCCATACTCAACCTGCGCCAGACGCTGGCCTCGAAGATACTCGAGCTGGAGCACGACTCGCTGTACAACAAGTACAAAGACAAGGTCGGGACCATCGTCAGCGGCGAGGTATACCAGATGTGGCGCCGCGAGGTATTGCTCATCGACGACGAGGGAAACGAGCTCCACCTGCCCAAGGGCGAGCAGATTCCGGCCGACGCATACCACAAGGGGGAGACCGTGAGGGCCGTGGTGCTGCGCGTGGACAACGAGAACAACAACCCGCGCATCATCCTCAGCCGCACCAGCCCCATGTTCCTTGAGCGCCTGCTCGAGGCCGAGGTGCCCGAGATTGCCGACGGGCTCATCACCATACAGCGCGTTGCGCGCATGCCGGGCGAGAGAGCCAAGGTGGCGGTAGAGAGCTACGACGAGCGCATAGACCCCGTGGGAGCCTGCGTGGGAGTGAAGGGAAGCCGCGTTCACGGCATCGTGCGCGAGCTGTGCAACGAGAACATCGACGTCATCAACTACTCGAGCAACACGCAACTCTTCATACAGCGCGCCCTCAGCCCGGCCAAGGTGTCGAGCATCACGCTCGACGAGGAGAACCGCAAGGCCGAAGTCTACCTGCAGCCAGAGGAAGTTTCGCTTGCCATAGGCCGCGGGGGAATGAACATCAAGCTCGCCAGCATGCTCACGGGGTTCACCATCGACGTGTTCAGGGTGGTCAGCGAGGGCGAGGCCGACGAGGATATCTACCTCGACGAGTTCGCCGACGAGATAGACCAATGGGTCATCGACGCAATCAAGTCCATCGGGCTCGACACTGCCAAGGCCGTGCTCAACGCCCCGAGGGAGATGCTCATCGAGAAGGCAGACCTTGAGGAAGAGACCGTTGACCACGTGCTCAACGTGCTGCGCGCCGAGTTTGAAAACTAAAAAATAATGAAAGACGGGCTTTTGCCGGACTATGTTCATGGTTCATGACGCTCATGTTCACGGGGCCGGCAGCCGTAGGCACCAAGCAGTGCAAGCGGCCTCGGGGGATTGCGTTGTGGATTGTTGAATAAGAAGAAATAAACTTTTATATGAGCATCAGATTAAACAAAGTATTGACAGAACTGAACATAGGATTGCAGACGGCGGTCGACTTCCTTAAGAACAAGAAAAGCCTGGGCGAGATAAAGGACGACGCAAACGTCAACACCAAAATCTCTGACGAGCAGTATCATGCGCTCGTGAGCGCCTTCAAGGGCGACAAGGACATCAAGAGCGAGGCTGAGAAGATGTTTGCAAAGAAGTCCAAGGACAAGAAGTCGGATAAGAAGTCGTCGAAGGCGGAAGACTTGCTGGGCCACAGGCAGCGGTTCAAGCCGCTGGGCAAGATAGACCTCGACAGCATTGGCAAGAAGCCGGCACAGCAGGCGCAGCCGGCAAGCGAGCCGAAGGCCAGCCAGCCAGCCCCGGCACCGGCCGAACCGAAACCCCAGCCGGCGGCAGCCCAGGCCCAGGCACGGCAGCCCGAGCCCGCCCCGGCACCGTCGAAGCCGGCCGAAGCAGCCCCGGCACCCAAGGCCGAGGCCCCGAAGGCAGCCACGCCGGCCGAGCCCAAGCCGCAGCCAAAGGCCGCGCAGCCGGCCCAGGGCGAGCCCAAGGCGCAGCCGGCAGCACAGCAGGCCGCCGCAGCCCAGCCTGCGCCAAAGGCCGACGAGAAGCCCGAGAAAGAGGGCCCGAAGATATTCACGCTCAAGAGCGAGGCCAGGCTGGCCCCCAAGGTGAACGTGCTGGGCAAGATAGACCTTGATGCCATCAACCAGAGCACGCGCCCCAAGAAGAAGACCAAGGAGGAGCGCCGCAAGGAACGCGAGGAGAAGGCAGCCCAGCAGCATCAGGGCAGCGAGCGCAAGAAGCGCGTGCGCATAGGCAAGGAGCGCGTAGACATCGAGGCGGCAGCCAGCCAGAACGGCAACGGGGCCGGCAAGAAGAACAAGAACCGCGGCGGCGGTGGAGCCCAGCCTGCAGCCCAGCAGCAGGGCGCGGGCAAGAGCAAGAAGGGCAAGAGCCGCAGCCAGCACAAGCCGATAGAGGTGAGCGAGGAGGACGTGGCACGCCAGGTGAAGGAGACGCTGGCCCGTCTCACGAGCAAGAACCAGAACAAGAAGGGCGCCAAATACCGCCGCGAGAAGCGCGACGCCGTGCAGGAGAGGCTCAACGAGGAGCGCCTCGAGGAGCAGGCAGGCAGCAAGACGCTCAAGCTCACGGAGTTTGTGACCGTCAGCGAGCTTGCCACGATGATGAACGTGCCGGTGAACAAGGTCATCGGAACGTGCATGAGCATAGGCATAATGGTGTCTATCAACCAGCGCCTTGACGCTGAGACCATCAACCTCGTGGCCGAAGAGTTCGGCTTCAAGACCGAGTATGTGAGCGCAGAGGTAAGCGCCGCCGTGAGCGAGGAGGCCGACGACGAGAACGACCTCGTGCCCCGCGCCCCCATCGTGACCGTCATGGGACACGTAGACCACGGAAAGACGTCGCTGCTCGACCACATACGCAACACCAACGTCATAGCCGGCGAGGCCGGAGGAATAACGCAGCACATCGGAGCATACAACGTGACGCTGGCCGACGGGCGCAAGATAACATTCCTCGACACCCCGGGCCACGAGGCATTCACGGCCATGCGAGCCCGCGGAGCGCAGGTGACCGACATCGCAATCATCATCATCGCGGCAGACGACAGCGTGATGCCCACCACCAAGGAGGCCATAGCCCACGCACAGGCAGCCAACGTGCCGATGGTGTTTGCCATAAACAAGATTGACAAGCCGGGCGCCAACCCCGACAAGATACGCGAAGACCTGGCCAACATGAACCTGCTCGTGGAGGAGTGGGGAGGCAAGTACCAGTGCCAGGAGATATCGGCCAAGAAGGGAGTGGGCGTCGACGAGCTGCTCGAGAAGGTGCTGCTCGAGGCCGAGATGCTCGACCTCAAGGCCAACCCCAACCGTCGTGCCACGGGCTCTATCATCGAGTCGTCGCTCGACAAGGGCCGTGGCTATGTCTCGACGGTGCTCGTGTCGAACGGAACGCTGAAGGTTGGCGACATCGTGCTGGCCGGAACCAACTACGGCCGCATCAAGGCCATGTTCAACGAGCGCAACCAGCGCATGGAGAAAGCAGGCCCGTCGGAGCCCGCCATCATACTCGGACTGAACGGGGCGCCCACCGCCGGCGACGCATTCCACGTGATGGAGACCGAGCAGGAGGCCCGCGAGATAGCCAGCAAGCGCGAGCAGCTGCAGCGCGAGCAGGGCTTGCGCACGCAGACCCGACTGACCCTGGCCGACATCAGCCACCGCATTGCCCTCGGGTCGTTCAAGGAGCTGAACCTCATCGTGAAGGGCGACACCGACGGAAGCGTCGAGGCTCTGAGCGATTCGTTCATAAAGCTCTCTACCGAGAAGATACAAGTGAACGTCATCCACAAGGCCGTGGGACAGATATCGGAGAACGATGTCACGCTGGCCGACGCCTCCGACGCCATCATTGTGGGCTTCCAGGTGCGCCCGTCGGCGGCAGCCCGCAAGCTGGCCGACCGGGAGGGAGTGGAGATAAACACCTACTCCATCATCTACGACGCCATCGAAGACATACGCTCGGCCATGGAGGGCATGCTCGACAAGGTGAAGAAAGAGGTGGTGACCGGCCAGGTCGAGGTGCGCGAAGTGTACAAGATATCGAAGGTGGGCACCGTGGCCGGTGCGCTTGTCACCGAAGGCAAGGTGCACGCCAAGGACAAGGCGCGCGTGGTGCGCGACGGCATCGTGATTCACACCGGCGACATCAACGCGCTCAAGCGCTACAAGGACGACGCCAAGGAGGTGGCCGCCGGACTGGAGTGCGGCTTGAGCCTGGTCAACTTCAACGACATACAGCAGGGCGACATCATCGAGACCTTCACCGAGATAGAGGTGGAGCAGAAGCTCTGATGCGCCTGGCAGCATAGCGCGCAATGCAATGCGTGAGCCGGACGGTATGGTTGGTGCCATGCTGTCCGGCTCTTGTTTTGTTGGGCTGCCGTGGGGGCCGGTTTGCCATGTCGGCCGTTTCGCATTGCCAAACGGGCCGTATCGCAGTGTGAAACGGGCCGTATTGCAAGGCCGGACGGGCCGTTTTGCCGGCGCCTGTCGCCATGGCTTGCCACCCGCCATTGCGGTTGTGCACTATACAGTGTGCCTGTAGCCCGCCTGCCGGCATAGGCCGAAGCTCGCCGCCGCCGCCATGGCTGCCGCCTGTGGGCGTGGCACACCGTCGCCGCAGGCCCTGCCTGCAAAGATTGCCGCACAGGTTGAAAAAGGCGGCCGCGCGCTTTGCCGTTTGTGCAAAAACCGCTATTTTTGCACATGGGCAGCCTCATTGATGTGCCTCGGGCCAAGGCCCGGCGCAGGGAGTGGCCCGCGGTGAGTGCAAAATAGATGCGGCGAATGGGAAAAACAGGCACAGGCAACGGCAATGGTGGCAGAGGCAAGGAGCCCGACCGCCTTGTTTACTATGGTTTGATGGCGGCGGGCGTGGCCTTGGTGGCGCTGGTGCTCGCGGCCCCCTCGGCCGTGTTTGTGGCCATTGGGCTCGGGCTGGTGTGCTACCTGCTGTGCAGGTGGCTCATAGGGTAGGCTGCACGCCGGCCCGGGGCGTTTGGGCCTGATGGCATAAGCAGCTGTTCAAAATCAACCGATACAATTGCCCGTGCAGGTGTCCTCTATGTCTTTGTCACCATCTTGTGCGCTCTTTCGGGCCGCATGCCAAAGGTTCATCGGTGGCGTAGCGCGCTTCGCTCTCTCTTCGGACTGTGGCATGCATCTCCGAAATAGCGCACAATTTGATGGCAATTGATTTAGAACACCTACTTATCGGGCAAAATCAATACGCGCCGCGACAGGTTTTTTCATCCTGTCGCGGCGCGTTTATGGTGATGCCGGTGTGCGCGGCGGTTGCCTTACTGCCGCTTGACCGGCCATGCCGCAGCCCCGGCCGGGGGGCCACACAGCCGGTTTACCTCACCGCCACCTTTGCCGTGAGGCCTCCGGCCTTGACGATGTAGATGCCGGCAGCGGCCGGAGTGAACTCCGTTGTGCCCTCGGCCAGCAGTTGCCCGGCGGCGTTGTACACGCTGAAGCGGCTGCCGTCGGCCATGCCGAGCGTGCGCCCGGTGAGCCTCACGCCCGCCTTGGCCGTGGCTTCGGCCGTGGCTATGGCGGCCGCCTCGTTGTAGGTGTATTCCAGTTTCACCTCTTCTGTGCGCGTGCCGTCTTCGCTCACCGACACCTCGGTGCGCCCGGCAATGCGCCCGCGGCTGTCGTAGGTGTAGGTAATCTCGTCGTATGCCAGTCCGGCGGGCACTGTTGCCGCCCGGCTCATGCCCGCGTTGCCCGACCCGGTGGTTGGGCCCGCGTTGCCATAGTCGGCCTCATGGTAGATGTATTGGCGCACAAGCCGACCGCCGGCCACCACATATATGGGCCGCCCCTCGATGTCGCTGCACACCGTTTCGTCGCCGTCGTGGCTTATGGCAAAGTAAGTCTTGCCCGAGATGGCGTTCATGTAGTTGTAGCTGTTGTCTTCTTCGATGGAGTGGAACCCGTAGTTCATGTCGTCGTTGTAGCCGCAATCGTAGGCGCATACCACCCTGCCTGCCACCGAGGCCACCACGGTGCTGTCTGGCGAGAAGCCCGCCATGTCGGCCGAGATGTCGGGCATCACGAAGCTGACGTCCTCTTGCTGCACCTCGCGCACAAAGCGGTAGCCGTCTGTCCACGTGCCGTCGGTGCTGCTGCGCGTGGCCACAGAGTACCTGCTGCCGTCGTCGGTGATGGTGCATTCGTCCTTGTTGGCGCTTTGGTCGTTCTCGGCCGTCACCGTGAAGCTGCCCTCGCCGTATGAGTATCTGAAGTTGGTCACCTCGGTGTATTCACGTTGCCCGTCCGGGTAACGGGTCTTCGTGTGCCACGTGTTCACGGCTTCCGTCACCAGTCCGCCCTCCCATGTGTATTCGGTGGCGTCGCTGTAGTAATAGTAATCGTCGCCGTAGGTCTCTTCCGACGTGTCTTCTATCCTGGTGATGAGGCCGTCGGCGTCCACTTCAACGGTGCCCGTCTCGGTCACGCCCTCAATGTCTTCGTCGCTGTAGCTTACGCTGAGCAGCTTTCCCGAGGCGTCGCGCTCAAACAGGGTCTGCGTGATGTAGCCCTCGTCGTCGAGGTAAATGCGCTTCAGCGGGCCGTCCATGCCGAACACGTCGTGCCACGGGTTGCCCACGCCATACACCTCGTCGCCCCAGTATTCGTAGGTCTCGCTGTATTCAAGCCGCCACTGCGGCTCCCCGGTGGCAGCCCGGCTCGCCCGTGCCTGGCTGTCGCTGCCGTATGTTGCGCCGTCGCCGCCGGTGCCGCCGCTCCATCCCGGCTGGCTGTCGTCGTCGTTGCCGGTGTAGTATTTCTTTATCGACGTGATGCGTCCCAGCTCGTCGTACCCGAATTCAAACATCCTTTCCTCATACGAACCGTAGTATTCGTCGGTGCCGTAGCACTTGTATACGGCCAGCCGCCCGGTGCCCCAGTTGTGGTGTCTGTTTGCCTCGATGCGCTCCTGGCGCCACTCCGCGTTGCTGTCATCGCGCCAGTAGTGGGTCACGGTGCTGTCGTTGACGGTGCCCGAGCATACGTATTTCCTCAGGTCGTTGCCCCCGCCGGTGGCGATGCCGTTTTTGGCGAAAGTCCTCGCGTACTTTGTCCAGCCGTCATAGTCGTATTCTGCCGACGAGGCCAGCTGCCCGCTGTCGTAGCAACTCCACTGCCTTGCGGGCCAGTATCCGCCGTTGCCGCTGTCGAGCTCGTAGCGGGTGTATGTTGTGGTGCCGTCGGTGCCGTAGTCTACCATCACCCGGTAGCTCACAAAGTCCTCGTTCTTGCCATAGCTCACGGTCTTGGCCTTGACGCGCCCCTGGCTGTCGTACTCATAGAGATAGGTGCCCACGTCATACAGCGTCTCCTCTCCCCAGCGGCCGTCGTCGCCCTTCACCTTCTTGTAGATGGTCTCCGACGAGCGCATCAAGTCCTTGTCGTAGGCATAGACATAGCGGTAGAAGGCGTCGCCCCGCTTCTCCTGGTACTCGTCGAGCGGCTTGTCGGCAGCGCTGCCGAGCCTCGCCATGGGCACTGTTGCCGGTGTGCCGTTTCGTTTCATGCCTTGTTGCACCATTTGTCCGGCGCGTTGCTTCAGGTGCATCCGCCCGAACCTGACACCCTGTGCGTTGGCGGTTGATGCCAAGGCCAGTGCCAGCGTGATGGCAGGTAAAGTGTGGTTCATAAGTCAATGGTTGTTGGTTAAACATAAAAGAGTACATTACAAACATGCGGCCACGCCCCCGGCGGCACGCTTTGGCTGCCGTTGGCCGTGGCAATGGCTTTGTTTTTGCAAATATACGGATAAAATACGGCCATTGCTTTTTTATTCGACAATTTGGTGATATTTGTGTTCAAATTAAACATCTCCGGCGGCGCTTCCCGACGGTGTGGGCGGCCCGCCACTGCAGCCCCGGCCGCACCATGATGCAAAACGGGCCGTCCGACGTTGCCGAACGGGCCATATCGCAGTGCCAAACGGCCCATATCGCAGTGCCAAACGGGCCGTTTTGCAGCGCATGGCGTGCGCAGGGCCCTGACGGGTGGCGCGTGTGGCGGCCCTGCGGTTGCATTTTTGCAGGGCGGCCTGGCCGTGGCGGCTTGGCGTGGCCTATGGCCACGTGGCCCGGCGGCGCGTTGCCCGGCTCATAATGTGTCGGTATTTTGTTGCCCGGAGGCATGGGCCGGGACTGCATTAAAATAGCAAAAAATTGTTATTGCGCATGCCGTGGATAGTCAGTAACTTTGCAAAACGATAGCATTAGCATTAAAATGTACCATTATGACGTATAAAAACAGGTTCAGGATAACCATTATTTTGATTTTAATGTCAGCCTTCGTGACCGCCACAGCCCAGCACCGTGGCGGCACGTTTGTCTATGGGCGCGTCCTGTCGGCAGACGGCAGCGGCCCTGTAAGCGCCACCGTGACGCTCAAGCCTGCGGGCCGTGGCTCGGCCGCCGGCCCCGATGGCACCTACCGCATCAGTGCGCCCGCCGGGCGCTACACCCTTGTGGCCTCGGCCCTGGGCTACGAACGGGCCGAGCACACCGTAGAGCTAAGGCGCGGCCAGCGGCTCAGGCTCGACGTAAGGTTGCGCCCGGCGGCAGTCAGCCTGGGCGAGGTCAGTGTGGTGGCGGGCGGCGTGAGCCGCGTGAAAAACTCGTCTTACAACGCCGTGGCCGTGGATGCGCGCGCCATGCGCAACACCACCAAGACGCTGGCCGAGGCACTGGCCAAGGCTCCGGGGCTGAAACTGCGCCAGAGCGGCGGCGTGGGCTCAGACATGAACGTGATGGTCGACGGCTTCAGCGGCAAGCACGTGAAGGTGTTCATCGACGGTGTGCCGCAAGAGGGAGTGGGCTCTTCGTTCGGGCTAAACAACATTCCGGTGGCCTTCGCCGACCGCATCGAGGTGTACAGGGGCGTGGTGCCCGTGGGGCTGGGGGCCGACGCCATCGGCGGGGTCATCAATGTGGTGACCAGGAAAGACCGCCGGCGGTGGTATGCCGGCGCCTCCTACTCTTACGGCTCGTTCAACACCCACCGCTCCGACGTGCACTTCGGACAGTCGACCAAGGGCGGGCTGGCCTACGAGGTGACGGCCTTCCAGAACTACTCTGACAACGACTACTGCGTGGATGCGCCTGTTTACGACTTTGCCACCCACAGCATCAACACGCGGAAGCTGGAGCGCGTGCGCCGCTTTAACGACACATACCACAACGAGGCCGTAGTGGCCAAGGTGGGCTTTGTGGGCAAGCCGTGGGCCGACAGGCTCATGCTGGGATTTGGCTACGCCCATGCCTACAAGGACATACAGACCGGCGTGAGGCAGAAGACGGTGTTCGGCCAGAAGCACCGCTACGGCCACTCGCTCATGCCGTCGCTCGAATACAGCAAGCGCAACGCCTTTGTGAGGGGCCTTAACATTGTGGCCACGGCCAACTACAACCGCAACTCGACCACCAATGTAGACACGGCGGCCTACACCTACAACTGGCGCGGGGAGCGCGAGCGCAAGGGCGAGGGCGGCGAGCAGTCGATGCTCTACGCCCGTGTCGACGCCGACAACTGGAACGCCACCCTCACGGCGCGCTATTCGCCGGCCGACGGCCACCTGCTGACGTTCAACGAGGTGTTCAACGCCTTCAGGCGCGACAACACGTCGCTGCTATACGGCCACGAGGAAACCAACCCCATAGCCAAGCAGACGCGCAAGAACATAGTGGCGGCTGCCTACATGTATGCGCCGACGGAGCGCTGGAACGCCACCGCCTTCGCCAAGCACTACCTGCTGTGGGTGGCCGGCCCCGTGGCCACCGACGCCAACTCGTCGGCCTTTGTGCGCCGCAGCCGCTCGCTGGGTGTGTGGGGCTACGGCGCGGCGGCCTCGTGCCTGCTGGCCCGCGGGCTGCAGGCGAAGCTCTCTTACGAGAAGGCTTACCGGCTGCCCACCACCGAAGAGATGTTCGGCGACGAAGACCTTGAGACCGGCAGCGTGCTCATAAGGCCGGAAAACAGCGACAACGTGAACCTCAACCTGAGCTTCTCGCGCTCCTTCGGCCGCCATTCTGTCTACGTGGAGGGCTCTGTCATCTACCGAGACACCAAAGACTACATACAGAGACGCATTGCCGGGCTCAGCGGCAACCGCGAGGGCGCTTTCTACGAGAACTACGGCAGGGTGAGGACCACGGGCGGAAGCCTGTCGGTGCGCTACTCCTTCGGCCGGTGGCTGAGCCTCGGGGGCAACTTCACGCAGATGGACGTGAAGGACAACGAGCGGCTGATGGTGGGCAGCCAGGCCGTGGCCAACCCGCTATACGGCGCGCGCATGCCCAACGTGCCCTACCGCTTTGCCGACGCCGACGCCACGCTGAGCTGGCCGGGGCTGGGCGGCCGGGGCAACACCCTGTCGCTGACATACGACAACGCCTACACCCACAGCTTCAGCTATTACTCCGAAGGCGTGGCGGCGGTGAACGGCTCGGACTACATTGTGCCCCGCCAGTTTGCCCACAACTTGTCGCTCGCCTACAGTATTGCGTCGGGGCGGTATAACGTTTCGCTCGAGTGCCGCAACCTGACCGACGCCAACCTCTACGACAACTTCAGCCTGCAGAAGCCCGGAAGGGCCTTCTATGCCAAGGTGAGGGTGAGCCTCGGCGGCTGAGGGGCCGTGGCGAGGCGCAATGGTTGGCGGGCAACCGCATCCCACCTCCGGCCCTGCCAATGCGTGGAAGGCGGCCCGGCATGAGGCGCTGCGGCTCACTCCCCGCGTTGGAGGGGATGGGCCGTGGGCCCCACTATCGCATGATTACAAACCATAACCAACAACATTAAGGATATGAAAATGCAAAATAACTATTTGATTACCGGCGCGATGGCACTCATCGCCGCCGGAGTGTTGACAACATCGTGCTCTGACGACGACCCTGCCGCGGGCGGTGCCGACGCGGGCGGAGGCCCGCTGGCCGGCAAGTATGTAATAGGTACGACCGTGAGCGGCTCGGGCACGTCGACCAACCTGCTCACCACGGCCAGCGCGCTGAGCGGGAACATCACCCCGGCGGGGCTCTACAACGACGGGGCCACCTACTGGGTGTTCCATTCAAACAAGTATCTGTATGCCCTCAACTACCACCAGGGCGACGCCGGAACCACATCTTCTTATGTGCGCGACGGGGCCACGGGGCAGATAAGGCAGCGCGACAAGGAGTACTTCGTGACGCGGTTTACCACCTTCGGGCTGTACGACCGCTACATCATGACCACGTCGAGCGGCGAGGGAAACCCCGACTGGGCCGACCCGCAGACGGGATATGTGCCCTACACCATCAAGGTGGGATACCTCGACACGGCCGCCGAGACATTTGAGAGCAACACCTCGGGGGGCACCGGCTCTGACGCCATAGTGACCGACAGGGGGTATATATGCGAAAACTTCCTTGGCAACGGCGAGTATGTGACGCTCTCGGGGCTCGAGCAGGTGGGCTCAAAGATATACAGCGCGGCCGTGCCCATGGGCCTGTCGCAGTACGGGTGCCAGCAGTATGCCGACGAGGCGCGCACGCAGTACCGCTGGGTGCGCCCCGGCTTTGAAGACCTGATAAAGACCGAGAGCGGCGGCAGCGGCAGCTCGAGCTACAAGAAAGACCAGCTGCAGTGGACGCAATGGCCCGACTCATGCTGGGTGGCCATCTTCACAGACCGCACGCTCAAGGGCAGGAAGCTGCTGCGCACGGGCCGCATAAGCTATGCCTGCGGCCGCAACAGGTCGCAGTATTACCAGATGGTGTGGGCCACCGACGACGGCCGCTACGTTTATGTCATCTCGCCGAGCTACGCCAAGACCATGGCCGACCCGCGCCAGCAGACCACGCTGCCGGCCGGTGTGGTGCGCGTGGACGTGGCCGCCGAGGCTTTCGACGACTATTACTGCAACCTTGAGGAGCTGTCGCCCAACGGCATAATGCGCAGCTGGTACATAGGCGCCGACAAGTTTCTGTTCCTCATGTACGACGCGCCCATCACCTCGTCGGCCAAGACGGCCAACCGGCTGGCAGTGTTCAGTGCCGGCGACAAGACGCTGACCGAGGTGAGCGGGCTGCCCGCCGACGTGTCGGGCTTCGGCACCACGCCTTACATGGAGGGCGGGGCGGCCTACATCTCGGTAAACACCAAGACGGGTTCGCCCGCCGTGTGGCGCATCGACCCGGCCACGGCCGTGGCCGTCAGGGCGCTGACCGTCGACGGGGCCACCACGCTTACGGCCGTGGGGCGCATTGACTGACTGGCCGGCGGCGCTGATGCGGGCCGCCAGCCAACGCAAGGAGCGGGTCGCGCAGGGATTGTCCCGGCGCGACCCGCTCTGTGTTTCTGCCGCTTTCGGCGCATGGCTGCCACGGCTGGCGCTGCCCTGCAGGCAACCCGCTGTCAGCCTGGCACTTGGCGGCATGTGGCGCACAGGCTTCGCAAACGGCCCGTATCGCGTTGCAAAACGGCCCGTATCGCAATGCCAAACGGGCTGTATCGCGTTGCAAAACGGGCAGTGTGGCAGTCGGGGGGCGTCAGAACCCTTCGACCCGGGCCGCCATCTTGCGCAGCCGCTTGGCGTCGGCCGTGGCGGCAAGCGTGGCCCGGGCCTCGTCGAGCAGCTTGCGCCGGCCGTCGAGCTGCCGCAGGGTGAGGGTGGGGGCGGGGCGGCGCTCAAGGGCGTCGATGGCCACGGCCAGTGCCGACCACGCCTCGAGCCGGTCGCGCTCGGCGGCCGATATGTGCATCACCGAGCCGTGGCGCGGGGTGAACGTGCCGCGCGTGGGTGTGTTTTGCACGAAAGTGAAGTTCTTCAGGTCGCTGCTGCGGCAGAACTGGTAGTAGCCCTGCGCATAGCAGTCGTACATCAGTATGTAGTCGTCGCTGCCTATCAGCCGGAACACGCTCGACCCCTCCACCGGATACTGGCCCGGTTTCTGCAGGTGGCGGAACTCGGTGGTGTAAGGCCCTGTCAGCTCCTTGGCCGTGGCCCTCATCACCCCCTGCCGCGTGCGGAAGCCGTTGTTTACCGTTGGCAGGCCCTCGTCTTTGAAGAAAAGCACATACTCGCCGTTGCGCCCGTCGTAGATAATGTCGCCGTCGATGGCCGCCGTGCCGAAGTCGAACAGCAGCCTTGGCTCGGTGATGTCGGTGAAGTCGTCGTTGACATAGCTGTAGAACAGCTTGAAGTAAGGCTGCCGCTTGTCGCCCACGGGGTATTCCCAGTCGTGCCGCCCGATGGAGTAGTATATCATGTAGCGGCCCTCGCGCGCGTCCCAGATGAGCTGCGGCGCCCACACGGCGTGCAGGTTGTCGCGGCCGAAGCCCTCGAGCGACGGGAAGCGCGTGGGGAAGTCGATGGCCGTGTGATGCCAGTGCAGCAGGTCGTCGCTCTTCATCAGTATCAGTCCGTCGTTGCTCTGCCATCCTTCCGACGACCTCATGTCGGTCATCACCATGTAGAACGTGCGCCCGTCGCGGCCCCTGCAGATGTACGGGTCGCGTATGCTCTTCTTCAGCGCTATGGTGTCCGATGCCACCACCGGGCGCCCCCCGTTGAGCGAAGTGTAGTTCAGCCCGTCGTCGCTCAGCGCATAGCGCACCTGCTCGCCATCCGGCGTGTTGTTGGAGAAGAATGCAAAGAGATAGCAGCTGTCTTGCTGGTGCTGCCCGGCGGCCAGTGCCGGCCCGGCCGCCGTTGCCATCAGGGCGGCCGCGGCGGCCGCCAAAGTAGTCCGTTTCATACTGTTATGCTTGGTTTTGGTGTTTCAGCCAGTGCCCGCCCCCGGCCTGCCGCCGTGGCCGCCTTGTGCGACGTGGCAGCCGCCTTGGCGGTGTCACCTGCAAAATTACTCATTTTCCGCCATACGGCAAAGGGCCGCTTGCCATATTGTGGGGCCGCGTAGCCACGGCGCGCAGCCCGTGTATCCCAACAAAAGCGCCCATTCGCTTTGCCGGATGGCGGAAAATGAGTATTTTTGCGGGGCATTCACAACAACCCGCAAGCAATGGAAGTAAAGATAGAGGAGTCGTGGCGGCGCCACATTGGCGCCGAGTTCTACAAGCAGTATTTTGCCGACCTCGTGGCGTTTGTGCGCTCAGAGTACATGCACCACACGTGCTACCCGCCCGGGAAGCTCATATTCAACGCCTTCAACCTGTGCCCCTTCGACAGCGTAAAGGTGGTCATCATCGGCCAAGACCCATACCATGAGCCCGGCCAGGCCCACGGGCTGAGTTTCTCGGTGAACGACGGCGTGCCCTTCCCGCCGTCGCTCGTCAACATATTCAAGGAGATACAGCTCGACCTGGGCACGCCGATGCCTATGTCGGGCAACCTCACGCGGTGGGCCGGGCAGGGCGTGCTGCTGCTCAACGCCACGCTGACGGTGCGCGCGCACCAGGCCGCCAGCCACCAGCGCAAGGGCTGGGAGGAGTTTACCGACGCCGCCATCAAGGCGCTCAACGCCGACCGCGACCACCTGGTGTTCATCCTGTGGGGAGGCTACGCGCGCTCGAAGGCCGCGCTCATCGACCAGTCGCGCCACCTCGTGCTGCAGTCGGTGCACCCCTCGCCGCTCTCGGCCAACCGCGGGGGATGGTTTGGCAACCACCATTTTTCGCGCGCCAACGACTACCTCGAGGCCCACGGCATGGAGCCCATACGGTGGTGACACCGGGCCGAGGGGCCTCCGCAGCCTTTTTCGGCGGTTTATTTTGCGGTTTGGCCCTTTTGTGCTATCTTTGCAAAGCGCTATGCGCGGCCCCATGGCGGGGCCGCACAGGCATGCCGGGCAACCACGCCCTGCCATACGGGAAATATGCGCCGGGAGCCGGCATTGATGCATGCCGCCATGCCGGCGGGCCACAACATATATAATATACAGACACCAATGGAATACAATTTTAGGGAAATTGAGAAGAAATGGCAGCGCCGGTGGGTGGAGCAGAAGACATACCACGTTGCCGAAGACAGCCACAAGGAGAAGTTCTACGTGCTCAACATGTTTCCTTACCCCTCGGGGGCAGGATTGCATGTGGGCCATCCGCTGGGCTACATTGCCAGCGACATATATGCAAGATACAAGAGGCTGCGCGGCTACAACGTGCTCAACCCCATGGGATACGACGCCTACGGGCTGCCCGCCGAGCAGTATGCGATACAGACCGGGCAGCATCCGGCCGTGACAACAGAGGCAAACATCAACCACTACAGGGAGCAGCTGGACAAGATTGGCTTCTCTTTCGACTGGGACAGGGAGGTGCGCACGTGCGACCCTAAGTACTACCACTGGACCCAGTGGGCCTTCCAGCGCATGTTCGAGAGCTACTACGACAACCGCCAACAGAAGGCGATGCCCATCGCCGGGCTCGTAGAGGCATTTGAGCAAGGCGGCACCGAGGGCATCGACGCGGCCTGCTCGGAAGACATGGCCTTCACCGCCGACGAGTGGCGGGCCATGGACGAGCGCCGCAGGCAGGAGGTGCTGATGAACTACCGCATAGCCTACCTGGGCGAGACCATGGTCAACTGGTGCCCGCAACTGGGCACGGTGCTGGCCAACGACGAGGTGGTGGACGGCGTGTCGGAGCGCGGCGGCTATCCCGTGGTGCAGAAGAAGATGCGCCAGTGGTGCCTGCGCGTGTCGGCATACGCACAGCGGCTGCTCGACGGACTGGACACGATAGACTGGACCGACTCGCTCAAGGAGACGCAGCGCAACTGGATAGGGAGGTCGGAAGGAGCCGAAATAACGTTCACTGTAGCCCCCCACCAACTCCCCCCCAGCTCATCAGCAGAGTCCGCCGGAGCCCTCTCCCCACGGGGGAGAGATGGAGAGGGGCTGTCGTTTACCATCTTCACCACCCGCGCCGACACGATGTTCGGCGTCACTTTCATGGTGCTGGCACCCGAGAGCGAGCTCGTGGCCGTGCTGACCACGCCCGGGCAGAAAGCCGAGGTGGATGCTTACCTTGAGCGGACGAAGAAGCGCACCGAGCGCGAACGCATAGCCGACCGCAGCGTCAGCGGCGTGTTCACCGGCTCGTATGCCGTCAACCCGCTCACCGGCGAGGAGATACCAATATGGGTGAGCGACTATGTGCTGGCCGGATACGGCACGGGGGCCATCATGGCCGTGCCTGCCCACGACTCTCGCGACTATGCCTTTGCCAAGCACTTCGGCCTCGAGATAAGGCCGCTGATAGAGGGATGCGACGTCAGCGAGCAGAGCTTCGACGCCAAGGAGGGCATCGTTTGCAACTCGCCGCGCACAGGATGTGAGGCCCGTGGGGGCCTCGTGCTCAACGGGCTCACCGTGAAGGAGGCCATTGCAAAGACCAAGGCGTTTGTCGAGGAGCAGGGCCTGGGCCGCGTAAAAGTGAACTACCGCCTGCGCGACGCCATCTTCTCGAGGCAGCGTTACTGGGGCGAGCCGTTCCCGGTGTACTACAAAGACGGCATGCCATACATGATACCTGAAGACTGCCTGCCGCTGGAGCTGCCCGAGGTGGCCACGTTCCTGCCCACCGAGACGGGCGAGCCGCCGCTGGGCCACGCCACACGCTGGGCCTGGGACACCGAGGCGCGCTCGGTGACCGACAACTCGCGCATTGACAACAAGACGGTGTTCCCGCTCGAACTCAACACCATGCCGGGCTTCGCAGGCTCGTCGGCCTATTACCTTAGGTATATGGATCCGCACAACGACAATGCATTGGTGAGCGCCGAGGCCGACTCTTACTGGCGCGAGGTAGACCTCTACGTGGGCGGAACAGAGCATGCCACAGGCCACCTTATATATTCGCGCTTCTGGAACAAGTTCCTGCACGACATCGGGGTGTCGGCCGTTGAGGAACCGTTCAGGAAACTTGTCAACCAGGGAATGATTCAGGGGCGAAGCAACTTCGTGTATCGTATAAACAGGAAAGCCCCCTCCGACTCCCCCCGTGGGGGAGAGGGCCGACTGTCCGACGCAAATCTAAGCTCCCCCACGGGGGGAGTTGAGGGGGCCGTTACTGCTCTGCTCTCTCCCCAACAGGGGGAGACGGAGGGGGCTTCACCCGTCTTCGTCTCTCTCGGGCTCAAGGATCAGTACGACACCACGCCGCTGCACGTAGACGTCAACATAGTGCATGGCGACGTGCTCGACATAGACGCCTTCCGCAAATGGCGCCCGGAGTATGCCAATGCAGAGTTCGTGCTCGAAGAAGGGAAGTATGTCTGCGGATGGGCGGTAGAGAAAATGTCGAAGTCTATGTACAATGTGGTCAACCCGGACATGATAGTCGACAAATACGGGGCCGACACACTGCGCCTCTACGAGATGTTCCTCGGCCCGGTGGAGCAGAGCAAGCCGTGGGACACCAACGGCATAGACGGCTGCCACCGCTTCCTGAAGAAGTTCTGGGCCCTGTTCTACGGCCGTGAGGGAGGCCTGCTGGCCGACGACCGCGAGCCCTCGGCCGCAGAGCTGAAGGCCGTACACAAGCTGATAAAGAAGGTGACGCAAGACATCGAGCAGTTCAGTTACAACACGAGCATCTCGGCATTCATGATATGCGTCAACGAGCTCGGGCAGCTCAAGTGCCACAACCGCAGCCTGCTCGCCGACCTCGTTGTGCTCATAGCGCCGTTCGCCCCCCACATCGCCGAGGAGCTTTGGGAGGCCCTCGGAGGCCGCGGCAGCGTTTGCGACGCGTGCTGGCCGCAGTGGAACGAGCAATACCTCGTGGAGTCGACCGTGCAGCTCACCGTTTCGTTCAATGGCAAGGCGCGCTTCCAGATGGACTTCGCCGCCGATGCCGACAACGCCACGATAGAGCAGGCCGTGCTTTCCGACGAGCGCTCGGCCAAGTATATGGGCGGCAAGCAGGTGGTGAAGGTCATCATCGTGCCGCGCAAGATAGTCAACGTGGTGGTGAAGTAAAGCCGCCTGCCCCGCCACGCCTTGCAGCCTGGGGCTCAAGGCGTGGCGGGGCAGGCGGGCAGCCGAAAAACTGCTACATGGCCTCCCCGCCGCCGCCACGGCGGCCTTGCAGGCACGCAAAACGGCCCGTTTGGCCGACCCGTACGGGCCGTTTCACACTGCAATACGGGCCGTTTGGCAGCCGGCCACGCATCCGGGCGCAACCTGCTGGGCGCCAGGGCGTTGCAGTAGGCATGCCTCCTTGTGAAATGTTTTTACACCCGCAGCCCGCCACGCGCGTGGCCGTGGCCATGGAGGGCCACCACGATGCCGCAGCGGGCACAACCTTTTGACATTCGACTTATTCATCTATTCACCTTTATATGACAATCAACAGAACAGCAGTATTCAACGAGGTCAAGGACTATGTGTTCATAACCTTCGGCCTGATGCTTTACACCTTCGGCTTCACCGTGTTCCTGTTGCCCTACAAGATAGTCACGGGCGGCATCGCCGGCATAGGGGCCATAGTGTTTTACGCCACCCATTTCCCGGTGCAGTACACCTTCTTCCTCATCAATGCCGTGCTCATCGTGGCGGCGTTGAAGATTCTCGGGTGGCGCTTTCTAATGAAAACCATCTACGCCACGTTCATGCTCACGTTCCTGCTTGAGGTGGCCCAGGAGGTGGTGATGATGCCCGACGGCACGTTCTACAAGCTCATGGGCGACGGCAACGACTTCATGTCGCTCGTCATCGGGTGCATGCTCACAGGCACGGCCCTCGCCATTGTGTTCCTGAACAACGGCAGCACGGGCGGCACCGACATCGTGGCGGCGTCTGTCAACAAGTACCGTGACATATCGCTCGGCCGCGTGCTCATCATGGTCGACCTGTGCATCATTGGCAGCAGCCTCTTCATCCCGTCGTTCGGCGACGTGTTCCACCGTTGCCAGATGGTGGTGTTCGGCCTCTGCACGATGGTCATCGAGTGCCTGATGCTCGACTATGTGATGAGCGTGCAGCGCCAGTCGGTGCAGTTCCTCATCTTCTCGAAGCACTACGAAGACATTGCCCGCGCCATAACGCGCAAGACCGACCACAGCCTGACGCTGCTCGACGGCCACGGATGGTACAGCGGCAAGGAGATGAAGGTGATATGCCTGCTGGCCAAGAAGCGCGAGAGCGTCACCATATTCAGGCTCATAAAGATGATCGACCCGCAGGCTTTCGTGAGCCAGAGCTCGGTCATCGGTGTTTACGGCGAGGGATTCGACCCCATAAAGGTGAAGCCCGGCAAGGCCGAAAAGGAAGGACACAACATAAAGACAAATGAAGATAGTATTCGCAACTAACAACGGGCATAAGCTCGAAGAGATTCGCCAGATACTGGGAGAGGGCATAGAGGTGCTCTCGCTGGCCGACATCGGCTGCCACGCCGACATACCCGAGACAGGCACGACGCTCGAAGAGAACGCCACGCAGAAGGCGCGCTATGTCTACGACCACTATGGGCTCAGCGTGTTTGCCGACGACACGGGCCTCGAGGTGGACGCCCTCGGGGGTGCCCCGGGCGTTTACAGCGCACGCTACGCAGGCGGCGCAGGCCACGACAGCGAGGCAAACATGGCCAAGTTGTTGGCAGAATTAGGAGAAAATAACAATCGCCGGGCACGATTCCGCACTGTTATCGCGTTATTAGAAACAACCGGCGGAAGCGACGGGCCGCGCCTCACGACGTTCGAGGGGCGCGTCGACGGCGAGATAACGCGCACGCGCAGCGGCGAGGGGGGCTTCGGCTACGACCCCATATTCCGCCCCGAAGGCTACGGCGAGACCTTTGCCGCCCTCGGGCCCGGCGTGAAGAACAAGATAAGCCACCGCGCGAGGGCCGTCGCCAAGCTGGCCGCCCACCTGCTCGGCACCCGCGGCTGACGGCTGCCCTGTGCCCCACGCGGTGCCGGGCCCCGCGCGCCATGCGGCTGCGGGGCTGCGGAGGCTGGCCTGCCGGTTGGAAACAAGACATATAAATGAGCGTATGCGTACAATAATAGCATTGGCATTGTGCCTCATGACGGCAGCCCCGGCCACGCTGAGCGGCCAGGGCATAGGCACGTGGAACGCCTACATGGCATATCACGACATCCAGCAGATACGCAAGGCAGGCAACTATCTGTTTGTGCTTGCGTCCAACGGGCTGTACCAGTATAACCTTAATGACGGGTCGATAGCCACTTACGACAAGGTGAGCGGGCTCAGCGACGCATGCATAACCAACATCGCGTGGAACAGCCGGGCCGGAAGGCTCATCGCGGTTTACGACAACAGCAACATCGACTTGGTGGAAACAAACGGCGATGTGACCAACATCTCAGACCTGTACAGCAAGTCGATGACCGAAGACAAGACGGTGAACACCATCAGGATGGACGCCCAGTATGCCTATCTTGCCACAAACTTCGGCGTGGTGAAGGTCGACATGGCCCGTGCGGAGATAAGCGAGACCTACAACCTGGGCATCGCCGTGGCGCGCCTGGCGCTCGACGAGGGCCGCATATATGCCCGCACGGCATCGGGCGAGGTGTGGGCGGCCGACCTCACGGCCAACCTCATCGACAGAAACAACTGGGGCCGCGTTGACAGTTGGCGCCCGGGGATATTCGACCTCGACACTTCCGACTATGACGAGTACCATGGGCTCGTGTCAACGCTCAACCCCGGCGGCCCCGACTACAACTACATGGGCTTCCTTATGTTCAAGGGCGGAAGGCTGTACACAGCCAACGGCATGACCAACCTTGAGGACAAGGCCTGCGTGCAGGTGCTCGAAGATGGCGAATGGACTGTGTTTGAGAACGACATAGAGGACAGGATAGGCCACCGTTTCGTCAGGATCTTCGCCTGCGACGTCGACCCGGCCGACCCGTCGCATGTCTTTGCCGGCGGGCAGACGGGGCTTTATGAGTACCGCGACGGCAAGTTCGTCAACGAATACACCATCGACAACAGTCCGCTCCGGGCGGCAGCCACCGTCGATGAAGGCGACAAGGAATACGTGGAAGTGACTTCCGTGAGGTTCGCATCCGACGGACACCTGTGGCTTACCAACAGCATCAGCCCGTCGACGTCGCTCTTTGAGCTCACCCCCGATGGCGAGTGGATATCCCACCACGACAGCAAGCTCATGGTAGAGGGCATGGGCCGTTCGCTCGAAGGCATGGACGGGCTGATGTTCGACAGCCGCGGGCTGATGTGGTTTGGCAACAACCACTACCGCCAACCGGGCCTGCTGCGCTACAACACGGCCCAGTCGGAGCTCACGGCCTACGACCGCGACTTTGCCAACCAAGACGGAACAAACCTCACGCTTACCTATTTGAGAGACGTGACCGAAGACCGCGACGGCAACATTTGGTTCGCAACAAGCGCCGGCCCGATGTATGTCACGCCGCAGCAGATAGCCTCGGGCGACGCCACCATGGCCTTCAACCAGTTCAAGGTGCCGCGCAACGACGGCACCAACTATGCCGACTACCTGCTCGGTAACATAAGTATCTCGGCCATAGCCATAGACGGAGCCAACAGGAAATGGTTCGGGACGTCAGACAACGGCATCTATCTGATAAGCGCAGACAACATGACCCAGCTGCTGCATTTTACCACAGAGAACAGCCCCCTGCTCTCGAACAACGTCATGGACATAGCCATCGACGGGCAGACAGGCGAGGTATTCATAGGCACCGACCGCGGTCTCTGCTCTTACATGGGCGATGCCACCGACCCGGCGGAGGAGATGGAGAAAGACAATGTCTACGCTTACCCCAACCCGGTGGCGCCCGACTACACGGGGCTGATAACCGTCACGGGGCTCAGTTTCGACGCCGATGTCAAGGTGACAACGGCCAGCGGCGCCCTCGTGGCGTCGGGGCGGAGCAACGGAGGCACGTTTACGTGGGACGGGCGCGACAGCCGCGGCCGCCGCGTGGCGTCGGGAGTGTACAGCGTGGTCACGGCCAAGAGCGACGGAAGCAAGGGAACCGTGTGCAAGATAGCAATCATAAACTGACCTCAAGCATACCGGCATGAACAACGGCAAGGACGATAACTGGATTGGGCGGGTTAATCCGCTGGCAGTGATATTGCTGCTCTCGCCAGCCATTCTCTATGCCATAGTGCTGCTGTTGCCCACGTTCGACGACTGGACTTACTACACCGCGCCCAGTTTCGACGGCCTTTTCAATTACAGGCTTCTGCCCAATTCGAGCTACTGGCGCCCTTTTGACGCCGCTTTCGGCTGGCTGCTGGGGCTCGACCACCGCATGTTTCCGGCCCTCAACCACATTGTTGTATATGCCGCCCACGTGGGTGTGACGGTGCTCGTCTACCGGCTTGCCACCGCCATGGGCCTTTGCAAGACGGCCCGCAACATAGGCACCGTGTTCTTCTTCATCTCTCCCGCCATGCTCGGCACTGTCTACGGGGTCGACGCCCTCAACCAGGCCTGCTCCCATTTCTTCGGGCTTCTCGGGCTGTGGCACTACTTCAACCGCGGCCGCAAGCCCCGCGTGGCACTGTGGCTGACGTGCGTTTTCGTGGCCACGCTGTGGAAAGAGAACGGCATAATGTTTTTCTTCATCGCCCCGCTGTTTGCCTTCGGCATTTCGGGCCCGGGCTCGCCCGGCGGCGGTTGGGGCCGCTTGCGCTCCGGCATGGTGTGGGGCGTGGTGGCGTCGGTAGCCTACTTTGCCTTGCGCATAGCCCTCACCACAGCCTACGTAGACATCAACCACGAGTATTTCGAGAGCACCCCGGTGGCTAAGTTGCTCGATGTGGCAATGTTCATCGGCATGGCCTGGGTGCCTGTAGACTACGTGAGCCTTGTCCATGCGCCCAGCCGCAACCTCCTACTGGTGGCCGCCACGGCGGCAATGTCGATGCCTTTCATCGTGGTGCTGCTCTTTTCGCAGCGCCGCCATCTCGTGAGCAGGCCCTTGCTCACGCTTGCCGCCTGCATGGTGATGGCCGCCTTGCCCCACCTGCTCACCATTTTCACCACCATGCATTCATACGCCGGCCTGTCTATGGCGGCGCTCATGGTGGCTTTCCTGGCCGACAAGGCCGACGGTTACGGCCGCCTTGCCCCGCTCTTCGCCATGTTTGTGGCTTCCTGCCTCTTCGTCGACTGGCACCATTGGCAGAAGTCTTACGACTCGGGCCTTATGGGCCGGCGCATGGGGCGCGAGGCCATAGAGAAGACAGGCGAGCCTGTTGACAGCGTTTACATAGTGTCACTGGCCGGCCATGAGCGCAAGTACTCGTCGTTTTGCGTGCTTCCCGCCGATGCCTTTGCCTGGGGGAACACGGCCGTAGCAGCCACCGGCTACAAATGGCCTGCCGTGTGCCGCGACACAGTGGTGGCGGTTGAAGACCGCCGGATGGTAGACAGCCTGGCCGACCGGGCCCTGGCTCTCGGGTTCAAGCGGGTTTGGCTGGTTCACGGCGACACCGTGGACGTAATCCGCTGACGTCCGGTGTGGGTGGCGCCCCGGTGGCGGCGGGGCTGCCTGCGAGTGGCAAAAGTCACACAATATAAGTAGGTGTTCAAAATTAATTGCCATCAAATTGTGCGCTATTTCGGCGATGCATGCCAAAGTCCGAAGAGAGAGCGTAGCGGGCTACGCGACCGATGAGACTTTGGTATGCGGCCCGAAAGAGCACACAAGATGGTGGCAAAGGTATAGAGGACACCTGCAAGGTCTATTGTATCGGTTAATTTTGAACACCTACTTATATGTATATGCGTTTCATAGCCTTGCTTGCGGCCGTCATGGCCGTGGCGTCTTCGGCCGTTGCCGAAGGCAACCTGCCTACAGTTTTTATAGATACGCCGGGCTCGAAGCCGGCAGACAGCCGTGACAAATGGGTGGCCGACTGCAGCCTTAGGGTGGTCTCGCCCGATGGAATCGTGCTTTTTGAGACCAAAAGCGCCGAAATAAAGGGTCGCGGCCACTCCACGTTGGCCAAGCCAAAGAAGCCGATGGCCATACGGCTTGGCAAGCGGACGCCACTGCTCGGCATGGCCGGAGGCAAGCGTTGGGTGCTGCTGGCCGACTTCATGGACCACAGCCGGCTGCGCAACAGGCTCGCCCTGGCCATGGCCCGGGCCACCTGCATGGACTGGACGCCGGCCTGCCGCCATGTCGACGTGGTGCTCAACGGGAGGCCCCAGGGCTGCTACCTGCTGGCCGAGCAGGTGAGGGTGGCCCGCGGCAGCGTTGACATTGACGAGCGCAGGGGCGTGTTGCTCGAGGTCGACGCCTACGACGACGGCGACCCTCGCTTTGTCACAGCCGTGCGACGGTTGCCGGTCAACGTTAAGTCGCCGTCGAAACCGTCGGCCGCCATGGTAGACTCCATACGCCTGTTTCTCGATGAAATCGAGCAAAATCTGTACTCTTCGCCACAAAACGGGCGTTTTGAGCCATGGCGCCACATGCGTCTCGACACCTTTGCCGACTGGTGGCTGGTGAACGAGATGGCCCAGAATGCCGAGCCCAACGGCCCACGCAGCTGCTATATGTATCGCGATGCAGGCGGCTTGCTTGCCGCCGGGCCTGTGTGGGACTTCGACCTTGCGTTCATCACCGTGGGCCTCGACGGCGGCGGCGACCTGCGGCCGGCCCGCCTCAACCGCCCCGATGCCGTGAGGCTCACTACAGACAGCGTTTACAACCGCCGCGCGCTGTGGTACGACCGCCTGCTTTCCGACTCGTCGTTTGTGGCCCTCGTGGCCTCGCGGTGGACAGTGCTCCGGCCCCGTTGGGCCGCCCTGGCCGACAGCATTGTGATTTGGCGGCGCGAGATAGAGCCGTCGGCTCTGGCCGACGAGGCCCTGTGGCGCGGCCAAGACCCGGCCCGCTTCGACACCTGCACCACCTTCCGCGCGTCGGCCGACAACCTGCGCGCCACATACCTTCGCCGCTTCGCGGCCATGGACAGCATTGTTGCGGCCCTGCGCCGCCAGTCAGGCGCGCGCTGACTTTTGTCGGCTTGTTTGTGACACCCGATAAACATAGGGGGCTTAAACGTACAGGGAGTGATGGAGTTAGAGTACAATGGCATTATTCAAGGAATTGTTTTAGGAGTTAAGGAGTTAGGAATTAAAGGAGTTAAGACAATAGTTTAGTGGATATATTGGCGACAGAAGGCAGAAGACAGGAGTGCCGACATTTGTCCTCTAACTCCATATAACTCCTCAAAATCCCATAAATCCCGCAAGAAGGACTATTGTCTTAACTCCTTTACTTCCTAACTCCTTGACTCCTAAAAATGCCCCTGGGTTTATCCAGTGAGCCGCCACCCCGATGCGCCTGGCCCACAAGCAGTTGCGCCGGCCTATTTTGCCGGTATCAGCCCCACAAGCGGCTGTTGACC
>ERZ772892.998-NODE-998-length-32389-cov-6.060927_pt1 | contig 32389 bp, 26 predicted proteins | sample MGYA00512126_ERZ772892 | MGnify/ENA primary metagenome ERZ772892 (study PRJEB29015, sample SAMEA2737697) | human gut metagenome | biome: human gut; feature: human-associated habitat; material: faeces | place: China | collected 2012 ... | reverse complement strand
AAAAGGTTCACCGCCGTGACAGTTTATATGTGCGTTGATTCCGGCAATGATTCCTTGTCCGGCTGCTTCTTCATATCCGGTGGTCCCGTTTACCTGCCCTGCAAAGAATAGATTTTTAATTTTCTTCGTTTCCAACGTATGTTTTAGTTGGGTAGGGTCAAAGTAGTCATACTCGATAGCGTATCCGGGACGATAAATCACCAGATCTTTGAATGCGGGAACCTTTTTCAGCGCTTCTATCTGTATATTCATCGGGAGTGATGAAGAGAAGCCATTTAAATAAAGTTCCTGAGTTGTTTCTCCTTCCGGTTCCAGAAAAAGCTGGTGTTGCTCCTTATCGGGGAAAGTAACTATTTTAGTTTCGATGCTGGGACAGTAACGTGGACCGATACTCTGAATCTGTCCGTTGAAAAGGGGAGAATCCGGCAACCCTTCACGTAATACACGGTGTACTTCCTCGTTCGTGAAGCAAGTCCAGCATGGGAGTTGTTTTAAGTGGCGTACACTGGTATCCAGAAATGAGAATTTATGAAAGTCACATTCTCCATCCTGCGTTTCCATGTATTCATAGTGCACACTCCGTCCGTCTATGCGAACAGGCGTACCGGTTTTCATGCGTCCGTATTCAATGCCATGTCTTGCGATGGATTCGGTTAATTCGTAAGATGCAGGTTCTGCCATACGTCCTCCGGCAAGTTTGGTACGTCCTACGTGCATTAATCCGTTCAGGAAAGTGCCGGCGGTCAGTACGATGCACTTTGCACGGAAGGTTACATCGAGTAAAGTGGTTAAGCCTACCACTTCTCCGTTTTCAACGAGAATTTCACGTACTGTATCTTGCCAGATATGCAAGTTGGGAGTATTTTCTAAGATTTCACGCCATGCCCAGATGAACTTATTGCGGTCACATTGTGCACGGGGGCTCCACATTGCGGGGCCTTTGGAACGGTTCAGGATACGGAACTGGATGGCGGTCTGATCGGTCACTAATCCCATATATCCACCTAAAGCATCTACTTCGCGTACAATTTGTCCTTTGGCAATACCGCCTACGGCAGGGTTACAACTCATTTGTCCTATCTTATTCATGTCCATGGTGATAAGACAGGTTTTTGAACCCAGATTTGCCGCAGCAGCTGCGGCCTCACAACCGGCATGTCCGGCGCCAATCACGATAACGTCGTATTTAAACTCCATTCATTCAATGTCTTTAAAACAGTGCAAAGTTACGAAAAAAACTACTACTCATCCAGTTTTTCTTTTTCTTATCATTGTTTAAGGGATGGTTAGTGGCTTGTGAAATCTTTATTTCTGACGGGTTATGAATAAAATGATAATTCCAATATTAAGTAAATAGAGTATCTCAATTCCCCTCCTCCGGGGAGGAGGAGAATCGAGATAGTATTACTTTATCATTTAATATGAAAACACCCAAGGAAATGAGGGTTAGCGCAGCAGCTTAACGCTCTTTGGAGGCTTCACGCCTCCAGCCGCTAAGGCAAACCACCGTGGTGTTTTTCATAATATTCCTTGTCGGATATATAATTAATGGCTAATTGGGTCATGGAAAAATACACATCTATAGAAGATGTATATATTTATAACCGGCAGGGGAATGTGTGAAGTTTATCAGGAACGTAAAATCCAAGATGTAAACTTAAACAGGAAGACTATTTTTTAACTGTGAAGAAAAGCAGTATATATCAAAACAAAAGTGTAAAGTAAATCCAGGCATAGTCATTTGAAGAATATTTGACCTGAAAACAAGTAATGATGTGATCCGGTACAAGTAATGTTGTGGGTGATTACATTGCTTGTTCTCATCCACAACAAGCAATGTAATTTCAGGTAATGATCGAGGCATGAAAAAACAAGTAATATATATGTACGAATATCTTTTTTATACAAGAAAAAAATCATCTCTGATTATCAATATATTACAAACTTCCAATTTCTTGTCGACAAGAAGTTGGGAGTTTGTCGACAGGAAGTTAACTTCTTGCCAACAAACTCCTAACTTCCTATAAAAGGAGAAATAACCGATTCTCCGGTTTCCTTACACTGCATAGACCTCGTGATTGACAGAATGAATAGCGGATTACCTGAAACTTCCGGAGCCTGCGTTCAATTATCTGTATCGGAAAGGCTGAACGCTTTTCTTTCATCCTACTCTTTTAGCATCTATATATCGGTGGTATTGGATATATAGATACTGCATGTCCGATATATAGATGTGACACGTCCGATATATAGATGCTGCACGTCCGATATATAGCTAACATATTCAGAACATGAGTTTTGACCAAAGGAAATGTACATTAAAAACCAAGGAAAAGAAGATTATTCTTTTAGGAAACAAGAGGTAAGCACTGATTCAAAGCAACATGAAGACAGGCACAGATTCCGGTGGGCATAGACTTCGGAACAGCAGAACGCTTTGGCGGAAAATGTAACCTTAGAATGGACGATACAAACCCAACCAAAGAAGATGTTGAGTATGTTGACGCAATAAAAGAGGATATTGCATGGCTCGGTTTTAGCTGGGGCGATAGATTCTACTTTGCATCACAGTATTTCGATAAGATGTATGAATTTGCTATTGAGCTTATTAAAAAGGGCTTGGCTTATGTCTGCGAGCTTTCACCAGAGGAAATGCGTGAAAATCGTGGCGATTTATCCCACCCTGCAAAAAGCCCTTATCGTGACAGACCTATTGAAGAAAGCCTTGACCTCTTTGAGCGTATGAAAAACGGAGAATTCCCTGACGGAAAAATGACTCTTCGTGCAAAAATCGACCTCACATCAGGTAACTTCAATATGCGTGACCCTGTTCTTTATCGTATAAATAGAATTAAGCACCACCGCACAGGCGATAAATGGTGCATTTATCCTATGTATGATTTTGCACACCCTATTGAGGACGCACTTGAGGGTATTACTCATTCTCTTTGCTCACTTGAATTTGAGGACCACCGCCCACTCTATGACTGGGTTATAAATAATATTTCCGTACCTGCAAAGCCAAGACAGATTGAGTTTGCAAGACTTGGTATCAACAATACTGTTATGAGTAAGAGAAAGCTCCGTAAGCTTGTTGAGGAAAATTATGTAAATGGTTGGGACGACCCAAGAATGCCTACTCTCTGCGGTTTGAGAAGAAGAGGCTATACACCTGCATCTATCCGTAATTTCTGCGAAAGAATCGGTGTTGCAAAGGCTACAAGCACAGTTGAATATAGCTTTCTTGAGCATTGCCTGCGTGAGGACTTGAACGAAACTGCACAGCGTACAATGGCAGTTCTTCGCCCTGTAAAGCTTATTATTACAAACTATCCAGAGGATAAGACAGAAACCTTTGAGGTTGAGAATAACCCAAATCGTCCAGAAGACGGCACAAGAACAGTAACATTTTCTCGTGAACTCTTTATAGAGCAAGATGATTTTATGGAAGAACCTGTAAAGGGCTATTTCAGAATGTTCCCAGGAAATGAAGTTCGCCTTAAAACAACATATATTGTAAAATGTACAGGCTGTAAGAAAGACGAAAACGGTAATGTTATAGAGGTTTATGCAGAATACGACCCTGAAACAAGAGGCGGAAACGCTCCTGACGGCAGAAAAATCAAGGGTACTATTCATTGGGTTGACGCAAAGACAGCCTCTACAGCAGAAGTTCGTCTTTATGATAATCTCTTTACTGTTCCTGACCCAGATGTCGGCGATAAGAATTTCCTTGATTATCTCAATCCAAATTCTCTTGAAATTCTCACAAACTGTAAGGTTGAGCCGGCTATGGCAAGTGCAGAAGCACCGAAATCATATCAGTTTATGCGACTTGGCTATTTCTGCGTTGATAAAGACAGCACACCAGAAAAGCCAGTATTTAACCGTTCAGTATCTTTAAAGGATAGCTTTAAGAAAAAATAATATTTTATGATATAAAGATACCGCCTATGCTTTAAGCAAGGCGGTATTTTTATTGACAAGATATTACATATTATAATATAATGTGAGTTTGATGAATATTCTTAGTTAATAATAAGTTATAAAAGTAGGGGCGAACTGCGTTCGCCCGTTGGGCAAAGAATGTTAAGGGCGTTGCCCTTAACACCCACCAAAGGCTCTGCCTTTGGAATCCGCAAGCCTTTGAAAAGGCTTGAGCGAAACTTTTAATTTCTATCGAACTCATGTTAAGATTACACATAGAGCGTATCACAACGATAGGCGGTCAATCCTGCTCCCAGAAATGGGGGTGTTACATATGGAAAGTTATGTTACTTGGTCTGATTTAATTCAGCTTGGTATATTGATAATTGCTATTATCAAGCTTTTCAATGATAATAAAAGGAAATAACCGCCCCACGACCAAATAAGGCGGTTATTTCAAATAACTATAATTTTTGGGAGCGACCGTTTTGTGATACGCTCTATCCTTATTTATATTATATAACATAAAAAATATATGTCAATCTATAAAAACTTGATTTTTTCAAAAACAAAACCGCACGAAAGTTAAATACCTCGTGCGGTTTTTGTATAGGAGGAATATAAATATATTCTTACACTCTATAAATTATTTTTGATTAACTGCGGGGTCATAGCGGAGAAATTCTATTGTATGATGACCTCTGCCTTGGGTTGCCTGTCGGATAAAGGTTGAGAAGTCGCTCGTTTCTGCCATAGGAATTTCTGCCTCGATTGTCTGATAGCCATTTCCAGCAGGATTCATACCGTAAACACGACCTCGGCGTTTATTGATTTCGCCCATAACATCGCCCATTGCGGAATCAGGCACAGTAGCCTTTAATGTGCCGATTGGTTCAAGGAGAATTGGGTCTGCACTTTCCATAGCCGTCTTGAATGCAATAGCCGCAGCCATTTTAAAGGACATTTCGGAGGAATCAACAGGGTGATAAGAGCCGTCGTAAAGAGTAGCCTTAACACCAACAACAGGATAGCCAGCAATAGGACCTTTCTGCATACACTCACGCAAGCCTTTTTCAACAGCAGGGAAAAAGCCCTTAGGTACAGCACCGCCGACAACTCGTTCATCAAACTCAAAATCGCCGTCAAATGGCTCAAATTCTATCCAGACATCACCAAATTGTCCGTGACCGCCAGTTTGTTTCTTGTGCTTGCCTTGTGCCTTAACCTTTTTGCGGATAGTTTCACGATAAGCTACCTTAGGTGTGCTGAGTGTTACCTCAACACCAAATTTACTCTTTAGCTTGGATACGATAACATCAATATGCTGTTCGCCGAGAGCAGTAAGAATCATTTCGTGAGTTTCGTTATTTGTTTTAAAGCGAATTGTCGGGTCTTCCTCAGAAAGTCTTAATAAGCCCTGAGCGACCTTTTCCTCATCACCCTTATTCTTGGGATAAACTGCCTTAGAATAGGAAGGTTGAGGATATTCAATGCCCTCAAGGATAACCTTTCTCGCAGGAGCGCAAAGAGTATCGCCTGTATTGGTAGATTGTAATTTTGCCGCCGCACCTATATCGCCAGCGGTAATATATGGAGTATCTATGAGCTTTTTGCCACAGATAGTCATAACCTTGGTTAAACGCTCAATCGTACCTGTACGCATATTCATAATCGGAGTTTCAGGGGAGATTTTGCCTGAAATAACCTTAAAGTAAGACAGCTTGCCGACAAATGGGTCTGCAACAGTTTTGAAAACGATTGCAGCGGGCAGAGCATTTTCATTTACAGAAAGCTCAACAGGATTGCCCTCGGTATCAAGTGCAAGCTCTTCTGATTTATCCTCAGCAGATGGAGCAAGCCAGATAAGACCGTTCAAGAGCTGTTCAATACCGTATGTAAGAAGTGCGTCACCGCAGAATACAGGACTGATTTTTCCCTCTTTAACGCCCTTGCTTACGCCGACAATGATTTCTTCAGGGGTGAAGTCCTCGCCTGAAAAATATTTCTCGAACATTTCGTCACTTGTTTCAGCGACAGCCTCACAAATAGCGGTTCTAAGACCTTCAAGACGATTTCCCATATCAGGAAGTGGAACAGTTGTGATTTTTCCATTCTCATATTTATATGCTTTATACTCAAGAAGATTGACATAGCAATCTGCCTGACCGTCAACTATATAAGGAACGACAACAGGGCAGACGGACGGACCGAATGAGGCTTTAAGATTTTCAAATACACGATAGAATCTTGCACTCTCATCGCAAAGACCGTTTACAAAGAAAATCTTTGTCAAACCACGCTTATCAGCGGCGGCAACAGCCTTTTCAGTGCCGACACAAACACCGCTTTTGCCAGAAACAGTAATAAGAACTGAATCAGCGGCACGAACGCCCTCATAAAGACCTCCCTCAAAGTCGAATAATCCTGGGGTATCTATAAGATTTATTTTATGATTTTTCCACTCTACTGGAGCAGTAGCCGCTACAACAGAGCTTTTTCTCTTAATTTCTTCAGGGTCGCAGTCAAGTATGGTATTACCCTCAGATACCTTGCCGAGGCGTTCCGAACCGCCACAGGTATAGATAATAGCTTCAGCGAGAGAGGTTTTACCAGAACCGCTATGACCAGCAATAGCGATGTTAAGGATATTTTTTGCATTATATTGTTTCATACGAGTTTAATTCTCCTTTCGTAGGTGGGCAAAAATCTAAGAGATTTCACAAAGATTGTTGCATAATAATTTATAACATATTATAAATTATTTATGCAAAAAATACAAGAGGAAAATTGAAATTTTTTGTAGGATAGTAATTAAATATTGTAAAGCGAAAGAAAGAGCTTTAAGATTATATTTTTACATTATAATAATGCTCTAATATGCCTTTATATCCGATACCCTCTTTAGCCATCTCATTTGCTCCATATTGGCTCATTCCCACATTATGCCCATAGCCTTTGACTTCAAACCGAAATTCCTTGTTGTACTTAACACTAAAGCAAGCACTCCTTAATCCCAAAATTTCCCTCACTTTGCTACCGCTAAATTCAACACCTCCGATTTTAATGCACTTAACACTTCCTGAATCGGTTAATTTAATATCGCTAATCCATTTATCAGCACTTTCTGAAAAATTGACAGTATTTGAATTTTCCTCAAAAGCTTTTTTGAAATCCTCCGCAGAAATAGCTTTTTCGGATTTATAATTTGGAGCAAAGGCATCATAGGGGCTTGAAACCGCCGTAAGATAAGGTAAATCCTTGCCGAAAATATCCTTAAAGCTGTCAGTTTTTCCGCTGGAAATCGCAAAATATGTGCAGGTGATAAGCTCGCCTTTATAGGTTAAAACCTCACCCTTTACATCTTCAACAATGCTTTTATATTTTGAATAAATTTCATCATAGCTTTCTCCGCAATCCTCTTTCATTCGGTCTGGCGTGAGATAAATTTGTTTTTTTGATAAATCCGCCGAAAAATCCGCACCGTTCAATTCTTGGTGAGGATTGGCTCTCTCATCAGCTCTTTTTTTAGCATAACAAGTGTATGCAGCAACGCATTGAGCTTTTAAAGCCTCTGTTTCATAGCTTGGAGGCATTTCTGCGGCGACTGTCCCGATTAAAAATTCCTCGTCTGTAAGGGTGAGAACTTCATTTGTAGAGGTGTCGAGAATTTTAAACCTTCCGTCAGCGGATATTTTATCGCTGTTGCTTACTTCAACAAGGCTTTCTTGCGGGCTTTCGGAAGCTTTGGTTTCTGATGATGCAGCCTTGTTTTCGGTTTTAGAAGGGACTTTTTCTGTTTTACATTCAGACTTGGAGCTTTCAACCTTTGATAAAACACCAGATGCATCAGTGTTTACAGGTTCTTCTAATCCGTATGAAGCACCAATCGCAAAAAGTGGCAAGCTTGCCATTAAAACAAAAATAGCTGTGCAGATTAAAAATTCACGCTTAATTTTCATAATTTCCTCCCTTTTGGTATATAAATGAAAGAATTTATTATAATAGTTTCAATAACGATAGGGCATATTCCGAATAAATCGTTTATAAAGATTTTATTTTGAATTTTAATTAACGATTTCTTGCAAAAAACTGACAATAAATTATAAATTCCGCTATGGCTAATTATGTAAAGTAATGAATATTTTTTCGTATGCTCTTACTTTCTTGACAGCATAAAGTAATTAGAATAAAATATAATTTATGGCATATTGCCGACAAAGTATCGACAGTACTTTTTAAGAATATAAATCGGAGGCGTTGTCTTATGACACTTGCAAGCACTGACTTCACTAATAGATTATCACAATTATGCGAAGAATATCGTCAGAATAACGGGTTTACTCAGGAAGATTATACTACCTATAATGTTAAGAGAGGTCTTAGAAATCCCGATGGCACAGGCGTTATGGCAGGTCTTACGAGAATTTGTAATGTTCATGGCTTTCTTGTTGATGATGGTGTTAAGATTCCTGATGAGGGAAAGCTTACATATCGTGGGATAGATGTTAATGATATTATAGATGCCTGCATAGCAGAAAACAGATTTGGCTATGAGGAAACAGCCTGGCTTTTGATGTTTGGTAAATTGCCAACAAGGGAACAGCTTGAAATGCTCAAATACTTCCTTGCGGAGGCAAGAGATTTGCCAGAAAATTTTGCTGAGGATATGATTCTTAAAGCACCATCAAGGGATATTATGAATAAGCTTGCCCGCTCTGTGCTTGCTATGTATTCATTTGATGATAACCCAGATGATAACTCCCTTGAAAATATAGTTCGTCAATCTATTTCTCTCATAGCTTGTCTGCCTACAATTATGACCTATGCTTATCAGGTTAAACGCAGACATTTTGAGAATAAGAGTATGTATTTCCACCCGATTGATAAGAGCCTTTCTACAAGCGAGTCTATTCTTCACGCCTTGCGTCCTGATTGTCATTTTACAGACTCTGAGGCAAAGCTCCTTGACCTATGTATGATACTTCACGCAGAGCATGGCGGTGGTAATAACTCTACCTTTACAACAAGAGTTCTTTCATCTTCAGGCACAGATACCTATTCTGCTATTTCAGCGGCTATCGGTTCGCTTAAAGGTCCTCGTCATGGTGGAGCTAACATCAAGGTTAAGCATATGATGGACGAACTTCTTGCTAACATCAAGGATTTGACAGACGAGGAAGAAATTGCAGATTATCTCGGAAAGATTATTACTAAGGACGCTGGTGACGGTTCGGGTCTTATCTATGGTTTTGGTCATGCAATTTATACACTTTCTGACCCAAGAGCAAAAATCCTCAAGAAAAATGCTAAAAAGCTTTCTGCAGAAAAGGGTATGACTGATATTTATGAGTTCTATAAGCGAGTAGAAAAGCTTGTTCCAAGTGTTTTTGAAAATGTAAAGGGCAGTAAGAAGGTTATCTGTGCAAATGTCGATTTCTATTCCGGCTTTGTATATGATATGCTGGGGATTGAAAGCGACCTCTTTACTCCACTCTTTGCTGTTTCGAGGATTGCGGGCTGGTGTGCTCATAGAATTGAGGAGATTACATATGGTGGAAGAATTATTCGTCCGGCATATCGTTCTATGGTTAAATCTACAGGCTATGTTCCTCTTGATGAGCGTACAGCAGACTAATATTATGATATTAAATTTAAACAATTAGTAAAAAATCCTTTTTTTGTTGTGTGTAACATTGCAATTATCGGCGGTTTGGTATAAAATATAAGAATATCACTGGTGCATTTACCGTACAAATTTAAAAAGGAGTGCTAATTGAATGAAAATTAAATATAATTGGATTGTCCTTATAATAACGGCGGTCGCATCTCTTGGTTTAGGTGTATGGCGTTCTGTTGTTATTAATACTGGTGGAGAGTTTTTTCTTGATAAGTCTATGTATTCGATAGTTATTTTTGGCTTGATAGCTTCAGGCTTTATCATAGGAGCAATTCTTACCCTTCTCGATAGAGAAACTCCGCAAAATTATGATATTGGCAAGAATTTCTTTGCGGGTTTTTTTGGCTTGCTGATTTCAATTTGCTTTATTACTAATGGCATACTTGGATTTATGTCAATCTCAAATATTCCAGAAGATACTAATGCACTTTTCTATATCATAACAAATCTTTTTGAGATTTTGGCTGGTGGAGTGTTCCTTATGGAATCAGTTTCATCACTTGTTGGCAAAAATTTCTTAAAGACCAAACCGTTACTTACAGTTATAGTTCCAGTAATGTTTGCACTAAGACTTATAAATCTTTTCTTTGATTATACAAAGGTTTCTGTTCAAAGCTCAGAGATGTTTGATATAGTTGCAGTTGCTCTTGCAGCATTATTTATATATTATCACGCAGTTATGTTTGCAGGCTTGAAGAAAAGCTGTATAAAATCTCTGTTTTTCTTTGGTGTACCAATGATTTGTGCTTGCCTTGCATATGGAGCTGACATTATAGTTTCTGCTGTTCTTTCGGGTGAGTTTAAGATAAATGATAAGCTGATTATGGAAATTTCAGACATACTGCTTTGCTTTTATACAATTTCACTTCTTGCAGAGATTACAAGCAAGGCTGGTAATCAGTACCTTCATAAGCAAGCCGAGGAGCTTGAAGAAGCAGAAAAGGCAGAACTTGATGAAAAATCTGATGCCCAGGAAGAGCCAGCTTATAGCTCCTTTGAGGATATAGCTTCTTTCGGAAAGTCTGCACCACATATTCGCAGAGAAACAATTCTTTCTGAGCCTGCTGCAAGTATAGAGCCTAAGCAAGAAGAACCAGAGGTTGCATCTCACGCAGATGCACTTCACAGCATACTTCAAAGTAATTTTGAACAGGAAGAAAAACAAACTCCGGCAGAGGCAGAACCACAGCAAGAGGTTGAGGAGATACAACCAGAGCCTGAGCCTATTGTTACAGGAAATCATATAGCAGATGATATTACATTAACAGACAGCAATCCTGATATAACAAGTGAAACCATTCCAGAGCCAAGTAAGTCTTCATATACACCAACAACAGATGGTGTTGATATGGATAGAATAAATCGTTTGCTATTAGAGCTTGAAAAAGATAAATAATCAATCAAAGGGACGGCTTGAAGCCGTTCTTTTTATGTATCATATAAAAAATAATAAATTTAAAAATAGAGTTGACAAAAATAGATAAATTGTGCTATTGTTATATATATAAATATAATATTGAGGAGTTATTATTATGAATAATTATCCACAAGACCCACAAAATCAGCAAAACCCTCAGCAATATCAGCAACCACAGTACCAACAGTATCCACAGCAGTCTTATCAGCAGCCACCATATCAACAGCCACAGTATCAGCCACAGCCACAATATCCAGCTCCAGAAGACCCAGGTAAGGGTATGGGCATAGCTTCTATGGTTCTCGGCATTATAGGACTTTGCACAGGCTGGTGTTGGGGCGTTGGTGCGGTTCTTGGTATTGTAGGTATAGTTCTTGCCATTATGTCAGGCAATAAGAGTAAACAAGTAGGTCTAAAGCAAAATGGTCTTGCAATAACAGGTCTTGTATGCTCTATTATCGCAGTTGTTTGCGGTGCTGGTTGCCTTATATGCACAATATCAGCTTTTAGTGCAGTAAATTCTGCTCCTTATGTTTCTTATAACTATAAATGGTAAGGATAAGCGGATATTCGTTTGTAAATGACACAAGGATTTATATTAATCTAAATTAAAATCAAAGTGAAGCGTTCTTATTCATGAACGCTTCGCTTCTTTTTTAAGAGGTTTTTAAGTTATGCTTCCTGTAATAAACATTTTTGGAATGAATATTCCAAGCTATGGCATATCAGCTATTTTTGGAATAGCCTTAGCTGTTGTATATATATGGCTTAGGGTAAGACGGAGAAAAGATATAGACCGCACACAGCTTATAAATATACCAGCAGTAGCTTTTATAGGTGCGTTTATAGGAGCTCATATTCTCTATGGAATAACGCATTTAGACAAGCTGTGGTGGTGTATAATGCACCTTGACAAAGTTTTCAGCTCATGGGAAAATTTTTGGTTTTATACTACCGATATTTGGGGCGGAATGGTATTTTATGGCGGACTTATAGGCGGAATTATTCTTGGCACTATTTATTGCAAAAAGCAAAAGCTTGATACAATGTTTTATGCAGATATATATGCCCCTGCGATACCACTATTTCACGCATTTGGCAGAGTGGGCTGCTTTTTGGGTGGCTGTTGCTATGGAATAGAGAGCAGCTGGGGCGTTGTTTATAATAATCCGAATATCCCAGAGGCTAATGGTGTAACAAGATTGCCTATACAGCTTGTTGAAAGTGCAGGAGATTTAATAATATTTGCGATATTGCTATTTCTTTCATATAAGAAGCTTAGAAAGGGAACTCTTTTTCTGCTATATCTTCTTATGTATGGAGCATTAAGAATGACGACGGAATTTTTCCGAGGCGATGAAATAAGAGGTTTTCTCTTTGGAATATCTACATCTCAATGGATAAGCATAATTTTGATTATATGTTCTTTAGCTATATTGATTTATAGACACATAAACTTCAAACAAAAAGGAACGGATTAGAACCGTTCCTTTTTTATAATATATGGTTGTATTATTCAACCTCGACATTATCAAGCCCAAACTCAAGCAAAATTCCAATGATTTCATTTCTGGAGCGATTTGTTTCTTTTGCAAGCTCGTCAAGACGATGTATGGTTTCATCTTTTATGCGAACTGAAATAACCTTGCTTCCGTCCTCACCCTTTAATGGATTGCGTTTTTTAATTGTCAGCTTGCTTTCTGCCATTACTATCACCTCCAATACAAATTGTAAGATTTTTAGATTAAATAATATATGTTACAAAAAGCTTAGTATACTTAAAGCATTAAAAATGTAAAAAATACAGTTGACAAAATCGTAAAAATGTATTACAATTTGTAGTAAAACAAACACTTTTTAACTATGTTTAAAACTCATTTTGAGAAATGTAGTTACATTGAATTGTAGAAAATTACATATGTAACTTATTAGATTATTGGTTATATATTATTTTAAATATACTTATTAAAGGATGGTTGATTATGGAGAAAGCTATAAATTTTAAAATTGATAGTGAGCTGTATAAAAAGATTAAGATTAAAACTGTAATGGAAGATATTACTATTAAGCAGTATATTCTTGGTTTGATTGAGAAGGATATTGAAAATAGTGAAGCAACTATCTCTGATTTTGTAGAAAAATAAGCTTAATAGGAGTAGTCAGAAATATGACTACTCCTTATTTATATATTTTTACTGTTAATTCTGCTATATTTTTTAAACTGCAAAGTTGTATGGTATTGAATTTCACTTAAAAATATGCCATAATTACTATAAAACTATTTCCAAAGTTTATAGGAGGTTAATATGAAAAAGAAAAGCTTTTTAAAATCGAGTATTGCGTTAATTCTTGTGGCAATGCTTGTAGGCTCAGCGGTTGGCTGTAAAGGTAATACTGATAATAATGAGTCTAACACAGGCACAACACAATCAGTAACAGAAAGTAGTACAGAAAAAGTAAGCGTTAATTATGGCTTGACAGATAGCATAAAAGATGGTGCTATTCTCCACGCTTGGTGCTGGTCATTTAATACTGTAAAGGAGAATATGCAGGATATAGCTTATGCAGGCTATTCTACAATTCAAACCTCACCAATTAATGAGTGTTTTGTAGGTGCAGATGGTGGTATGCAGATAAGCGGTGATGGCAAATGGTATTATCATTATCAGCCAACAGACTGGACAATCGGTAACTATCAGCTTGGCACAAAAGATGAATTTAAGGCTATGTGTGATGAGGCTCATAAGTATGGCATTAAGGTTATCGTCGATGTAGTGCCTAACCACACAACAACTCAAGTCGACCAAGTAAATAAAAATCTTCTTGATGCTGTTGGTGGCAAGGAAAATCTTTATCACGCAAATGGCTTTAAGGAAATTACAAAGTGGGGCGACCGCTTTGAGTGTACAACAGGTCAGATGGGTGGACTTCCTGATGTAAATACTGAAAACAAGAATTTTCAGGATTACTTTATAAAGTATCTTAATGATTGCATTGCTTGTGGTGCAGACGGTTTCAGATATGATACAGCAAAGCATATCGGACTTCCTGATGACCCTAAGGACAGCAAGGCAACAGAAAATAATTTCTGGACCCGTGTTATCTCAGAGGTTACTAACGCAGATAAAATCTTTAACTATGGCGAAGTTCTTCAAGGAGATAACGAAAGAATAGACGAATACCAAAAGGTAATTGGTGCTACAACAGCAAGTGCATATGGTGCGACAATCCGTTCATCTGTAAATTCTGGTAATCTTCTTGCTTCAAAAATGGAAGATTTGCAAATTGATGTAGATAATCCTACTGCTGTAACATGGGTAGAATCTCACGATAACTACTGCAGCGACAGCTCTTATAAGACAGTAGATGATAACGAAGTTATCAGGGCGTGGGCAATTATTTGTGCAAGAAAGAACGGAACACCACTTTTCTATGACAGACCTTACGGTGCGACAGCCGATAATATGTGGGGTACAATGAATAGAATCGGTGCAGCTGGAAATCCTTTCTATAAAGATGCAGCCGTTGTTGCTGTAAACAGATTTAGAAATGCTATGGTCGGTCAGGACGAAAAGCTTCTCAATCCTGACGATACAAAGAAGGTTCTCCTTATTGAAAGAGGCACAAAGGGTGCAGTTGTTATAAACGGCAGTGATGAGGATTATAAGCTTAATGTCAAAACCTCTCTTGCAGATGGTACATATATAGACAGAGCAGACGGAACAACACAATATACAGTTTCTGGCGGAGTTCTTACAGGTACACTCAAGGCCGGTGCAGTAATCGTTCTCTATAATGATGGCTATATTGAAGTTCCAAGCATTGCATCGGTATCACTCGATGCAGATAATTTCGTTCTCACAGCAGGTTCGACTGAAACTGTAACACTTAAATCAGAAAATGCCGCATCAGCAACATATTCTATTGACGGCGGAACAGAAACAAGCTACAATAACGGCGATAAGCTCGAAATCGGCAGGGACGCTAAGGCAGGTACAGCCGTTAAGATTACACTTAAGGCTAATACATCAGCCGGCAACGGTGCAACAGTTATGTCCTACTACTTTACAGTTCAAGAGGATAGAAGCGTTAAGAATGGCACAAAGGTTTACTTCACAAAGCCATCAAACTGGGGCAGCAAGGTTTATGCCTATATCTATGACGAGAGAGGAAGCAAGGTTAAGGAAGCTGCTGCATGGCCTGGCGTTGAATTAAAGGACGAGGGCGATTCTAAATACAGCTATACATTTACTGAGGCTTGGGATAATGCACTTATTATATTCTCAGACGGTACAAACCAAGTTCCAGCGGCAAATGAGCCTGGTATGTTGGTAGAACCTGAAAAGACCTATACAACAGATTCCGCATCAACTAAAACAGATACAGGAACAGCAGGAACTGCTGATACAGATACAAATGCAGAGGGCGTAACAGTTTATTTCACAAAGCCATCAAGCTGGGGAAATACAGTCTATGCTTATGTCTATGACGGTGGCGACCAAGTAGCCTCATGGCCTGGAACAGCTTGCAAGGACGAGGGCAATTCAAAGTATAGCTATACCTTTACTAAGAATTGGAAGAATCCGCTGATTATATTCACAGACGGAAAAAATCAGTATCCAGCCCAAAACGAAGCAGGCTTACCTCTTGAATCAGGCAAGACCTATACAGCAAACTAAAATCTAATAAATGCCATAGAAAAAGCTGACAGCGAAAAACTGTCAGCTTTTTTGCTTAGTAGAAATCTTGAGCAAAACTTTTGAGTGTCTTTGGAAGGTTTATTAGCTAATCGGTAGAGCTGAACGGCGTAGCCAGTTCAGCTACGGTAGTTACTTCAATCGCGGCAACAAACTTCTGTTATTCACCACGAGCGAGGCAAAGCCGAGCGATTCCGCGTCTTCGCCGTGGGTCGGCACCCACACTACATACGGCGGTAGGTTTTGACCTTGCGTCTGTTGCGACAGCGTTTGCTGTAAATTGTTAAAATGATTATGTAAATAATTACTAATAATACAAGCAATGACGCACATACAATAAACCAAGGGTTAGATACTACTTTGCCGATACCGTCCATAGCAACAAGCAAATCACTTTGGTCGATTGTTTCTGCGGCTACTAAATCTACGGTCGCAAGTTCATTATTTGCGTATTTTAGCGTGACTGTGCCGATTTTATCACCAGCCTTGACTGGTGCATTTACACTTTCAGGTAGGTGATAAACTTTATCTATGCTTGATGCCTTAATATCTGACGGAAGAATTGTTGAGTAGCTTGTTGCAGGAGAAAGCTTTAATCTATCCTTGCCCCAAGCAAAATTGATGTTTACTTCATCAACTATCGTTTTTTCGTCAATTACAGTTGTAAGCTGTAAGCTTGTAAACGCCCAGCGGAAAAGATTTTTTGCATCTTTCATAGCACCGTTTTCGAGCTGTTCACCATTTTTTGAATAGTCTGCACCGAGCGTAACGCATAAATATGAATATCCCTCATAAACGGCTGTTGAAACAAGGCAATAGCCTGAATCATCACCTGTACAGCCTGTTTTTGTGCCTGTTGCATACTTATAAAAGTAATCTCCTCCACGAACCTCGTCAATGAGGGAGTTTGTTGTAATAAGCGGTCTATCCTCGCCAAGACAATCAGAAACTGTTGTGCTTGTGATTTCAGTAAATTTCGGCAAGGTCATTGCATACTCTGTGATTTTTGCAAGGTCAGATGCTGTGGTATAGTGGTCTGGGTCGTGAAGTCCGTGAGGGTTCATAAAATGCGTATTTTCGCAGCCGAGTTCCTTTGCTTTTTTATTCATCATCTTGACGAAATTAGTTATACTTCCTCCGCCGACATAGTCCGCAAGAACCAAAGCCGCATCATTACCAGATGGAATCATAAGGCAGTTCAAGAGCTGGGTGACAGTAAGAGTTTCTCCACCAATAAGTCCGGCGGTAGAGCTTCCTGTACCATTAAGCCTATTGAGTATGCTCTGTTTTACAGTAACTTTAGTGTTGTCCAAATCCTTGATATTCTCAGTGACAATGATATAGGTCATAATTTTAGTAGTAGATGCCGGATAGCACTTTTTATCCTTATCTTTTTCATAGACAGAAATGCCAGTATCAAGATTTACAAGATAGACTGATTTTGAGTTTATATCAAAATCAATGCTATAAGAAATAGCACTTGCCTTATTCATAGGAATTGATGAAAATAATATACAAAAAACCAACGAGAAAATAAAAAAGCTTTTTAATTTCATAGAAAAAATCAATCTCCTGTGTTATAATTATTTTAATGAAAATAGCTATGTATTCAACAATTATTTTACATTATTTTTTGGTTTATTACAAACCAAATTATTTATAATTTTTCAGACTTTGTCGGGGGATTTTATGGTATATATTACGGGAGATATGCATGGAGAGCTTAAACGCTTTTCCGACCGAAAGCTGAAACGACTTTCGGAGGAAGATGTGCTAATGATATGCGGAGATTTTGGCTTTATATGGAATGGTTCAGAGCAAGAAAAGAAATTTCTTGAGGAAATAGGAGAAAAGCCATATAAGACGATGTTTGTAGACGGAACGCACGAGAATTTCGAGCTTTTAGAGAAATATCCGATTGAGGAGCTTTTTGGTGGAAGAGCTCATCATATTTCGGGAAACCTCTATCATATGATTAGGGGAGAGATATTCACAATAGACGGCGAAACCTATTTCGCCTTTGGTGGTGGAGATAGTCCTGACCGTGAAATCCGCATTGCGGCGGGAACATGGTATAAGCAAGAAATGCCGACAGTTGATGAGATGACCTATGCGGTCGAAAATCTGAATAGATATGATTATAATGTTGATTATCTTATAACTCATGAGCCATCAGGAAATGCAAGAGGTCTGATAGATTCAAGGTCGGAAATCAGTGCAATAGGTTCGTTTTTCGATGAAATTGCCAAGAATGTTAAGTATAAATGTTGGTATTTTGGCAGTGTGCATTTTGATAGAAGAATTTCGGGCAGGAATTATGCAGTATTTACAGAGATTTTGCCTATACATATGAAGGCTAAAAAGCGAAGATTATTTATGTAAGAAGGGCAAGGCTTAATTTACTATTAATAAAATTCAGGAGGAATATTATGAAAAGAAAAGGTTATATTAGTTGGGATGAATATTTTATGGGAGTAGCTTTACTTGCAGCAAAGCGTAGTAAAGACCCAAATACACAGGTTGGAGCGTGTATAGTACATAATAATGTAATACTCTCAACAGGATATAATGGCTTTCCTTATGGTTGCTCCGATGATGAATATCCTTGGGAAAGAGAGGGCGATTTTCAGAATAATACAAAGTATCCTTTCGTTGTACACGCTGAGCTTAATGCGATTCTCAATTCTCAAGGTAAATCGCTAAAGGGTGCGACAATATATGTAGCATTATTCCCTTGCAACGAGTGTGCAAAGGCTATCATTCAATCGGGAATAAAGGAGGTTGTCTACCTCTCTGATAAATATGCTGAATCTCCGGCAACTCTTGCATCAAAGAGAATGTTGGCATCAGCTGGTGTTACTATTCGCAGAATAGAAACAAGCATAAAAGAAATAAGCTTAGATTTTAATGTATGAATTATTCTAATAGAAATCGCCATAGCCCAATTACAAGCTAAGTGCAAGAGGGTTCACGGTTTGGCGAATTTTGTTTAAACTCGATAGTTTATCGGCAACATTAGTCAATAAGTGCGGACAAAGTCCGTACTTAAAGCCCGCCAAAGGCTCTGCCTTTGGAATCCATAAGCAAGTCTATGGGGTGAAATTATGAAATCAGATGAATTTTTGAACTTATACAGAACTCTTGAAGAAGTTCTTAGCGAAAAATACAGCGACAGAACACGCAACTATGGCAGTGTTGTTGTACAATTTATGAATGATGTCGAAGGCAGACAATTCAAGGATAAGCTTAATCTTTGTCGGGAAATCCGCAATCTTCTTTCCCATCACCCAGAGGTGAATGGCGAAAAAATAATTGAACCCTCACAAGCTATGCTGGATATTCTCAACGAGGTTATAAACTATGTAAAGCGTCCACCACTCGCAATAAGCTATGCAACACCTTTTGAGAATCTCTTAAAAGCATCTTTAAACAACAATGCTCTTACTATTATGAAAAAAATGGAGCGCAGAGGATTCTCCCATGTTCCAGTCCTCAACGGTGGAAAATTTATCGGGGTATTTAGTGTAGGTACGATATTTATGTATATCTTAGGTGGCAACGCAATCGAAAATATAGAAAAAATGGAAATTGGTGATTTTAGAAAATATCTTCCGTTCGAGGCTCATACTACTGAGCGTTTCAGATTTATTTCCGAATCTACAACCGTAATCGAAGCAAAAACCGCCTTTGAGCAACCACAACAGCGTTCACGCAGACTTGTTGCCCTTTTCATAACGGATAACGGCAGTCAAGGCGGAAGACTTCTCGGAATGATAACCCCTTGGGATATACTTAGGTCATAACAAAAAATCTCGTTCTAATTTCTTTAGCTTAGAACGAGATTTTTATATCTATTTTTTATGTTTATGCTCATCAATAAATTCTCCGTCTTTCATTTTTGCCCCACAAAATGAGCAAGCTTTTAAGTCATTAAAAAATATAACAACTTCAAGCGGAGCTCCACATCTCGGGCAACGATAAAATATAGCTGTCCCTATAATAGCAACCGCCATAGTTACAGATGTTACTATTATGGAGATTATGCCCAATACACTGTATTGTTGGCATAGCAAAGCAAGAACAAAGGCTATTCCCATACCAATAGCTATCCAAGGCATAAGAAATTTATGCCATTTTTTAGGTGTTATCTTTTTCGTAAATCTCACCTTCTTTTATTACTTATATTACCAAAATAAATATATTCATACTATCGGAGAAATATAAAACATTAGTAAAACCTGTGTAAGCAAAAAATGCAAAAGTTTTGTAAGAAAGTTGTCAATTACTTTCTATAATCATAGACATATATAAGTATACACGATATAATGAATAAAAATTCTTAGGGGTGTTTGCTATGAAAAAAACTGGAATTATAGTTGCTATATCTATTACGGCAGTTACACTGCTTAGTGCAAGTATTATTGTATTCGCTAAAACAGCAGAAAATAAAGAAACTGAAATTGCTTATAACGAATCATCAGAAAACAGCAAAGTAATTTCAAATATAGACAATGTAGAAATACCTGAAAACTTCAAGGATTTTGAGCAAAATTCAGACGAGGATAAAGCAAAAGCTGAAATAGCTGATAAAATAAATGATTTATCCGAAATTGAGATACCTTACGAAGAAGATTTAGATGGAAATTATAGCGAAGATGAAGAGGAAAGCAATAAAAACGACCTCAAGGCTTATGAAATTTTAAGCAAATACAAAGGCTCGAAATATGCAAGAACAACGTTCATCACAGATTATGAGCTTGACTTGACATATATGAGAGAAATGGTAACTCTTATCGAAAGCAACACTCTTCCTAAGGACGAGGCCGATGTTCTTCATAGATATGTTTCAAGAAGAGCATATTGGATAACAGATGAAAATACAGCCAAAGAATTTGAGAAGTGGATGCTTGGATAATAATGGGGTAAATAATATGAAAAAAGTTATAATTCCCGCTCTTTTAATACTATCAGCTTGTATTTTATCAGCTTGCTCTAAAAATGAAAATACAGAGAAGTATATTTATGAAACTACAGCATATCAATATATAAATGACCCGAACCATAAGGAGCTTCAAACAAAATGTGAAGACAAGGAACAGATTGAAATTGCAAAAAAGATAATCAAAGACTCTGAAAAGGCTTTCAAAATAAGTCTTCAAGAGGCTTCTGATCGTGACTTAGGAGCGTGTTCAGCATATTGTCCGGATAAAACAGTGCTAGATAATGCAAGTACAACTAATGTTTCTATCGAGTATTTGAACACAAAGCAAGACGGTGACAGTGGATATATTTGGGTTAAATATACTGCGGAATATCTTGATGGTTATGGTGAAGGATTTAAGGGAAGTTATGATGTAGTATCAAGATGGGAAATAAAGAAAGAAAACAACGAATGGAAAGTCACTAAAATAACAGAAGCAATATAACAAAACACCTCGGTCAGATTGATTGACCGAGGTTTTACTTTATTTAATCATATCTAAGAAATACTGGTGAACGCTTGTGTCATCAGTAAGCTCTGGGTGGAAAGATGTAGCAAGCTGATTGCCTTGACGAGCCGCAACGATATTTCCGTTTACTGTTGCGAGAACATCAACACCTTCTCCGACGCTTTCGATATATGGAGCACGAATGAATACCATAGGTACTTCACCGATACCCTTAACATCAGAAACTGTTTCAAAGCTTCCAAGCTGTCTGCCATAGGCATTTCGCTTAACAGTAATATCCATGGTGCCAAAGTATACATTCTTATCGTTAGAAAGATTATTCGCAAGAAGAATCATACCTGCACAGGTTCCATAGACAGGAAGCCCGTCAGCAATTTTCTTTTGGAGAGTATCAAATATATCAAGCTCTTTCAAAAGCTTGCCCATAGTTGTGCTTTCTCCGCCCGGAAGAATAAGACCATTAAAATGCTTATCTAAATCAGCTTTTCGGCGAATCTCAAAGTATTCGACACCAAGCTTTTCCAGTATCTGCTCATGCTCAAAAAAAGAGCCTTGAACAGCAAGAACTGCAATAACCATTATCTGCTCTCCATTATTACCTTGATTTCATCAGGATTGATACCAACCATAGCTTCGCCGAGGTCCTCAGAAAGCTCTGCAAGAACAGCAGGATTGTTGTAGTTTGTAACAGCTTTTACGATAGCTGCTGCACGCTTTTCTGGGTTGCCTGACTTAAAGATACCTGAACCAACGAATACGCCCTCTGCACCAAGCTGCATCATAAGTGCAGCGTCAGCAGGAGTTGCAACGCCACCAGCAGAGAAGTTGACAACTGGAAGCTTGCCATTTTCGTGTACGAACTTAACGAGGTCATAAGGAACAGCAAGCTCTTTAGCTGTATTGAAAAGCTCGTCCTCACGCATAGACTGAATCTTTCTCATCTCGCTCTGGATAGTTCTCATATGACGAACAGCTTGAATAACATCACCTGTACCAGCTTCACCCTTTGTACGAATCATAGATGCACCCTCAGCAATTCTTCTGAGAGCCTCGCCAAGATTTCTTGCACCGCAAACGAAAGGAACCTTGAACTTTGTTTTGTCAATATGATATGTGTCATCAGCTGGAGAAAGAACTTCACTTTCATCTATATAGTCGATTTCGAGAGCCTCGAGAATCTGAGCCTCAACGAAATGGCCAATTCTTGCCTTAGCCATAACAGGAATAGAAACTGCTTTTTGAATACCCTTAATCATCTTAGGGTCGCTCATTCTTGAAACGCCGCCTGCTGCTCTGATGTCAGCTGGGATTCTTTCGAGAGCCATAACTGCACAAGCACCTGCTGCCTCTGCGATTTTAGCCTGTTCAGGGGTAGTAACGTCCATAATAACGCCACCCTTGAGCATTTGAGCGAGATTTTTATTAAGACCGTATCTGTTTTCTGACATAATATTAAAACTCCCTTATATTTTATAAAATAACATCTCAAGCCTGTGCACACGACCTACGAAATGTTTACATAAGCTCATTATAACTGAAACTGTCACTATTACAATGCACAGATTTTATATTTTTAAGGAGTACAGTTTTATAATTATCAAGTAAAATCATTAAATTTCAGCGAATTTTAATTATTGTTTCTTATAGTATCAATTAATACGATTAACGCTTCAACCTGTTCATCTGTCAGTCCTGATGTATCTATTTCTCTTTTTATCTCAACACCTAAGAGAAAGTCTGTTGAAACTTTAAATATTCTTGCGATTTTTATTAAAACATCATATGCAGGATAACGCAGTCCGTTTTCATAGGCACTTATTACAGATTTTGTAAGCCCTAAAAGGTCTGCGAGCTGTTGTTGAGTAAGCTTTTTCTTTATTCTGAGTGTTTTCAATCTGTTTCCAAAATTCACCAATCTGACACCGCCTTTCACTGAAATTATATTTTTATATAGTATTCATTTGGTACATTTTATCAACTAATAATTGAAATAGTTAATTTTTTATGATACAATCTCATAAAGCAAGCCAAAGGATATTATCCGTTAATCATACGGTAATAATATAGGCTGTTTTCAGTCCAAAACAAAAAATTTTTTAGGAGGTATTATTTATGGAAAAAAGTAAAAAAATGGCAGCACTTATTTTAGCAACTATGCTTGCGGTAAGCAGTTCAGCAGCAATGGCTGTTACGGTTTCGGCGGAGGAAGACACTGAGGTTGCATATTCTTCAGATGCCGAAAGCTGGAGTGAGTATGACTATCAAATCCTTGATGATGGCACAATTGAAATTATATATTATTATGGTTGTGATGAGGTAATTATTATTCCAAGTGAGATTGATGGTAGAAAGGTTACAGGTATAAAAGGATTTAATCTTTCAAACAAGGAAAATATTAAAAGTATAACAATACCTGACGGCGTAACAAGCATAGGAGATAGCGCCTTTTCTGGTTGCAGAAGCTTAACAGATATAACAATACCTGACAGTGTAACAAGCATAGGATGTGAAGCCTTTTATAATTGTAGTAGTTTAACAAATATAACAATACCTGACGGTGTAACAAGCATAGAATATGGAACATTTTACGATTGTAGTAGCTTAACAAATATAACAATACCTGACAGCGTAACAAGCATAAAATGTGAAGCCTTTTATAATTGTAGTAGCTTAACAAATATAACAATACCCGACGGCGTAACAAGTATAGAAAGTGAAACATTTTATAACTGTCAAAGCCTTTCAAATATAGATATCTCAAATAGTCTTATAAGTATAGGAATGGATGCATTTGCTCATTGCAAAAATTTGAAAAATATAAAAATACCAGATAGTGTAACAACCATTGAGCTTGGAGCGTTTAATGACACACTGTGGTATAACAATCAACCTGATGGATTGTTATATGCTGGAAAAGTTTTATATTTATACAAAGGTGAAATGCCTGAAAATACAAAAATCACTTTAAAAAATGATACTTCTGGAATTGCTGATAATGCATTTAGTTATTGTACCAATCTTACAAGCATAAAAATTCCAGACAGTGTAACAATCATCGGAGCATGGGCTTTTTTTAGTTGTCCAAATCTTACAGCTATAGAGATTCCAAGCAGTGTAATAGGTATAGGCGTTTATGCATTGTTGGGATGTGGAAATCTTACCATATATGGCAATATCGGAAGCTACGCTGAGAGCTATGCTAATATAAATGTTATACCATTTGTAGATATTAACAAAAAAATTACAACATTAACAAGCAAGGTTGATAACATATCCGTTAAGGGTACTTTTGATGACGGCGTAATACTTAATGTAGAAAAAGCCACCGTTGAAAATGCTGTAAAAGCTTATAACATAACTCTAAAAGATGAGAACGGCAACACTATTCAGCCAAACGGAACAATAACAGTTTCAATTCCAAGCGATAAAGCAAACTGCAAGGTATATTTGATAAAGGAAGACGGCACAAAAGTTGATATGAATGCAACCTATAATAATGGTAACTATGAATTTACTACTGACCATCTTTCTATCTATGCTTTGATTGCTGATACAAGTGAGCCAAGCAATGAGCCAAGCAATGAACCAAGTAATGAATCAAGTAATGAATCAAGTAATGAATCAAGTAATGAACAAAGCAGTACTATAAGTGATTCAAGCAAATCAAATAGTGATACAAATAATACAGATAGTAATAAAACCACAAGCGAAACAGGCAAAAATGGTGTAGAAACTGGTGACAGCAATAACTTATTTGCTATGGCAGCAATGCTTACTGGTGCAATTACCGCTATCTCAACAATTATATTTAAGAAAAAGCGTACCTAATATATAAATCAAATATTTTCAGCTACAAAAATCCCACAGCTTCAATCATATGGAGCTGTGGGATTTCTTTATGAATATTTAATTATTCTAATTTCTCTTAGGCCGCTTTGCTTGATTCAGCTTTTGAACTCTCTGGCTTACTTGACTCTGCCTTTGAGCTTTCTTCCTTACTTGATTCTACCTTTGAAACTTCGCTTGTTTCATTTGCAGGTGCATCAGGCTCGCTTGAATCTACTGAATAAATCTCTACATCTGAAAGAATGACATCCATACCTGAACTTCCGCTACCCTTAGAATAAACAAGCTTAATTGTAAGTGTGTCTACATCTTTTATATTAACCGCAAAGTTAATAGGCTCAGATTTATTTGTAAGAACTTCACTCTTATAAAGTGTCTTCTTATCGCCTACAACTTCAAAATGTGCTCTTGTGTCGCTCGAAATACTGCTATAATTATTATCCTTAACTGCTATTATGCCTTTAATCTTCTTATAGCCCTTATTAACATACATCTCTGCATACGCATTTTCGTGATATTTAGAAACAGACATTGTGCAGACATTATCGCTATTATACTCATTGCCTGAAATATCCTTAGAACCACTCTGGTATCTATAGAAATAATCTGAATTTGAGCTACTGAAACTAATATCCTGAAGCTTAACAGGAATTTCTTTATTCAGCTTTTCAAGCTGAGCATTGAGTTTAGTATAGTTATCACTGCCCTCATCGAACATATTCTTAATATTGACAATCAGATCAAGTGCATTTTCATAATCTTTATTATTGAAATACTCGTCTGATTTCTTGATAATCTCATCTACATATGTAGCTATTTGTGCATTGATTTTCTCGTCATTTGTGAGATAATTATCATCTAAAGCATTTTGAAGGTCTGAAATTGCATATTTATACTCGCCATTATCAAATTCTTCTTTTGCCTCATCAAGATATTCCTGACGAATACCATCAATAGCCTTTGCCCTTTGCTCCTGAGCCTTTTTATAGTTAGCTGTATCCTTTTCTAATACTTCGTCATAGTAATAGATTGCATTACTATATTCCTTCTTTTTAAGATACTCGTCACCTTGTTTGAGGTAATCTGCTGATGACTCGAGTTCTCTTATTTCTGACCTTACTTCGCTAAGTGATGTTTCATAAGACATCGGTAAATCAGAAATATCATCAAGCTTATCCATTGCAGTATCATAGTCCATAGAACCATCATCATAAGCTTTTTTAACAGCGTCAACCTGAGCCTGAATAGCATCTATGACAGCTTTATTATCAGAAAGTGCTTTATAGTTATCGTAATAAAGTTCATTTGCCGTCTTATATTCACCATTATTAATAGCATTAATCATCTTATTAACTGGGTTATTTGCATTAGAAACCAATATACATATAACGATTACCGCCGCAATAATTACTGCTAAAACGACAGAGCCAATTATAATCATCTTTTTGTTAATTTTAAAATTGGATTTCTTAGGCTGTTGTGCCATCTGCTGTCCATTTGGCATAGCATAAGGATTTTGCTGTAAATATTGATTTGTCTGTGTCTGCTGTGCATATGGATTCTGCTGAGGCTGTTGAATCTGCTGTGCATATGGATTCTGCTGAGGCTGTTGTGAGTATGGGTTCACTTGAGGCTGTTGGGCTTGCTGAGTGTATGGATTTGCCTGTGGCTGCTGAGGCTCAGCAACTGCAGCTGCTGTTTGTTGTGCAGCAACCGTTTCTGCCTGAGCAGCTTGCTCTGAATTTTGTGCAGAAGCTTCTGGCTCTGCTTGGCTTACATTTTGTTCAGGTATAGGCTGTGTAGCAGGGAACTCAACTCTTTTGCCACAGTTTTGGCAAAACATATCGTTATCTGCTATTTTTGCTCCACAATTTTCGCAAAACATCAAAAATCAACTCCTAAATATATAATCATAGTATTTTTTATATAATACTACGATTCTAATTATAATTTTCTCAATAATATTTGTCAAGCAAAGAGCGTTAGTGATTTTGCCGATTTTTAACATAGCTTTTATGCAAAAATCTACTACAAAAAATATTGAAAATAAAAAGAAAAATTCATCAGAAAAGCAAAGTTAATTTTTTGAAAAATATATTCCAAAATCGCATTGGGTATGTTATACTAAAATCGTATGATTATAATTAATCTACAATACTTAGTGATGGATATATAATGTTCAGGAATAAAAAATTTTTAAGGAGTTGCACAAATGGTATTTGCAGATTTGTTCTTTATCTACTTTTTTCTGCCCTTGTGCCTTATTTGCTATTTCGCGGCTAAAAAGCTCGAAACAAGAAACAAGGTGCTAATAGTATTTTCTCTCATCTTCTATGCATGGGGAGAGCCTATCTGGATAATTCTTCTCTTATTTAGTGCGGCGTTCAACTGGATAATGGGTATGCACATAGGTGCTAACCGAAATAAACCAAGAGGTAAGATATTTATAGCTACAGCTATATCTGTCGATATACTTCTTCTTTTGATATTCAAGTATACTGGCTTCTTCGCAGAAACCTTTAACGGTATTTTCCACGCATCAATTCCTGTTCCACAGATTGCCTTACCGATAGGTATAAGCTTCTATACCTTCCAGGCAATCTCATATGTTCTCGATTGTTATTGGGAGAATGTTAAGCCTCAAAGACAATTCAGTAAATTCCTACTTTATCTGTCACTTTTCCCACAGCTTATCGCTGGTCCTATTGTTCGATATAGTGTTGTTGAGCAAGAGGTTTCTAAGCGTAGAGTTACTGCAACCGACCTCAGCGAAGGTGCATTGAGAATTATTGTTGGTTTAGCAAAGAAAGTTATTATTGCAAATAACCTCTATGCTATCGTAACACAATTCTTTGGTCAAGATATTTCTACACTTTCCACTCTTGGAACCTGGTATACTGTTATAGTATATTCAATGTATGTATATTTTGATTTTAGTGGATATTCAGATATGGCTATCGGTCTTGGCAGAATGTTCGGCTTCCATTTTGACGAAAACTTCAAGTATCCATTTGCCTGCAAGACTATCGCAGAATTCTGGCAGAGATGGCATATTTCCCTTGGTTCATTCTTTAGGGATTATCTCCTCTATGTTCCTATTTTCGGCAAGAATAGAAAATATTTCAGCCTTTTCCTTGTATGGTTCTGCACAGGTATGTGGCATGGTGCTGCATGGAACTTCATTCTATGGGGACTTTACTTCGGCTTCTTCATTTTCTTTGAGCAAAAGCTCGGCAAAAAACGAATAAAGAAGTGGCCACTATGGTGGAAGCACATTTATAGCAAGCTTGTTATTATAATCGGCTTCGGCATATTCTACTTTGAGGATATGGGACAGCTTGGACAGTTCTTCCTCAATATCACTGGTATAAGCATGATTTCAAACGGAAGTCCATTTGCAGACCAGCTCACTTGGAACTCCTTTGTAAATAACTGCTTCCTTATTATCTTTGCAATGGTTGCTTGTATGCCTGTTCTCCCTGCTATCAAGAAATTCTTCTTCGAGAACAGAAACAACACAATCTATGCTCTTGGCAGAATGGGTTCAACCGTATGCTGTGGCGTACTCCTTGTAATATCAAGTATTTTGCTTGTTGATTCTACAAATAACCCATTCCTCTACTGGAGATTCTGATTTAAACCTCGATTTGTGACATACTGAAAGGACTGTTAATATGCAAGATGACAGACAAAGACCACAGCCTGCACGAAGACAGAACGGTATGAGCAGACGAGCCTTAGAAAATGGCTTTTCGACCATATCCGTACTTATTCTGATGCTTCTTATGGCTATTGGTGTAGGTTTTTTAATATTCTTTCCACGCTCTAAGCAATCTGTTATTGAAAAGCGTGAATTGACAACTTTTCCGAGCTTCTCCTTTGCCAGCTACTTTAGTGGGGAGTTTACTGCTGGCGTAACAGAATGGTATGATGACACTGTTCCATATCGTGATGATTTCAAAAATATGGGCAACAATATCAAGGGACTTTTTGGCGTTACAACCAATGATACTGCTATTATTATAGGTAAACCCGTTAAGCCTGTTAAGAATAACAGTAGCTCAAGCAAGCCTGAAGCCTCAAAATCAGACACAACAAGCAAGAGTGATACCTCTACAGCAAGCCAAAGTGAGGAAACTTCTGAAAAAGACCAGAAGGACTTCCGACAAGAAGAGGCTGAGGGCGGTTACGAAAACGGTATGCTCATTATAAACCAAGACGGTCATTGGCGTGGACTTGAGCTTTTCGGCAATGGTTCTGGAAACAATTATGCCTCAAGCCTTAATGAGCTTAATAAACAGCTTGGTGGCAAGGTTAAGGTTTATTCTATGCCAGCACCTCTTGCAAGTGAATTCTATACTCCTGCTAACTTTGCAGACTATTCTGCAAGCCAAGAGGATTGCTTTAATAATATCGCCTCTAAGCTTGATGAAGGCATAACTTCGGTTAATATTTCAAGTGTTCTCAGAAAGCATACAGAAGAGCCGATTTACTGTCGTACAGACCATCACTGGCAGGCACTTGGTGCATACTATGCTTCAGAGGCTTTTGCAAAGGCTGCTGGTGTAGATTTCGCTGATATAAGCAAGTATAAAAAGGTCGATACTGAGGGCTATGTTGGTACTCTTTATGCGTTCTCAGGCGATTCAAGACTTCTCAACGACCCTGAAACCTTCACCTACTATGAGCCATCAGCTAAGTATACAACCTACTATTACGACCAAAGCTTTAATTACCAAGGCAGTTGGGCATTGCTCAATGAGGTTGATGTTGCAAACTCTTACCTCAGATATATGGGCGGTGACAGCTATGTTGTCAAGGTTAAAACTGCTGTAAATAATGGCAGAAAATTGGTTGTCATTAAGGATAGCTACGGCAACGCTGAAATTCCATTCTACACAAGTTCCTTTGAGGAAATTTATGTAGTTGATGTAAGATACTTCGAGAGAAATCTTGTAAACTTCATTAAGACAGTTGGAGCAACAGATGTTCTCTTCACAATGTCGGCATATTCAGTTGTCGGTGATAATGCAGACAATATTGCAAATCTTATAACTCAGGATTCATCAAGCACAATAGTTGATGAACAGGTCGCTAAAAAAGAGGAAGGCACCGACTAATTACAAAGTTTATGCACCCATAGCTCAAGTACTTAGCTGTGGGTGCATAAGACTATCAAAAACTATTTATTTAGATAGGTGTTCATCGCAATATAAGGAGGTAAATAAAATGCAGGAATTGAATTATCCATTCGACCCGTCATATATCATTAAGAAACGCAAGTCTATTAAGCGTGAATTACTTGCAGATGGCTCGGCAAGAATCAAAAAGAAAATCGCCGTTTTTGGTGGTTCTACAACAAACGAAATTATAAATACTCTTGAGCTTTTTCTGCTAAATGCTGGTATAGAAGCTGAATTTTATGAGTCAGAATATGCACAATATGAACAGGACGCTGTTTTTCCAAGTGAAGAGCTTATCTGCTTTAAGCCCGATATTGTCTTTGTTCATACAACAAACCGTAATATCCGCAATCTTCCTGAGGTTACAGACAGCAAGGAAATTGTTGACGAAAAGCTAAAGGCTGAATTTGCTCGTTTTGAGAATATCTGGAACAGCATAAGAGATAAGTTCCACTGTCCTATCATTCAAAATAACTTTGAAATGCCATTCTATCGCCTTATGGGCAACAAGGATTGCTCAGATTATCGTGGCAGAACGAATTTTATAAGCCGTCTTAATCAGGCTTTTTACGATTTCGCAGAAAAGACCGAGGGCTTTTATATCAATGATATTAACTATCTTTCTGCCGATTATGGCTTGAAAGAATGGTCGAATCCAAGCTTCTGGAATATGTATAAGTACGCTATGTGCTTTGAGGCTATTCCATCCTTGGCTTTCTCTGTATCTAATATCATTAAGTCTATTTTCGGCAAGAATAAAAAGGCTCTTGCTCTCGACCTCGATAACACCCTTTGGGGCGGAGTTGTCGGTGATGACGGCGTAGACGGAATAGAAATCGGTCAAGAAAATGGCGTTTCACAATCTTATTATGAATTCCAAAGCTACATCAAACAGCTTAAATCTCTCGGAATAATCCTCACTGTATGCTCAAAGAATGACCACGAAAACGCTATCGCAGGACTTAATCACCCTGAGGGCGTACTCAAGCCAGATGACTTTATAATCATCAAGGCAAACTGGGAAAACAAAGACAGAAACATTGCAGAAACCGCCGCAGAGCTTAATATTCTGCCTGAAGCTATTGTTTTTGTTGATGATAACCCAGCCGAAAGAGAAATTGTCAAGGCACAGTTAAAGGGCGTACAGGCTCCTGTAATGGATTCTGTCGAAAACTACATCACTACAATAGACAGAAGCGGATTTTTCGAGGTTACTACATTTAATGAGGACGACCTCAAGCGTAATGAAATGTACAAGGAAAATGCTATGCGAAATGCACAGCAGGCCTCTTTCGCTGATTACGGCGAATATCTCAAGAGCCTTGATATGAAGGCAACTATCGGCGATTTTATTCCTGTATATATAGCAAGAATTACACAGCTTACTAATAAGAGCAACCAGTTCAATCTTACTACAAAGCGTTATACACAGACTGAAATGGAAGAAGTCTGGCACAGCCCGAATTATATCAGACTTTACGGAAAGCTTATTGATAAATTCGGTGATAATGGCGTTGTTTCAGTAGTTATCGGCGAAAAGCGTGAAGATACACTTCATATCGACCTTTGGCTGATGAGCTGTCGAGTATTAAAGAGAGATATGGAACAGGCTATGCTCGATACTCTCGTAGAAAAATGCCGTCAGAATGGCATTTCTAAAATCAGAGGATATTATTATCCAACAAAGAAAAACGGAATGGTTCGTGAGCTTTACGGAACATTTGGCTTTGCAAAGATAAGCGAAGATGAAAATGGTAATACCGTTTGGGAGCTTCCAATAGAGGGCTATGAAAATCAGAACCGTTATATTGAGGTTTCCGATAACGAGTAAATATATTTAAACTAACAAAGGAGATAATAGCTATGACAGGAAATGAAATTTTCGCAAGACTTAATGAGGTTTTCAGAGATGTATTTGATGATGACAGTATCGTTGTAAAGCCTGCAACAACAGCAGACGATATTGAAGATTGGGATAGCCTTGAGCATATCACACTTATCTCAGCAGTTGAGAAAGAGTTTGGTATGAAGTTCAAGATGGGCGAAATCTCCTCTATGAAGAATGTCGGCGAAATGGCACACATCATCGCAGCAAGAGCAACAAAGTAATTAGCTAGCAAACTACCCTTAGACAATTAAAATTTAGGTCAAGCCTTTTTAAAGGCTTGCGGTTTCCAAAGGCAGAGCCTTTG
>ERZ772892.989-NODE-989-length-32632-cov-9.251742_pt1 | contig 32632 bp, 34 predicted proteins | sample MGYA00512126_ERZ772892 | MGnify/ENA primary metagenome ERZ772892 (study PRJEB29015, sample SAMEA2737697) | human gut metagenome | biome: human gut; feature: human-associated habitat; material: faeces | place: China | collected 2012 ... | reverse complement strand
ATTATTTTGCTCTTTCCATGATTTCTACAAGTCTCCATCTCTTATCTTTAGATAAAGGTCTTGTTTCCATAACTCTGACTGTATCACCGATCTTTGCATCGTTTTTCTCGTCATGAGCTTTTAATTTATAAGTCTTCTTAACGATCTTGTTGTAAAGAGGATGTCTTACGTTATCTCTTACAGCTACAACGATTGTCTTATCCATCTTATCGCTTACAACAACACCAACACGTGTTTTTCTAAGATTTCTTTCTTCCACGGTCTAAAATCTCCTTTCTGATAGGATAAACTATTCTGCAGCCTTTGCAGTGATAACAGTCTGAATTCTAGCGATGTTCTTACGAACCTCTTTGATTCTTGCTGTGTTATCTAACTGGTTAGTTGCATTCTGGAATCTTAAATTGAAAAGTTCTTTTTTAGCATCAACGAGCTGTGCCTGTAACTGCTCTACGCTCTGTGCCTGTAACTCTTTAACGTATGCACTAGTTTTCATTTGACTCACCGCCTTCTAAATCTGCACGAGAAACTACTTTACACTTGCAAGGTAATTTGTGTGTAGCAAGACGTAAAGCTTCTTTAGCTACGTCTTCCGGTACTCCGGAGATTTCAAATAATACTCTACCTGGTTTTACTACAGCTACCCAATACTCAAGGGCACCCTTTCCTTTACCCATTCGAACACCCATAGGCTTATGTGTTACAGGCTTCTCTGGGAAAATCTTTATCCAAACTTTACCACCACGCTTGATGTAACGAGTCATAGCTACACGGGCAGCCTCAATCTGATTTGCTTTGATCCAGCATGGCTCAAGTGCTACAATACCGTACTCACCGTTTGTGATCTTGTTTCCTCTTGTAGCTTTTCCTGCCATGGAACCGCGGAACTGTTTACGATGTTTTACTCTCTTAGGCATTAACATAATTACTTAGCTCCTCCTTCCTTGTTTGCTTTTGTAGGAAGTACCTCGCCTTTGTAGATCCAAACCTTAACGCCAACCTTGCCGTAAGTTGTATCTGCCTCAGCGAATCCATAATCGATATCTGCTCTGATTGTCTGGAGTGGAGTAGTTCCATCATTGTATGTCTCTGTACGAGCCATATCTGCTCCGCCAAGACGACCTGAACATGTTGTCTTAATTCCTTTAACGCCGGCCTTCATAGCTCTTCCCATGCAAGACTTCATTGCTCTACGGAATGAAACACGGTTCTCAAGCTGTAAAGCGATGTTCTCAGCAACAAGCTGTGCATCCTTGTCCGGTCTCTTTACTTCTTTGATATCAACAACTAATTTCTTGTCTGTAAGCTTCTGAACCTCAGCCTTGATCTTCTCGATCTCAGCTCCGCCCTTACCGATTACAACACCCGGCTTAGCTGTATAAATGATAACCTTAACGCGATCTGAAGCTCTCTCGATCTCAATCTTTGAAACACCAGCTGCGTATAATTTTTTCTTTAAAAATGTTCTGATATTATAATCTTCTACTAAGTAATCAGCGAAATCACCCTCTGCATACCATTTGGAATCCCAGTCCTTGATAACGCCAACTCTTAAGCCATGAGGATTAACCTTCTGTCCCATGATTGCCTCCTATCTTTCATCAAGCACGATTGTAATGTGGCTCATTCTCTTCTCGATTCTGTAAGCTCTACCCTGTGCTCTAGGATGAATTCTCTTCATTGTTGGTCCCTTATTTGCAAAACACTCTGCAACGTAAAGGTTCTCTGCCTTATAGTTCTTTTCCGGATAATTATTTTCTGCGTTAGCGATTGCTGACTCTAATAATTTCTTTACTAAGCTTGAAGCATATCTAGGATTGTATGTTACGATTGCAAGTGCTTCGTTAACACTCTTTCCACGAATAGCATCTAAAACGAAACAAGCTTTCTGTACAGACACTCTAGCATAAGATAACTTTGCTGAAGGTCTTGTATCTCTAACTTCATTTCTCTCTCTCTTGATTTTGGATCTATGTCCCTTTGCCATGGATGAAACCTCCTTTCAATAAATCTTATCTTACGCCTGATTTCTTCTCGTCTTTTCCATGTCCTCTGTAAGTTCTTGTTGCAACGAACTCACCAAGTTTATGTCCAACCATATCCTCTGTAACATATACAGGAACATGCTTTCTTCCATCATGAACAGCGATTGTGTGTCCAACGAATGAAGGGAAGATTGTTGAACGACGTGACCATGTCTTGATTACAGACTTGTCACCAGAAGCGTTCATAGCATCTACTTTTTTAAGTAAGCTTTCATCAGCAAATGGTCCTTTTTTTAATGAACGTGCCATTTATTCAACCTCCTAATTATTTGATTGCACGACCGTCTCTTCTACGAACGATCATCTTGTTAGACTGTTTGTTCTTCTTTCTGGTCTTTAAGCCAAGTGCAGGTTTGCCCCATGGAGTACATGGTCCTGGACGTCCTACAGGTGCCTTACCTTCTCCACCACCGTGTGGATGGTCGTTAGGGTTCATAACAGATCCACGAACTGTTGGACGAACACCCATGTGACGCTTACGTCCGGCTTTACCAATATTTACGAGGTTGTGATCTCCGTTTCCAATTACACCGATTGTAGCACGGCACTGAATTGGAACCATTCTCATCTCTCCTGAAGGAAGACGAAGTGTTGCATATTTGCCTTCTTTAGCCATAAGCTGTGCGCTAAGTCCTGCTGAACGAACAAGCTGTCCGCCCTTTCCAGGAAGAAGCTCGATGTTGTGAATCTGTGTACCAACTGGGATGTTCTCAAGTGGTAAGCAGTTTCCAACTCTGACCTCAGCCTGAGCACCGCTCATAACCTTCATTCCGTCTGTAAGTCCTGCCGGAGCAAGAATATATGATTTCTCACCATCTGCATAGCAGATAAGTGCGATGTTTGCTGTTCTGTTTGGATCGTACTCGATACCAATTACAGTTGCTGGAATACCGTCTTTCTTATTTCTCTTGAAATCGATAAGTCTGTATTTTCTTCTGTTTCCACCACCCTGGTGTCTAACTGTGATTTTACCCTGATTGTTACGACCAGCGTTCTTCTTTAAAGAAGTAACAAGTGACTTCTCAGGAGTTGTCTTTGTAATCTCTGAGAAATCTGAACCAGTCATATTTCTTCTGGAAGGTGTATATGGGTTATATGTCTTAATTCCCATTGTTTTTCTCCTTTCGATGTTTTCATTATCGTGTCATCTCTGACACATATCTTGTAATGCATCGTAGATGCATTGCCTACGCACTTGCTTGCGAAGCAACTCTTATGCAAGTGCTCCTTGTGGAATTATAATCCAGCGAAGATCTCGATATCCTTGCTGTCCTCTGTTAACTGAACGATTGCTTTCTTTGTCTTAGCAGTCTTTCCTGTTACCATTCCACGTCTTCTGTTCTTGCCTTCACAATTCATTGTGTTGACCTTGGCAACCTTTGTTCCCTCGAACATTCTCTCTACGGCTTCCTTGATCATAGTTTTATTTGCATCCGGATGAACAAGAAATGTATATTTCTTCTCAGCCATTGCATTCATACTCTTCTCAGTTACTACTGGTTTGAGGATTACATCATAATACTGTACGTTTGCCATTATGCATACACCTCCTCGATTGTTGCAAGAGCAGCCTTTGTAACAACTACCTTGTCATACTTTAATGCATCAAATACATTCAGCTCGTTTGTCTGAGCAGTCTTAACAGTTGGAATATTTGCTGCAGATGCGATCACGTTTGTGTCCATGTCGTTTAATACAACAAGTGCCTTCTCAACTTTCAGATTGTTCATAACCTGTACGAACTTCTTTGTCTTAATTTCATCTAATTTCAGCTCATCAACAACTACGAACTTGTTCTCTGCCACCTTAGAAGTCAGAACAGACTTTAATGCAGCTCTCTTCTCTTTCTTGTTGAGCTTGAATGAGTAATCTCTTGGTACCGGAGCGAATACAACTCCGCCGCCTGTCCACTGTGGAGAACGTGTAGATCCCTGTCTTGCATGACCGGTTCCCTTCTGTCTCCATGGTTTTCTTCCGCCACCGCGAACTTCAGAACGTGTCTTAGCCTTCTGTGTTCCCTGACGATTATTTGCAAGCTGCTGAAGCACAGCCATATGAACTAAATGCTCATTAATTTCTACGCCGAAAATGGAATCGTTTAATTCGATAGAATCAACTTCTTTACCTTCCATATTATAAACAGCTACTTTAGCCATCGTAAAGTTCCTCCTTTCTTACTTTGCACTATTTACCAGACTTTGTGGTCTCTTTTACTGTGATGAGAGCTTTCTTTGCTCCTGGGACAGCACCCTTGATCAGCAGTAAGTTGTTCTCTGCGTCAACTCTTACAACTTCAAGATTCTGAGTTGTAACTTTTACGCTACCCATGTGTCCAGGCATTCCTTTTCCCTTGAATACACGGCTCGGAGAAGAACATGCACCGTTAGAACCCTGATGACGATGGAACTTAGAACCATGAGCCATCGGTCCTCTGTGCTGACCTAATCTCTTAATAGCACCCTGGAAACCTTTACCTTTTGAAATAGCAGTAACATCAACCTTGTCACCTTCTGCGAAGATGTCAGCTTTGATTTCATCTGCTAACTTATACTCGTCTGCATTCTCAAACTTGAACTCGCGAACGAATCTCTTACCAGATACACCAGCTTTAGCGAAGTGACCCATCTGAGCCTTGTTTACGCCATGTCTGTTGCGAATTTCTTTCTTTCCGTTGGCATCTTTGTTAACAGTCTTTTCTTTCTTGTCAACAAATCCAACCTGAACTGCACTGTATCCATCGTTGTCTACTGTCTTAATCTGAGTAACAACACAAGGACCAGCCTGTAATACAGTAACCGGCACTAATACGCCGTCTGCATTGAAGATCTGTGTCATTCCGACTTTTGTTGCTAAAATCGCTTTCTTCATTGTTTAACCTCCTGTTTTCTACAGCGGAACGCCTCTTGCCCACCTGCTGATCTGCAGTGGAGTAGCGGAACCGTTCATCCTAGAGCAGCCATATCTATATGAAATAACTAATCAGGACTTACGAAATAATTTGTCGAAACAGTTATTATTTCTGTTTCATTTTAATATCGATGTAAACACCTGCTGGCATCTCAAGACGTGATAAAGCATCAACAGTCTTCTGAGTTGGTGTAACGATATCAATCAGTCTCTTATGAGTTCTCTGCTCGAACTGTTCACGGGAATCTTTGTACTTGTGAGTAGCTCTAAGAATTGTAACTACTTCCTTCTTAGTAGGAAGAGGTACCGGTCCGCTCACCTGTGATCCGTTCTTCTTTACAGTCTCGATGATTTTCTTTGCTGATGAATCAACTAATTCGTGATCATAAGCCTTGAGAGTGATTCTCATTACTTGACTTGCCATAAAAAAAGTCGCCTCCTTTTCGCACTTTGTAAATAGTACGACAAGCGGTGACTGTACACTTCTCCGTGTGTGTCCTGCGGTGCATCTCTGATGTATCGCCCCATCGTCAGGCGATTCGCATTTTTTCACACGTTGTTTCTATCTTTGATAGACCATATTGTTTGTACAGTGACTTGTCGTCAGTTTCCTAACTTGACATTCGCTCCACGGAAAACCTGCTAATTTGTAAGCAGCAACCTCGCGCTTCACAGCTATCATGCCACAGCAATTGATATTATACATGGTCTTATTCAAAAAAGCAAGAACTTTTTTTATTTTTTCTTTTACGTTTTTTCGCCCCCAAAATTTAATGATTGATTATTTTTTCTATTTTTCATATAATGTTACTGTTTTATACAGATGAAAATCAGGAGGATATGACATATGTGGTTAGCAGATCAATGGAATGACTATGAAGTGATCGATTGTTCAAAAGGTGAAAAGCTTGAACGCTGGGGAGATTATCTTCTCGTCCGCCCAGATCCCCAGGTAATCTGGGATACTCCGAAAAAGGAAAAAGGATGGCGCAAAATGAACGGCCACTACCACCGCAGTTCCAAAGGAGGTGGAGAATGGGAATTTTTCCAGCTTCCAAAAGAATGGACCATTCAATATTCCCTGCCTATTAATAAGAAGTTAACGTTTCATTTAAAACCTTTCAGTTTTAAACATACCGGATTATTTCCGGAACAGGCTGCCAACTGGAACTGGTTTTCCCAGCTCATTGCAGACGCCGTTTCCAAAGGACGCCAGGTTAAGGTTCTTAATCTTTTCGCCTATACCGGTGGAGCAACACTTGCGGCCGCTGCGGCAGGTGCAAGCGTAACCCATGTAGATGCATCCAAAGGCATGGTCACCTGGGCAAAAGAAAATGCAATTTCTTCCGGTCTGAAAGATGCCCCGATCCGGTGGCTGGTCGATGACTGTGTCAAATTTGTAGAGCGGGAAATCCGTCGTGGGAACCATTATGATGCCATTATCATGGACCCGCCGTCTTACGGTCGCGGACCAAAAGGGGAAATCTGGAAAATAGAAGAGAGCGTTTATCCGCTCATCCAGCTCTGCAGCCAGATTTTAACGGACAATCCGCTCTTCTTCCTGATTAACTCATATACCACCGGTCTGCAACCGGCAGTTCTTTCCTATATGATAAGCACGGTGCTTGGCACTGCCAATGGTACAGTCACCGCCAGCGAGATCGGTCTTCCGGTTTCCTCCAACGGACTGGTTCTTCCATGTGGTGCCAGTGGGCGCTACGAAGCTACCGGGATTTAACCAATCCCTTTTCTTTCCACTTTCCGCTCTTCCAGCGAAGGTACATGCCAACGGCACGGACGCATTCATCGCCAGCCATACCGATGTATGCGCCCACGGCCAGAAGGCCCAGACGGATTCCAAACAGATACGTTCCCCCAACTGAACACAAAATCATAAAGCAGGCACCCATCACTACCGGAAACACGGCATCTCCACTCGTCTTTAATGCCTGCCCGTACACCAGATTGGTTACACGCCCCATCTCAAGCACAATGTCAATTGCCAGAAGTTTGCCGACAAGCGACACCATCTGCGGATCTTTGGAAAACAGCTGCATAATCCATCCGGAACAAAGTGCAAACATTGTTTCCAGAATAACTGCAACAATCACGCCTATGATCGCCGCTTTTCTCGTTCCGCGGTCACATGCATCATACTCTTTCGCGCCAATCCGCCATCCCGTCATAATCGCATTCGCCTGTGCAAGCGCCGCACCCACACAGTAGGAAAAATTTGTGATCTGCATTGTGTAGGAACGCGCCGTCACATTAAGTCCCTGTGCATCCATCTGATTCAAAAAACGGATCACCAGTGTCATGGAAACGTTATAGATCGCCGTCTCGCATGCGGACGGAAGCCCGATACGGATGATCTGTCCCATCACTTCCCGGTTGCTCTCCCTCTCCGGATGCTGTTTTGCTTTTACTAAAACTGCACCGAGCATAACAACAATCACCAGATTGATGATGCGTGAGATCACGGTAGCTGTGGCAACCCCTGCCACGCCTTTGTGCAGGACAAACAGGAAAAATGCATTCAGGCAGAAATTAATGACATTTCCGGTAATGGATGCATACAGCGGTTCTTTCGAAAACCCAAACGCTCGAAGATAACTCGAACAGATCGGAATCAGTGCATTTAAAATACAAAATCCGCCCACGATCTGCAGATAAGTTTTCGCCGGCTGCATCAGTGCATCTGCCACACCGACCCCAGAGAGAATGGTTCCTGCACCGAGTGATAAGAACAAAGACATTATTACGCCAAGCACTGCATTAAATGCCAGTCCAAGCTGTCTGGCCTGATATGCCACCCCCGGCCTGCCCGCCCCGATATTTTGTGTCATAACGGCTACCATTCCCGAAGAGATCACAGAAAACATGATGATAAAAATTCCGATATATGTATTTGCAGTTCCCACCGCCCCAACCGCCTGATCATTTACAGACGAAAGCATCAGGGTATCGACCATCCCCGAAAGCATATACAAAAGTGTTTCCAGACAAATGGGAATAAAAAGCTGCGTTAAATTTTTTCTCCTCTGTTCCATTTATGGTATCTCCTTTCTTTCGTATTCATTTTATGCCCTTTTTTCAAAAAATGCTTGCATTTTATCGCCTTATAATTGCATTATTTCTACTTTTCCATTATAATTTAGGAAACTGACAGAAGGAGGGACTTCATGTATCCGGAACTCAAGGAAAACCGTCCGCACGGCACAGACAATTACCCCTATACACAATATCACATGCACAATATTTTCCATGCTTTTCAGATTCCCGTACACTGGCACGATGAGCTTGAAGTTATTTACACGAAAAAAGGACCTTTAAACCTCCTGATTGACGGGAAAGAATATACTGCTGGAGACGGTTCGGTCTATTTTGTTGCTCCGGGGCAGCTTCATCTGATGGGATCGGCAGCCGGGGATGTCGACTACTACACTCTCCTGTTTCCTCTCGAATTTATTTCGTTTCAGTCGGATGATTCTTTGGAACGGGAACTTTTCTTTCCCCTGCGGAACCACACCCTCTCCTTTCCCTGTAAACTTCCAGAGGATCACGACACAGCAGCAAAGGCATCCGTTCTGCTTGATCAGATCATCAACGCCAACTCTGACCGTATTGCTGCGAACCAAAAAAACGGATACCAAAACCAGCTTGGCACCCGCATCCTGCTTCTGAAACTTGTACTTCTCATTGCAGAACAGGATCTGTTTTATCCCAGCCATACCAAAAGCACCAGCAGTCTCCAGAAAGAGTTGTTATCTTATATTCAGCAAAATTACTGTTTTCGTATTTCCCTGCACGATCTCGCCGGACATTTCCATATGTCTGAAAAATATATCTCCCGGTATTTCCGGGAACATTTCCAGCTTACGCTCTCGCAGTATATCACGTACCTGCGGTTATCCCACGCAAAGCATCTGCTGGAAACCACAAGTCTCTCCATCACAGAGACAGCACTGCAGAGCGGCTTTCCAAATGTAAGCTATTTTATCCGGACATTTAAGAACACCTTTCATGTCCCGCCTCTGCAATACCGCAATTCAATCCGCTAGAGGATACGCTTCTTTCGCAGAAGAAGCAGGATAATCACACAAATGATCACCATAATTCCGATGATAATAGCAAATCCGTGCGCAGTATTGGCAAACGGAACCCAGTGCTCGTTGACATTCATACCGTAAATTCCGGAAATAACCGTAGGAATCGCCATAACAAGCGTGATGACTGTCAGCGATTTCATGATGGAATTCATCCGATTGTCGATGACCGATGACAACAATTCTCTGGTACCGTTTATGATGTCACGGTAAATGCTTGTCATCTCAATTGCCTGCTGGTTCTCTACGATTACATCCCCGAGCAGTTCCTTATCCTCCGGATACTGCTCCAGCCGCTTGTATCTTGTCAGGCGGTCAAGCACTACTCCGTTGGCACGAAGGGATGTCGCAAAGTAGACCAGTGTCGATTCCAGTTCATGCAGCGCAATCAGATCCACTTCCTCCGTATCATCCCCGACACGTTCCTCGATCTCCGTACGCATCTTGTCGATGATACGAAGATCACTCTGATAAAGCACTGCAATCCGGTACAGGATCTGATAGACAAAACGAAGCTTTTTTTTCGTGCTGAATTCCCGGACACGGTTATTCAAAAACGCCTGAAGAACCGGTGTATCCTCCGTACAGACTGTAACGATCTCACCCGATGTAATCAGAATACCAAGCGGTATGGTCGTATACGATTCTTTTTCATGACGGATCTCGATCGACGGGATATCGACCAGAATGAGCGTATAACCATCCTGTAGTTCGATACGGGAACTCTCCTCTTCATCGAGTGCGGCCAGCACATCTTCAACATCCATATCCAGAGCATCCGCGACCATCTGTCCCTCCGCGACACTGGGGTTTACCATCTGCACCCATACGCCATCCTGAATTGTCGGTTCTTCATGAATCTTTCGGTCATCTGTTCTGTAGTATTTAACCACCGGATTCCCCTCCTTTCGTATCGTCTGTACGGAATTATTTACTGTAATGTATTATAGCACTCTGTATAACTTTCCTACCAGACTTTTATTGCGAATCATGGAAAGATTATTCAAAAACAGCACATCATTCACTTTCTTGTCCTGTGCAAGTTTACTGATACTTCCTGTCCAATAACGGTAATCCACGACATACACCGTCTGATAATGATCAACCAGAAATGGAATAAATGCATTTCCGAACGATTCTTTTACAACAATGCAGGAACTTCCATCCGACAGATCCTTGTTCTCAATTTCCGTGTATGGATTATCACTTGCAATAAACGTACTGTATTTCAGTCCCGCATTGTAATTCGAAACATCATAAATTACCGGCCAGTCATATTTTTTGCCATCCGATGCCGTCACATGGCATATGCTCTCAGCATTTGGGTAATATGCTGTCACAGTATCCGGATTCGCCTTCAGCTTTGCATCCGAAGTATCATTATAAAAAGATCCCAGAAATCCGTCAAAATCCTGTTTTTTACTATATGCATCCAGCGATTCCGGCGTAATCCCTTTTGCTTTACAGAATTCCGTATATGCGTAATAAGCACCAAGTGTCGTCCAATGATGATCCGTCCGAAAATATTCATACTCCGTCCGATGCTGCATAAGCACGTCATATACGTCCACGTTTTTTACATGTTTATCCATTTTTGCCTGGATCTTCTGCATTGCGTCATGCTGATCGGAAGACGAGATCTTGTCTTTCAAATTATCCGGAAATGTAATTCCCGAACTGAGGGGAATGACAAGATCATACACATCCGATTTTCCGGCCAGAGTATCCGCTACCTTATTTACACTCTTTGCATAATTGTCTGCTGTTTTGTCCAGATAGGTGTATAACTCATATGCTGTATCATCCACTGTCACAACGCTTTTGTAATCTTTTATTTTTCCATCCGAAGTGATGGACGGATATTTTGTTTCCTCTTCCGCTTCCTGCGTAACATCCTGTGTGGAATCCTGTGTGCTTTTCTGTGTTGTGGTCTCTGTTTCTGTCTTATCTATTCCTTCTTCCTGCCTGTTCCCGCAACCCGAAAACACCGTTACGGCAAGTATGGCAGCAAAGATTATTTTACTTACTCTCTTATAAACCATTTATCTTACCTCTTTTCCATTTTAAATTCTTCCGACCAGTTTATACAGATTCCGGTCTGAAATAAAATTTGTAATATTATAGAGAACGAGTACATCTGTAATCTGATGTTCTTTCATATATTCCTCTACATTTCCATTATAATACCGTAAGTCAATCATGGTAATCTGTCCATAGTTTTCTGTTGCAAACGGCACAAAGGTGTTTGCAAACGAATCCTTAATGACGAGCAGATTGCGCTCCTGATGTCTGGCATGGTCTGATACAATCTGTACCGTTCCGTAATTATCTCCGAAAAAGTATTTATATTTATCCTTTTGACTCAGCTGCGCTGTATCGTAACAGCTGTCCGTCTGTTTCTTTTCATCAATTGTCAGACTGCAGTCACTTCCGTATGTCTTCTGCTTCGTATCTCCATACGTCCAGATACTGTCATATGCCGAATCCGCATCCAGTATTTTGGAATACAGGCTTCCACGGAATTTTTTGGTTGCAACCTGTTTTTTCAGATCAGCCAGCGGCGTGCTCTCCATCCCGGTACTGTCACACCATGTTTCATAGGCAAGGTAAGCGCCCTCACTCGTCCAGTGATGATCCGTTTTGTAATAGATATAATCCTCATTATGGGAAAGTAGTTTTTCCCTCACATCTGTCACACGACAGTCCTTCATCTGTTTTTCAATTTGGTCAATATACTTTGCCTGATCAAACAGCCGTGCATGTGCCGGAAGTTTATCGGCCATTACCAGCCCGGATGACGGGACAAGCAGAAAAGATATCCGGTCCTTTTCTACATTTTCAGAAGCTTTTGTGAAAAAATCCTGCACCGCTTTCACATTGCGGGCAATCTGTTTTTCATCCACATCTTCCGGTGTGATTTTTTCAAAATCATAGCCGTCTTTTCCCACATAAGCCCCTCCGATATCTGTGTCTTTGCAGGCTTTCTGAATTCCGGTTTTTACCGTGATCCATCCATCGCGAAAACAGATCTGATCCCTGAGATAATTTTCAAGACCATCCTGAAATTTTCCACTCAATATATTGTCAACCGTCAGTCTGGGCGGTTCCGCCAGATATCTGTTTTCGTTCGGTGAGAACTCGCGATCTTTCATCAGCAGGCTTCCACCGGATACCAGCGCAAGAAACGCAACAAAAATGACAATCATTGTCACACTGATTTTTTTCAATGATCTATGCCTCCTAAAAACGGAAATATAAAAACGGATTGTAACTGTCTCCTACCAGAAATGCAAAGGACACCAGCAAAAACACAACCATGAGAACCGGCTTTGCTATGGTCCATTCTTTCGACGTTGCAATCGCATCGTAAACGGTAGCATCCTTTCCCTGCTTTAATCTGCGCATCCAGACACGGTAATCAATAGATGCCGCGATCAATGCCACCAGAAGTACCGCATTACTTCCAAGGAAATATAAGAAATCAGAATCCGCAACTGCCACATGTCCGATTCCAAACATTGTCTTTAAATATTCTCCCAGCTGGTGAATATCCGTCTGTGCAAAAATTGTCCATCCAATAACCACGAGAAACATGCTGTAAATATGCCCGATCCAATTTGGAAGTTTATCCAGCCATTTAAGCAGGAACAACTTTTCAATCATGAGAAGCACACCATAATACACACCCCAGAGTACAAAGTTCCAGTTTGCCCCGTGCCACAGACCGGTCAGCATCCATACAACCATAATATTAAACAGCTGCCGTACCAGACCCTTACGGTTTCCCCCAAGCGGAATGTATACATATTCACGGAACCAGGAACTTAGAGAAATATGCCAGCGTCTCCAGAATTCCGTAATTGTCTTTGACATATACGGGAAATTGAAGTTTTCCAGAAAATAAAATCCAAACATTCTGCCCAGTCCGATCGCCATATCCGAATACCCCGAAAAATCAAAATAAATCTGAAAACTGTATGCAATTGCACCAAGCCATGCAGTAGCCACCGACATGTGATTCAGCTGTGAAATGGAATTCCACAGACTTCCGATCTGATTTGCCAGAAGCACTTTCTTTGCCAGACCCACGGAAAAACGAAATGCTCCTTCGGAAAAATCTTCCAGCGTGACTTTTCTGTGCATGAGTTCTTTTTCCACCGTTTTATACTGCACAATCGGTCCTGCGATCAGCTGCGGAAACAGGGTTACATAGGTTGCAAATGTAAGGATGTTTTTCTGTGCTGCAACCTCCCCGCGATAAACATCAATCGTATAGGACATTGTCTGAAAGGTATAAAAAGAAATTCCAATCGGAAGTGCTATATGCAGCAGCGACAACCCTGCCCCTGTAATGGAATTGATACTCCCGATAACAAAATCCGTGTACTTAAAAAACCCGAGGATGGCAAGATTTCCGCACAGATCAACGATCAGTGCGGCTTTTGCTTTCCCCGGACAGTTTTTGTTTTTAAAGTGCTCGATCAACCGCCCATTCGCATAATCAAATACAATCGAAAACAGCATGATTAATACATAGACCGGCTCTCCCCACGCATAAAAGACCAGACTGAAAACCAATAAAACAAGGTTTCTAAGCCTTGCCGGGCAGAGATAGTACAGCAATAATACGATCGGTAAAAACGCAAGTAAAAATACAAAACTACTAAAAACCATTTTATTTAAACGCCTTTTCTATAATTTCTTTTGCCTGATCCGAATCCCCGGACACACACAGAACCACATACTGATTTTTCTGCTCCAGCACCGCATTTCCAATCCGTTTTGTCTCTTCCGGCACATAATCCTGGAAAGAATCCGCCTGATCATCAAGATATTTCTGGACATCTTCCATGGTTTCTTTTGCCTGATTTGAATCTTTTGCGGTAAAAACACCTACCTCTTCTGCCGTAGAACCGCTTCCGGCATACATAACAGAATCAACATCTTCCGGTAAATCTACAAGCATTGAAATTTCATCCGCTGTCAGTTCCTTTAATGTATCATCATATTTAATCTCTGTTGCAAGCGATTTTGCAAGAGCCTGCGCATCAATTGTCTTTGCTTCCCCACCGCATCCTGCAAGTAAAAGTACTCCTGCTGTCAGTACTGCCAGCAGTCCTGTCTTTTTCATCATCATATTTTCCGATCCTTTCTTTTTATACACCCTGATATTTCTCACTCTGTACACGAATCAGTTCTTCATCATCAAAATAATTGATTTTCATCGCCTGTTTTACTTCAGAAAGTGTCTGTGCTGCAACTTCACGCGCTGCATCACTTCCTTTTTTCAGAATTTCATATACTGCCGGAATGTCTTTCTCAAATTCTGCCCTTCGCGCACGAATCGGAGCCAGCTCTTCCTGAATGACGTTGTTCAGGAATTTTTTGATTTTTACATCTCCAAGACCGCCTCTGGTATAGTGTTCCTTTAATTCATCCAGATTATGATATTCCGGGAGATATTCTTCAAAATGCTCCGGTTTGCTGAAGGCATCCAGATAGGTAAATACACAGTTTCCTTCCAGATGTCCCGGATCAGATATCTGAATATGTGTTGGATCCGTGTACATACTCATAATCTTTTTTTTGACATCACTTTCCGTATCTGAAAGATAAATACAGTTCCCCAGGGATTTGCTCATCTTCTGTTTTCCATCAATTCCCGGCAGACGCATACATGCCTCATTCTCCGGAAGCAGCACATCCGGCTCCACCAGCACCTCATCATAAATGGAATTGAATTTACGGACAATCTCCCTTGTCTGCTCAATCATTGGAAGCTGATCTTCTCCCGCTGGTACAACCGTTGCCTTAAAAGCAGTAATATCTGCTGCCTGACTGATCGGATATGTAAAAAATCCGACCGGAATACTGGTCTCAAAATTGCGCATTTTAATTTCTGACTTAACAGTCGGATTCCGCTGCAGCCTGGAAACAGTTACCAGATTGGCATAGAAAAAAGTAAGCTCTGTCAATTCGGAAATCTGTGACTGGACAAACAATGTGGATTTTGCTGGATCCAGCCCCGCAGACAAATAATCCAGTGCCACCTCAATGATATTCTGACGCACCTTCTCCGGATTATCAAAATTGTCGGTCAGCGCCTGTGCATCCGCAATCATAATAAAAATCTTATCAAACTCTCCCGAATTCTGTAATTCCACTCTTCTTCGCAGAGATCCTACATAGTGTCCCACATGCAGTCTTCCTGTCGGGCGATCTCCGGTTAATATAATTTTTGCCATCTCTATGCCTCCTGATTTTTCTCAGTTACTATATATTTTCGTGTTATTTTTCTAATTTCATTCATACACTGTCAACTGTAGCAAATCCACGTTGCAATGTCAACGGATGTTGTGTTAAAATAAGAATGAATTAAGATATTAAACTTCGTCAATTTAAGGAGGTTTGTTTTTATGAACGAGAAAATATATAAAGCAATGGGATCATCAGCCGTATCAAGCCTCGTGATCGGAATCTGTGTACTTGCCACAGGAATCGCCGCAGGGGTTCTTCTTATTATAAACGGGTCCCGCTTACTAAAGCATAAATCAAAAATTTTATTATAATACTTCAAATCCGGAGAATTTTTTCATTCTCCGGGTTTTTTACTCTTTATTGTCAACCCATTCACTCATCATCGTTGACATTTCATTTTTTCCATGCTAAAGTGAATGCATATTGTTAATAATTACACACAAGGAAGGTATTTAGCAAATGCATACAACAAAAGAAAACGATCCGGTTCTCTCCCGCGAGGAGGCTCTTTCTATTTTAAACACTCCGGACGATCAGCTGGATGATCTGATCGCCCGTGCTGAAAAACTCCGGAGAAAATATAAAGGAAATCACGTCAGCATCCATATTCTGACCAATGCCCGCAGCGGCAACTGTTCCCAGGACTGCGCATACTGTGCACAATCCTGCCGTTCCACCGCGGATATTGAAAAATACAAATGGGTTTCCGATGAGAAACTGTACAAAGACAACGATTTTGTCAATGAACACCATTTAAGCCGCCACTGTATCGGCTTAAGCGGAATGAAATTTACAGATGAGGAAATTGAAGAACTTGCCGAACGCATCCGTGCCATGAAGAAAACCGGCACACATCTGTGCTGTTCCATTGGATTTTTAACGGAAAAACAGGCACGCACGCTCTACGATGCCGGTCTTGACCGTATCAACCACAACTTAAACAGCAGCCGCGCCTATTACAGCCATATCTGCTCCACCCACACCTTTGACCAGCGTGTTGAAAATATTCATATGCTGCAGAAGATTGGATTTGAAATCTGCAGTGGCGGAATCATCGGTATGGGCGAGAGCAAAGAAGACGTGGTAGATATGCTGATGGAACTGCGTGAGATCCAGCCGGAAGCACTGCCGATCAATTTTCTGCTTCCGATCAAGGGAACTCCGTTAGGCGATAAAGATATTTCCGGTCTGACCACAGAATACTGCATGAAAGTCCTCTGCCTTGCAAGACTGATGGTTCCACAGTCAGATATCCGCTGTGCCGCCGGCCGTGAGGTATATTTCAAAGGAGAAGAAAAAAAGCTTTTAAGTGTCGTCGATTCCATCTTCGCCTCCGGTTATCTGACCGCCGGTGGACAGGGCATCCAGGATACCATCAAAACCATCGAGGATGCCGGCTTTACTTATGAGATTGAATCTGCATAAAGCTTTTAATCATGCGGAATATCATGAAAACGCCCCGCAAGTTCTTCTGTCCGCACAACATTGATAAAAGCATGGGGATCAATCTGACGAATAAGCGGAAGCAGCTCCCTTTTTGCCTCGGAATTAATGACGGAATAAATCAGGGTCTTTTGCTTTTCCTCATAACACCCGATTCCCTGGAATAACGTTGCATCATGGTTGGTCCGTTCCCGGATGGCACGATAGATTTCATTGGATTTATCAGAAATAATAAACATCGTTTCCTTCTGGTAACGCTTGTACAGTGCCTGAATGATCTGCGTGCTGCAGAACTGGTAAATAATCGAGTACAACGCAATCGACCAGCCGAACAAAGCACCTGCAACTACAAGCATGAGCACATTTCCTGCCAGAATATAATTCCATGCATCAATACCCTTCTGCTGTGATAAAAAGATGCTGATAAAGTCGGTGCCACCCGTGGTGGTGCCGACATTTAAACACAGACTGATGGCAAATCCATTGATCAGTCCACCAAACACACTGATCAGCAGCACATCCTTTGTAAACACATACGCCGGAAGCATATCTGTAAAAATACTCGTCAGTACAATAACAATAATAGAATACAGAGTAAATTTTTTCCCGATAAATTTATATGCAATGTAAGTAGGAACCAGATTCAGTCCGATGTTAAACACCGAAAACGGTATACTGACATGGATAAAATCTAACCCGATCTGCTGCAGTAAAAGTGACAATCCGGAAAATCCTCCCGGAAACAGGCCTGCCGTTTTGGCAAAACAGCGCAGATTCCACGCATACAAAAGTGAAGCAAAAAACACAATAAACAGGCGGAATACCTGATAAAATTTCGGGTGTTTATATTCAAGTGACTGAAACATCCTTTTCTCCCTCTTTCTCATTTTTTTGCATTGTAACATATTCCGACAAAAAAAGACAGACCTTTACGGCCTGCCTACCATCTGCCCCATTGGGTAATATTTTTCATCTCCAGTTGCCCACTGAATTCCAAGTTCTGCCTTTCCATTCCCATCAAATCCATAGAATAGATAACCAGTAATCATTTCTACATGATTGATCCCCTTATATCTTCCATTTTTTTGTCCGGTTTCAAACATCACATCTCCCGGATTCAATTTCATATTTTGTATATTTGCCTGACTCAGACCTCCGCTGACAAGTTTCTTATGCTGTACGCACCATTTTCCCATATCCGCTGCAACCGGTGCATAATATGCCATTCCAAAATTTACACCATTCTTATGATAAGATTTCCACACCAGAGAACTGCAGTCGTAAAATTTTTCCTGCATACGCTTTGGCTGGCTGGTTTTATCAATTGTTACATTAGACAAATCCAGAACCATATCCGTTGGACTATCATCACTGTCATACCAATCATCATTATCATAGGAATCAATATTATAACCATCTTCTGCTTTCACTTCTGCCACCGGTACGCAGATACAGGCACCTGCCATAAGTACTGCTGCAAGCAGACAATAAAACCTTTTTTCATAAAACCATGTTCCTCTTTTGTATGTATTCTTCAATAAAATTATCATACCACTACAGAGGTAATAAAATCAACTATCCAGCTTTATCCTTCCATCATTTCCAGATACTGCCCCTTATCAATATGCATCATGGAAATCCGGTTTTTAAACCGACGGAATCCATATACACAGTCCACATTCCGGATCAGAGACTGCAAACGCTCATCCGGCACACAGACAATCAGTTGCAGATCCATCTTTCTGGCATATTTCAGACAGACTGCGCTCCGCTCCTGATCCATTTTGGAAAACGCCTCATCCAGCAGTACCAGCTTAATTTTGGAATCCCGCTTACTCTGCTGCATATACAGCATGGCAAATCCAGCAAGCAGAGCTACATACTTTGGATTTTGTCCCTCACCACCGGAATCCCTGCCCGCCATATCATCGACAAAGTTTTCCCGGATCACATTTCCATGTTCATCGGTTACCTGTTCAAACATGCTGAATGACAGATAATTTCTGTAGTCTGCGTACTGTTCCATTTCTTTGCGCTTCTGTGCCCGCAAATGCTCATCCTCGTCTTTGGGTGGCATAAACTTGTCGGTCAGAAGTTTGATCTTCTGCTCATATTTCTGATAAAATGCATCTTCTCCGAAACTGATCTGACCGTCAATTCCGGCATTGTCCAGATTCTTGCTGTCGAGTTCCTCTGCCATAAGCATATCAAAGAACTGTCCGTTTTCATTTTTGGCCGGTTCAATTTTAATCTGGTACGTGCTGTCTGAGAAATTGGTTTCCCGCAACAGGCGGTTGATCTCATATGCGTGCCGTTTGGCTGCTTTGATATCTCCGTGAATTGTTGCAATGACATTCTCCCGGAGACTCTTATAGATGGATGCACACTTTTTTTCAAATTCTTCTTCGTATGCCGGCTCAAAATCCGTCCTGTACCGTTCAAGCATTTTTTCATATGCTTCATTGGATTTCTCAGCTCCGCTGAATTCACTGGCCGGATATGCAAGAATATATTTATTTCGCGCCATCTGCAGACGTTCTGCCTGTTCCTGCTCCTTATCTGCCAGATCTGCAATCTCTGCCTTCTTCCTGTTAATCACGGACTGCCCGGATTGCTTTTTTAACAATTCCCACACTTCCTGTTCGAGTTCTTCATTGGCAATATATCCCTGCAGCTTTTCCTCCAGCTGCTGTCTTCTAGACTCATTTTCTCCGGAAAGCTGCCCATACCGGCTGGTTAGCTTTGCCAGCTCTGTCTGCACTTCATCGATCTCAGTCTGGATGTCCCGCACCTGCTTCTTTAAAGCCTTTTCCTTCTCTTCGAGTTCTTTGTATGCCCCCTCCCGCAAAAAGCGGATCACTTCTTCGAGTTCTTTCTTGGTTTTATTTACCTTTGCAAGCTCAGCACCCGCCTTGGAGAGTTTCACGTAATGAGATGGCTCATCTTTCAGACACTCAAATTCTCTTGCAGCTTTTAATCTGCGCAGCAGATGATCCAATTCCGTCTCCTGTCTGCTTAAATCTTCCACATCGTTTTCATATTCTGTAAGCCGCGCCTTGGAAACACGGCGTCCAATACACGCTCTGGTCGTATAGTCTTTTTTCTTAAGATGCCGGAAAATAAAATTGCTGTACGAATAACAATCCGGTGTCACACCATCCCTTACCTGCTCCAGTTCCTCCACAGACCTGCATTTCATAATATGTCCCAGATACCGTTTCAGACATACATCCACATAAGCATCCTCTGTCTTTACTGCATCATATAAAGATCCTTCCAAACAATCCGGCTCACTGTCCGCAATCGCCTTGGAATTAATTAAATCCACATTTTCATATTGCTTCATGTTGCGAAACAGGACTGCTGCCTCATGTGCATATTGTGGTTCCGTGATCAGGGAACGTTTTAGCCTTCCCATGCGTCCCTCAATGGCATTTTTCCATTCTTCCTCCTGCACATCAAACAGATCAGCAAAAATCTGCACCCTGACAGTCGTTCCATAGCGGTCACTCAGCTGTTGGGATAATGCCGTTCTTGCAGACCTCAGATTCTCCTCATATGGTTTGCGGTTATGTTTCATGTCATCCACCAGCCGCTTTTTTTCTTTTAATTCTTTTCCGATCTCGCGCCTCTGCTCACTGTAATCCTCCACTTCATTTTCGATATTCTGCTTGGCAGATTCAATTTTTAAATGCAGGTTCTGGCACAATTCCTCCGTTACGTTTCCACTGCCAAGTTCTGCAATCAAATTTAGAATCGGATTACTGATATAATCGGTGATCACATCATCTTCTTCCCAGTTTTTCATTCCAAGAAGGATCTTGTTCCACTGTCTCGTATTATCCGCAAGCATCTGGCTGCGTGCATCCAGTTCCTCATACTGCTGCTGTTTTCCACCCAAATCACTGGACTTAAGATCTGCACTGACCTGAATCAGTTCCTGTTCGGTTTCCCCACGCACAGCAGAACGTTCTTTTATCTTTCCATGCAGCTGCTCCTGTTTCTCTGCAATGATCTTTTTATCCTCTTCCGCGGTCTGAATTCTTGCCCGCAAATCTTCAATTCCAATGCAGCGGATCATTGCCTCTGCCCGGATCTTATCGGACTGCAGACGCACAAGTTCCTGCCCGGATGTCTGAATATCTGTCAGTATCTCGATTCGTTTTCTCAGATCTTCTATTTTATCTTTGATCTGCCGGTAAGAATCCAATTGTTCACTAATCGTGGCAATGGTATTGGAAGTGTTCTTTGGAAACATATAATCACGAATAAACTGTCCCGTTCCATTGGTCATTTTCAGGGCAATTGCGCTCTTTTCCATCGTAATAAAACGATTCTGATCAATATATCCAAGTATTACATCATAGAGTGTTCCCAGATAAGCCTCTTTCGAACCATAGATACGGTTGACATCCCCTTTTCCACGGTTATCCTCCGATTTTGCTCTGCTACTGATCAGCTTTTTGATCTCCTGATTGGAATAGCAGACGCCCTGTTCCGTCAGATATTCAGACTCCGGCATTTTCCCGGAGTGACTGAAATACACAAATTTTTTAATCTCAGAATCTGATTTTCTTACTTCAAACGCAATTCCAATACAGGTTATCATATGGGTTCCGGTATCTTCAATTTCCAGAGCAATGACGGAACAGAAATCACAGTCTTTACGATTGGCAGATCCGTCTTTTTGTTCTCCGCGCAGATAACTTAACACACTTCTGCGATTTTTTGCATCATCCGCTGCTTTATTCAGAAAACTCGGTGAGAAACTTCCATACAAAATGACCTGGATGGCATCCATCACTGTCGATTTTCCAGATCCGCTTTTTCCACTGAACAAATTCACATATTCATGAAACTCCAGTACCTTATGATCAATGCCTCCCCAGTTGTTAAGGCACATCCTTGTAAAAACTTTTTTTGCCTGACTCAATTTATTCACTCCTCATTTCGTCTTGTGTTTCCCACTGATCCTGCGTCTTTTCCGAATACTCTGCTTCCTTTTGTTCTTCCGTTTCCCCGGTTTCTCCTTTGAACATTTCAACCAGCTCATTAATATCTGCCGCTGAACAGAAAATATTAATGGTACTGTAAATATAAATCGGGGAATCGTCTTCGAGATTTCCAATGGCACTTGGCAGTTCGATCATCTGGTGTGTTTTCATCAGAATCAATGCCTCCTGCCACTCCTGAGCGGTCAGTCTGCGCGTAATCAAGTTTGTTTCCTTTCCATATCTTCGGATCTCCGCAAGACTGGTTGTCGTGGCATGTAGTCCTTCTCCCATAATTTTATCCCGATAAATCAATTTCATAAGGATCACCAGTTTCGTTGTTAAAAGTGTCATACGCTCCGTCAGCACGCCATCTCCTGTAATCCGGAAAATATGTTCCTGCGGATCATGAACCAGTTCACAGTCAAGCACCTGCAGATAATCTGCAATAAATTCCCGATTTCTCGCACATACCTGATAGTGAGGATTATCCTTCTGGATCAGAGTAACCGGATCACACTTTGTCTGCAAAATACAGGTCTGGCGAAACAGATCCTGTATGGTTTTTCTAATATTTTCCGCCTCACTCTGCGAGATATTTTCCATGTATTCTAACATTTATTTTTTCTCTCCTTTTTTTGCGTCAATCACCAGTTTTGAAAAAACAAATCCATATTCTCCTTTTAATTCTCCATCAATATGCACCGTTTCCTCCTGTTTCGTATCATCCGTTTCCTCCTGCCACAAAAACAGCAGTTTTTCCAAATCTTCTACGGACTGAATCGTCTGTTCATCCGTGACAAATCTGCCATCCACGATATTTTTCTGCCTGAATTCCTGCAACTGTTTTTTCGTATAAAGCGGCTTTGGTACAAAATCGGTCATCTGAGTCTCCTCATTGTGCTTTTCCATCGCAATCGGGTGAAATCCTGCATCCTCCGCATTTTTCCGGTTGTAAAAACTTCTATCGGTTATATTCTTAAACTGTGTTCCCACTCTGATCCGGTCACGCATTTGTTCTAACACCTGTGGGCTGTTTGCATGATGATCCAACAAATTAATTAACTTTACAATGTGATCTTCATCCGAAGAGCCTTCCTGCAGAATATAATGGATTCGTGCCAGTGCACGCTTGGCAAAGACAGTTTTCTGTTCGATCAGCTTGTTATATTTTTTTTCGATCAGATCAAATTCCCGCTCCACCTGATACACAAGCTGACTGGCACTTTCACAATATTCCAGACGATACTGGTTTCTTTTGCTGGTAACAGTTCCCTCCACAAGTCCGGTACGCTCTTTTACAAGCTGTTCCCTTTTTTGGTCATTTTCGCGAAGAATCTGGCTGACCAGTTCTTTAACTGCTTCCTTATAACGGTAAAAGCTGTCTGTTGTCGTAAGAATTGCATATTTTTTACTGTCACTGTTGTTAATTTCCTCTACCAGAACTTTCTGAATTCCAATAAAATTTTTTTTCTGCGACAATTCCTCAAAATAGGAACGCATTCCATCCTGCATATTGGAAAGAAGCTGCCCCAGCCGTCTGGACGTCTGGAGTGCGTTTTTTAAAATATCATTATTTTTTTCTGTATCCGAATGATACGTAAACAAAGCACTGTAAATCGAAAGGATACTTTCCCTCTCCCGGCTGTCATCTTCTGTCTGAAGCTTCTGAAACAATTCCGTAAACAGCTGGCTGTATTCCGGGAAAGAAATAATATACGTATTTAACTTTTCATCAAAATCGCTTTTTAACCATCCCCACCGAATCAAGGTATTCAATATGCCAGACGGCGAATCTTCCGGAAATAAGGTATCCGGCTCGTCCTCTTCTTCTATTTCCTCATCCTCCCAGATAATCCTTGCCTTTGCAATTGTATCTGCAATAATCACACGGCATTCCTCTATTGTCAATCCAAGTGCTGTATACACTTCATTATTTTCCTCATAAATTGCCACAAGAAACTGCATATATGCATCACGGTTTTTCGTGCGAAATAGTTTATAAAATTCCTTTGGAATTTTCTTTTTTAAAATCATGAATGAATTTCCTCTTTATTTTCTACAACAGCCGTTCCTGTTCTATCGTCAGACCTGACTTAAGTATTGCTTCCTTTAATGGTTCCAGTAGTCCTGCATTTTTCCTTATCAGCTTATTTCTGGTATCTTCCTTTAATAAAATACCTGCATCCTCCCTGACTGCTAATTCAAAATCCTCCTGACTCATTTTGTATGGAAGAAGTTTTGGGAATACCTGCGCCTTAATAAACTGGAAAATACAGATTCCTCCATAATCCAGATCTCCCCAATGATAAAATTCACATTCCTCAGAAACCAGATCACAAATCGTCTTCAAAAACCGAACTTCCTTTGGAGAGAAAAAACCATGACAAAATATATAAAGAGTATCTTTTCTATAAGACATGTCCTCATAGTTTGCTTTATTTTCAATTGTCATGATTCTTTTGCAACCTGACAGGGCATACGCCCTTGCATGTTCCATTGTCTGTGTATTTATAATCGTTCCATAAATCTGTGATGAAGAATCAATTACTTTTTCATCATTTATAATATACTGCAGTGTGCCTTTCCACTCAAGCGTCTGCGCATAAGAATGAATATTATGCGCATCCAGCAGTTCATCATCACTCATTTCCTCTATATAAAATGGGGATTTTGCTTTTAAAACAGACAGTATTCTATCCTCATAATTTTTTTGGAAACATTTGGAATTGTGAAGGACACGCGCACTGAACACCCGTTTCCAGATGTGTTCCTTTTGATGTGCAACTGCATCTATACATACAAAAAAAGTTTCATCTTCCAGTTCTTTCTGCTCTTTTCCTCTGTTCAACAGATCCAATAAATCATCATAGTAGGAGCACAACCATGCACAATCCTGTCCTTTTCTCCGCCATTTTTCCACACGGGCAATGAGACGAAGCTGCCTTTCCCTTGGATCTTCGATTTGTTCCCTTTCACACAATTCCGGAATAATCGCAACATCATAATCAATTTTCTTAATACTTGTTTTTACATCTTTCCAATTTGGCTTAAACTTCCCCATCTTTCCCGCATTTGTCTCATTTTCAAGAATATTTGCCTGATCCAAAAGCTGTTTTCTTCCACCCACGATTTCCATAACATCCGCATCGATATACGGATGTTTCCATCCACTGAGCATCCCCGCCCTGTAATGATCGGTATTGGTTTTATCAATGATCCAACGGGCTAAAGTTTTATGTTCCTGCTCTTTTTTTCTGCCCACGTGGTCTCTCCTTTATTCCTATGATTTCATCCACAGGAAGTGCCGCGTAAAAAGCTGATGCATATCTGCCAAAAACGTAGACATAACACTTCCTGAACCTTTTACCTCTTCTTCCGTCGCTTCCTGCTGTAATGCTGCGATTGCTGTTTCAATTTTTTCATTTCTTTATCTTCATATATTTAGTATAACGAAAAATTTTCCGAATTGCACCTATTATTTAAACATTTCGCATGAATCATCACCGACAAAAAGAGAACAGTGCCCCGATTTATCATCTGACACTGTTCTCTTTCTTTTGGTTTTATCCCTGTTCTCCGGATTCCGGTACATCTGTACTTACCGGTTTTGTACTATTCTGCGGCTCCACTTTTGCCATCGTAACCTTTGTTCCGTCATCCTTTACTACAAAGTTCACGGAATCAAGTCCCGATACATTCACATTGCGGTTTACCTTCGCATCGTAAGACTCTGCGTTGATAATATCTGCCAGATCAATTCCGGTTGCTTCTTTCATGCTTTCAAAGACTTTTGCCATGACCACCGGCACATTTCCGGCAATCTGATCCACACCATTGCTGCCGCCTTCGCCACCTCCAATGATTGTGATCTTGTCAATCTGACCGAGCGGTTCTGCAACTTTTCCTGCAATATCCGGAAGTACCTTGATCATCATTTCCGCTACTGCAGCCTTATTATACTTCGCATATGCTTCTGCCTTCTTTTCCATTGCTTCTGCTTCCGCAATACCTTTTGCCTGAATCGCAGATGCCTCTGCCTCACCGACTGCCCGGATACCGGCTGCTTCCTGCTCTCTTGCAAAACGCATGGCTTCTGCCTGTGCCTTCTGCGCTTCCGCTTCCCGCTGTGCCTCAAACTGCTTTGCCTCTGCGTCCTTCTGACGCTGATAAAGTTCTGCTTCCGCGCGCTGCTGGGCTGCATATTTTTCTGCCTCGGCTTTCTTCTTTACTTCTGCCTCCAGCGACTGCTCCGTAACGGCAACCTGCTTCTGCTTTAACTCAATTTCACGCTCCTGCTTTGCAATATCTGCATTTGCCGTGGTAACTTCGATGGTCTTACGTTGTTCCTCTTTCTGGATTTCGTAAGCGGCATCTGCCATCGCCTTCTTTGTATCGGCTTCCATCTGAAGTTCTGATTTTTTGATTGCCAGTTCATTCTGTTTCTTCGCAATCTCTGTCTGCGCTTCCACTGCCGCATCATTGGATTCTTTATCCGCTGCTGCCTGTGCAACTTTAATATCTCTCTCACTCTCAGCTTTTGCGATGGCTGCAGATTTCTTAATCTTTACAATATTGTCGATACCGAGATTTTCAATGACATCATTTCCATCAACGAAATTCTGCACATTGAAACTGATGATATCCAGTCCCATCGCTGCCAGATCCGGCTCCGCATTTTCTTTGACAAGGTTGGCAAATTTCTGACGGTCGGAAACCATTTCCTCCAGCCGCATCTTACCAACAATCTCACGCACATTACCTTCAAGCACTTCACGTGCCACACTTGCTATGTACTCTGTATTTTTATTCAGAAAGTTCTCTGCTGCCAGACGCAGTTTCTCCGGATCATTACTGATCTTAACATTGACCGTGGCATCCACATTGATATTGATGTAATCCGCTGTCGGTACGGCGTTACTCGTCTTGACATCAATCGGAATCAGACGCAGATTCAGTTTATCCAGACGCTCAAAAAACGGAATCCTTATACTTGCCTTTCCAATGACAACTTTTGATTTCTTTTTCACACCGGAAATAATGTATGCCATATCCGGTGGTGCTTTCACATATCCCAGCAATAACAGCAATACAACGATCACCACAATAACCGCCGGGACAAGATACGGTATCAGATTTTCCATAAAAATCCCCTTTCTGTTAACTACTCCTGCTACCTTTTTATTGTAATATACTTTTTAAAAATTGTCATATTATTTTCTTATGATGTTTTCCTTAACTTAACCTTAAAACATAGACACTTGAAATTCTTTCCTGTTAAATCCATGAAAAATATTATAAAATAATTTGGAAAAGTTTGTAACGAAACCATCTTTTCGCCGTCTAATCTGTGTAAAAAGGAGGTGACCGGTTCTGAATTATGAAAAATTGTACAATTCCTATTACCTGCAAGTTTACTCTTACGTGATGACAATCGTCAAAAATCAGTCCCTGGCGGAAGAAATCACACAAAATACGTTTTATAAAGCGCTGACTGCCCGACACGGCTATGAAGGAAAATCCCGTGAATTCACATGGCTGTGCAGCATAGCCAAAAACCTTGCAGTTGATGAATGCCGCAAAAATCAAAAATATGCCTGTTTCGATACATCTGCTGCGGAAACATCCGATGATATTGCAAACCATATTGCGGATCAGGACTCTGCGCTGCAGATTCATCTCGTACTTCATGAACTTCCGGAACCTTATAAAGAAGTCTTTCAGCTAAGAGTTTTCGGAGAATTATCCTTTTCACAAATTGGAATAATCTTCGGGAAAACAGAAAACTGGGCGAGAGTTACTTATCACAGGGCAAGATTAAAAATTAAAGAAAGGATGGACCACTATGAATCATAATCCAAACGAATGTGACATTGTGCAGGATCTCCTGCCATTATATTACGACCATGCATGCAGTCCTGCCAGCTGTGAACTGGTCAGACAGCATCTTGCTGACTGCGCTGACTGCGAAAAAATTTACGAAGATTTAGCCAATCATACCATTGACAACGTAATTGAAACCGAATCCTGCGAAATTCTGGAACGGCATGCCAAAAAAGAACGGAACCTGGCATACAAAGCCGGTATAGTCATTGCCGCCCTGCTGCTTGTTCCGATCCTTATTACCTTTATTGTATCCATGGCCGGCGGCAGCGGACTCGGCGTATTCTCTGTCGTAACCGCTTCCATGATGCTTGTCGCAGCACTCACTGTTGTTCCGCTTATTTCTTCCCAGAAACGGCTGATGAAATGTATTTTATGTGGTGTCGGTGCCCTGCTGCTGATTTTATTTTTTGTAAATGCCATGAATGGCGGAGGAGAATTTTTCTTCTGGTCCGTTCCGACTGTATTCGGACTTTCCGTTGTATTTTTCCCTCTGGTGATACGCGAAATGACATTACCGCCTGTATTATCCGATAAAAAAGCCCTTATTATCATGATCTGGGATACGCTTTGGCTCTACCTGACCATATTTACCGTATCTTACCGTTCCGGATTAGGCAGTCTGAAAACCGGATGCATTGTGGCAACAGTTCTGATGATTGGTGTATGGCTCTTTTTCCTCATAATTCGCTATCTCCCGGTCAATGGTTTTATCAAAGGCGGTCTGTGTACACTTCTTTGCAGTATATGGATTACCTTCTCCAATGATGTTTGCAGTTATCTTCTGTATGATACCAGACAGCTTACCATCCGCCATGCGAATTTTTCCACCTGGACGACAGATCTCAACGTAAATGCCAACGTGTATGTCATCCTTCTTGTCGCCGGAATTCTCATCAGTGCTTTACTGATCGGAATCGGGATTGTAAAAAAGAAAAAATAATTCCAACAAAGTCCATCGGATGACCAGGCTGCGTTTGCCCGACCTGTAGACGGCAATATCGCAGCCTCTATTCCGAAAAGCTTTCATTGATTCTTATTGTATTTTCCATCCGGCGCTCTGCATCTGAAGATTTGTCATATGCCGGTAGATTCCGTTGGTGCTCATTAACTCCTCCGGTGTTCCTTCTTCCGCGACTTTTCCCTCTTTTAATACCACAATATAATCGGCATTTGCAATCGTTCGCATTCGATGGGCAATAATCAGCACCGTTTTATCTTTGACCAGATGGGATAATGCCTGCTGGATTTTTGTTTCATTTTCAACGTCAAGCAATGCCGTTGCTTCATCCAGTAAAATAATCGGTGCATCTTTTAAAAGTGCCCTGGCTATGGAAATTCTCTGTCTCTCTCCACCGGAAGAAGTCATTAAAACCAGAAACGAAACCGGAATTACCCAGAAACTGGCAAGTGCAAGACTCCAGTCAAAAAGCGCAAACAGACTGATGCCTATGATAAATGTTGCTATAACAGAACCTATCAGTTCCGGGATCCAATGACTTGAAGCCGTTTCCTTTCTTGCACAGTCAGACATAATATTTGTAGTCAGATCACTCAGATCCTTTTTCCCGAAATAAGAAAGCGGAAGTTTTCTTAATTTTTCCGCTATAGCAGTTCTTCGGACACCGCCCTCTTTATAGGTGGAAAGAAAGGTGGCATTATATTGTATATGCTGTGTTACCGCAACCGCCAAAAGTACAACAATGCTTCCTGTCACATAAATTATAATTCTGCTGCTATCTAATTTATTTTCCAGAAGATCGCGGATCAGCAGGTAAAAAATTCCTGCCGGAAACATCAGTACAATATCGGAAAGACACTCATGCACATATGTGTATGGGTGTTTTTTACTTTACTAAAATTTATATTCTAAATTTTCTCTAGCACCTTTTTGTACCACAATTTCTATTTTCACAATCCTTTTCACATATTTCCAAACAGAAAAAGGGCTTTCCGATTTCTCGGAAAGCCCCATAAAATCCAATTTCTCTAGATCTATCAAAGATTACTCGATGACAGTAGCAACACGTCCTGATCCTACAGTACGTCCACCCTCACGATATTTGAATACCGTTTTACTGGGTATTTGATATGGTCATAAGTATTGAAACTTGCATAAATGCGTTTGTTTTGGATAGTGTATTTTCATTTGCAAGAGTTCTTGGCACCGGAATGGCACCGTTTCACTTTCACTCTACAATTTACCTCTTAATTTATGTAAAAGAAGTCCCACCTGTTCTTCTGTAACTACTGCATTTTTCTCCTCGTTATATATTCTTGTTCCTTCATTCATTAGAGCCCTATTATCAAGAATTAATTTCCTACATTTATTACGATGGTAAGAATTATCAACCAAATCTCTTAACGTATCTTCTCTGTCCCTGACAACCAAATCCGGAAACGCTACACGTCCCATATTCCCCTCATGAAACGCACCATCGTTACTTTTCAGAAATAGACATTCAAAATGTTCTGCATATATTGCTGATACAATTTCTCCTTTATGTTCCTCATGAGGATGATCAGCTAACCCTGTTTGAAATCTGCCATCACAATCGACTAATTGTTTCTCTAACAGTTTCTTATCCTCTGAATTTATATCACTATGCTCAATAACAATAATTTTCCCCTCATTTTTCAATGTATTGTATTTTTCCGCAATAATCTTAAAATACTCATTCTTACCGAATTTTAATATTTCTTTTTCTACAACATCAGCCACTACTATCTTGAAATACTTTCCAATTAGTGCATCATCTATTTTTGCAAGAATTACATCCACCCAAATATCTGTATCACAAATTGGATAATTTGACAATTCTTCGCCCTTATAAATCAATATTCAGCCCATCTATAACTTTTAATAAGTCAAAAGCCTTTTCTTTCGATATTCTCTTTTTATCCAGATTAAAAGTAATGTCATCATAAAAAGAGTCTGGAATATATATATCATTTGTGGCATTTATTAGTTGTAAATTTCCATTAACAGATTTTGTTTTTTTCTCCAACAATCTCCGTTTTTCTTCGGTATTCATTGCAATCGCATATCTATTTTGCAAATTTTTCTTAAATTGAGGGTACAATTGTATAATTCTTGCAAGCATGGCTGAATAACCAACATTAAAATAATTCTGCATACAAATTATTTCTTCATGCTTTATATATTGCACAGAAATATTATGATCTGAAATATATCTCTTAACTAAAGAATCTGGCATTAGAATAATACTAGCGAAGGCACTTGCTTTATATTCAATAGGATCCTGCTTTTCTGCTTCCGTATAACTAATGCCGTTTCCTTCTCCCGTGTGAATATGATAACACTCATGCCAACATGACAAATATTGTCTTCCCAGATTTTGCCTGCTATTTATATAAATACAATTATATGGATTTTTATATATTGTAAAGCCACTCAAAGAAGTATTATCTCCCACTGCCGGAAACCTTATAAGTAAAAAACCCAATTGCTCTATCGTTTTGAAAGTATCTTTTATCACTTCATCTTTACTAATAAAAGATTCTCTATACTCAAGAGCAATTGGGTGCACTTCTTCATACAGCTCTGTTTTTTCCTGTTCTGTTAACCTTTTCAAAAAACACCGCCTTATCAGTTTATTCCGATTTTTCTTTGCATAATAATCTCATTAAATAACATATTTGCTAATTCAAATGTTCCTTGAACATTAGCATCATTTCCATCCGATCTAAAATTCGCTGCTGCCACATCATCATTAATTTCAGACAATAACTCATCCGTTGCTAATCCTAATATCTGACCACATGCCTTGTAAATCTTTGGAGAAAAACTGCAAGTTCCTTCTTCAATTTTAAGTAAAATATCTAAAGGGATGTCATACTTTGAAGCAAATCCTGATGCATCAATTCCTTCGCTTATTCTCTTATCCTTTACTTTTTTACTTAACTCATAACTAGTATACAAAGGACGACTATTATTTGACTTTTTTACAAACTCGTAAATATCTGCCATATCTATTCCTCCATTTCTAATACTATATGCACTAGGTCTATTCATATTATAACACTTTTTGTCGTATTTCAATAGATTTTTCACAAAAATTTTTATTATATATCTATATTTTATATATCGAGCTTTATCATGGATTGTCATTACCCAATCACATGCTATTCATAATACACCACATGCCCCAACACACCGCTACAGCATATCCAACAGCCAATACCACATCCAGCACCTTCTTCCCAAACTCCTTACATTTATTTCGTCTGCCATAGCAATTGCCCTTTCTTTTTGACTTAATATCTGCTGCCACAATGTCCTATTCTTCAATTTAGCGACCTCTTCCTCGAATTGTCTTATTCGTCTGATTTGCCAATTGCTGTTCTTGTTCTCTCTGCTTAACTGTCTCTCTGTATACCTCAAGTCGCTCTCTAATCGATTGTTTCTCTCCTGAAGCAGTTCCATCTCGAAGTTCTGCATCTGTATCTGTTCTTTCCTTTCCATTCCTTTCTCTGCTCTTGGAATAGCTTCTGGCTCTGTAGTAATTGTTTCAATAGATTGTCTCTCTCCAACGTTACTGTCTGCACAGCCTTCTTTATATAGTTCTTCATCTTGTGTTGAACCGCTTCCTGTACTATGGGGAATAGTCTTTCATCATCCGGCATCCCATATAATCCATCCACAAATTCTTTTATCTCTTTCGAAAGAAACTCCGGTATTTCCACCACTCTTACAGATTTTTTCGTTTTGGGTTCAGTAATCACATCCTGTCTATCGGTTCTATAGTATGTCTTTGTAATATTAATCTGATTATTAATCAAATCCTCATCACCTTTGTTAAAGCTAACAGTTCCCAATTCGACAAATAAAACAAATAAAAGGCTGATAATATTTTGCTCCAGAGAATATTCTCTGGAACATTGTACTTTATCATATAAGAATACAATTATTATTCAAACCATTTGATTTACATTTCTCTTTTAGCTTCTACCTTTGTTGCATATTTCCACGTCTTTCCAC
>ERZ772892.988-NODE-988-length-32638-cov-6.997913_pt1 | contig 32638 bp, 30 predicted proteins | sample MGYA00512126_ERZ772892 | MGnify/ENA primary metagenome ERZ772892 (study PRJEB29015, sample SAMEA2737697) | human gut metagenome | biome: human gut; feature: human-associated habitat; material: faeces | place: China | collected 2012 ... | reverse complement strand
ACTTTGAGGGTCCACCCGTTCCCATCCCGAACACGGTAGTTAAGCTCAAATGTGCCGAAAATACTCGGAGGGCAGCCTCCCGGAAAAATAGGTAATGCCGACACTTATAAACCACTTACTTATGTAGGTGGTTTTTATTTTATTTATAGACAAACATTTGTACTTATGGTATAGTTAAATTAAACAATAACCAAGTTAATAGAAAGATTTATTTTAAATGGATTAAATTATGAAAATATACATAACAAGGCACGCGCAGGATGACGATTCTGTTCGCGGTGGGTGGAGTGAAAATTCATTAACTGATTTAGGAGTTTTAGAGTCTAATAGTCTTGCAGATGAATTATTGAAAAATCAAAGTTCGTATAATATTGGAAAAATATATTCAAGTGATTTATTAAGAGCAAGACAAACTGCTGAAATAATCAGTGATAAACTATCTGTTGGTGTTGAATATATTTCTGGTTTTCGAGAGGTTAATAACGGCGACCTTGCGGGAATGGATAATTTACTTGCTGATGAAAAATATCCGCATTTCTATTGGCGTAAATTGGACTGGAACGAACATTATCCAAACGGCGAAAGCCCGAAGGAATTTTATGAACGAGTATGTAACACTTGGGCAAAATTTATAAAGGAAGCTTCATCTTTCAATCAGAATATTTTGCTTGTTACACACGGCGGAGTAATCAATATAATTAAGTGTATTATCAGCAAAACAGAATATTCAAATGAAAATAAATATCAGGGAATACCAAGTGCAAAAATTGCCCTGGAAATAGAAATTTAAGATGTAACATAATAACAGGTTTAACCAAAAATAATAGCGTTGAAGTAATTAGAATGAGGTATATAATAAATAAGTATTTGAAAAACTTAAACAGAATAAAATTTGTAATTACAAATTCTTGTACTGGTAAGTGTAAGCATTGCTCACAAGGCAGTCATATATCAAATGTTCCTATTTATACTCATCCTGTGTGGCTTGTAAGTAAAAGTGATGATAATGCCTATAATGCAAAAACAAAGGAAATACTCAAAAAGTTCAATAGTCTTGGTATTGAACAGTCGGATGGTAATATTATTTTTTCAAGCGGTAACGCTTTAAAGTATTTAGGAAGTTATTTTAATGACAACGCTGAACAAATCAACCCATATATTGAAAATCCAAGGGATATGAAAACAATTAGCTTTTCTGCAAACGGTGAAGTGCTTAAAGAAAATATTTATAATAATTCCATTTTAGAAATTATTGAGCATTATGAGATTTAATGATAATAAACAGGTGGGTTATAAAATGATAAAACAAGAAATGATGAAAATTGTATATAGTCAACTTGCTATTGATTATAACTGCAAACCTGAAGATTTTGATAAAAAAGGAGCAACTATATGTGTAATTTATGTGAAACTATTGAAAAATCATTAGCCGGTGAAAATCCGTTTTTTGTTAAAGAACTTGAAACGGGAATTGTAATACTTGGTTGGAATCAGCATTTTTATGGATATACATTATTTATTTGCAAAAAGCACGCTACTGAATTATACGAACTTGATAAAAGTTTTCGCGCAAAGTTTATGGAAGAAATGATTATCGTTGCAAAAGCTGTATCTACTGCATTTGATTGCGATAAAATGAATTATGAATGCCTTGGTAACGGAGATTGCCATTTGCATTGGCATTTGTTTCCGAGAGTATTTGGTGATTTAGGGGATTACGGAAATGACGGTAAAGGCCCTGTTTGGTGGTTGCCGAAAGAAATAATGTGGAATAATGATAATATTCCTAACGAACAAGAGCTTGAAGATATGAAAGTTAAGCTATTTGAAGAGTTAAATAAATATATAATAAACGGTTAAAGCTATGACAGAAATAAAAGAATTAAAAGACGGAACTGAATTAACTAATCAATTTTTGGAATTTGTAAAGAATTGTTCTTGGGAAGAATGTAAAGACCATATTGCAGATATGATACAAAATTGGGATTTTACAGATTGGGAAAGAATGTTTGTGGCAATTTGTGATGGGAAAATAGTTGGTATGACTTCTATTATGAAATCTTATTATTATCCTTTGCCTAAAATATATCCGTGGATTTCTTGTGTTTTTGTGAGCGAAGAAAACATACTATTCAAATTGGTCTAAAAAGAAATGTGTTACCACAAAATCGTCAACACCTATTAGCACAGCTACTACAACAACTCAAGCACATTGCAAAAACAATAACAATCATAGTATGAGCTGTGGCAATATTGGAAGATGGTTTAACAGTAGAGATGAAGTTGAAAAGTACTGGGAAGATGTTGACAATAGTCACTATAAGCAATGGCAAGAGGGAAAAATCACGGTAGAGGAATATTATAAAATATCTCCATATGGCTACGAATGTTGGTCTTGTAGTTACTGTGGCAAGTGGACAGGTAATTTTAAATATAATTAAAAATTTTATACAGGAGAAAAATGATGAAACGGAGTATATTTATAGTAATAACAACAATTATATTGTTAATATCAATAACATTTCCTACAAATGTTTTTGCTGCTCCTATTTCAACTACAACAATTACATCAGTAAAAGCAGAGAATAAAACAATTAAAGTTAAGTGGAAGAAAAGAGCAAACATTACAGGCTATCAGATTCAGGTGGCAACAGATAAGAAATTTAAGAAAAATGCTAAAACTGTTGTTGTGAAAAAACAAAAAACAACTACAGCAACAATAAAAAAACTAAAATCAAAGAAAAAATATTATGTGCGAATCCGTACATATAAAAATTCAAATAATAAAAAAATATATTCTCCTTGGTCTAAGGTAAAGAGTACAAAAACTCCGAAAACGATAAAATGCAAAGAAGACAATATTAAAAAAGAAATAGAAAACCATTGTACAAACAATAACAATCATAGCATAAAATGCGGAAATATGGGAAAGTGGTTTAATAGTAGAAGTGAATTAGTAGCATATTATAATAATGAAGTGAACAAGTGGAATAAAAAGATAGATAATGAAGAAATAACATATGATGAATATTATAAAAATGTACCTTCTGGATATGAGTGTTGGTCTTGCAGTTATTGTGGAAAATGGACAGGCAATCTTAAACATTATTAAAATTATGACATTAAATGAAGAAATATACAAAACTGTTATGAAAATACCGTATGGCAAGGTTGCAACTTACGGGCAAATTGCAACGCTTTGCGGTAATCCTTATTATGCAAGGGCAGTCGGTAATGCGCTACATAAAAATCCAAACCCTCAAAAAATACCTTGCTATCGTGTTGTAAACAGTAAAGGCAAGCTGACAGAAAATTTCGCCTTTGGCGGTTTGAAGGTGCAGTCGGATTTGCTTATAAGCGAGGGTATCGAAGTAATTGACGGCAGAGTTAATTTAGAAAAATATCAATGGCGTGGCTAAAATATTAGATTATAATTTTAAATCGTTGATTATAATATTGTTTTTATCGCTACATTGTGATACATTATAAATAAACAGAAATGACGATTACTATTACACAAAAATTAAAATGGCTAATGAAATTTTAAACGCAGAAAGCGTTGTAAGGAAATTAAGGAGCAATTCTTAAAACAATATGGATATTTTAAACTACTTAAAAAATAACATTACAACTAAAACTCCGCTTAGTGAAATTTTAGATATATTTTGCAAAATGTGTGAAATTGAACTGCCTGATTCCGAGCTTCTTTTTGAAACAGGCGTGTTTTCGTTCACTTGCGATGAGCAATATTATTTTTCGCTTGTAAGGCAGTATGAGGCGGAGAATGATGGACGCAACCAAATTCATATTGATGTTATTTACCCGCCTACAAATCGAATCAGTGACCTTTCACGCGCCGACTGGATGGAAAATGTTGATGAATTTAAACAAAAGGTGCTTTCGTCTGAGGAATATTCAATTTTAAAGAACGAGCCTATTTTTAAAATTGATATTTATGATGATGATACGGAGTAGGAAATATTATGGTTGAATTTTGCAACTATATAAAGCTCAAAAGAAGAAATCTGCTTTGATTAGATTTCAGAAGTTTAGAAAAATCGTTACATAAAAAAGGCGTCATCATTGGGAAAGTCCTTTGATGACGCCTTTTATTATTCCTTTTTATCAAGCAAGCTGATTGCTTCTTTTGACATAGGAATAAGAATTATTAAGTTTATAATTGTCATTAAACCTATTCCTACGTCGCCTAAATCCCATACAATTGTATATGCCTGAAGCCCACCGATAAACAGCATAATAAGAGCGATAATTTTATAAAGTGTTTGACTCCACCAATTGTTACCGCACAGGTATGCCACATTTGATCTTGCATAAAACAGAATTCCAATAAAAGTAGAAAAACTGAAAAGAAACAGAATTACAGCAACAAATATCGTGCCGAAACTGCCAAGGTGATAATTCATAGCACTTTGAAGTAAATCCATACCTTGCTTACCTTTTGTGACGCTTTCCGGAACAAGCAGCATAATCATAGCTGTGCAGGTGCAAATAACAATAGTGTCAATCAAAACACCGAGCGATTGAACCATTCCTACTGTTTCAGGCCTTTTGCCCTCGGCAGCGGCAGCAGCACAAGGCGCAGAGCCTGAACCTGCTTCGTTTGAAAATAAGCCTCTTTTAATTCCGTTCATTAAAACAGCACCGAATCCGCCGCCGGCAACTTGCTTTATACCAAACGCTTCTTCAAATATTCTTTCAAATACACCGGGCATTAAGCTGATATTTTTAATTATTATAAATATTGTAACAACAAAATATATAACCGCCATTATAGGAACAATAACATCAAGCACTTTAACCGTTGCATCTTTTCTTAAAACAATTAAGCTTGATATTATTACAAGAATTACCGTTGTATAAATCGGCGGTATTGAAAATGCATTTTTAAAAGCGGATGTTACTGAATTGCTGATAACTTGGCTTATGCCGCACCAGCAAATAAGCCCAAATATTGCAAAGAGAATAGCGATAAATGATTTCTTAATTTTCTTCTTTCTCTTTTTTTCAACATAATCGTGAATGTAATAAGCAGGTCCGCCGTGGTATCCGCCGTAAAGCGGGTCTTTCTTTTTATGAATCTGGGCAAGCGTGCCTTCCGCATATGCTGTTGACGCACCTAAAAATGCCGATACCCACATCCAAAACACAGCGCCTGCACCGCCGACGGATATGGCGGCTACTACACCTACTAAATTTCCCATACCAACTCTTGTGGCGGTGGAAACTATCAGCGTTTGAAAAGTTGATAAGCTTTTTTTATCATCATTTTTTTCGCCAAGCGCCTTAATCATTGTGGGCAGCTTTCTTATCGGCATAAATTTAGTTCTTATCGTAAAAAATATTCCTGTCGGAATAAGCAAAATGACAAGTAAAGGTATGCCTATGCTTGTCCCTTTGAAATTAAGCGTTATTAAATCTCCCCAAAGAAAATTATAAATACTTACAATTATATTTGACATAAATTCCCCTTAAATAAAAATCACCGATTAGGTTTACCAACCGGTGATTAAAATTAGATTATTGTTTTTTTAAAGCTCTTTCAAGCCATACTGCACCTAAATCAAGCGCATTGAAAAGGCCTTGCTTTTCACTCTTCTTAATAATCTTTTCCTTTGGTGATGTAACTGAAGGGTCGGTATCAATAAGCTGTATTGCAACTTTACCTGATACTTTTAATCCTTTAATATCTTCATCGCTGAGAATATTAAGGCAAACTACATATGCCTCACTCATACTTCCGTAATAGATAGTTTTGCCACATCTTACCAAAGGCTTACCTTTGTATTCTAGGATTTTTTCCTTTTTGCTTTCTGCCAAAGATAACCCTCCTTTAATTTTAATCGAGATAGGACTTTACCATTGCAGCCAAAAGCTCATCACGGTCAAGTCGCCTTATCAAACTTCTTGCATTGTTGTGAGTGGTTATATATGTCGGGTCTTCGGTCAAAATATAACCTACTATTTGGTTAATAGGATTGTAACCTTTTTCCTGCAAAGCGTCAAAAACCTCAGTCAAGGTTTCTTTCATAACATCCTCGTGATCGTCACCAATTCTAAAAGTCATAGTTTTATCAGTCATGGTAAAGTCACCTCCCTGTAAAGCATTATATCTTAATTATATACATAATTATTCAAAATTACAATACCTTTTTTAAATTTCATTTCAAAAACGCTTGACTTAATAGGCATTTTGGTTTAAAATCTTTGTATAAATTAAATGCTATGACTGAGGGCATTTGCCGCAGTAGTTGATATTTTTGCATTTTAGAGAGCTGTGTATTTGCTGAAATCACAGTATTGCTTTTATCAATGAATTTCGACTCACGAGCTTCCTGTGAAAAGCAGGGCGTATTTCTGCGTTAAGGATTTTGAGTGGCACATATTTATGTGCAATTTGAGTGGTACCACGGATATAATTCGTCTCATTTTTATGAGGCGATTTTTTTATTGTTTAATTGGAGGGAATTATGGATAACAAAATTTTAAGTTTGAAAGAAAAATTTGTGTCCGAACTTGATAAGATTGATAATCTTGCTGATATTGAAAGTATCAGGGTATCATATCTTGGCAAAAAGGGCAGTGTTACAGACCTTCTTAAAGGTATGAAAGAACTTTCAAATGATGAAAGAAAGGCTTTCGGCCAAAAGGTTAATGAACTCAAAGGTCTTGTAAACGAAAAAATTACAGAAAAAACAAATGAACTCAAAGAAAAGGAAATTCAAAAAGAAATTGAACTTATGCCGGAATTTGATTTATCAATGCCGCCGGTTATGGATAGGGGTTCATATCATCCTATTACACTTGTGCAAAGGGAATGTGAGAGAATATTCAAATCAATGGGCTTTACCGTTGAAGATTACAGTGAGATTGTAACCGACTATGAATGTTTTGAATCACTTAATATTCCTAAGCATCACCCTGCCCGTGATATGCAAGATACTTATTATCTTACAAACGGTCAGCTTTTAAAAAGCCAAACTTCAGCTGCTCAAAATGCTATCTATAAAAAATATAGAGATGCGCTTGTAAATGACGGTGTTCCGATTAAAGCTATTTTCCCTGGCAGATGTTTTAGAAACGAAGCAACAGACGCTTGCCACGAAAATACTTTCTTCCAAATGGAAGGTGTTATGGTTGATAAGAATATCTCTATTTCAAACCTTATTTATTTTATGAAAACAATGCTTTCCGAAGTATTCCAAAAGGATATTAAGGTTAGGCTTCGCCCGGGTTTTTTCCCATTCGTTGAACCCGGTTTTGAACTTGACATCAGTTGCCTTATTTGCGGCGGTGAGGGCTGCCCAAGCTGTAAGCACAGCGGTTGGCTGGAACTTTGCCCTTGCGGTATGATTCACCCTGAAGTTCTTAAAGCAGGCGGAATTGACCCTGATGAATATACGGGTTTTGCATTTGGTTTAGGCCTTACAAGACTTGTTATGATGAAATATGGCATTAAAGATATTCGTGATTTAAACAGCGGTAATCTTAAAACATTATCACAGTTTACAGACGATGAAAATTAAGAGGGGAGGAATTAAATATGTTTTTATCAATGAATTGGATTTCAGATTTTGTTGATTTTACAGGTCTTGATAAGGTTGAGCTTATTCATCGCTTCTCTCTTTCTACTGCCGAAGTTGAAAACGAAATTTTCTTCAAAGGTTCAGATATTAGCGGTATTGTTGTAGCAGAAATTAAATCTGTTGAAAATCATCCTGATTCTAAAAAACTTCATCTTCTTAAGGTTGACGCAGGTGACGGTCAGCTTACAGATGTTGTATGCGGCGCTCCTAATGTAAGAGTCGGCCTTAAAACAGCTTTTGCCAAAATTGGTGCAAAGATAGGTGAAATTGAAATTGCACCGAGGAAGCTTGCCGGCTACACATCAAACGGTATGTGTTGCAGTGAAAAGGAAATCGGTATTTCTGATGATAACAGCGGCATTATGGAAATAACAGACGATTTGCCAAATGGTACCGATATTAAAGATGCATATCAGGTTGATGATATTATTTTTGAAGTTGATAATAAATCACTCACAAACCGTCCTGATCTTTGGGGCCATTATGGCATTGCCCGCGAATTTGCAGCCCTTGCCGGCAGAGAACTTAAGCCTCTTGAAACTGTTGATTTATCACAGTATAACAATTTACCGAAGATTGACATGAAGATTGAAGACCCTCTTTGCCAAAGGTATTCTTGCTTGCAGGTTGAAAATATCAACACAAATATTTCGCCTGTTAATATGCGTATACGCCTTTTCTATTGCGGAATGAGAGCTATCAATTTCCTTGCAGACCTTACTAACTATCTTATGCTTGAAATGGGTCAGCCAATGCACGCATTTGATTCGCGCAAGGTTGAAAAAATCAGAATTAAGCGTTTTGATACACCGTTTACTTTCCAAACTCTTGACGGTGTAGAAAGAAATATTGATGAAAATACACTTATGATTTGTAACGATAATACCCCTGTTGCAATTGCTGGCATTATGGGCGGACTTGATAGTGAGATTATTGATGATACTCACACATTAACCCTTGAATCTGCCACTTTTAATGCTGTTTCAATTCGTAAGTCAACTGTTCGCCTTGCTCACAGAACAGACGCTTCTATGAGATATGAAAAATGCCTTGACCCTGAAATGACAGTACCTGCCATTGCCCGTTTTGTTAAGCTTATGACTGATATTGACGGCGGTGTAAAAGTTGTATCATCACTTACAGATGAATATGCTTTCCATTATGATACCGTTGAACTTGATTTTGATAAAGCTTTTGTTGATAAATATACCGGTATTGAAATCGGTAATGATACCATAATTTCAACACTCACTTCACTTGGATTTGACGCAAAAGTTGAAAATGATAATTTCAGCGTAGTTGTACCAAGCTGGAGAGCTACAAAGGATGTTACAATCAAAGCTGATATTATTGAAGAAATCACTAGAATTTACGGATATGATAACTTCGCTGTTCATACAGCGGTTGCACCGCTTTATCCTGTGCGCCCTGCTGTTGAAAAAACAGATGAGGATAAGATTAAGGATATTCTCGTAAATCATTTTAATCTTCACGAGCTTCATTCATATGTTTGGGCTTATTATGATGAATATAAAGCATTGGGTATTGAAGTTGAAGATAATATTAAACTCGTTAATGCTACAAATCCTAATATTGAAACTATTCGTAATTCGGTAATTCCTACACAACTTTGCCAAGTTAAATATAATACTTCATACAGCACTGATTTCGGTGTGTTTGAAATCGGCAGAGTTGCAAACGGTCTTAAGGATGACGGAGTTGTTGATGAGCATAAAATGCTTGCTGTTACACTCTTCAGCAAAACCAAGAGCGTTGAAAAGCTTTACTTTGAACTTCGTGATATGCTTGCAACTTTGGCAGATAATATTAAGCATAAATCACTTGATTTTGAACCTGCAAAGCAAATGCATTCATATGAACATCCAAGAAATCTTAACACCGTTATTTGTGACGGTAATGAAATCGGTACAATCGGCATTGTTCACCCTGTTGTATCTAAAAAGATTGATAAAAAAGCTTCGGTTGTATTTGCTCAAATTGATGTTAAATCATTTGCTCAAATTGCAAATGCAAGTATCAGTTATGAAGAACCGTCAAAATATCCTGCTATGGAAATTGACCTTTCATTTGTAACAGATAAATTTGCTCCGATTAAAAATGCAATTGTAAATGCAAAGAGCCAGCTTGTTAAGAAAATTGAAGTTGTTGACACCTATAATGACGGTGAAGCAAAGTCTATCACAACCCGTATAACATTCTCTCATCCTGAAAAAACTCTTACTCGTGAAGAAGTTATGGATATTGTAAATACAGTTATTGATAAACTTGAAGCAGACGGAATTAAGCTTAAAAAGTAATAAGCACAACAAAAAATCCTCACTGAAGAAGTTCTTCAGTGAGGATTTTTTTATCATTTAATATTTAAGTTTTAAAATCATATTAAGTACATTGATTGCACTTCGTTCAAGCTCTCCTCTTGTAAGTCCGTTTTTAAGTCCTACTGTTTCTAACAGTGATTTATCAGGCTTGTATTTCTTTTCGGTTTTTTTAAATGAACCCGGCATATACACATCAACTTGTGAACGTACGCGGTATGCATTATCACGAAGGTTTGGAAATTCGTGGCTTTGTGAATGCTGCATCCACCAGTCAGTCATAACAGAACCGTCAAATCCCCATTCTTTTCTTAATACGGTAGTTACCAAGTCATAGTTATAATGGCTCCATACACCGTTTATTTTGTTATAGCTTGTCATAATATTAAGCGGCTTTGCTTCCTTTACGCAGATTTCAAAGCCTTTAAGGTAAATTTCTCGAAGTGCACGCTGGGAAACAATCGAATTGTTAACAGTTCTGAAAGATTCCTGATTGTTGCACGCAAAATGCTTAGGGCAGGCAGAACCTCCGCTTGCCTGAATACCCTTTACATAAGCAGCAGCCATTTTACCGGTGAGAAGCGGGTCTTCACTGAAATATTCAAAGTTTCTGCCGCAAAGCACATTTCTGTGAATATTCATACCCGGTGCTAAAAGCACATTAGAACCTGCATTTCGGAGTTCTCTGCCCATTTCTGTTGTAAGTTTTTCAACAAGTTCTGTATTAAATGTGCTTGCAAGTGCAGTGCCGCAAGGAATGAGAGACGTATATTTTCTTACTCTTATTCCGGCAGGTCCGTCTGTTGTGATTACAGGCGGAATACCCTTTTTGTTTAATTCGGGAATAATTCCGCCGAATGCACCTGCATTTCCGGCAACACCGTAGTTGCTGTCCATTCCGCCTTGCCCGCGGGTGAGTGCTTCAAGTTCCTCGTTATTTAAACTTGATACAAATGTTTCAACACTGATTTCACCTGATTTTACCATCTCAAAATTATAATTGTGAACAATATGGCCTATTTCTTTAGGTAAGTTTTTAATTATTCTTTCACGAAGATAAGGCTTTTCAGGTTTAACCGTCACTTTTTTCGGTATGTATGAACCGTTTATTTTGTGTGCAATAATTCTGTCAATGTATTCTTTCGGCGCGCATATTGCTTCAAGTTCTTCAAGTACTGTATCTTCACTGTATTCAAATGAACCTATTTCTTGTGCCTCACGCACATTTTCACCAAGGAAGAATTTATATTCGCCTTTTTCTAAAATGTAAGCATATTTGTGGCCCGTTATTCCCGTATCGTCAAATGAAGCAAAATTGTATGCCGGTACTTCAAGAACTATTTTTTGGCTTTCTCCGGGTGCAAGTTCGGTTGTTTTGGCAAAAGATACAAGGCTCATAAGCGGTTTCGTAAGCTTGCCTTGCGGTGCCCTTGCAAAAAGTTCAACTACTTCTTTGCCGGCATATTTGCCGATATTTGTAACTTGAACCTTGGCTGTCATTTTTTCTTTATCTGCTTTAAAATCGAGCAGTTCAATATCAAAATTGGTATAGCTTAAACCGTAACCGAAAGGAAACAGTGCTTTTTCTTTTGCAAATGTTTCAAAATATCTGTAACCTACAAATATATCCTCAACATACATATTGAAAAGCTTATTGCCAAAATGCTTAGCACTTGGGTAATCTTCGTATTTAATTGCTATTGTATCTGTAAGTTTTCCCGATGGGTTTACTTTACCGTAAAGTACATCGGCAATTGCGTTGCCGCTTTCCATTCCGCCTTGCCAAGCGTAAATTATGCCTCTTAATCTGTCGTTATAATCAAGCACCCATTGCATATCAATTACATTGCCACAGTCAAGTAAAACTGTTACATTGCTGAAATTGTTGCATACTTGGTCTAAAAGTTTTCTTTCTTCGTCTGTTAGATAGTAACTGCCTTTTGTAAGCGTGTTTTCCCTGTCTTCACCGGCTGCACGCCCGATTACTACGAGTGCAACATCGCTTTCTTCGCTTGCTCTTTTAACTGTTTCATCGTCAAGGTGAGGCTCTTCAAAGCTCATCGGCCAGTGGCCCCAAAAGCCGTGCGGTGCAGGATTGTTTTTTGAAAAATCTTTGTAATAATTCAAAAGCCATTCGTTAACTTTACCGCCCGCATTTTTAATTCCGTCAATCACATTTGCAAAGTAAGGTGCGTTTACATCACCGCCGCTTCCGTACCCTACATAAAAATAATCAAGCTGGCACCTGCCGAATACAGAAATCTTTGTATCCTTATTATATGGCAGGGCATTGTTGTTTTTTAAAAGGACTATTCCTTCACCGGCAGCTTCTCTGATTAGATTTGGCATATTTCCGAATATATCCCTTTCGCCCTCTGCTTTCACTTCAAGCTGCGATACCCCGCCGCTTGAAATTCTTTCGGATATGGTGGAAACAACCTTGTCAATTTTGTGTTTAAGTTTCATATCTTTTGTTCCCCTTAAAATGAAAACTATTTCAATTATCATTATACATTATCAAAAAATCAATGTCTATATTTTTGTATAAATTTTCTATATGTGAACATAATATCTTTGAAAACGCAAACAAGAAAATAATTGGAGGAATTCAAATGAATTTAACTAAAAAAACGGCGTCAATTTTTCTTTGCGTCATTTTGAGCATTTCAAGCGTTCTTGCTTTTACTGCCTGCGGTAAAAATAACAGCAATAATAATACTTTAGACAGTACAAGCAGTGCCCAAAAGGCAAATGTGACGGTAAGATATTTGAACTTTAAGCCTGAAGTAGCAGATATTTACCAAAAAATCGCACAGGAATATGAAAAGGAAACAGGTGTTAAAGTAGTTGTTGAAACAGCGGCAAATAATGAATATGAATCTACTTTGGCTGCAAAAATGTCAACCAAAAGCGCACCTACTCTTTTCCAAATTAACGGGCCTAAGGGATATTCAAATTGGAAAGAATATTGCGCTGATTTATCAGACAGTGAACTTTATAAACATTTAAAGGATAAATCACTTGCTGTTACAAGTTCTGACGGAAAAGTATATGGTATTCCTTATGTTGTTGAAGGATACGGAATCATTTATAACAAAGCAATTTGCGATAAATATTTTAAACTCGACGATAAATCAACCGATTTTAAATCAATGGAAGATATTGATTCTTTTGATAAGCTCAAATCTCTTGTTGAAGATATGCAAAAGAATAAATCAAAGCTCGGTATTGACGGAGTTTTTGCTTCAACTTCATTAAAATCGGGCGAAAATTGGCGCTATCAAACTCACCTTACAAATGTACCTCTGTTTTATGAATTTACAAAAAATAAAATAGATTTAACATCAGATGATACTTCAAAAATCACTTTTGAATATGCAGATAATTATAAAAATATATTTGACCTTTATTTGAATAACTCAACTGTTGATAAGGGTAAAACGGGTACTAAAACCGTAACGGATTCAATGGCTGAATTTGCACTTGAAAAATGCGCAATGGTGCAAAACGGTAATTGGGCTTGGAGCCAAATCAGCAAAGTAAAAGGAAATAAAGTTCAAAGCGAAAATGTAAAATTCCTGCCTATTTATACAGGCGTTGAGGGCGAGGAAACACAGGGCCTTTGCATAGGTACTGAAAACTACTATGCAATTAACTCTAAAGCAAGTAAAGAAGAGCAAAAGGCGGCACAAGATTTCATCTATTGGCTTTATTCAAGCGAAAAAGGCAAAAAGTTTGTTACAGATGAGCTTGGATTTATTGCTCCTTTTGACACCTTTAATGATAACGAAGTGCCGAGTGACCCGCTTGCACAGGAAGTTAATAACTGGATGAATAAGCAAAGTGTTACTACAATTCCATGGTATTTTACAGTTTTTCCGTCACAAACTTTTAAAGATAATTTCGGCTCTTCGCTTTTAAAATATGCACAGGGTAATAAAACCTGGCAGCAGGTTAAAGAGGATTTCGTTAAAGATTGGGAAAGCGAAGCAAACGCGTCAAAATCATAAAAGCGCTCTTTGAGCGCTACATACAAAATTGAAAAGGGGACTGTTATGAAACGAAATATCAAAAAATATTTTCCCATTTTTTTATTGCCGATAACGATTGCATTTGCATTTGCTTTTGTTATTCCGTTTTCAATGGGCGTCGGCCTTTCATTTACCGAATTTACTGCTGTGACGGATGCTAAATGGGTAGGCTTTCAAAATTATATCAGTGCTTTTTCTTCATCAAGTGATTTTTTGCACGCACTCGGTTTTACAGCACTGTTTACCGTTGTTTCAGTAGTGACGGTTAATGTTTTTTCCTTTGCTTTGGCTCTGCTTTTAACTCGTGGTATAAGGGGGACAAATCTTTTCCGTTCGGTTTTTTTTATGCCTAATTTAATAGGCGGTATCGTGCTTGGATATATTTGGAATTTGCTTATAAATGCAGTTCTTTCATCATTTGGTGTAGATATAACATATAAAGCTGAATATGGCTTTTGGGGCCTTGTGATTTTAACAAATTGGCAGCTTATAGGATATATGATGGTAATTTATGTTGCAGGACTTCAAAATGTTCCGCACGACCTTATAGAAGCCGCACAAATTGACGGTGCATCACCGGCGAAAACACTCTTTTCGGTTAAAATTCCGATGGTTATGCCGTCAATTACAATTTGTATGTTTTTAACTTTAACCAATTCGTTTAAAATGTTTGACCAAAATCTTGCTCTTACGGCTGGCGCACCCGAGCGTGAAACAGAAATGCTGGCTCTTAATATTTATAATACCTTTTATGGCAGGGTAGGCTGGCAGGGAGTAGGGCAGGCAAAAGCGGTGATATTTTTTCTTATAGTCGGATTATTAGCATTTTTGCAGTTGAAAATTACAAGCAGTAAAGAGGTGAACGCTTGATGAAAAATTCAAAAAGAATAAAAGATAATGCAATTTTCTTTTTACTGTCGGTTTTAAGTATTCTTTTTTTAGTTCCGATAATAATCGTTTTTATAAATTCGTTTAAATCAAGAATTTATATTTCAAGCGAACCTCTGAAGCTTCCCACAAGCGAAACCTTTGTAGGATTAGAAAATTATATTAACGGTATTGCTTCTTCAGATTTTTTATCGGCATTTTTTCGCTCACTCTTTATTACTGTTGTAAGCGTGGTGCTTATTGTTCTTTTTGCTTCTATGGCGGCTTGGTATATTGTCAGAGTTAATTCAAAAATCACTAAATTGATTTATTATCTTCTTGTTTTCAGTATGATTGTACCGTTTCAAATGGTAATGTATACGATGACTTATGTTACAAACCGCGCTAATCTTGATAATGTTTTGGGAATAACGCTTGTGTATCTCGGCTTTGGCGCAGGGCTGTCCGTATTTATGCTTTGCGGGTTTATTAAAAGCATTCCGCTTGAAATTGAAGAGGCGGCAATGATAGACGGATGTTCGCCGCTTCAAAGCTTTTTTACAGTTGTGTTTCCTATGCTTAAACCGACTGCTATAACAGTTGCAATATTAAACACTATGTGGATTTGGAACGATTATTTGTTGCCTTATCTTGTTTTGGGTTCTGATAATAAAACAATACCTGTTGCCATTCAGCTTGCAATGCAGGGCGCATATGGCTCTACTGATTACGGTGGTTTTATGGCTATGCTTGTACTTGCAATTGTACCGATAATTATTTTTTATGTATTTTGCCAAAAATATATTATTAAGGGTGTTGTAGCAGGTGCTGTTAAAGGATAAATTAAAGGAGTTTTTTGTGTGGCGTCAATTACCTTAAATCATATAGTCAAAACATTTGATGACGGAATAACCGTTATTCCGGATTTAAACCTTGAAATTAAAGATAAAGAGTTTGTTATCTTTGTAGGCCCGTCAGGCTGCGGAAAGTCAACTACACTTCGTATGATAGCCGGACTTGAAGATATATCTTCGGGTGAACTTATTATCGGTGGAAAAACGGTTAATAATATGCCGTCAAAAGATAGGGATATTGCAATGGTGTTTCAAAGCTATGCGCTTTATCCGCATATGACGGTTTATAAAAATATGGCTTTTGCTTTGAAACTGCGCAAAGAACCCAAAGATGTTATTGATAAAAAAGTCAGAGAAGTGGCTAAAATTTTAGAACTTGAACCATACCTTAACCGTAAACCAAAGGCACTTTCAGGCGGTCAAAGACAGAGGGTTGCACTTGGCAGGGCAATGGTAAGAAGTCCGTCTGTATTTCTTCTTGATGAGCCGCTTTCAAATTTAGATGCAAAGCTTCGTACTCAAATGCGCTCCCAAATTGCACTTCTTCACAAAAGGCTTGAAACTACTTTTATTTATGTAACGCATGACCAAACAGAAGCTATGACTATGGCGGACAGAATTGTTGTAATGAAAGACGGAATAGTTCAGCAGTTTGATACCCCTAAAAACTTATATAATCACCCTTGCAATGTTTTTGTGGCTGGATTTATCGGCACACCGCAGATGAATTTTATTGATGCAACTCTCACTACCTGTTCGGGTGATATTTGTGCAATTGTTGATGATTTAACTATTCCTTTGCCGGCGCGTATGCAAAATGATGAAAATGTGAAAAAATATATCGGCAAGCGTGTGATTTACGGTATCAGGTGTGAAGATATGCATATTAACCCAAATTACAGGCTTGAAAACGGACAAAACGAACTGGCCATAAAGGCTGACCTTGCTGAAATGATGGGAAGCGAAGTGTATATTTATTCCACTATTGATGATAAAGAAATTATCGCAAAAGTGCGAAGCGAAAATTATATTTCATCAGGCGACAGTGTAAAGCTTTATATTGATGTTGAAAAAGCACACCTTTTTGACCCTGAAAGTGAAATTCTCATCTGTGATTAAAGGAATGACCTAAATGCTTAATAAACGAGCAAGCGGAGTGCTTTTGCATATATCATCTTTACCGTCAAAATACGGAATCGGCTGTTTTGATGAATGTGCATATGCTTTTGTTGACTTTTTGAAAGAAGCGGGGCAACATTATTGGCAAATATTACCCCTTTGCCCCACAACAGTCGGCGATTCACCATACCAGAGTATTTCCACCTTTGCACTTAATGAATATTTTATTGATTTAGATGCCCTGTGCCGCCTCGGTTATTTAAAAAAAGAAGAATACGAAGATATAAAATGGTTTGAATATGAAGATGAGGTGGATTACTCTTTACTATATACTAACAGGCACAGGGTATTATATAAAGCGTTTGACAGATTTAAACGCAATATTCCAAATGATTTTAATTCCTTTTGTGAGCAAAATTCATATTGGTTAGATGATTACGCACTTTTTTGCGCTGTTAAAGATTATTTCGGCGGTGAGCCTTTTTATTATTGGAATGAAGATATAAAATATCGTGAAGAATTGGCAATTGAAGAATATATAAATATTTGCAATGAAAGAATACTCTATTATAAAATGCTTCAATACTTTGCATTTTCGCAGTGGCTCGGTTTGAAAAAATATGCTTTCGATAACGGTATTTCAATTATAGGCGATATGCCGATTTATGTGGCGGGTGACAGTGCTGATGTGTGGGCAAACAGGGAAATATTTAAGCTTGATTCAAATCTTGAAGCAAGTGACCTTGCCGGTTGCCCGCCTGATTATTTTTCCCCTGACGGTCAACTTTGGGGCAATCCCGTATATGATTGGCGAAAACTCAAAAAAGAAAAATATGCCTGGTGGATTGAAAGGTTAAATCACAGCTTCAAAATTTATGATATTGTTCGTATAGACCATTTTCGCGGCTTTGAATCTTATTACAGTATTAAAGCAGGCAGTAAAACCGCGCGTAAGGGTGCGTGGCGAAAAGGCGGCGGAAAGTCATTTTTTGATGCTTTGCCTAAAGAGTTTAATGACAGAATAATTGCTGAAAATTTAGGCTTTTTAACCGATGAGGTTGATAAGCTTCTTGAATATACGGGATTTCCGGGTATGAAAGTGCTTCAGTTTTCTTTTGATTCAAGAGATGAAAACAGCAAAACCTTGCCCGATGATATAAAAAAGAATAATGTTGTATACACAGGCACGCACGATAACGATACGATTCTCGGCTGGTCACAAAATGCCGATAAAAAAGATGTTGCTTATGCTATGCGATACCTTAATGCATTAAATAAATACGATTTAATAGATAAGATGAATGAATGTGCAATGCAGTGTGATGCAAACACCTGTATTTTAACTATGCAGGATTTACTGCATTTGGGAAGTGAGGCAAGGATGAATACACCGTCAACACTCGGCAATAATTGGAAGTGGAGGATGAAAAAAGATGATTTGCCATCTTCACTTTCCAAAAGTTTACTTGAACTTACCAAACAAAGCGAAAGGTACTGATTATGGAAAATATTAAAGAAAAGTTAGAGCTTTTAGCTTTAGGAAAATATAATAACGACATTGAAAATTTATCTGTAAAAGAACTTTATGATGTTGTGGGAACTTATGTAATATCTCAAATATCACAAGAATGGCGAAAATCTAATTTGGCGCATTATTCTTCCAGGCGTGCCTGCTATTTCAGTGCCGAATATCTTGTTGGTAAACCTGTTTATAAAAATCTGTTGTGTCTTGGTATTGAAGAAGAAATTGAAGATGTTTTAAATTCATATGAACGCTCAATTAAAGAATTTGAATCATTGCCGGATGAACTTCTCGGTAATGGCGGACTCGGCAGACTTGCGGCGTGCTTTTTAGACAGTGCCGCAAATCTTGGCGTTGCACTTGACGGATACGGTATCAGATACCGCTTCGGTTTATTTAAGCAAACTATTGAAAACGGATTTCAAATAGAAAATATTGAAGACTCGCTTGAATATAACGACCCTTGGTGTGTGCCTTGCAGAGAAGATAAGGTAAGGATTCATTTTGCAGACGGTGATGTGCTTGCAGTTCCTTTTGATATGCCGATTATTTCTTTTGAAACACGCAAGTTTTCAAATTTGCGCCTTTGGCAAAGTGAAAGCGTAACTGAATTTGATTTTAAGCTTTTTAATGAGCAGAAGTATACCGAGGCTTTGAAAGAAAAAAATGACGCGGAAAATATCAGCAGGTTGATGTATCCTAATGATTCAACCGATGACGGTAAAAAGCTTCGTTTTAAACAGCAATACTTTTTCACATCTGCTTCACTTCAGGATATTATTAAAAAGTATAAAAAATATCATTGTGATGATTATTGCCATTTTGCAGAATATATTACTATTCAGTTAAACGATACTCACCCCGTCGTTGCTATTCCTGAACTTATAAGGCTTCTTACACTTGACGGTTGCACTTTTGATTATGCTTTTGATATTTGCAAAGAGGTATTTAATTATACTAATCACACAATTATGGCAGAAGCACTTGAAAAATGGGATTTAAAGCTTATAGACAGCATTTGCCCAGATATTGCACGAATAATAATTAACATTGATAAAAAACAGCAAAATGAGGGCTTAAAGGATAAATCCGTTCAGATTATTCAAAACGGAATGGTCAATATGGCATATCTTGCCTGCTATGTTTGCAAATATATTAACGGTGTGGCAAGCCTTCATACAGAACTTTTAAAAAGTGATGTCTTATCACAATTTTATAATTTATATCCGAAAAAGTTTCAAAATAAAACAAACGGAATTACACAGCGTCGTTTTCTTCGTCTTTGCAATCCTAAATACAGCTCGCTTATTACAGAATTGCTTGGAAGTGACGATTGGATATACGATTTATCAAGGCTCAAAGAACTTGAAAAATATGCTCAAAACAAAGATGTATTAGATAGATTTATTGAAATTAAAAAAGAAAATAAAAGAGAGCTTGCAAATTATATTCGTTTAAGAGATAATGATTCGTTTTCGCCTGATTTTATTGTTGATTCACAAATTAAAAGGCTTCACGAATATAAAAGGCAGCTTTTAAACATTCTTGTAATACTTGAACTTTATTTTGAAATTAAAGAAAAAAGCTTAAAGGATTTTACACCTACCGTATTTATTTTCGGTGCAAAGTCTGCACCGGGTTATGATAGGGCAAAGGGTATTATTAAACTTATAAATGAAGTTAAGCGGCTTGTGGAAGCAGATGAATATGTAAGCCGATTTATTAAAATTATATTTGTAAGCGATTACAGTGTATCGTATGCCGAAAAAATTATACCGGCTTCCGATGTTTCAGAGCAGATTTCAACAGCGGGTACTGAAGCGTCAGGCACAGGCAATATGAAATTTATGTTAAACGGTGCGGTTACCCTCGGCACTTATGACGGGGCTAATATAGAAATAGTTGAAAGGGCGGGGGAAGAAAATAATTATATCTTTGGCGCAAGAGTTGAAGATATACGAAAAATTCAAAACTCTTATAATCCAAAATCACTGTATGAAAATGACGCTAAAATTAAACGCTGCCTTGATGCCCTTGTAGACGGTACGCTCAGTGATAACAATACGGGAATATTTGAAGAATTGTATAATTCACTTTTAAAGGGTGCTTCGTGGCATAAGGCTGATAATTATTATCTCCTTCTTGATTTTGAACCTTTTCTCAATGAAAAACTTAAGCTTAATTTGGATTATAAAGATAAATATGCTTTTGCCGAAAAATGCTTCAGAAACACTTGTGCAGCAGGCTACTTTTCAAGTGACAGAACGATTGAAGAATACTGCAACGATATTTGGAAAATAACAAAAGAAGGTTGATTCATTTGAATCAACCTTCTTCAGATTGTCAATAAAGTGGCTAAAGTGCTTCCTTTTATGTTTTTATTTTGTTTTTACTTTATCATCTTTTAGCTTTTTGTGATAATCGTTAGTTTCCTTTGCAAGTGAACCTGAAAGGGCAATTAAGCCTATAAGGTTAGGTATTGCCATAAGACCGTTTGCAATATCAGAAAAGCTCCAAACAACACCAAGTGTTGCTGTTGCACCAACATAAGTTAAAAGTGAAAATACAACTCTGTAAATGTAGCAGAAAATAGGCTTTTTGAAAAGGAATTCAAGTGCCTTTTCGCCATTGTACTCCCAACCCAAAATTGTTGAAAATGCAAAAAGGATAATACTGATTGTTACAAATACAGCACCGGCTTTGCCGAGTGCCGTATCAAATGCCGCAATAGTTAGTTCAGCCCCTTCAAGCATTTTGCCGTCTGCATTTGTTGTGCCGAGCATACCGCTTGATGCTATTGCAAGGCCTGTGATTGTGCAAACAATAATTGTATCAATAAATGTGCCGCACATATTTATAAAGCCTTGTTTTACATGGTGGTCGGATGTAGCGCTTGCAGCGGAAATTGCCGCACTGCCAAGTCCTGCTTCGTTTGAAAATACACCTCTTGCAATACCGTAACGCATTGAATTCATCATACTTGCAGTAACTGTACCCACAAGTCCGCCGGCAACAGGCTTTGCGCCGAATGCCATTGAAAAAATATTTGCAATTCCGTCAGGAACATTTTTGTAATTTATGCAAACTACTACAATTCCGGCAATTATATAAAATACTGCCATTGCAGGTACAAGAACACTTGATACCTTTGAAATTGATTTAATGCCGCCTAAAACAACAGCACCCACACAAATAACAAGTGCAATGCCGACTACCCATTTAGGAATATTAAATGTTGAACTTACAGCAGTAGTGATTGAATTTCCCTGTGCCGAATTGCCGATACCGAATGAAGCCATAAGAGTAAATATAGCAAACATTACTGCAAGAAACGAGCCGAGTTTTTTGTTCTTAAGACCGTATTTGAGCGTATACATCGGCCCGCCGCACATTTCACCTTTTTCATTAACGGTTCTGTACTTGCCGGCAAGCGCACATTCTGCATATTTGGTGGATATACCGAAAGCCGCCGAAATCCACATCCATACAAGAGCGCCCGGGCCGCCGAGTACCATAGCGGTTGCTACACCGACTATATTGCCTGTTCCTACCGTAGCCGCAAGTGCTGTCATTAAAGCGGAAAATGGCGAAATGTCACCCTCACCGTCTTTTTGCCTTGACTCTTTACTAAAAAGCTTTTTAAGTGAAGAACCGAGATTCTTCCAAGGTATAAATCTTAATCTTATTGTTAAAAAGATACCTGTTCCTACAAGAAATAACAGCATTACAGGTCCCCAAACAAAGTCATTTATGCTGTTAACTATTTGAGTAAACTTATCCATTCAGCACCACCCTTTTAAATAAAAATAATATATATAATATCATATTATTAAGTGTATATCAAGAAAAAAATCAACTGTATAAACAGTTGACCTATAATTTCTGATTATTTTTGGGGTATGGGTTTGGATTATCGGTAAGCTCTAACAGATAATCAACACTCACATTGTGAAGCTTTGCTATTTTAATAAGTGTTTCCGGTGTCATAGAATTAACTCCGTTTTCATATGCTGCATAAGTTCGGCGATTGACAAAGAGCATATCGGCAACTTGCTGCTGCGTTAGGTCCTTGTCTTCTCTTAAATTTCTTATTCTTTCGTATTTCATATAATCACCGAAGTTATTATATAATGCCATAAATTCTGCCATTGACATTTGGCAGAATTTATGGCATTATATTTTTGAAAGAGGTGAGATGTATGACAGTATCAGAGGCTGCAGAAATGTGGAAAATATCCAAAAGTACGGTTTACAAGTATTGCAAAAATAATTTTGTTGAATGTGAAAAGAAAAACAATGTTTGGGTTATAAGTGATAATCACCCAAAACCACTAAACATTCGTAAACAAAAAATCACTCAAATAAAAATTGAATATTTTATACTCAAAGCACTTAATTCGGACGAATATGTCAGCAATAATTCATTTTCATATTCTAAGAAAAAGTTTGAGGCAATTTTAAATCAAATGGTTGATTGTCAATTAATAATTAAAGTGGACAATACTAAATTTGATATTCCAAATAATTATATTCTTACACCACGTGGAGAACGAATAATTATTGAAAAGAAAGAAAAAACTTTGAAAATATTAAACGAAATATTAAAAACTACGTTGTTTGCATTAGACGTAGCTACAAAAATAGGAGCGTAAAATGACTAATTTAAATAATGAACAAATGAAACAATATCTTAAAACTATTGTTAAGTTAGAATCATCAATTAATCAGCAAGAAGAAATAGTTGAAAAAGCTAAAAAATGGTTAGTTAAAGAAGAAATAGTAAAAAATGATTCTATTCCCTTCAGTGCACCGACAAAGCCGGAGTTTGAAAAATTTATGTTTAAAAAACCAACTTTTAACCTTTTTGAAACTTCAATGAGTCGTGGTGAAATAAGACTTATTATTATTGCGTTAATTATTTTTGGCATTGTTTATACCAGAGCAATTATTTGGGCATATGACCAAGGAGCAGAAATACTTGTTAATTTTTTTTGGGGGGTTCTTTTTGTTCTTTTAGCTGTTCTTGGCGTTATTTTTATTGTTAGACGTTCAAGTGATTATAAATATTATAAAGAACAACTCCGTATCTATAACCAAGATCTAGAAAGATATAATAAGAATTATAAAGACCATTATGACAAACAACTTCAAGAATATAACAAAGAATATTCAGAATATCTTACCAGAAAAAGTCAATATCTAAATGATTCTCAAATTAAATATCAAAATAATTTAAAAATAGCAGACAAAAATTTTGAATTGGCATCAAAAGAGTTTAATAAAATCAATAATGCTTTGCAGGAAACTAAGAATGATTTGCAAACTTTATATGATAAAAATATTATTTTTGAAAAATATAGAAATTTTGTTGCGATGTGCAGTATTTATGAGTATTTCAGTTCAGGTAGAGTAGATACTCTTGAAGGTCCAAATGGTGCTTATAATTTGTATGAAAGTGAACTTAGGCAAAATTTAATTGTAAATTCACTTGACAAAATATCAAGTAATCTTGAAATAGTTAAATCTAATCAGTTTATTTTATATAATGAATTAATAAACAACTCAAAGGAATTAAATACAAAATTATCCGATATTTCTAATTCATTAAATAAGACACTATATTCAGTTAAAAATATCGAAGACTTAAGCAGAATTACGGCAGAGAGTTCATACATAAATGCCTATTGCTCACAAGTTACAGCAGAAAACAGCACATTAATGTCAACAATGACGTTTTTAAATTGATAAAAAACAGTCAATACACAGAAAAAAGTGTATTGACTGTTTTTGTTTTAGGCGACCGTAGGTCGCCCCTACGGTATGTATTTGGACGATTATTAATTTCCAAATGTGACGTAATATAAAAGTGATAAAGCCATTTTACAAATTATATAATCTTTTTGCGTTTTTGTTTGTGATATTTAAAAGCTCTTGTGCGTCCATATCCAAAAGTGAAGCGATTTTTTCTGCAATATACGCAATATAGTGCGAATCGTTGCGCTTGCCTCTCATTGGGGTAGGGGCAAGGTATGGGCAGTCTGTTTCAAGTACCAATCTTTCAATCGGTATCTCTTTTGCAACTTCAAGGCTTTTTCTTGCATTATTAAAGGTTACAACTCCGTTTAAGCCGATATACATACCAAGCTTAATAATTTCTCTCGCCATTTCTTTTGAACCTGAAAAGCAATGTACAACACCTTTTGGCTTTGTTTCTTTAAGAATATCAAGGGTGTCGCCGTGTGCGTCCCTGTCGTGAACGATTATCGGCATATCAAGCTTGTTTGCAAGTTCAATTTGTGCTTTGAAAAACTTTTTTTGCTCCTCCTTGCTCGATTCCATCCAGTAATAATCAAGTCCGATTTCGCCGATTGCAACGCATTTTTTATTTTTTGCAAATTTTTCAATGATTTTTAAATCATCAAGATTTGCGCCCTTTAAGTTTTCAGGGTGCAGGCCTGCGGCAAAATAAATATAATCATATTTTTGTGCAAGGTCAAAATTAAATTGAGTTGAATCTATGTCACATCCGCAGCTGACAACTAAAGAAACACCCTGACTTTGAAGATTATCAAGTAATTCCTCTCTGTCAGGGTTAAACTTACTGTCGTCATAGTGGGAATGTGTATCAAAAATATTGTGATACATTTCGTCCCTACCGTTTCTTATCTTATTTTTGTTCCTGCCGGCATTCCGTCAACAAAGAGTACTTTTACATCATCTTCGCTTACATCACCTGCAAGAAGCATACCGTTGCTCATTTCACCGCAAAGCTTTGCAGGCTTGAGGTTTGCAACAATAATAACGCTCTTGCCGATTAAATCTTCAGGCTTGTACCAAGGTGCAATGCCCGATACAATTTGCCTAAGTTTGCTTGAACCGTCATTAACCTGCAATTTAAGAAGCTTTTTAGCTTTCTTAATAGGTTCGCACTGCTCAATTTTAGCTACTCTGAGTTCAACCTTTGCAAAATCGTCAAATTGAATTTCTGCAAGTCCCTCAATTTCAGGCTTTTGAAGTGCCTTTTGCGCTTCTTCTGCCTGCTTTTTAATAAGCTCGTTAAGTTCTTCAATTTCTTTATCAGCATCAATTCTCGGGAAAAGGGCAGGGCCTTTGTGAACTGTTACATCAAGCGGAAGAACATTAAATTTGCCGGCGTTTTCATATGTGATGAGTTCTTTATCTGCACCAATTTGCTCCCATACTTTCGGCATTGTAGTCGGCATAAAGCAAGAAAGAAGTGTGGTGGAAATTCTGATAGCTTCAAGAAGATTGTAAAGCACGCTTGCAAGCCTTGCTTTTTTGCTTTCATCTTTGCCGAGAATCCACGGTGTTGTTTCATCAATGTACTTGTTAGCTCTTGAAATAACTTTGAATATTTCGGCAAGTGCATTGTTGAGTTGGGTTTCATCCATAAATTCAGCAATCTTTTCTCTTAAAGATGTTGCCATATTGATAAGTTCATCATCAACAGGTGCGCTTTCCCTTTCAGTAGGGAGTGTGCCGCCAAAATATTTTTCAACCATTGCTACTGTTCTTGAAACAAGATTTCCAAGGTCGTTTGCAAGGTCAGAGTTAATTCTGTTAATCATAATTTCGTTAGAAAATGAACTGTCTGCGCCAAGAGCCATTTCTCTTAAAATATGGTATCTTATTGCGTCGGCACCGTATCTTTCACCTAATACCATTGGGTCAACAACATTGCCGATTGACTTGCTCATTTTTTGACCGTTGAAAGTAATCCAGCCGTGAACTGCAAGGTGCTTTGGAAGCGGCAAGTTAAGTGCCATAAGCATTGCAGGCCAAATGATTGCGTGAAAACGCATTATATCTTTTGCAACCATATGCAAATCGGCAGGCCAAAATCTGTCAAAATCATCATATTTATCGTTAAGATAGCCAAGTGCGGAAATATAGTTAGAAAGAGCGTCTACCCAAACATAAACAACATGCTTGTCATCAAATGTTACAGGAATGCCCCATTTAAAAGTTGTTCTTGATACGCACAAATCTTCAAGTCCCGGTTTAATAAAGTTGTTTACAAGTTCAACAGCTCTTGTTCTCGGCTGTAAATAATCTGTTTCAAGAAGTAGTTTTTTAATTCTGTCTGCAAAAGGTGAGAGCTTGAAGAAATATGCTTCTTCTTCCGCTTCGGTTACTTCTCTTCCGCATTCAGGGCATTTTCCGTCAACAAGCTGGCTTTCAGTCCAAAACGATTCACAAGGTGTGCAGTATTTTCCTTTATATGTTCCCTTGTAGATATATCCTTTGTCATAAAGCTTTTTAAAGATTTTTTGTACTGTTTCAATATGATAATCATCAGTAGTACGAATATATCTGTCATAACTGATGTTCATATAGCTCCAAAGATTTTTAAATACTTTAACTATTTCGTCTACATATTCTTTTGGAGTAATTCCTTTTTCCTTTGCTTTTTGCTCAATTTTTAAACCGTGTTCATCAGTACCGGTAAGAAAAATAACATCTTTACCCTGCATTCTTCTGAAACGGGCAATAGAGTCGCACGCTACGGTTGTGTAGCAATGACCGATATGCGGGTTGCCGGATGGATAGTAAATAGGTGTAGTTATATAAAATTTTTCTTTTTCAGCCATTTTGTTTACCTCCGATATTAAAGAAGCGATGCAGCACCTTTATCAAGCATAAGTGTAACATCTGTATGAAACTGTAAAACTGAAGCAGGGCATTGTGGAGTTACATTTCCGTCAATAAGCTGCTTAATTGCTTTTGCTTTATTTTCTCCAATTGCGATAATAAGTATTCTCTTCGCTTGCATAATTGAACCGATACCCATTGTTACTGCATGGGTAGGCACTTCTTCAATTGATTTAAAAAAGCGGCTGTTATCTTTAATTGTGCTTTCTTTAAGAGCTACAACATGGCTCCATCTTTGGAAGCTGTCTGAAGGCTCATTAAAAGCAATGTGACCGTTTGAACCGATACCTAAAAGCTGAATATCAATTCCACCGGATTTCTTAATTCTTTCCTCATATGCTTTGCATTCTTCTTCAAGATTTTCAGCATTACCGTTGAGAAAGTTGATATTTTCTTCAGGAATGTTGATGTGGTCAAAAAGATTATCGTGCATAAAACGATGATATGAATTAACATCATTAACATCAAGCTTGCAGTATTCATCAAGGTTAAATGTTGTTACCTTACTGAAGTCAACCGCACCTGCTTCATAAAGCTTAATCATATGGCCGTATGGCTTAAGTGGGGTTGAACCTGTTGCAAGTCCAAGCACGCTGTCAGGCTTTGCAAGAACCTGGCCGCACATATAGTTACCTGCCGCAATACCAATTTGCTCTTCATTATCATATACAAGTACATTCATAATATTTTCCTCCGTTTTAAAAATCAATATCTTATATATTATAAACTAATAAATCTATGTGTCAATGTTATTTTTGCTTTTTGCCGCTTTTCCGGCTATGGTGTGAATTATAAAAAATGCCGCAGCACCTACAAATGCGCCTATCGTATCAATTGCCCAATCCTTTAATTCACACGAGCGTCCGCTTACAAAAAGCTGATGAAATTCATCACTTATTGCATATAACGAAGTCAGTGTGCAGGCATAAAGGGGTATAATTTTTTTCTTTGTTTGATATATTGCATTGCTGATTAAAAAGCACAGCCCGATATATTCGCAAAAATGAGCTGATTTTCTTACAATAAAATCAGTAACGCCGTTATCGCCGAAATGCTTAATTATCCATTCAACTATAACACCGCTTTGCGCCGCGGATTCATCCGCCGTTCTTGATGAAAGCCAAAATATCACAGCCATACATATTAAAACAAGAAACCAACTTAATATAGTAACTGTTTTATTATTTTTCTTCTCTTGTTGCATTTACAAAACTTATCCTTCCGCTTCCGGGATGAAATTGTACATTTGCAACCCCTTTTGCCTGTGCATAATATGATGATTCATATAACACAGGTTTAATACTGTAATCAGCTAAAATTGCTTTTTCACAGTTTTTTGCATTTTGCGCAAGATTTTGCGCAGTTCCGTTTTGCGCTCTTTTTAAAGCAGAAACAGCAGCAGGCGCATTGCCCATAAGATTACTGTTTATAACACTGCTTAAAAAGTTTAAAGCACTTTGGTTGGTTGCTGTAAATTTGTACAGTGCAATATCATAATCACCTTTTGATAAAGCGGTTCGATAGTCGCTTTCGCTTAATATATCAATTTTAAGTGAAAAACTAATTTTGTGTTCATCATCATTACCGTATGATGATATTGAGCCGACACCTGCCTGTATGCCCTGCACAAGTTCTTTTACCACATCTTTGTATTCTTCTGTTGCAATTACGGTAAAGCTTGCTTGGGTTGCACCGAGTTCGTTAAGCCCGGTTCTCCAAAGTTCCTGCGCTTTAGTTATATTTTGCTTATATACCGTAGCACCCATTTCTTTGTTAGCCGCGTTTGCTTCAATAACACAGCTTGGCGGGGTAAAGTTGGTTGCTCGCTTTAAGTAATCGTATTTTTTTGAATCAAGGTCAGATATACTTAAACATACCGCCTGCCTGAGCTTATCATTAGAAAAGATAACATTATTTTTGTTAAGTATCATTGCAAGTGTTGTATCTGTGTAGCTAATAGCAGTAATGCCGCTGTCTTTAAGTTTGTCATATTCCTGACCTGTGATATATGCACTGTCATAATATCCTGATTTTAAGCTTTTTACGGTATCTTCACTGCCGTCGGTTATTTTTAATGTTACATCTGTTACCTGTGATTTATAATCGCCTACATACTGCGAATTGTTTTTTAGTAGATATGAAGCCTCAAGTATGTTGCTTACATAAAATTGACCGTTGAATATGCTGTAATCAAGCCCTAAACCGTATCGTCCTTTTGTAGCGTTGAAATAATCTTCGTTACAAGGCATTGCAATTGCTGTTGAAAGCACATTTAAAAATCCGCTGTCGGCAGATTTAAGCTTAATTTCAAGTGTGTAATCATCAATTGCTTTTACACCAAGCTTGCTTGATTTCATTTTGCCCGAATGTATTTTTGAAGCGTTGACAATATTTGATATTGAAGAAAACAGGGGAGCGTCAGTGTTCTTTTCGCACGCTCTTTGAAGTGCAAATACAAAATCATTTGCAGTAATATCCGGATTAAAGGTTTCGCCCATAAGTTCCTGCGCTTTTGTAAGCTCTTTGCTGTCGGCACTTTGCGATGTGTTTTTAACATTCCATTTTGCACCTTGCCTTAAATGGAATGTGTACACTTTTCCATCATCGCTTATATCCCAAGTTTTCGCAACGCCTGCCTGAACTTTTCCGTCATCATTTACTCTGACAAGCCCTTCAAAGCAATTTTCAATAATTAAAAATTCATCGGCAGTTTTGGCTACCTGTGGGTCAAAGCTTGATACTTTGCCTGAAAATGGGTATATAAAATCAATTTTACCGCCGTTTGATGAACAGCCGGAAAATATAGTTGCTGTAATGATAAAACACATAAAAACAGCACAAAGTCGTTTAATTGCAGTTTTCAATTTCTTCACCTAATAGTAATGTAATAAATATAAAATTATAGTCTACTTGCAATTATAACAAAGTGTATCTGCTAAATCAATGAAAAAATACTTAATTTTAGTGATTTTTTGCCGAATTATCAAAACGCGTGGCACAGTGTATCAAAAACTTTTTGATTTCTTTGATAAAATCTTATAAAAGGTGTTGACATATTGATTAAGGTAGTTTATATTATTAGCTATCTTAAAATGGCTTTCTATTGCAAATTATAAAATCTTTATTTTTAATTATTGCTTATATATATGTAACGGAAAATTTTGATTTTCAGGTCATATGCAATGCGCAATTAGCTGTTTGTGAATATAAACATATTACGAAAATAAAACGATCGGAGTGACTCTAATGGTAAATGTTAAGGATGTCCAGCTCGGCACAACAACGAGAAAGAGTTTTGCAAAAATCAATGAGGTTATGAAAATGCCTAACCTTATCGAAGTGCAGAAGAGTTCTTACCGTTGGTTTCTTGAAGAGGGTCTCAAAGAAGTATTCAAGGATATCGGTGAAATCAGTGATTACACAGGTAACCTTGTGCTTGATTTTGTTGACTTTTCAATTGACGACGAACCTAAGTATTCAATTGCACAGTGTAAGGCTCGTGACACCACTTATGCTCGTCCTTTAAAGGTCAGAGCAAGGCTTGTTAATAAAGAAACGGGCGAAATCAAAGAAAACACTATTTTTATGGGCGACCTTCCTTGGATGACAGATGCAGGCACATTTGTTATTAACGGTGCTGAAAGATGTATTGTATCCCAGCTTGTTCGTTCACCGGGTGTTTACTACAATATGGACCACGATAAAACAGGTAAGGAACTTTTCACTAATACTGTAATTCCTAACCGCGGTGCTTGGCTTGAATATGAAACAGATGCCAATGACCTTTTCTATGTTCGTATTGACAAAAACAGAAAGATTTATATTACAACATTCCTTCGTTCATTAGGTCTTGGCACAGATTCTGAAATCGTAGATTTCTTTGGTGAAGATGACAAGATTCTTGCAACAATTGACAAGGATACTACTAAAAATCAGGAAGAAGCTCTTCTTGAAGTTTATAAAAAGCTTCGTCCGGGTGAACCGCCTACACTTGAAACTGCGCAGGCACATCTTGACGGTTTGTTCTTTGATGCTCACCGTTATGACCTTTCAAGAGTCGGCAGATATAAATATAATAAAAAGCTTTCATTAAGCGATAGGCTTAAAGACAGAGTTCTTACTCAGCCTATCATTTCACCACAGGGTGAATTCCTTGCAGATGCAGGCGAAAAAATCAGCGAAGAAAGAGCTGTTGAAATCGAAAATGCAGGTGTTATGGTTGCATATGTCGATGCAGACGGTAAGGAAGTTAAAATCGTATCTAACGGTATGGTTGATATTTACAAGTATGTTGATTTTGACTGCAAAGAACTTGGCATTCACGAAATGGTATCATATAGAGTTCTTTCCGAAATACTTGAAAAGTGCGGCGATGATGTTGATGCTCTTAAAGAAGAAATTGAAAGAAGAGCAGATGACCTCGTTCCAAAGCACATTACAACAGATGATATTTTTGCAAGTGTATCATATCTCATTAACCTTGCAAATGGTGTAGGTACTACTGATGATATTGACCATCTCGGCAACCGTAGAATCAGAGCTGTCGGCGAACTTCTTCAAAACCAGTTTAGAATCGGTTTTACAAGAATGGAAAGAGTTATTCGTGAGCGCATGACACTTCAGGCACAAGATGATGACGGTGCTATTACACCGCAGGCGCTTATCAATATCCGCCCGGTAGTTGCTGCTATTAAAGAGTTCTTCGGTTCATCTCCGCTTTCACAGTTTATGGACCAAAATAACCCGCTTGCAGAACTTACACATAAGAGAAGACTTTCAGCTCTTGGTCCTGGCGGTCTTTCAAGAGACCGTGCAGGTTTCGAAGTTCGAGATGTACATTATACCCACTACGGTCGTATGTGTCCTATCGAAACACCTGAAGGTCCTAACATCGGTCTTATCTCTTATCTTGCTTGTTACAGCCGACTTAACGAATATGGCTTTATTGAAGCACCATATCGTAAGGTTGATAAGGAAACAGGCGTTGTTACTGACGAAGTAGTTTATATGACTGCTGATGTTGAAGATAATTATGTTGTTGCTCAGGCTAACGAACCTCTTGATGAAAACGGCAGATTTACAAATGCAAGAGTAACTTGCCGTTGCCGTGATGAATTCCTTACTCTTCCACCTGAAAGAGTAGATTATATGGATGTATCACCGAAGATGGTAGTTTCAGTTGCTACTGCAATGATTCCTTTCCTTGAAAACGATGACGCAAACCGTGCTCTTATGGGTGCTAACATGCAGCGTCAGGCAGTTCCTCTTCTTAAAACTGTTGCCCCTGTTGTCGGCACAGGTATGGAATATAAGGCAGCTTATGACTCAGGCGTAGTAGTAATCGCAAAGCGTGGCGGTACTGTTACAGCAGTTGATGCCGATACTATCGAAATCACTGTAAAGCCGGGCGAAGTTGATAAATACGAACTTGTTAAGTTCCAGGGTTCTAACCAAGGTACTTGTATTAACCAGCGTCCTATCGTTTCTCTTCATCAGAAGATTGAAGACGGACAGGTTATTGCCGATGGCCCTGCAACTTGTAACGGCGAAATTTCACTCGGTAAGAATGCACTTATCGGATTTATGACTTGGGAAGGTTATAACTACGAGGATGCTGTTCTTATTAACGAAA